>Ga0307278_10000283_pt1 | contig 25959 bp, 21 predicted proteins | sample ER_DNA_117_FD_194482 | JGI IMG/M metagenome (GOLD analysis project Ga0307278, IMG submission 194482) | Bulk soil microbial communities from the East River watershed near Crested Butte, Colorado, United States - ER_DNA_117 | ecosystem: Environmental > Terrestrial > Soil > Floodplain | place...
GTTCCTGATGGGCTACTACCCGATCCTCGACCGGGCGCCGAAGGGGCGCGACGAGGGCGACGCGTGGCAGCTCTGGATTCGCCGCCACGACGAGTACGCCTGAGGCGTCGGAGGGAGACCATGGCGAAACCGGCTGCGGCCAGGGCCAACGACTATAACGCCAAGATCGTCGAGGAGTTCCGGGCCAACGAGGGACGCGTCGGCGGGCCATGGGCGGGCACCACGCTGATCCTCGTCCACCACCTCGGCGCCAGGTCCGGGATCGAGCGCGTCACCCCGCTGGGCTGCTTCCCCCAGGAAGGCGGCCGCTTCGCGATCGTCGCCTCCCATGGAGGATCGCCAACCCATCCGGACTGGTACCACAACCTCAAGGCCAACCCCAGGATCGAAGTCGAGGTGGGTACCCAGGCGTTCACGGTCCTGGCGGAGGAGCTGGACGACACCGCCCGCGCCGAGCTGTGGCCGAAGCTGGTCGCGGAGGCTCCCCAACTCGTCGAATACCAGGCCAGGATCACGCGACGGATTCCGGTGTTCATGCTGACCCGCCAGGACTGACCCGCGATGAGGCCAGGTCCTTGGCGAAGTTCCCCAACCGACAACTGCTGCTGCACCACTACATGCTGCGCGGGGCCATTGGGAAGAAGCGGGAGTACTGGCCCTGGAAGGTGACCACCACCGTGTCGGTGGGACCGTTGCGGTGCTTGGCCAGGATCAGGTCGGCCTCGCCCTTGCGCTCGGTCTCCTTGTCGTACAGCTCGTCGCGGTAGATGAACAGCACGACGTCAGCGTCCTGCTCCAGCGAGTTGTGGGCGATGATTCCGTCGGCGATGAAGTTGTGGGTTTCGAGCACTGTCGCGTCGTAAACCGGTTGATCACCGAGCGGCTCGATACCCACGATCGAATCCCAGAACACATCAGAGGTGGCCAGTCGAGTCATGCGGTCGTCTTGGAGCACCGAAGCTACCCGTGCCAGCCGGGAGCGACCCGGCGCCGCCTTGTAGAGAGCACTACCGCAGTAGTGGGTGCCGATGGCGGCCTGTAGGGCACCGGCCGTGACGCCGACGGCCCGCATCCGCAGGCGTACGGCCGCCCAGCCCTCCTTCGGAATGGTATCGAGGTTGGTGTTCGCCTTGGGGAGCACCGTGCGCAGCATGGTGGCAAGCGGCTCCACGGCCGCCCCTCGGGCGCCGTGGATTCCGATCAGTTCGAGGAAGCGTAGCTGGTTCTCGGCGCCGAACAGGTAGAGGTGATACCCGGGCCGATAGCCTGCCTTCTGCACCCGCTTCACTCGGCCGCGGATGTCCAAGCGGAGCAGCAGCGACTGGAGATCATCAACTAGGCGGCGACTGGTAGACGCGTAGAAGATCCGCCCCAACCGGCCATCCAGGCGCACGCTCCCATCGGTCGCCCAGAGATGGCGGATGAACAGAGCGATCTGTGAGCTAGGGAGGCGGAACACTTCCGCAGGGATGAATTTCTCGTAGCTCCGCAGGCCGTAGAGTCCAAAACGGTCGAGCCAGGCCGCGACGGGATTCCGCTTGCCGTGCGTGAGCTTGAAGGGGGCGGGAAGGTAAACATGTGACCAGGTCTTCTGGGCCACTCTACGAGGCGTGACGCCAAAGTGTGCAGCCGCCTGCTCCACGGCTTCGAGGTTGGCGGGATCCGCGCTTGTGTAGTGAAGGGGCTGCCGAGACACAAAGCAGCCATCGCCCAGCATGTGGGCCAGCATCACGATCTCTGGCTCTGGCCAGGCTGTGGAGTCGCTTGGCTCCGGGACCGTGCGGGGAATGGCCAAGCGGTCGCCAACCGCAAGATCGGCCAGCTGGCGCCACCCGTCGAGGGTCAGGAAAGGGTGGTTGGCGCTGGCCTTGACGTGGCGGCCGGAGGCGAGGCGGAGTTCGAAGACCGGCTTGATCCCGCTAGGGAACACGTGCGTCATCGTCCCGCGGACCAGGCGGAAGTCGTCGTCCAACGTCCAGACCGGGATGCCCCGCTCACCACTGAGCAGCAGCTCGCCGAGGCTCACCTCTGCACCGGTGTCGGCGCGGGTGACCCTCGTGTCGGCCGTCAGACAGCCGCTTTCGCGTAGGTCGCTCAAAAGGGGTCGCCGGTCGGAGCGGCTCTCCGGCTGGCGGGAGAGCTGGGAGATGGCGACCACCGGCACTTCGAGCTCCTTGGCGAGGAGCTTGAGGGAGCGGGAGATCTCGCTGACCTCTTGCTGGCGGTTGTCGAAGCGCTTGGCGGCCTGCATGAGCTGGAGGTAGTCGACGACCACCAGGCCGAGCCCGTGGCGCTGCTTGAGCCGGCGGCACTTGGCGCGGATCTCCATCATCGTCACGGAGGCCGAGTCGTCGATGAACAGCGGCGCCTCGGCCAGCTTGCCGAGCGAGCGGGTCAGGCGCGTCCAGTCCGACTCCTCCATCCGCCCGGTGCGCAGCCGCTGCATGTCCACCGTGCACTCGGCGCACATGAGCCGCTGCACCAGCTCGGTCTTGCTCATCTCGAGCGAGAACACCACCGTCGGCACCTGCGACCGCACGGCCGCGTGCCGGGCGAAGTCGAGGCCGAGCGTCGAGTTGTGCGTGGGGAGCATCGACCGGCTGGCGAGGTAGAGATGACCGGGGCTGTCGACCTCGACACAGCGTACCGGCACGCTCGGGACGGACCGCACCGCTGTGATGTAGCGCCATCCGGTGCGGCCAGGGCCCCTCCGCTCCTTGTGCACCAGGTGCTTGCGCTCCAGCCGGAAGACCTCGTCGGTCGTCGAGAACGTGAGGGTGTAGGCCGTGGAGGAGGCCTCCGTCCGGCCCTTGACCCGCTTGGTGGTCAACGAACAGCGGTAACCGAGGCTCACGATCAGCTCGCGGACGTCCTCGACGAGACGACGAGAGGTCCCGCTGAACTGCACGGCCCCACCATTGGTGACGGTCCCGTCGGTGTCGAGCAGCCCAGCGAGCAGCGCCCGTCGCTGCACCTCCGAAGCCCGCAGGTACGTCGCGGGGATGTGCTTGTCGCCCCAGACACCCAGGCTCCGCAGGAGCCCCTGCACGGTGCCTGTCCCGGGAGGGCGCTCGGGGAGGCGCAGGGAATACAGCAGCCCACCTCTGGGCACCACCCGCAGTCCGTCCGCCTCCAGGTAGACGACGAGCTCGGGGTCGGCGGTCGTGATCCTCGCGCTGGTCGCGTGCCCGTCCCCGAGCCACGCACCGAGCGCGTAGGGCGGCAGCGGCAGGTCCTGGGCGGGAAGGCCGAGCGGCCTGGTGTTGGCCACCGTGTGGTTCAGGCGCCGCTCGGTGCCGTTGCAGCGGAGCGTCGCGCGGATCTCCTCGGTGGTCTTGACCGAGGGAAGGATCCGTTGCGTCCGCGCGCGGTTGTAGCCGCGGGCGGCAGCCCACGCCGACTTGCGTGACGCCCGGGTCTCGGTGAGCCATTGGTGTTGCGCGTCGGCGACCATGACGGTGCCGTCCGAGAACTCGACCTCGTAACAGGGTCGGCCGTGCATGACGTCGGTCGCCGCCACGACGGTCGTCGGCCTGCCGTCTCCGCCGAGGAGCTGGTCGCCGACCGCGACCTCGCCCATGGTCGTCCAGCCGGTCGGGGTCGGGAGCGGCGTGTCGAGGGCCAGCGCCTTCCCCACGGCGGGTCTCGCCGCGACGATGACCAGGTTGGAGTTCTGCAGGCCCGAGGTGAGGCGGTCGAGGTCGGGGAAGCCGGTGGGGATGCCGGTGATCTCGCGGCGGTCGTCGTGCAGGCGCTCGATCGCCTCCAGGGTGCCGGTGAGGACCTCGCGGAGGCTCTGGTAGTCCTCGCTGACCCGGCCCTGGGCGACCTGGTAGACGAGCGACTCGGCCAGGTCGACGGCGCGCTCGGTGTCCTGGGGCGTCTCGAAGCCGAGCTGCACGATGCGGGTGCCGACGTCGATCAGGCGGCGCAGGGTGCCCGCTTCCTTGACGATGCGCGCGTAGTAGCCGGAGTTCGCCGCGGTCGGCACCCCGGACACGAGCGTGAACAGGAAGGGCGCACCACCGATGTCCTGCAGCACCCCGTCGCGGCGCAGGTGCTCGGCCACGGTCACGGCGTCGACCGCCTGGCCCCGGGAATAGAGGTCGAGCACGGTGCGGAAGACGGTCCGGTGGGCCGGGCGGTAGAAGTCCTCCTCGCTGAGGAGCTCGAGAACCTCGGCGATGGCGTCCTTGGACAGCAGCATCGAGCCGAGGACACTCTCCTCGGCCTCGATGTTGTGCGGCGGGACGCGCTCGTACGACGACGAGCCGTCGCCTGGCGAACCGCCTTCGGCTACCTGGTGGCGGATTGCCATCTGCTGCCTCTCCTTGCCACGGTGCCGGTGCGGCCGTCGTCTACGTGGCCACGATCTCCAGGTTCACGGTCGCCTCGACCTCTGGGTGGAGGCGGACGGTCACCTGGTGACCGCCGACCTGCTTGATGGGCGCGTCGAGGTGGATGCGCCGGCGGTCGATGGTGGTGCCGCCGGTGCGCTCGACCGCCTCGACGATCTGCGGGGTGGTCACGGAGCCGAACAGCCTGCCCTCCGTGCCGGCCTTGGCCGGGATCACCACGCGGAGCGACTCGAGGTGGGCCGCGATCGTGCGGGCCTGCTCGAGGTCGGCGATCTCACGGGCGACCCGGCGGGCACGGATGCCCTCGGCCTGGCGCACGGCGCCCGGCGTGGCGAGCCGGGCCAGGTTGCGTGGCAGCAGGTAGTTGCGACCGTAGCCGTCGGCCACGTCGACGATGTCCCCTGGGGCGCCGACCCCGCGGACCTCCTGGTTCAGGATGACCTTCACGACTTCCTCTCAGCGGATGGAGTAGGGCAGCAGCGCCATCTCTCGGGCGTTCTTGATCGCGGTGGCCACGTCTCGCTGGTGCTGCGCACAGTTGCCGGTGACCCGGCGGGCGCGGATCTTGCCCCGGTCGCTCATGAACTTGCGCAGCAGGTTGATGTCCTTGTAGTCGACGTAGTCCTGCTTGTCAGCGCAGAACTGGCAGAACTTGCGCTTTGGCTTTCGCTGGAACGTGCTCTTGGGCATTCGCTGTGTCGCCTCCTGGCCGGAGCGCGCCGGGCGCTCCGGCCGTGCCGTGTCTCAGAACGGCGGCTCGTCGCTGAACTGGCCGCCGCCGCGGCTCGCAGCGGCCGAGTCGTCGCCGCCACCGCCGCCGCCACCGCTGTAGGAGGAGCGCTCCACCTTGGCGGTGGCGAACTTCAGGCTCGGGCCGATCTCGTCGGCCTCGACCTCGGTCACCGAGCGCTGCTCGCCCTCGGGCGTCTCCCAGGAGCGCATGCGCAGCCGGCCCACGACCACCACCCGCATGCCCTTCTGCAGGGTGTCGGCGATGTTCGTAGCCTGCTGGCGCCAGACGTTGACGCGGAAGAACGACGTGTCGCCGTCCCTCCAGTTGTCGCCGTCGCGCACCCGGGGAGTCACGGCGAGCCGGAAGTTGGCCACCGCGACGCCGTTGGACGTGAACTTCAGCTCGGGATCGGCGGTCAGGTTGCCGACGAGCACGACCTGGTTGTCACTTGCCACCTGTACACCTCACTCACATCCCGCGCCGGCCATGGCCGGGCACGACCTGCATGGACGAGGCCCCGGAAGGGCCAGGCGGGGAAGGAGAACGTCGTTGGCTGCCGTCTCAGGCGGCGGCCTCCGGCCGGACGACCTTGTGCCGGATCACGTTGTCGGCCAGGCCGAGCACACGGGAGAACTCGTCCACCGTCTCGGTCTCGGCCTCGATCGTGATCACCGAGTAGTAGCCCTCGTTGATGTGCCGGATCTCGTAGGCGAAGCGGCGCTTGCCCCAGTGATCGACCTCGAGGACCTTGCCGTCCCGGCTGGTGATCGTCTTGAGGTACCTGTCGACCGCAGCCTTGGCGTCCTTGTCTTCCAGGCTGGGATCGATGATGAGCATGACCTCGTACTTGCGCATGTCACCTCCTCTGGACTGAGCGGCCCCCAAGCGGGAGCAGGAGCGTGAAGCCGACCGAGGGTAACAGCGTCGTGCTCCACTCGGCAACGAGCCGAGGCTCCACTCGCCGGTCCGTTCGAGGTCCGTCCATCTACCGAACATGTGTTCCCAGCCATAGCCACATTCTGCCATCTTCCTGCGACAATCGCGCCCATCCGTCCACAGGGCCCGGGTCAGGTCCTGCCCGCGGCGGCGTCCGCCCCAGAGGTCGTCCCGGCCTCGCGACCGGCGCCCGGCCCGCCTCCCAAGGCGCCGCCCGCCTCCCCGGGTGCCGCACGGCCCGGCCCGGCACCCGCCTCCCGGGACGCGGCCGGGTCGGGGCCCGGGCTCCCGTTGGCGAGGACGGCCGGGCCGGGCTGACCGTCCCCGTCGCGAGCCGGCGTCGTCGTGGCGCCGGCGGCCGCGCCGCCGGGGTCGGCGTCGGGGCCGCCGGCGAGGGCGCGGACGACCAGCGCGCAGGCCCACACGAGCAGCAGGTTGCGGACGGCGAGCAGGCCGACGTCGAAGGCGGCGAGGTGGCGCAGCTGGTTGTAACGGAAGGGGAAGATCACCTGGCTCAGGAGCGCGGCGCCGCCGAGCAGCCAGAGGGCGCGACGGCCGAGCCGGCGCTCGGCCAGGCCGACCATGGGGGCGAAGAGCCAGACCAGGTACTGCGGTGACAGCACCCGGGTCGGCAGCACGAAGGCGAACACGCCGAGCGTCAGCACCCCGGCCCAGTCGGTCGGGCCGAGCCCGCCCCGGCGGCGCGAGCGCCGCCACACCAGCCATGCCACGGCGGCGAGGACGACCAGGGTCAGGGCGCTGCTGAGGACCTTGGCCGCGCCGGAGACGCTGGAGTCGAGGTCGTAGGCACCGAAGCCGACCACGGTGTGGGCCGGCAGCCCGGCGACCACGTGGGCGATGCCGATCGCGCTGGCCCAGAGGCTCTCGATCTGCACCCCACGGGCGACGTGGTAGAGGACCGCCCCGAGCGTGCCCGAGGGCGACAGGATCAGGGCCGGGACCACCGTGACCGCGAAGCCGGCCAGGAAGGCGGGCACCGTGCGGCGCAGCGACCGCCACCAGCCCAGCGCCGGCACCAGCCCGAGGACCAGCAGGGGGGCGAGCACCGCCGGGTAGAGCTTGGCCGCGGTGCCGTAGCCGAGCGCGGCGGCCGCCGCGCCGGGCCGCCCCTCGGCGGCCAGCACCACCGCGAGCAGCACGCAGACCGCCGGCACCAGGTCGAAGCGGAGCAGCAGCAGCGGCCCGACGGCCAGCATGCCGAACACCCAGGCGAGCGGGATGCGGCGGCGGCCCGCGTCGATCAGCCGCGCCAGCCTCGTCGCGGCGTAGTAGCCGAGCGCGTCGACGGCCAGCATCTCGACCGCGAAGGCGAGGCGGTAGTGGGCGCCGGTCCCGACGGCGAGCGCCGGCAGGATGGTGAACGGCACGCTGCCCGGCGGGTACTCGATCGCCACGTCCCGGTAGGGGAGCTCCCCCTGGAACATCCGCTCCACCTTGGCGCCGTAGAGGCGCACGTCACCGAAGAGCGCGGCGGAGTAGACGCGCGGGTGGAGCGAGACCACCAGCAGCACCATCCGGGTCAGCGCCCACAGACCCAGGAGCAGCAGGGCGGTCCGCCGGGGCGACCAGGACCGCCGCATCTCGCCCCCCACGGCCGCCCGCACCACCGAGGCGACCCGTCGCACGCGCGCGCCCGCCTACCCGCCGCCGAGGGGCGGTTCGGCCGGCGGCTCTGACGCCTCCTGGGGCGGCCTGGTCGACTTCGGGACGGTCGAGGTTGGCAGCTGCACGGTGGAGGAGGTGGGCCCCGGCGTGGTGGTGCTCGGCGGGTGGGTGGTGCGCGGCACCGTGGTGGCGGGCGCGGCGGTGGTCTGCGGCGCGGCGGTGGAGGTGGTCGCGTTCAGCGCCTGGCCCTTGGCGGTGCTCAGGTCCGGCTCGGCGAACGGGGTCGGCTTCGCGCCGAACAGCGCCCTCGACATGAAGTCGCGCCACATCACCGCGGGCAGCGAGCCGCCTGAGACCCGCGGGATGCCGTGCACGTTCAGCAGCTTGTGGCGCTCGTCCTTGTAGCCCATCCAGACGGAGGCGACCAGGTCGGGCGTGTAGCCCACGAAGCGGGCGTCGGTGTAGTCGTTGGTGGTGCCGGTCTTGCCGGCGGCCGGGCGGCCGATCTGGGCGGCGGTGCCGGTGCCGCTCTCGACCACGCCCCGGAGGGCGCTGTTGATGGTGTCGGCGACGCTCCGGTCGACCACCTGGCGGCTCTGCACCTGGTGGGTGCCGAACTTGCGGCCGTGCTCGTCCAGCAGCTCGATGCGCCGGTCGGCGAGGTCGGTGATCCCCTCGATCAGGTAGGGCTGCACGTGGGCGCCGCGGTTGGCCCAGGTGCCGTAGGCGGAGGCGAGCTGCAGGGTGCTCACGCCGCTGGCGCCGAGGGCGAGCGAGGGGTGCCCGGTCAGGTTGGGGCGCTTCTCGGTCGACGACAGGATGTCGTTCACGCCGGTGCTGCGGGCGAGCGCGGCGACGCGGGTCGCCTGGGTCTTCAGGATGAGCTGCATGTAGACGGTGTTGATGGAATCCCTGGTGGCCTTCATCAGGTCGACCTGGCCGTAGGACTCGTCGCCGTAGTTGTGGATCTGCTGGCCGTCGATGACGATCCTGGGTGGCCCGTTGAAGGACGCCCTGACCGAGTTGCCGTCGTTCAGCCACTGCTCGAGCACGAACGGCTTCATCGTCGAGCCGGCCTGGCGCATCGCGTCGGTGGCGAGGTTGAACTGCTGCTTCTGGTAGTTGCGCCCGCCGTACATGGCGCGTACGGCGCCGCTCTTCGGCTCGATCGCGACCACCGAGGCCTCCGGGTCCCCCGGCCGCGTGAGGACCTGGCCGACGGCGGTGGCCGCCGCGCCCTGCATGCGCGGGTCGAGGGTGGTGATGACCTTGAAGCCACCCAGGTTGACCCGCTGCTGGCCGAGCCGGTCGACCAGCTGCTGGCGGACCTTCTCCAGGAAGTAGGGCGCGGGCGAGCGGGCGATCCCCGACTTGCCCGGCTTGTCCGTGGTGACGCCGAGCGGCACGGCCATGGCCTTGGCCGCCACCTCCGGACTCAGCGACCCCTGCTGGGCCATGTTCCGCAGGACGATGTTGCGCCTCGCCCTGGCGGCTTGGGCGTTCTCCGGCTTGGAGTAGAACTCGGGGCTGCGGATCGCGCCGGCGAGGAAGGCGGCCTGGGCGGGGGTGAGGTCCTTGGCGGTCGTGTCGGGCCGCTTGCCGGCCCCGGGGAAGTAGGTCCGGGCCGCCGCCTCGACCCCGTAGGCGCCGCGGCCGAAGTAGATCGTGTTCAGGTAGAAGCCGAGGATCTGCTCCTTGGAGTACCTCCGCTCCAGCTTGACCGCCATGATCGCCTCTTTGAGCTTGCGGAACATCGTCCGCTCGCGGCCCACGTCGGGGATGGCGTTCTTGACGTACTGCTGGGTGATGGTGGAGCCGCCCTGGGCGACGCGGCGCTGGACGACGTTGGCGAAGGCGGCGCGGGCCAGGCCGCGGTAGGAGATGGCGCCGTGGTGGAAGAACTCGCGGTCCTCGGCGGCCAGCACGGCCGCCTTCATGTTCGGCGAGATCGTCTCGACCGGGACCTCGCGCCGGTTCTCCTCAGGGGCCAGGGTGGTGAGCTGGTGCCCGTACCTGTCCTGGAGGATGATCAGCTGCGCCGTCGGTGCCTTCTCGGGCAGGGGGACGTTGGCGAAGGTGTAGAGCACGCCGACCACGCCCCCGATCACGACCGCCGCGACCGGCACGGCCAGCCAGAGCGACCAGCGCAGCATGCGGCGGAGCCGCGGGCGTGGCGGGGGGGTAGAGAGCCTGGCAACGCGCGGCGTCATCCCAGGCGTCGTCGTCGTGCGTGCAGCCATGGCCGACGACTCTACCGCAGGATCGGAAAAGCTTCTCTTCGTGGCGGAGCGGGGGTTCTCAGCCCGCGTTGCGGCGCTGGAACAGGTAGCGCTGCGCGAGGTGGTTCCAGTAGCAGGCGGTGCAGACCTCGACCACGTAGCAGGCGAACTCCTCGGCCGAACGGTGCAGGTCGCCGAGGCGGGCGCGGGGCCAGACGCGGCCCGACTCCTGGCGCAGGGCGTCGCCGAAGACGTAGTTGACGTGCACCAGGCAGGGCTCGTCGCAGACGGGGCAGGGGCGGCTGGCGCGCTCGCCGACGTTGCGGGCGGCGCGCAGCAGCTCAGGGTGGGCGTCGCAGACCTCGTCGCGGGACAGCCGCCCACCGCGGAGCTGCAGGAGCTTCGCCTTCTTGGCCAAGGTGTAGTCGATGAGCTGCATGGCTGAGTACGGGTCAGGGACCGGGATACCGGGACAACACCCGGGCGACCAGTCTACCCAGGCGTGTCGACCTTAACGGCTCGGCCACGGCTTGGCCACAGCCAGGCCACCGAGTTGACAGGACTCGGGTCGTGGATCTAGCTTCGCGATAGATCGATCCGATACATCGAGTCGATAGTCCGGCTCGATCGTCTGCCGACGTTCCGGAGTATCGCCGGCAAGTGCAGCAAGACTGCAGATCGTCGTCCGAGTGCCACCGGGAGGGTCGCCCCCGTGCTTGAACTCGCCGTTCTCGGCCTGCTCAAGGAGGCGCCCATGTCCGGCTACGAGCTTCGCAAGCAGCTCGGCTTGAAGCTCGGCGTGTTCTGGCGCGTCAGCTTCGGCTCGCTCTACCCGTGCCTCAAGCGCCTGGCGGCCGACGGCGCGCTCGAGGTCGAGGAGTCCGGCTTCACCTCGCGCAAGAAGCACGTGTACCACCTGACGCCCCGTGGCCAGGAGCTGTTCCAGGAACTGCTCGAGACGGCCGACGTGCACGACCTCGAGCAGGACCGCTTCCCTCTGCGGCTCGCCTTCTTCCGGTACCTCCGCCCCGAGACCCGCCTCTACCAGCTCGAGGGGCGCCGGAGCTACGTACAGGAACGGCTGGCCGACCTGCGTGCGTCGCTGCGCGCGGCGCGCGACCGCATGGACGCCTACACCATCGAGCTGGTGGACCACGGACTGGACGAGCGCGAGCGGGAGGTCGCCTGGCTCGACCGGCTGATCGCGGCCGAGCGGGACTCCAGCCTGCGCGGAACCCCGCGCAAGGCGACCCCGGCCAGCTCGCAGGCCCTCAAGGAGCTATTGGCCCGGGAGGGCCAGGACCAGACCCGGCCGGACGCCAAGGTGGTGTCCAACCAGTAGGTCCAGGCAACCCTGCCGACCCCCCGACTGGCCCAGCCGTGCGCTGCCGTGGCCGGTCGCGCCTCAAGGAGGAGAACCGAGACCGATGGGAACCGTACGCGTCGCGATCGTTGGCGTGGGCAACTGCGCCTCGTCGCTCGTGCAGGGCGTGCGCTACTACGCGGACGCCGAGCCGGGCGACGACGTCCCCGGCCTGATGCACCTGGACCTCGGCGGCTACCACGTGCGGGACCTGGAGTTCGTCGCCGCCTTCGACGTCGACGCCAAGAAGGTGGGGCGCGACCTCTCCGAGGCGATCTTCGCCAGCGGGAACAACACCGTCCGCTTTGCCGACGTGCCGCCGCTCGGAGTCGAGGTGCAGCGCGGCCCGACCCTCGACGGGATCGGCAGCTACTACGCCGAGACCATCCAGGAGTCCGAGGTCCGCGCGGTCGAGGTGGCCGAGGCGCTGACCGCCGCCCACGCCGACGTGCTCGTCTGCTACCTCCCGGTGGGCTCGGAGGAGGCCGCCCGCTTCTACGCCACCGAGGCGCTGAAGGCGGGCGTGGCCTTCGTCAACTGCCTGCCGGTGTTCATCGCCAGCACGCCCGAGTGGGCCGACCGCTTCACCGAGGCCGGCGTGCCGATCATCGGCGACGACATCAAGTCGCAGGTCGGCGCGACCATCGTCCACCGTGTGCTCGCGCGCCTGATGGAGGACCGCGGCGTCCGCGTCGACCGGACCTACCAGCTCAACTTCGGCGGCAACATGGACTTCTTGAACATGCTGGAGCGCAAGCGCCTGGAGTCCAAGAAGATCTCCAAGACCCAGGCGGTCACCTCGCAGATCCAGCGCGACCTCGGCAAGGACAACGTGCACGTGGGCCCGAGCGACCACGTGCCCTGGCTGACCGACCGCAAGTGGGCCTACATCCGCATGGAGGGCCGCGCCTTCGGCGACGTGCCGCTCAACCTGGAGCTCAAGCTCGAGGTCTGGGACTCGCCCAACTCCGCCGGCGTGGTGATCGACGCGGTGCGCTGCGCCAAGCTGGCGCTCGACCGCGGCATCGGCGGGCCGCTGCTCGGGCCGGCCTCCTACTTCATGAAGTCGCCGCCGGTGCAGTACACCGACGACGTGGCCCGCAGGGCGGTGGAGGAGTTCATCGCCGACACGGTCCCGGGCGCCCTGCCCCCTGTGTAGCCTGGCCCAAAGGCCCGGCAGACGCAGGAGGCAGAGCACGTGGCGACTGGCGACTGGTGGAAGCACGGTGTGGTGTACCAGATCTACCCGCGCAGCTTCGCCGACTCCGACGGTGACGGAGTCGGCGACCTGCCGGGGATCACGGCCAGGCTGGACTACCTGAACGACGGCACGCCCGCGTCGCTCGGAGTCGACGCCATCTGGCTGTCGCCGTTCTACCCGTCGCCGATGAAGGACTTCGGCTACGACGTGGCCGACTTCTGCGACGTCCACCCCGACTTCGGCACCCTGGCCGACTTCGACCGGCTGGTCGCCGAGGCGCACGCCCGCGGCATCCGGGTGATCGTCGACCTGGTCCCCAACCACACCTCCGACAAGCACCCCTGGTTCGAGGAGTCCCGCTCGAGCCGCGAGAGCCCCAAGCGGCACTGGTACGTCTGGGGCGACTCCAAGCCGGACGGCTCGCCGCCCAACAACTGGTCGAGCGCGTTCCCGCGGGTCGGGCCGGCGTGGACCTTCGACCGGCCGACCGGCCAGTGGTACCTGCACTCCTTCCTGCCGCAGCAGCCCGACCTGAACTGGTGGAACCCCGAGGTGCGGGAGGCCATGGACAAGGTCATGCGCTTCTGGCTGGACCGGGGCGTGGACGGCTTCCGCATCGACGTGGTCCACCGCCTCGCCAAGGACCCGGAGCTGCGCGACAACCCGCTGGTCGAGCTCGACGGCGAGGCCGGCGGCGAGGACGTCGACGGTCCCACCCTCGCCCGCATCCTGGCGCGGAAGAAGGCCCGCCGCTACGACGAGGACTGGCCCGAGGTCCACGAGATCCTGCGCATCTTCCGCCGCACCCTGAACGCCTACGACGACCGCATGGCGGTCGGCGAGGTCTACCTGCTCGACCCGGCCGTGGTGGCGCGCTACTACGGCGAGGCCGCCGACGAGCTCCACCTGGCCTTCAACTTCTCGTTCCTGTGGCAGCCCTGGCGCGCCGAGGCGTTCCGCGCCGAGGCCGACCGCTGGGAGTCGCTCCTGCCCGGCGACGCCTGGCCCGACTACACCCTCTCCAACCACGACGTCTCGCGCACCGCCACGCGCTACGGCTCCGACGGCGACGGCGCCGTCCGCTCCCGCGTGGCCGCCATGATGCTGCTGACCCTGCGCGGCACGCCGTTCCTCTACTACGGCGAGGAGCTGGGCATGACCGACGGGGAGATCCCGGGGGACCGGGTGGTCGACGTCGACGGCCGCGACCCGGAGCGGACCCCGATGCAGTGGGACGGCGGGCCTGCGGCCGGCTTCACCACCGGCGACCCCTGGCTGCCCGTGGCGCGCAGCGCCGCCGAGGGCGTCAGCGTCGCGGCCCAGCGCGACGACCCGCGCTCGATGCTGAGCCTGTACCGCCGGCTCGTCTGGTACCGCAAGGGCTCGGCGGCGCTGCGCCACGGCGGCTACCGGCCGCTGGACGCCCCCGAGGGGGTCTTCGCCTACCTGCGCGAGGCCGGCGAGGAACGGCTGCTGGTGGCCCTGAACTTCAGCGGGCGCCCGCGCACCCTCACCCCGGAGATCCCGCGGGCCGGCGAGGGCCGGCTGGAGCTGGCCACCGACCCGGACCGGCGCCCCGGCCCGGTCCCGCTGGACCCCCTCGAGCTGGCCCCCGACGAGGGCGTGGTGCTGCGGCTACCCTGACGAGGGAGCGCCGGGGACGACGCCGTGCTCGGCGGCCCAGGCGAGCAGGGCCTCGGTGGCCTCCTGCTCGCTCACCGGACCGCGGTCCAGGCGCAGCTCGAGCAGGTAGTCGCGGGCGCGGCCGACCAGCGGGCCGGGGCCGATGCCGAGCAGCTCCATGATCTGCCGCCCGTCCAGCGGCGGGCGGATCTTGGCCAGCTCCTCCTCGGCTTCCAGGCGCGCGATGCGCTCTTCCAGCTCGTCCATGGCCGCGGAGAGCTGGCGCGCCTTGAAGACGTTGCGGGTGGTGCAGTCGGAGCGGACCAGGAAGTTGAGCCGGTCGAGCAGCGGCCCGGCGTCGCGCACGTAGCGCCGTACCGCCGAGTCCGTCCAGCCCAGCCGGTAGGTGTGGAAGCGCAGGTGCAGGGCGACCAGGGTGCGCACGGCGACGATCTGCTGCTGCGGGTAGCGCAGCTCGGTGAGGCGCCGCTCGGCCATCTTCGCGCCGACCACCTCGTGCAGGTGGAAGCTGACCCCCTCCGGCCCGATGCGCCGGGTGCGGGGCTTGCCGATGTCGTGCAGCAGCGCGGCCATGCGCAGCACCAGGTCCGGCTCGTCGGCGTCGAACGCGGTGGCGTTCTCGACCACCGCGATCGTGTGGCGCAGCACGTCCTTGTGGCGGTGCACCGGGTCCTGGGCGAGGGCCAGCGCCGGCAGCTCCGGCAGGAACTCCTCGGCCAGGCCCGTCTGCACCACGATCCACAGGCCCTTGCCCGGCGCGCGCCCGAGCAGCAGCTTGGTCAGCTCGTCGCGGATGCGCTCGCGGGAGACGATCGCCAGCCGGGCGTGGCGCTCGGCAATCCCCGTCAGCGTCTCCTTGGTGGGAGTCAGCTCGAGCTGGGCGGCGAAGCGGGCGGCGCGCAGCATGCGCAGCGGGTCGTCCTCGAACGAGACCGCCGGGGACGACGGCGTGCGCAGGCGCCGGGCCGCCAGGTCGGCCAGGCCGCCGTAGGGGTCGACGAAATGGCCGTCGGGCAGCCGCACGGCCATGGCGTTGACGGTGAAGTCGCGCCTGGCGAGGTCGTCGGTGACGGTGCGGCCGAAGGTGACCTCGGGCTTGCGCGACTCCTCCCGGTAGATGTCCGAGCGGAAGGTGGTGATCTCCAGGCGGAAGTCGCCCTTGCGCACCCCGACCGTGCCGTAGCGGGCGCCCTGCAGCCAGACGCCGTCGTCCCAGCCGCGCACCAGCGCCACGATCTGCTCGGGCGAGGCGTCGGTGGTGAAGTCGACGTCGGGCGAGGAGCGCTCCAGCAGGGCGTCGCGCACGGTGCCGCCGACCAGGTACAGCTCGTGGCCGCCGGCGGCGAAGCGGCGGCCGAGCTCCTGCGCCACCTTGGCGAATGGCGAGGCCTTGACCAGCGCGGTCAGGGCACGCTGCTGCTCGGCGGAGAGGGAGGTCATGCCGGCCAGCATATCGGCGGCCACCGAGGGACGGCACCTCGATTCGCTGGGGGTCCCGGGGCGAGGCGCTGTCAGACGGGGAGGCCGGCCTGCTGCACGGCGATGCGGAAGTCGTGTGGGCTGGACGCGGTCTGCACGGCCTCGGCCAGGGTGACGGTGCCGTTGCCGTAGAGCGCGAGGAGCGCCTGGTCGAAGGTCTGCATGCCGTAGAAGTCGCCCTCGGCGACGATCTCGGGCAGCAGGTGCGTGTGCTCGGGCGCGACGATCAGGTCGAACACCCTGCCGGTGGCGACGAGGACCTCCACCGCCGGCACACGGCCGCGGCCGTCCGCCCGCTGCAGCAGGCGCTGGGAGACGATGCAGCGCAGCGTGCCGGCCAGGGACAGGCGCACCTGGCGCTGCTGGTGCGGCGGGAAGAACTCCAGGATGCGGTTGATCGTCTCGGTGGTGTCCGCGGTGTGCAGGGTGGAGATGACCAGGTGGCCGGTCTCGGCCGCCTGCAGCGCGGCGCGGACCGTCTCCTCGTCGCGCATCTCGCCGATGAAGATCACGTCAGGGTCCTGCCGCGCCACGTGCTTCAGGGCGGTGGCGAAGTCGGCCGTGTCCACCCCCACCTCGCGCTGGTCGATCACGGCCAGCTTGTCGTTGTGGAGGATCTCGATGGGGTCCTCGACGGTGACCACGTGGCAGCGGCGCACCGTGTTGATGTGGTCGATGATCGCCGCCGTGGTGGTGGTCTTGCCCGCCCCGGTCGGACCGGTGACCAGGATCAGCCCGCGCGGCTCCTCGGCCATGCGGGCGATCACCGGCGGCAGGCCGAGCGCATCGAAGCCGGGGCTGCCCGGCAGGACGCGGCGGCAGACCACGCCGACCGAGCCCCGCTGGCGGAAGGCGTTGACCCGGAAGCGCCCGACCCCGGGGATGGCGTAGGCGAAGTCGGCCTCGTTGGTCTCGACGAACTTGGCCGCCTGCCGCTCGCTCATCAGCTCGAAGGCGAAGCGCTCGGTGTCGACCTCGGCGAGCTCGGGGAAGTGGGTCGGGACCAGCTCGCCGTCGATCCGTACGTAGGGCACGGCGCCAACCTTGAGGTGCAGGTCGGATCCGGCCCGCTCGACCAGGTGACGGAGCAGCTCCTGGACTGTCACACCCCCTCCTCGGCCGGGACCTCGGGCCGCCGGCCCTGTCTCAACAATCGGTCCGCGGACGGGCGCGGTTTACCCCCGACCGCTGGGAACGGGTCCTCGTAACCACTGCGTACGCGCTCGGACTAGTCCGTACGGGTTGGTGTGGTTTAGGGAGAAAGAGGACAGGGCAACCGAACTACAGGAGGTGGTCGGCATGGTGGATACCAGGAAGATGTCTCGCGCGGAGGCCGGCCGCAAGGGTGGTCAGACCACCAAGCAACGGTACGGTGAGGACTTCTTCGGCAAGATCGGCCGAATGGGCGGCAAGAAGGGCGGCGAGACCACCAAGCGGCGCTACGGCATCGAGTTCTACCAGAAGATCGGGCGCAAGGGCGGCTCCCGCTAGCCCATCACACCGACCGCCCCGGGCCGGCAGGCATGCCGGCCCTTCACCCCTGCGCCGTCCGCAGGATCGAACCGAGCCTCGTATACTCGGGCAAGCACGGCTGTGCGTGCACACCTCACGGGAGAGCCATTGCGCTCCAGCATCGACGTCCGCAACCGTCTGCTCGCCGACGACGTGCCCCATGAGCTCTCCGCGCTGCCGGGACCGCTGCGTGACCTCGCCGCCGCCCCGGACGTGCTCGGGCTCCCGGCGGTCGCCGTCGGCCAGCCGACCGTGTTCGCCGACGGCCGCGGCGTGGTCGTCGTGCTCGCCCCGGCCGGCGGCGAGGTCGATCACCTCGGCGTCGCCTCCCTGCTCGGCCGCGGCGACCTGGCGCCGGTGGCGCCCGACCAGTCTCCCGGCCTGACCGGGTACCTCCTGCCGTTCGTCCCGCCGGTCGCCCTCGAGTGCCCCGCCACCTTGCTGGTCGACGAGCGGCTCGCCGGCGAGGACGTCGTCTACACCGCCGCCGGCGAGCCGGGCGTGATCCTCAAGGTGCGCGGCTCCGATCTGGTCAAGGCGACCAGCGCCGTCGTCTCCCAGGTCACCAAGGCGGTCGATGGCACCCGCTGACCTGCCCGGGCGGATGCCGGCTCGGAGCTGGCTCGCTGCGGCGAGCCATCCCGGCGAGCCGGCGCACGGCTAGCCGATGCGCACCGCCCGGGCCGTCTCGGCCGGTGGCGTGGTGCTCGCCGAACTCCGCCCGGACGCCAGCGTCGCCCTGGTCTCCCGCCGCTCGGCCAGGGGGACGCTGCAGTGGACCCTGCCGAAGGGCCAGCAGGAGGCCGGTGAGACGGTGCCGGAGACAGCCCTGAGAGAGGTGCGCGAGGAGACCGGCCTCGAGGTCGAGCTGGTCGGCCCGCTCGACACCATCGACTACTGGTTCGTGTGGGCGCCCGAGCAGACGCGGTACCACAAGTTCGTCCACTATTTCCTGATGCGGGCCGTCGGCGGCGACCTGGCCATGCACGACGACGAGATGGAGGACGCCGCCTGGTTCAGCCTCGACGACGCGCGAGCGCGGATGGCGTTCCCCAACGAGCGCCGGCTGCTCGACCTGATCCCGGACGCGCTGGCGGGGAGGACCATGGAACTGACCAGCCTCCCCGAGGCGCACGACCGGGAGGATGCGAGCGGGTGAGCGGACGGCGCGCCGTGGCGCTGGCGCTGGCTGTCGTGCTGGCGGCGATCGGCCTGGCCCTCCTGCCGGCCGGTGGGGCCGCGGCCGGCCAGGCGCAGCCGCAGCAGCCCACGCCGTTCACGGCGAGCCTGGTCGAGCTGTCCCAGCGGGTCGGGCCGCGCGCCCCGCTGCGCTTCCGGGTGGCGCTCGGCAACCGAGGCCCGGTCCCCGTCAGCCAACTGAGCGTCCAGGCCCTCGCCGGCGACCCGATCCGCTCCCGCTCGGCCTTCCAGGAGGTGCTCAGGAACCCTGACGCCGCCGGGGCCGGCCGGCTCCTCCAGACCGTCCAGGTGCCGGCGGTGACCGTGCAGCCGGGCGGGTACCAGCTGGTCGCCTCGCCGGGCATCCCGGTGCCCAACCTGGCGGGGGAGGGCGCGGCCGGCGCGGTCGTCCCGCTGGTCCTGCGCGCCCGCGGCCAGGGGCCGGGCGGGCAGGTCGACGCGAGCGTGCGGACCTTCCTGGTGTACCTGCGCGACGACCGGGTGGCCAACCCGCTGCGCGCCGCCCTGCTCGTGCCCCTGCACGAGCGCTCCCACCGCGACTCGACCGGCGGCATCTACACCGACAGCGGCCTGGCGGCCCAGCTCGGCGGGAACCAGCCGCTCGGCGCCATGCTGGCCGCGCTGGCCCAGCCGGACGCGGACTGGGCGACCCTGATGGTCGACCCCCTGCTGGCCGAGGAGATCTCCGGCATGGGCGCCGAGTGGACCCACCGGACCGACGGCGGCGGCACCGAGACGGTGCATGCCGGCAGCATCAAGTCCCGCGCCGCCCAGCACGGCCTCGCACTGCTCGACAAGGCCGTCAGCCAGAGCCCGGCCGGTGCCTTCCCCTACGCGGACGCGGACCTCCCGGCGCTGGTCCGCGCCGGGCTCGACAACGCGGCCCTCGAAGCCATCCTGGCCGGCCGCCAGCGCTTCACCAGCCGGTTCGAGAAGGAGCCGGAGCTGTCGGTCGCCTGGCCGGTGGACGGGGCGATCGACGCGGCCACCCTGCGCACCCTGGCCCGCACCTCGACCGAGTCGGTGGTGCTGGACGCCAGCCGTTTCGCGCCGCCAGGGGACGACACGGTCACCCCGAGCGCCACCGTCGGCCTGGGCGCGGGCGCCGGCCAGCTCGGCCGCGCCCTGGTCCCCGACCCGGTCATCGCCGGTGCCCTGGTCGACCAGCGCGCCAAGAACGACCCGGTCGCCTGGGCGCAGCGGGTGGTGGCCGAGACGGCGCTCATCTGGCTGGAGCGGCCGGGGGGCTCCGCCAGCACGCCACGGGGGATCCTGCTGGCGCCGACCCAGCACACCTGGCGGCCGCCGCCGGCGTTCTTCCGCTCCCTCCTGCGCGGGCTGTCGCTGGCGCCCTGGCTGCAGCGCCGGCAAACCGCCGAGCTGGCCCGCGAGGTCCCGCAGGGACCGGACACGCGGGCCCGCGCGCTGCGGGCGGTCACGGCGGCGGACAGCGCCAAGGGCCTGCCCCTGGGCTTCCTGCGCAACGCCGCGCTGACGCGCTCCCGGCTGACCAGCTTCACCCGGGTGGTCGGCCCGGACTACAAGGAGATCGAGACCTACGACCGCAACCTGCTGCTGGCGGAGTCGAGCGACTGGCAGGGCAACCTGCACCTGGTCCGCCGCGCCGCCTTCGTGCAGTCGGTCAACAACGGCATCCGCTCGGTCTACCGGCAGGTGAGCATCGCCAAGGCGCACTTCACGCTGTCGGACCGCCAGGGCCCGATCGGCATCAGCGTGCGCAACGGCAGCGACCAGCCGCTGACGATGGCGATCCGGATCTCCTCGCCCAAGCTCGTCCTGCCGCCGGGCAACCAGCCGGTCAGCGCGCCGTTCACGGTCGCGCCGAAGTCGGGCAGGATCCAGGACCTGGAGGTGACCACGCGCACGCCCGGGACCTTCCCGGTGGAGGTCGAGGTGCTCACCCCGGACGGCGCCTTCACCATCGCGCGCAACGAGATCGTGCTGACCTCCACCGCCTTCAGCCGCTTCGGCCTGTTCCTCACCGGTGGCGCCGCCGGGTTCCTGCTGCTGTGGTGGAGCCGCCGCCTCCGGCGGCCGGGCGGCCGGGCGGGCCGGCGCCGTCGCGCCGGTGACGAGCCGGACGACGGCGGCCCGGACGACGGCGGCCCGGACGGCCACGGCCCAGGCAGCCCCGGCGGGCCAGGTCCTGGCGGCCCCGGCGGCGGCTCCGGCGGGCTCGCGCCCGGGCCGGCGGCGGCGGTCGCGCTGAGCTCCCCGCGCGACCCGCCGGTGGACGCCCGCCTCGGCGGTCCGCCGCCCGCCCGGGCGGCGGAGGAGCCGTCCGAGGGGGCGGAGAGCCAGGCCGTCGAGCTGCCGCCGGCCGGCGGCCCGGAGCCGGACGGGGAGGCGGAGGAGCCGGGCCTGGTCCGCTCGACCGCGGTGATGGCCGCCGGCACGCTGCTCAGCCGGGTGACCGGCCTGCTGCGGGTCTACGTGCTGGTGACCACCCTCGGCGTGGCGGAGAGCCGCCTGCACGACACCTACAACGTCGCCAACTACACCCCGAACATCATCTACGAGCTGGTGCTCGGCGGGATCCTGTCGTCCATCTTCGTGCCGCTGTTCGTGGAGGTGCGCCGCACCAGGGGCCAGGAGGCGGCCTGGCACGTCGCCCGCTCGGTGATGACCGTCACCATCGTGGTCCTCGGACTGCTCTCGGTCGTCACCGTGCTCGCCGCCCCCTGGATCATCCAGCTCTACGTCCGCGGCGGGGACCCGGCGGAGCAGGCCCAGGCCCAGCTCGTGGGTGGGCAGCTCCTGGCGATGTTCATGCCCCAGATCGTCTTCTACGGAGTCGGCTCGGTGATGACCGGGCTGCTCAACGCGAACCGCCGCTTCGGCGTGCCGATGTTCGCCCCGATCCTCAACAACCTGGTCGTCATCGCCGTCGGCATCGCCTTCGCCATGATCGTCGGGAACGACGTGCCGCAGCTCGACCAGGTCACCACCGGGCAGAAGCTGCTGCTGGGCCTCGGGACCACCGCCGGCGTGGTCGCCATGACCATGGTGCAGTGGCCCTTCCTGCGCCGCCTCGGCTTCCGCTACCGCCCCGTCTGGGACCTGCGCGACCGGACCATGCGCAAGATGGCGGGGCTGTCGGCGTTCACCATCGGCTACGTGGTCACCACCCAGCTCGGCTACTGGATCGTCCCGGTCCTCGCCTACCGCGTCGACGGCGGGCCGACCGCCTACAACACCGCCTTCATCTTCTTCCAGCTCCCGCACGGCGTGTTCGCGGTCTCGGTGATGACCGCCCTGCTGCCCCAGATGAGCGAGCACGCGATCGCCAAGGACTGGGAGGCGTTCCGCGCCTCGGTCTCCCGGGGCGTGCGGCTGACCACGGCCGTGCTGCTGCCCGCCGCGGTCGGCTACTTCGTCCTCGCCGGGCCGATCGTCCAGCTGCTGCTGGTGCACGGCGTGGTGAAGCAGGGCTCCACCAGCCAGGACCTGCTCACCAGGACGCTGATGGTGTTCGTGATCGGCCTGCTGCCGTTCTCCGCCTTCCAGCTCCTGCAGCGCGCCTTCTACGCCCTGCAGGACACGCGCACCGTGTTCACGCTCAACCTGGTGGCGGTCACCGCCAACGTGGCGGTCGGCGTCGCCCTGTTCGCGCTGCTGCCGACGCCCTGGAAGGTCCCCGGGCTGGCCGCGGGGCGCGCCGCCAACTACGTGCTCGGGTCGGTGCTGATGCTCGGCGCGCTGCGCCGCCGCATCGGCCGGCTGGACGGCCGCCGCATGCTGGCCGCGGTCAGCCGCATGGCGCTCGCCAGCGTGGCGATGGGCGCGATCGCGGCGGTGGTGGCCGCCGCGATCAGCGACGGTCTCGGCAGCGGCCTAGTGGCGGACTTCCTCGCCGTGACCGGCGCGGTCGCCTCCGGCGTCGCCGCCTACCTGCTCGCCGCGCGGCTGCTCGGGATCGAGGAGATCCGCGTGCTCTTCGGCATCCTGGGCCGCCGCCGGGCACGCGCCGCCGCCTGAGGCACATCCCAGGGACGCGATTGCCGGCGCCGCGGCCGAACGGCATCTCGCTCACGAATGTGGATCCAGTATTACGTATCGAAACTCTCGAAAGAAAAATTACTCTCGAAATGCTTGAAGTAGACGACAGACCATGAAAGAACTAGCGGCCGCCACAGTCCCGATCCTTGGGAGCCTTCCCCCGTGCGCAGCCTTCGCGTCGTGCTCTGCACGCTGCTCTGCGCGGCCGCCGTGGTCGCCGCGATTCCGGCGCAGCCCGCCCTGGCCGAGACACCTGCTCAGAAGATCGCCCGCCTCCGGGCGGAGGCCACCCGGGTCCAGCGCACCATCGACAGCATGAACGGCCAGATCGAGCGGCTGGTCGAGGACTACAACGCCAACCAGGAGGCGCTCGCCCACACGATCGTGGCCGAGCGCGAGACCGTCCAGCGCCTGCGGGACGCCGAGCGCCGGCTGGTGGCCGCGCAGCTCCTGCTCGACCAGCGCATGCGGGCCATCTACGTGCTCGGGCCGACCACCGGCCTGGACCAGCTGCTCGGCGCGACCGACGTGCACGACGCCCTCACGCGGGTGAAGTACCAGGCCAGCGTGGTGACGGCCGACCGCAACGCGATCCACCGGGTCGACGACGCCAGGGCGCTGCTGCGCTCGATCGCCGGCGAGCTCGCCCAGCAGCGGCGCGCCCAGGAGCGCCTGCGCGAGCGCCTCGCCCGCCAGCGCGCCGGCATCCAGGCGAGGCTGGGCGCCCAGCGGCGCTACCTCGCCCGGGTCACCCAGGCCGTCAAGCGTGCCGTCGAGGCGGAGCGCCGCCGCCAGGAGGCGCTCCGGCGCCAGGCCCTGCTGCGCCGTCTCGCGGCCGAGCGGGCGGCGCGGGCCCGCGCGAGGGCGGGGCACTGGGTGCCCCGGTTCCGGGGCGGAGGCGGCTCGCGCGCGGCCCGCGCCGCCGTCGCCTTCGCCATGGCCCAGCTCGGCAAGCCGTACCTGTGGGGCGCGGTCGGGCCGGGCAGCTACGACTGCTCCGGGCTGACCATGGCCGCCTATGCCCACGTCGGCGTGTCCCTGCCGCGCACCAGCAGGTCCCAGTGGTACGCGGGACCGCACGTCGAGCTGGCCGACCTCGCCCCCGGGGACCTGCTGTTCTTCGCCGACAACCAGTCCGTCCCGTCCACCATCCACCACGTCGGCATCTACGCCGGCCGCGGCCTGATGGTCGAGGCGCCGTACAGCGGCGCCAGCGTCCGCATGAGCTCGATCGGCCGCGGCGATTTCATCGGCGCCGTACGACCGACCGGCTGAACGGAGCCTCCCTGCTAGACTTCGGATATCGCGATCCCAGGGGTGCGGAAGTCCCCGCTGCTTCACACCATGAGCATGTCGCAGGTCGGTTCCGGTCTGCCCCGGCTCCTCGCTGAGCGCTACGAGCTCAGCGAGCGCCTTGCCGCCAGTGGCATGACCAGTATCTGGCGTGGCCACGACCGTGTCCTCGGGCGCGACGTGGCCGTTAAAGTGCTGCACCCGGAGCTGGCGGCCGACCCCACCTTCCGCGCCCGGTTCTCCGAGGAGGCGGTCAACGCCGCCCGCCTGACCCACCCCAACGTCGTCGCCCTGTACGACACCGGCGAGCAGCAAGGGGTCGCCTACATCGTCAGCGAGTGGGTGGAGGGCGCCAACCTGGCCGACCTGCTCGCCCGGCACGGCCCGCTGCCCCCGTCCAGGGCCGCCCGGCTGGCGATGGAGGTCGCCGCGGCGCTGGACTACGCCCACGACACCGGGGTGCTGCACCGCAACCTCAAGCTGTCCAACATCCTGGTCACCCCCGACGGCACCGTGAAGGTGGGGGACTTCTCGATCGCCAAGGCGGCCGCCGGCGAGGACCCGGACCGCACCGGCGAGATCCTCGGCAGCACCAACAACCTCGCGCCGGAGCAGGTCGACAGCGACGCGGTGGACAACCGCACCGACATCTACGCCCTCGGCGTCTGCCTGTTCGAGATGCTCGTCGGCCGGCCGCCGCCGCTGCACGGCGGGGTCAGCCTGCGCTCGCCGCGGGCGTTGCGGGCCGGCATCCCGCGCGACATCGACGCGGTCGTGACCCGGGCGATGGCCCCGGACCCGGCCGAGCGCTTCCAGTCCGCCGGGGCGCTGTCCTCGGCGCTCGCCAGGGCGGCGGCCGACGACGACACCGACCCGGACCCTGAGGAGGGGGCGATCCACCTTCCCACGGTGGCTCGCCCGACCCCGCGCCGGGCCATGCCGGTGCCGCGGCGCAAGGGCCGGCGGCCGGCCTGGCTCGGCTGGGCGCTGGTCCTCTCGGGCCTGGCCACCGTGGCCGTCGCGGTCACCCTGGTGCTCGTCCAGGGGATCGGGGCCGGTGGAGGCGGCGGGCGCGGAGCCAACCCGACCCTGCCGTCGGAGACCTCGCAAGCCCCGGCGGGCGGCGCCCCGCTGAAGATCGCCACCGCCCGGTCGTTCGACCCCGAGGACGACGCGGGAGGCCAGGGCGACCAGCCGAGGCAGGAGAACGAGCGCAAGGCACCACGGGCGATCGACGGCGACCCCGACAGCAAGTGGGAGACCCTTGGCTACTTCAAGCGGCCCAACTTCGGCGGGCTGAAGAAGGGCCTCGGCCTGATCCTGGAGCTGAACAGCCCCCAGCGGGCACGGTCCCTGGAGCTGCAGCTCAGCAATCCCGGCGCCACGATCTCGATCTACGGCGCGGACGGCGCGGAGCCGCCGGCGACGCTCGCCGGCTGGAGCCCGCTCACCGCCCAGCCGGCGACGGTCACCGACGTGCCGCACACCTTCACCCTCACCAGCCAGAGCGCCCACCGCTTCTACCTGGTCTGGTTCACCCAGTTGCCGCCGGACGGCGGCAAGTTCCGCAGCGGCATCGCCGAGGCGACCCTGAAGTCGTGAGCCTTCCCAGCGACGAGGAGCTGCTGGCTGCGCACCTGCGGGGGGACCGGGACGCCTTCGGGCAGCTGGTGGGCAGGCACGAGCGCCGCGTGTACGGGATCTGCCTGCGCATGCTCGGCAACCGCGAGGACGCGCAGGACGCCGCCCAGGAGGCCTTCATCTCGGCGCTGCGCCGGGCGGCGAGCTTCCGGCAGGAAGCCGCCTTCTCCACCTGGCTCTACCGCATCGCCGTGAACGCGGCCACCGACCAGGCCCGCCGCCGGGGTAGGGCGCGCACCACCCCGCTCGAGCCCGAAGACGCTGGCGTGCCGCTCCCGGCCCGGGACCACAGCGACCATGGCGAGGACGTGGCCACCGCCGTCACCGTGCAGGCGGCCCTCACCAGGGTGCCCGAGGAGTTCCGCGCCGCCGTGGTGCTCTGCGACCTGTTGCGCCTGCCCTACGCCGAGGCCGCCGCCGCCCTCGGCGTGCCGGTGGGCACGGTCAAGAGCCGCGTCTACCGCGGGCGTCTGGCCCTGGCCGGCGAGCTCAGGGGCGATACCCCGCGGCAGTCGGGAGGGAACACACCTGACCTCCGGGTCGTTCACGCGGCCGAAGGCGGCGGGCCGCCGACCGGCCGCGAGCCGGGAACCGCGGCGCTGGCCCGAGCGTCCGAACCGGTAGAGGCAGAAGAGCGTCCACGGCACCCGAGCAAGGAGTAGCCAGCCCGTGTCCGACCACCCCGACCGCGAGCAGCTCGCCGCCTGGCGGGCGGGCGACCTCGGCGATGCCCA
>Ga0307278_10000284_pt1 | contig 25939 bp, 26 predicted proteins | sample ER_DNA_117_FD_194482 | JGI IMG/M metagenome (GOLD analysis project Ga0307278, IMG submission 194482) | Bulk soil microbial communities from the East River watershed near Crested Butte, Colorado, United States - ER_DNA_117 | ecosystem: Environmental > Terrestrial > Soil > Floodplain | place...
TCAGCGACCGGTTCGCGCCCTGGAGCGGCAAGTCGGAGGCGATCAGCAGGTCTGGCTTGCCGTCTCCCCCATACCGCACCGGCCCACACGAGGCCGACGGAAGCGCCGTCGCCTCTCCACCGCCGCCGCCTCCACCGCCGCCGCCGCAACCTGCGGCTGCGAAAGCGAGGAGCGCGCCGGCCGCGAGCCCCAGTAACAAGGTCGATCCACGTTTTCTCACCTGCTGCCTCCTCCGTCACCTGGTGTGCAAGTCCGGCGGAAGCGACGGCTGCAACCGCGGCATCCGCCCGCGCGGGGGCAAGTATCGAGAGATTCGGCGGCAGTTTCAACCCGGAACCAAAACCTCAGTCACCCACGCTTTGGCTTTGCCGCCGCTAAGGCGCCGCTTGCGGTGCCGACACTCAGGACGCGAGGGTTTCCCTCGCGTCCGTCTGAAATGACCGGCGAACCAAGCCGAGCTCATTACGAAACCGCCTCTAAGGCGCCGCTTGCGGTGCCGACCATGAGGGCGCGCGGGTTTCCCGCGCGCCGTCTGAAATGACCGGTCGATCCAAGCCGAAGCTCACTTCGAACCCGCCTCTTAGTGCCGAAGGTGGGACTCGAACCCACACGGGTGTTACCCCACTGGATTTTGAGTCCAGCGCGTCTACCAGTTCCGCCACTTCGGCGCGCGTGACCATGATAGCCGTGGGTTCCTGCGAGACTTGTAGCCGTGGCTGAGCGGGTGGGCATCCTCACGGGCGGCGGGGACTGCCCCGGCCTGAATGCCGTCATCCGCGCGGTGGCTCGGCGCTCGTTCGACCGCGGCTACGAAGTCGTCGGTGTCCGGGAAGGCTGGCGCGGGCTCATCGAGAGCCGGTTCGAGCCGCTCGGCCCCCGCGAGATCTCCGGCCTGCTGCCGCGGGGCGGGACGATCCTCGGCACCTCGCGCACGAATCCGTTCCGGGTCGAGAACGGCGTCGAGCAGGTACTGGCGAACTTCAGGGACGGCCGCCTCGACGCCCTCGTCGCCGTCGGCGGCGAGGACACGCTGGGTGTCGCGGCCCGGCTGCATGCGGAGCACGAGCTCCCGGTGGTCGGCGTGCCGAAGACGATCGACAACGACCTCTCGGCCACGGACTACACGTTCGGCTTCGACACCGCCGTCTCGATCTGCACCGAGGCGATCGACCGCCTGCACACGACCGCCGAGTCGCACAACCGCGTGATGGTCGTGGAGGTGATGGGACGGCACACCGGCTGGATCGCGGTCATGAGCGGCATCGCCGGCGGCGCTGATGTCATCCTCATCCCCGAGCACCCGGTCACTGTCGAGCAGGCCTGCGGGGAGATCCAGCACCGGCACGAGCGCGGGAAGGATTTCTCGATCGTCGTCGTCAGCGAGGGCTACGAGCTGACGTACGAGTCGGGCGAGCGCCGACAGGTGGCGCAGGAAACAGCGGCCGACGAGTTCGGCCATGTCCGGCTGGGCGGAGTCGGCCACGAGCTGGCACGCGACATCGAGGAGCGCACAGGCTATGAGACACGTGTCACCGTCCTCGGCCACGTTCAGCGCGGCGGAAGCCCGACCCCCCGCGACCGTGTGCTCGCCACCCGCTACGGGCTGAAAGCGGCAGACCTCGTCCAGGAGAGGCGCTTCGGCCGGATGGCGGCCCTCCACGGTGACCGGATCGTGGACGTTTCTCTCATCGAGGCGACGGCCGAGCTGAAGACGGTGCCCGACGACTGGTACGCCGTCGCGAAGGCGTTCTTCGGCTAGGACAGCAGCTCGACGAGCGGAAACGAGCGCCGGTGACGCGGCGGTACGAGGAAGTTCTGGCGGTGCGTCGTCTGGAGCACCGAGTTGAGGCCCTGGCCGCGGGCCCTCGGCTCGAACGCGAGTCGCGTCCCGTCCGGCAGCATCCCGTCCATCGCGAGCCGGTTGCGGTGGAAGTCGTCGCTCGTCGGGTTGAAGACGACGAAGTGGACGCCGGCCGCGGGCTCGCTTTCCTGCCGATCGCGCTCGGGATGCGCGCTCCAGAAGAACGGGTTGTCGAGGGTGTTGAAATCGGCGCGCTGAGGAATCGCGGTTCCCTTGCTGTAGACCTTGCCGTCCGCGGCGACCACGTCGCGCTGCAGCCGAGAAGTGGTCTGGATCGAGGCGCTGTGACCGATGGCGCCGAGGCGGTGGAAATCGCGCGCGACCCGGCTCGAGTCGGCAATGGCCCCGGGCTTCTGGGGCACGGTCTGTGTCCCCGGCCGAGCACGCCGCTCCGGGCTGAAGGTCGTCGTCACGCGCTCGGCGAAGTCGAAGTCGAGGTACCAGGCCTCGAGGTTCTCGAAGATGTGCGAGACGTGCATGCTCGTCCCGGCGCGGAAGTAGTTCCGCGGGCCGAGGTCGACGAGCCCGAGAGTCTCGAAGTTTGCGATCCCGAGCGGGCCGAGCCCGTCCTTCTGGGTCGAGGTGAAGCCGAGGAAGAGCTCCGCCGTGTCAGGGATCAGGTCGGCGCCGGGGACGCCCGCCGCCACCGCCATCTGCTTCGGGAGGCTGCGTCCGCCGTCGTAGCCGCCCGCGGCGAAGCCCTTGCGGATGCTCGTGGTCTCGAAGAGCGCGTCGAGCTCGCCGAAGATCGCGCCCGCACCGTCGGTGACGTGCTCGAGCTCGTCGCTGCGCAGTAGCACCGCGAGGTCGTTGTCCTCGAGCAGCACATCGTCCGGATCGCTCGGAAAGCGAACCGCGTCGATCAGCGCATGTACGGGCCGCTCCCGCGAGGCCGACGCACGGAGGTCGACCGGCAGATGCCGGCGTGCCTGCGCCGGAACGTAGCGGTCGAAATACGGCAGCCCCCAGCCGACCGTGACGCCGAGACCACGGGCGCTCGACTCGAATTCGTCGTCCAGCCGGAGCAGCGCCTCCTCGAGGGCGGCCTGCGCTCGGAGGAGCTCGGCCCGACGCGGCTCGACTCGGAGCTTCGCGGTCACGAGCTGGTGGTGGAGTGGCGGAACGATCACCTCAACGCCCTCGTCCTCGATCACGCGGAGTCCGTGCAGGAGATGCTGCTCCGGGGCTCGATCGGCCGTGGGCAGCCGCGTCGGTGAGTCGCCCAGGTGCTCGACGAGCTCGTAGATCCCGGCCGCGCCGAGAGCCGCCGCGGCCGCCCCGCCGGCAAGCAGGTCGCGCCTCGTCAGTCGCACGTTCAGGTACTCGGGTCGATGCGAACGAGCCCCTCGACCAGGCGGTCGAGGTTCGCGACCACGCGCCGGTACGTCAGCGGCTTTGCCACGTGCTCGCTGACCGCGTAGAGGCTGCCCCGCGTGCGCCAGGCGTAGAGAACGTGCCACTGGTCGGCGTCGCGATTCACCGTGTACACCGTGACGAGGAGCTTGCCGAGCCGGCGTCGCCCGCGCGGGTCGCTGAAGCAGGGGATCGAGCGGCGGCGTGTCCGACCGGCGACGGTCTGCACGTCAATGCACCGTGGTACCGCTCTGTGGCCTGGATAACCGCGGAAGTTCACGTGCACGTCCTGACTCGGCGGTTCGTGCCAGAGAAAGCTGACCAGGTAACTGCGGTCCGGATCGACGGAGACGCCGTTGTCCCATTCGCCGCCGATCTTCCCGTCGAGCGGGCTCGGCATCGACGTCGGGCAGTAGACCGGAGCGTGGATCCTGTTCGCGAGCCGCTGCCAACCCGCTTTCCAGGCGGCCGGGCACCGCGCGGCGGCGCGGGGCGACGCGGCAGCCGGCTTGCTCTCGTTACCGGAGCAGCCGGCCAGTCCGAGTGCAACTCCGATCAGGACGAGCGCTGCGCCCAACCTCTGCATCAGGAGCACGTTATAGCCGGTAAATCTCGACCCAGGGACCTCCGAGGCGGCCGGAATGAACGGCGTAGACTCGGTTCTCCCGCTCGAGATCGCGATAGAAGCTCGTCTCGCGGGGATAGTGAGCGGCCGCGGCCAGCACCCGGTCCTCGACGGCGCCCGTCACGACGACGTAGCGGACACCGAGCTCGCGGAGCCTTGGCACGTCCCGCTTTGGGTCCGGCGGCTCGCCCGGCCGCGGTAGCTCGAGCCGGACGACCCGGAAGCCCTCGAAGTCGGGCGTCGACGGGTCGGTGGCCAGGATGGCGCCGCGGCGGAGGTTCCCCTCGACCCAGCGGTGCGCGGCGACGCGCGTGTCGGTCCTGGTCAGGTCGCGCGCGTCTCGAATCGCCCAGGTCAAGGGCACGACGAGCATGAGCAGCGTGACTGGCGCGAGCGCGCGCAGCCGTCCGGCGAGCGCCCCCAGCGCGGGTACGAGGGGCAGGAGGTAGCGATCAAAGTGGGCATGAAGCGTCATCAGGTCGGCGAAGTAGACGAGGACGAAGACGCCGAGCACGAGATCGGCGCGGCGGCGATGGACAAATGCAACCACCAGCCCCGCAGCCGCGATCAGGAGGGCCGGGCCGAGCCCGTCCCAGAGCCGCGCGACGAAGGCGATCGGCGCCGCGTGATCGTTCTCGAAGCCGAGCCAGCCCTCGCGGGCGGCCCCCTGGACGCGCCAGGCGTCACCGGCCGCCTGGCCGAGATGGAGGACGACGAAGGGGCTCGTGAGGGCAAAGCCGGCCACCGTGAGCCCGACCGCCACAGCCAGCCGGCGCCACCGCCCCCAGGCCGCAGCGAGGAGCGGCGCGAGTAAGAGGATGCCCGGATACTTCGCGCTTGCCGCGACCCCGACGGCGAGCCCGGCGAGCTCGATCCGGCCCGAGACCATCAGCGCGAGGGCGACTGCGACGCCGAGCGTGAGCGGAACGTCGGTGACAGCCATCCGCGAATACGCAACGTGGGTCGTCTCGACGGCGGTCGCAGCGGCGGCAACGAAACCGGCCAGCGGCCCGTACGCTCGCTGCCCGAGCCACCAGGCCGCAGCGACGCCGCCGAGCGCGATCACGACCATCGTCAACCGTGCCGCCAGGTACGAGGGGTCGTCCTGCCAGGCCTGGACCGGAGCCAGGAGGTACATGACGAGGCTCGGGTAGTCGAACCAATGCGGGTCGAGCCCGCCGCCGTGCACCATCGCCCACGCGCGCGGCACGATGCTGCGCTCGTCGGGATTCAGCAGAGGAAACGGGAGCCCGTACTGGATGCCGGTGAGCCGGAGCCCGCCGGCGAGGACGAGCACCGCGGCAAATGCGACCGGAGGGCCTCCCCACCGGCGTTCGGGTCGCGCAGAGCCGGCTCCGCGCGGCACCGGCTGAGACGTCGCGGGTGGTGCCTCCCGAAGGCCAGGCCGGCTCTGCCGGCGTGGCCGTCTCATCGCGGCACGCCGCAAGACCGTGCCTAGACTTCTGGCGGCCGCGCGCCGACGAGATCAGCGACGTCTTGCGTGCCGACGATCACGGCGTCGACGCCCGCCCGCTCCAGCTCCGCGACCTCGTCGCGGCTCGTGACGTCGAGATCGGCGACCGCGAGCTTGCCCGCCGGGATATCCGGCAGGAGGTCGAGCACACGCTCGAGCGGATCGTTGCCGTGCTCGCTGCCCCGCGGCGAGAGGAGAAAGATCTCGGGATCGAGCCGCTCGAGCGCGAGCTCGAGCTCGTCGGCGTCGCGAGCCTCGACCACGCACTCGAGCCCGAGACCGAGGGCCTCCGCATAGCGGCGCTCAATCCGGTCGGCGTCCTCTTCGAGCGCATCCGCGGTCATGACGCAAGCATCAGCCCCGAGCGCGAGCATCTCCGCAGGAGAGGCCTCCGCGCGCCAGATGATCGGGAGCCCGGTCGCCTCTCGCACCCCCGGAAGGTCACGCTCGACGACGACTCCTTCGGCCCCCCGCTCCTCGGCAATCCGAACCGAGTCGAGGTCGGTCGCGGGCACGATCAGCGAGATGCCGTCGCCTTCGGAGATCGCCTGGCTCAAGCGGCGAGCGGTCATCAGCGTCGAGATGCTAGCTAGTAGAGACGCTTGAGCTTCATTGTTTCGTCCCATCTGCGTCACACACGCGCGCGGATCTCCTCAGTACGATCGCGTCGGGGAGGAGGCTGGGTGCACCATTCAAACGGCGCCGCGGGCTCAGACGCCGATCGGGTGCCAGACCGTCTTCAGCTCGAGGAACGCGGCGACCTCCCACGGGCTCTGCTCGTCCGGAGCCCCCCGTACGACGCGCTTCACGTTGTCGGCGGCGAGGCGCTCGAGCTCCTCGACTTCACCGTCGGCTCCGGCCAGGTCGAGCGCGTTCACGTCCATATGCCCCGCGAGCACCGGCGCGAGCTCCTCCCGACGCCCTGTGAGCAGGTTGACGACTCCGCCGGGGACATCGGACGTCGCAAGCACCTCGGCAAGCTCGACCGCGGCCAGCGGCGAGCCCTCGGACGCTACGACGACCGCCGCGTTTCCGCCGACGATCGCCGGCGCGAGCCGCGACACCAGCCCGGCCAGCGCCGGCTCCTCGGGCGCGAGAATGCCGACGACGCCCGTCGGCTCCGGCACCGTGAAATTGAAATAGGGACCTGCGACCGGGTTCGAGGAGCCGAGCACCTGAGCGAGCTTGTCGGCCCAGCCCGCGTACCACACGAGACGGTCGATCGACCGGTCGACTTCCTTGGGGCCTGAGCAGAGGTCGGCGAACTCAGCCCGGCGCGCCTCGAGCATCTCTGCGATCCGGTAGATGACCTGGCCGCGGTTGTACGCGGTCAGTGCTGCCCACTTCGGGAACGCGCCCCGTGCAGCACGAACCGCATCGCGCAGGTCCTTCCGTGAACCACGCGCAACGTTTGCTCCTTCCGCCTCGTACGTGCGGCCGGACTCGGAGCGCGGAAACTCTCCACCGATGTAGAGCTTGTACGTCTTCCGAATTGGCAGCCGGCTCATTCGAATTCCAGGTAGGGCTCGAGGCCGTGCCGTCCGCCCTCGCGGCCGAAGCCGGACTCCCTGTAGCCGCCGAACGGCGACGCGGGGTCGAAGCGGTTGTAGGTGTTCGCCCAGACGACGCCGGCACGCAATCGCTGCGCCATGGCAAGGATACGGGACCCCTTCTCCGTCCACACGCCGGCCGACAGCCCATACGGCGTGTTGTTGGCCTTCTCGACCGCCTCGTCCGGCGTCCGGAAGGTAAGCACCGAGAGGACCGGGCCGAAGATCTCCTCCTGCGCGATCCGATAGCTCTGCGCGACGTTCGTGAACACCGTCGGGGCGAACCAGTAGCCCTTCTCGGGGAGCCGACACGGGGGTTGGTAGATCTCCGCGCCCTCCTCCTCGCCGGAGGCCACGAGCTCCTTGATCTTGTCGAGCTGCTGGCGCGAGTTGATCGCGCCGACGTCGGTGTTCTTGTCGAGCGGATCCCCGACACGCAGAGTCTCGAGTCGGCGCTTCAGCTTCCCAATCAGCGGCTCGCTGATCGATTCCTGGACGAGTAACCGCGAGCCGGCGCAGCAGACGTGGCCCTGGTTGAAGTAGATCCCGTTCACGATCCCCTCGACCGCCTGGTCGAGAGCAGCGTCGTCGAAGATCACGTTCGCCGCCTTTCCGCCCAGCTCGAGCGTCAGCCTTTTGCCGGTGCCGGCGAGCTCGCGCTGGATCGCCTTACCGACCTCGGTCGACCCGGTAAACGCGATTTTGTCGACTCCTTCATGTTTGACGAGCTCGGCGCCCGTCCGACCGTCGCCCGTGACGATGTTGACGACACCGGGCGGGAGCTCGGCCTGACGGACGACGTCACAGAAGAGCAGCGCCGAAAGAGGCGTCGTCTCGGCGGGCTTGAGCACGACGGTGTTGCCGGCCGCGAGCGCCGGCGCGATCTTCCACGAGAGCATCAGGAGCGGGAAGTTCCAGGGCACGATCTGGCCGGCGACGCCGAGCGGCCGCGGCTTCCGGTTCGGGAACGCGTACTCGAGCTTGTCGGCCCAGCCCGCGTAGTAAAAGAAGTGGGCCGCGGACAGCGGCAGGTCGACGTCACGCGATTCGCGGATCGGCTTGCCACCGTTCAGCGATTCGAGAACCGCGAACTCGCGCGAGCGCTCCTGCAGGATGCGCGCGATCCGGAAGAGGTATTTTGCGCGCTCAGCCGGAGAGATGGCTGACCAGCCGTTCGAGAAGGCGTCCCGCGCCGCGCGGACGGCGAGATCGACCTCCCCTTTCGTCGCCTGGCCGACCTCGGTGAGCGGCTCCTCGCTCGAGGGGTCGATCGTCGTGTAGGTCTCCTTCGGCTCCAGCCATTCACCACCGACGAAGTGCCCGTAGCGTTCGCGAAGCTCGACGAGGTCGCGGGCCTCCGGCGCGGGCGCGTAGTCCCACTGGGAGGGCACCGGCGCGCGATCGCGCTTTCGCTCGAGCTCGGTCATGGGACGCGCCGCCTCCGACGCCCTGTCCCACCACCCACCCCCCACCCTGTGGGAGGGGGAGAAAGTAGCGGGTCGCGGCGCGCGTGTCGGCGCCAATTGTGTGCTAGATCAGTCAACGGTGAAGTAGTCCGGGCTTTGGTACCGGCCCGTCTTCTCCTTTCGAATCTGCATCAGCACGTCGTTCAGGAGCGTCGAGGCGCCAAGCCGGTAGAGATCGGGTGTCAGCCATTCCGGGCCGAGGGTCTCGTGCAGCTGGACGAGATACTGCACCGCCTGTTTCGCCTGCCTGATGCCTCCCGCCGGCTTCATCCCGACGCGCCGCCCGGTCTCCTCGTAGACATCGCGAATCGCCTCGAGCATGACGAGCGTGACCGGCAACGTCGCGGCCGAAGGCAGCTTCCCGGTTGACGTCTTCACGAAGTCGGCGCCCGCTGCCATCGCGAGCAGGCTCGCCCTCCGAACGTTGTCGTAGGTGCCGAGCTCCCCGGTCTCGAGGATCACCTTCAGGTGCGCATCGCCGCAGGCCTCCTTCACCTGGACGATCTCGTCGTAGACCTTCGCGTAGCGCCCCGAGAGGAAGGCGCCCCGGTCGATGACCATGTCGATCTCGTCGGCCCCCATCTCGACCACGTCGCGGACCTCGGCGACCTTGACGTGCGTCGGCGCCTGCCCCGACGGAAAAGCGGTCGCGACCGAGGCGACCTTCACGCTCGTGCCTCGCGTGCGCTCGACCGCCGTTGGGACGAGGTTCGGGTAAACGCAGATCGCTGCCACCGAGGGCACACTCAGGTCTGCCGGGTCCGGCCGGATGCCCTTCGACGTCAGAGCTGCGACCTTGCCAGGAGTGTCGGCGCCCTCGAGCGTCGTCAGATCCATCATGCGAACAGCGAGGTCGAGAGCGAAGAGCTTCGCCTCGCGCTTGATCGAGCGCTTGGCGAGCGTCGCGGCCCGCTCCTCGACGGCGACGGCGTCAACCGAGCCGATTCGAGGCAAGCGAGGCTCGAGTGGGAGCTCGAAGCCCACCGGAAGCGCAGGCGCCTTGGCCATGAAACCAGTGTAGCCCTGGCGTAGATTCCGCCTCATTCGACCCCGGAGGTGACCGGTGCAGGACGTCGACATCAACTACGTCGCCGTGGCCGTCGCGGCGCTCGTCCCGATGTTCCTAGGCGCGCTCTGGTACTCGACCGCCCTCTTCGCTCGACCGTGGATGCAAGCGGTCGACCGCACGCAAGACGAGCTGAAGGGTGGCCAACTCGGCTACGTGATCTCCGCGATCGGCGCTCTGCTCATGTCGTACGCCCTTGCGCGCATCGACCGCTGGGCCGCGGTCGACGATCTCTGGAACGGAGCGCTCGTCGGCCTGCTCGTCTGGGTCGGCTTCGTCGGGCCCGTGCTCGCGGTCACGACCTACTTTGGCGGCCGCCCGGGCAAGCTCTGGCTGATCAACGGGGGATATCAGCTCGTCGCCCTCGTCCTCGTCGGCGCGATTCACGGCGTCTGGGATTAAGAGGCTCCAACATAATGACGCTTCGGCGGCACAAGGCGCATTGTGTTGGAGCCTCTAAGGCTAGATCCCGAGGCGCTCGAGCAGACGCTCGTCGCGGCGCCACTTCGGCCGCACCTTCACCTGGACTTCGAGAAAGACGGAGTGCCCGAGCAGCTGCTCGATCTCGGGCCGGGCCTGCGTCCCGATCTGCTTGACGACCGATCCGCCGCGTCCGACGACGATCTGCTTTTGCGAGTCGGTCTCGACGTAGAGGTTCGCACGCACGACCTTCTCCCCGAGCTCGTCGACCTCGACCGAGATCGCGTGCGGCAGCTCCTCGCGCGTCAGCCCGAGCGCCTTCTCGCGCACCAGCTCGGCGACCTGCGCTTCGAGCGGCAGGTCGCTTCGCTGCTCGGGTGGGAAGTACGCCGGGCCTTCGAGCAGCAGCTCGACGAGCTCAGTGCGGAGCTCCCCGACCCCGTCACCGGTCTTCGCGCTCACGGGGTGTAGCGCGTGGAACTCGCCGAGCTTCGACGCCGTGTCCATCTGGGTCGCGATGTGCCCCGGCTTCAGCCGGTCGACCTTGTTGAGCGCGATCACAACGGGGATGCCGAGCGAGAAGACGCGCTCGGCGATGAAGCGGTCTCCGGCGCCGATCCGGTCACGTGCGGAGAGAACGAACAGAACGCCGTCGACCTCTTCGAAGCCGTGATCGACCGTCCGCTGCATGCGCTCGGTCATCGGGTCGAGCGGCCGCTGGAACCCGGGTAGGTCGACGAGCACGAGCTGGTAGTCGTCGCCATTCGCGACGCCGGAGATGCGCCGTCTCGTCGTCTGCGGCTTGTCGGAGACGATCGCGACCTTGCCCCCGCAGAGCGCGTTCACGAGCGTCGACTTGCCGACGTTCGGGCGGCCCGCGACGGCGACGAAGCCCGACTTCACAGCTCGAAGGTTTCCGGCAGGAGCTCGGCGGGCGTCCGGGAGACGACCGCGCCGGCCGCGTTCTTGAACGTAACGTGCTCGAGCCTGAACTCGTAGATCCATTGGCGGCACCCGCCGCAGGGCGAGGCGGTGATCGCGATCTCAGCGAGGTCGCCGGGCACACAGCCTTCGGCGACGGCACGAGAGAGAGCCGAGCGCTCCGCGCAGATCCCGAGCGGGTAGGAGGCGTTCTCGACGTTGACGCCTTCGAAGACCCGCCCGTCGCGGGCGCGCACCGCCGCTCCGACGTGGAAGCTCGAGTACGGCGCGTAGGCACGCTCAGCGATCGCGACCGCCCGCTCGTAGAGGTCATCGCTCACGCGAACACCTGGAACATAACGAGCACGGCGAGGGAGCCCAGCAGCGCACCGTAGCTGACCTCGAGGAACGAGTGCACGCCCGATTCGACCCGCGTCTGGGCGACGAGCAGCGCCATTAGGAAGGTCAGGGACGAGATGAGGAACCAGTGGCGTGAGTCGCCCACGACCTGAGTGACCGCCATCCAGCTGCCGAAGGCGACTGCGGCGTGGCCGGACGGGAGCCCGCCGCGCAGCGGAGTCCCGCGCCCCGTGTAGGCCTTGGTGCCGACGACGAGGATGATCGTGAGGACGAGCGCGATCAGCGTCAGCTCCGCCGGCGCGTCGCGGAGTCGCTCGATCAGCCGCGAGCTGTGGTTCACGATCTTGTCGGAGAAGACGAGATAGCCGACCGCGACCGCGTTCACCGTCGCGATCAACACCGCACCGGCGGCGATATCCTTCGCCAGCTTCGCCAGCGGGTCGAACGAGGTCGTCGCGACGTCGATCCCGGCCTCGAGAGCCGAGTTGATCATCTCGGCGATCAGCACAAACGAGATCGTGATCAACAAGGCCATCAATTCGAGGCGCCCGACCCCGACGGCGACTGCAGCGATGAGGACGGCGGCTGCGATCGCGAAGTGAATCCGCATGTTGCGCTGAGTGCGCAAGACGTGGATCACGCCCTCGAACGCGAAGTTGAAGCTCTCGAGGATCGACGGTCCTCGCCGGCGCGAGGCGCTCATCCGGCGAGCTCCGCCTCGCGCGTTTCCATCTCTTGGCCGTGCTCGTAGCCGAGCAGATGGAGCAGCGCATGCACGAGCGGCCCCTGCCAGGCGTCGCCGACGACCTGAGGACAGAGCACCGCGTCGCCGATTTGGCGCGGCAAACCGGGAGGTAGCTCCTCGCGACCGTCAATCGGAAAGGCCAGCACGTCGGTCGCCTCGTCTTGGCCCAGATGATCTCGTTTCAGGCCCTGCATCTCGTCGGGAGCGACGAAGACGAGACCGAGATCGCCGTCGCCGATCCCCTCTGCCGCGAGCACTCGGCGCGCGAGCTCGGTGGCGGCCCTCTCGTCGACCCTGGTCCCGCTCCGGTTTGCGATCTCGACGGTGACCACGGCCAGTGCGGTCACTTGCGACGCTGCGTGCCGGTCTCCTCCGCATGCCTGCGGTAGGCCTCGACGATCCGCTGGACGAGCTTGTGGCGGACAACGTCCTCGTGGCCGAAGCGGATGAACGCGACGCCGTCGAGCGAGCCGAGAATGTCCTGCACCTGGATGAGGCCCGAAGCCTGCTCGCGCGGGAGGTCGACCTGCGTGATGTCGCCGGTGACGACGACCTTCGAGCCGAACCCGAGGCGGGTAAGGAACATCTGCATCTGCTCCGGGCTCGTGTTCTGCGCCTCGTCGAGGATGATGAACGAGTCGTTCAGGGTTCGGCCGCGCATGAAGGCAAGCGGGGCGACCTCGATGATGCCCTTCTCCATGTGCGAGGCCAGGCGATCGGCGTCGAGCATGTCGTAGAGCGCATCGAAGAGGGGGCGCAGGTAGGGGTCGACCTTGTCGAGGAGCGTCCCCGGCAAGAAGCCGAGGCGCTCCCCGGCCTCGACCGCCGGGCGCGTGAGGATGATCCGGCCGACCTGCCGGTCGGAGAGGGCCGCGACGGCAAGGGCCATCGCCAAATAGGTTTTGCCCGTCCCGGCCGGGCCGATCCCGAACGTGACCGTGCACTCGCGGATGGCGTCGACGTACCGCTTCTGCGTCACCGTCTTCGGCGAGATCTTCTTGCCGCGATGCCGCCAGACGACGTCCTCGAAGACCTCGCGGACGTCTTCCACCTGATCGAGCGCGCCCAGCACAGCGTCCACGGTCGACGGGCCGATCTCGTGGCCGCCTTCGACGAGCTCCACGAGCTCGTCGACGACCGCGCGCGCCTCGCTCACCTGCGCGTCGTCACCCTCGATCGTGAGCCGGTTTCCGCGCAGGCGAATCGTGCAGCGGAGGCGGTCTCGCAGCGCGTCGAGCACGCCGTCGCCGATCGCAGCCAGCTCGGCGGCGACGTCGTTCGAGACAGACAGCACCTGTTGCACGAACTCAGTGTAGGCGCGGCGCGCAGCCCAGGTCGTGACGCTTTCGGCGCAATTCCGTCACCCTTAGGCGCGCTTTTCCCCGGTACGATCGCTGCGGGGAGGAGGTCGTGGGTACCGGCCCGAGCGGGGCGGGTCAGAGAGGATTCAGGCCAGCTTCTCGCGGACGAGCTGGCTCACTGCGGCGCCGTCGGCGCGACCGGCGACCTGCGGCATGACGTCCGCCATCACGCGACCGAGATCCCGGATGTTCGTCGCTCCGCACTCGGCGATTGCGTCGTCGATGATCGTCTCGAGCTCCTCCTCCGAGAGCGGCTCCGGCATGAACTCCTCGAGCACCGCCAGCTCTCGCTCCTCGCTCTCGGCCTGCTCCTCGCGGCCGGCGGCTCGGAAAGCCTCCGCCGCCTCGAGCCTCCGCTTCCGCTCGCGCTGGAGTACCTGGAGCTCCTCCTCGTCGTGCAACGGCCGCTGCAGCTCCTTCTCCGCCGAGCGCAGGCTGGACAGGATCAGCCGCAGGGCGTCGCGGCGCTCCGCTTCGCGCTCCCGCATCGCGGTCGCGAGCTCGTCCTCGATCCGCGCGATCAGGCTCATCAGGGCAGCCCCTGCGCTCGCCCGCCGAGGATGTGCCAGTGCAGGTGGAAGATCGTCTGACCCCCGCCGGGGCCGACGTTGACCACGACGCGATAGTCCTCGAGGCCGGCCTCGCGCGCGGTGTCAGCGACGAACTCCAGCATCTGCTTTGCCTCCTGGGGCGAAAACTCGCCGATCTCGCGAAAGCTCTCCACATGGCGCTCCGGGATCACGAGCAGATGCGTCTCTGCGCGCGGGTTGATGTCCTCGACCGCGACGAAGCCATCGGTGCTGCGCACGTGATCGCCCTCCCGGTAGAGCCGGCAGAAGAGGCAGTCAGAAGACACCGACGATTCCTTCCTCCTCGACCGCAGCGGCACGAGCCCGGACGAGCGCACCCACCGGCGCCGATTCGGCGACGAGCCACGGTGAGTAGTCGTCGCCGTACCCGCGACCAGGGCGGTCGACCAGAACCTCGTCCTCAGTGCCGAGTTTGGCGCGCCAGGAACGCATGCACGCCTCATGCGAGTCGGCGCGGAGACGAGCGCTGCGCCGCTTCTTCACGGCTGGAGGAACGGGATCAGAAGACTCGGTCACGGTGCCGGGACGGGGCGAGTAGGGAAAGACGTGCACCTTCGTGATCGCCGCTTCCCGCAGCACTTTGCGTGTGCGCTCGAAGGCCATGTCGTCCTCGACCGGGAAGCCGACGATCACGTCCGCCGTCAGGTTGAAGTCCGCGAGCAGCGCCAGCCGGCGCAAGTAGGTAGCGGCCGTATAGCGGCGACCCATCGCCGCGAGCACGCGATCGTCGCCGGACTGGAGCGGCACGTGCAGGTGGCGCGAGACGGTCGGGGTCTCGCGAAGCGCTCGAACCAGCTCCGCACTCACGTGATTGACCTCGATCGAGGAAAGCCGCAAGCGTTGCAGTCCGGGGGTCGCGCCGACCTCGCGCACGAGTCGGGCAAGGGTGTAGCCGCCCTCGCGATCCCGGAAGCAGCCGAGGTTGATGCCGGTGAGGACGATCTCGCGATGCCCCTGCCCCACGCGCCGGCGCACCTCGCCGAGCACTGCTGCCGCGCTACGGCTGCGGGACGGCCCACGCACGAGCGGGATCACGCAGAAGTTGCAGGAGAAGCTGCAGCCGTCCTGGACACGGACGAAGGCGCGCACGCGATCGAGGCGCGCATCGGCCTGCACGCAGCCGATCGCGCCGACGTCGCCGGCGACGTGGGCGGGTGTCTCCTCGCTGCGCCGGGAGACGACGGTGACGTTCTCGGGCAACCCGGCGAACGCGTCTCCCAGATTTGCGGCGCAGCCGGTGACGTAGACGCGCCGGTGGGTTCGCGCCGCGCGGGTTGCCGCCTGGCGCGACTTGCGCACCGCCTCGTGTGTGACGCAGCACGTGTTGACGACGGCGATCTCGGCCGCATCTCGCTCCGCGTGACCGTCTCGCAGCAACGCTTCGCGGATCGCGTGCGCGTCCGCGTGCGAGACCTTGCAGCCGAGGAAACGGACGGAGAAGGTCGCCATCGGGAGCGTGATGCTACTCCCGCGCGAAGAGATCGGCCGCCCATTGATCGTCCGTCCGCCGGGCGATCCGGCGAAATCCCGCGAGGCTGAGCGGCTCGTTCTCGTAGTAGCCCGACGTCAGTGCCAGCCGGCAGCGAAGCTTGGGCGCGAGCCCGATCAGCGTGGTCAGGTCGATGTTCGCGACGACGAGGTCGGCCTCGGGCAGCGAGTCGACGAGGGCGTCTACCTGCCGCACCTCGAGCTCGACCCCGTTGCGGCCCGCGTTGCTTCGGGCCGCCTCGAGGGCCGCCTCATCGTTGTCAGCGGCCGTCACCGGCGCGAAACCGAGCTTCCCGGCCGCGATCGCGAGCACGCCGGAGCCACATCCCAGGTCGAGCATGCTCCCGCGCTCGAGCTCGGCCAGGAGCTCCAGACAGAGCCGGGTCGTCGGGTGGCTGCCGGTGCCGAAAGCCCGGCCGGGCTCGATGACGACCGGCGTCAGTTCCCCGGGCGCTCGCTCCCAGGGCGGGCCGATCCAGAGCGAGCCCACGACGACGGGCACGTGAAACCGCTTCCACTCCGACTCCCAGGCGGGCAGGACTTGGCCGGTCCTCACCTCGCCGAAGCTCTCACGCAGGCGACGTGCACCGGCCTCGTCGGTGAACGCGACCAGTTCGACGCCTTCCCTCCTCTCCTCTTCCGCGAAACCCCCGGGAAAGAGCTCGAGCATTTGCGCCGTCGCCTCCTCGACCCGATCGCGGGGGACGACCACCGAGGCCCGAATGAGCCTCAGCGGAAGGCGCTCTTCAGCTTTTCGAAGAAGCCCTCGTCGGCACGGTAGTTCTCGTCGCCGGCCGTCTGCTCGAATTCGTCGAGGAGCCGCCGCTGCTCCTCGGTCAGCTTCCGCGGCACCGCGACGTTGACGAGCACACGGTGGTCGCCGCGACCGAAGCCCTGGAGAACCGGCATTCCTCGGCCGCGCAGAACCCGGATCTCCCCCGGCTGCGTCCCGGGCTCGAAATCGAGCTCGACCTCTCCGTCGAGCGTCGAGACTGCGACCTTCGCGCCGAGGGCCGCCTGCGTCATCGTCAGGTCAGCGGTCGAGAAGACGTCGTCGCCCTCCCGCACGAGGCGCTCGTGCGGACGGATGCGGACGAGCACATACAGGTCTCCGGCCTGACCGCCGAAGGCGCCCGCATGGCCTTCACCGGAGACCCGGATGCGTTGAGCGTCGTGGATTCCGGGCGGAATCTCGATCTCGAGCGACCGCTCCTCGAGCACCCGGCCGGCGCCGTCACAGCGGCAGCATGGGTGCTCGACGATCCGCCCGGTCCCGGCGCAGCGCGGACAGGCCTGACTGCGGATGAACTCGCCGAAGCCTGTGCGCGCGACATGCTGCAGGCGCCCGCTTCCGCCGCAGTCCTCACACGTCGTCGCCGCGTGGCCGGGCTCGATTCCGTCGCCCCCGCACTCCTCGCAGATGAGGGCGACTTGAATCGGCACGGCCCGCTTGACCCCGGCTGCCGCCGCCTCGAGCTCGATCTCGACCTCGGCTGCGACATCCGCGCCGCGAGCCCGGCGCTGGCCGGTGGCGACGCCGAACACGTCGTCGCCGAAGAACGCCGAGAAGATGTCGGCGAGGCTGCCGAAGTCGAAGGGCGTCGGTCGGAAACCGCCGCTGCGCAGCCCCGCGTGGCCGAAGCGATCATAGAGACCGCGCGTCTCGGACTTCGACAGCACCTCATACGCTTCGACAACCTCGCGAAAGCGCTCGTCGGAATCCGGGGCATTCGAGACGTCCGGGTGGAGCTCGCGCGCGAGCAGGCGGAAGGCCCGCTTGATCTCGGCCTCGCTCGCGGAACGCTCGACGCCGAGGACCTCGTAGTAGTCGCGCCCGATCGTCGCCATCACACGAAGCGTAGCCAGGCGACTAGTTGTCTTCGTAGACCGTTTCGACGAAGTGCGAGAGCTCATGCGCCGCTGCGCGCACCGAGCGGATCGCCTTCTCGTAGTCCATCCGCAATGGTCCAAGCAGGCTGACGGCACCGAGGCTGCGGTGCATGAGCCCATAGGAGGCGCCGACGAGTGACACCTCACGGAGTGCCGGGTTCTCGAGCTCGCCGCCGACGCGTACGTAGGGGCTCCTCGAGCTGAGTGTCTCTCCGAGCAGCTCCAGGATCGCAGCCCGCTTCTCGAGCGTCTCGAGCAGTCGCTGACAAGCCTCGAGCTCGTCCGCGCGGACTTCGCCCAGCAGGCTGGCCGCCCCGCCGACGAAGAGGCGCTGTTCCGGTCCATCGACGAGCTCCGTGAACGCAGGGCGCAACAACTCGAGGAGCTCGAGCTCTTGCCGCGACAGGCCAGCATCCTCGAACCGCCGGCGAAGGAGTGCGCTGCCGAGCTCGAGACCGGCCAGCCGCTCGTTCAGATACTCCCCGGCCCAGAGGGCGAGACCCGTGTCCATCGGCTCGGACAGCGCGAAGACCCGCTTCGAAACGCCGCCCGTCGAGGTGATGACCACGAGCATCAGCACCTGCGGCTGGAGCACGAGCGCCTCCACGTGGCGGACGGTCGCCGTCTGGAGCGCGGGCGCCGAGACGAGAGCGAGCAGGCGCGTGGCCTGCGAGAGCGTCTCCGTCGTCTCCTGCAAGGCGGCTTCGAGCTCGCTGCGCGCGGCGGCGAGGTCGAGCGGAAAGGGGCTCGGCTGCGGCTCGAGGCGCTCGAGGACCGAAGCGGCGTAGTAGCGGTAGCCGGCCTCCGTCGGGATTCGCCCGGCGGAGGTGTGCGGATGCGTGAGCAGCCCGAGCCGTTCGAGCTCGGCAAGCTCGCCGCGCACGGTGGAAGGCGACACCGCCATCCCGGCGCGCATGACTAGGTTCTTCGAGCCGACCGGCTGGCCGCTCTCGACGTACTCCTCGACGACGCGCCGCAGGATCTGCCGCTGGCGCTCGGTCAGCTCGACTTCGACGCTCTCATTCATCCCTGTGCAGGAATTTTAGGCAACCCGGTCAGCTTCTCACGCGAGCAACTCGGCCGTGACGGCGCCACCCAGGCGGCGACCCCGCTGGGTGAGGAGCAGGGCCTCATGCCCGTTCGTCCCGGCACGGCGAGCCGCGAGCCCGAGGCGCTCGAGTCGGCCGAGCGCCGCCTGGTCGATCGAGCCCGCGGCGGTCGCGAACGGAAGGCCGTGGTCCAGCCGCAGGCCGAGCATCACGCGCTCGAGCGCACGTACGCCGGGATCGAGCGCCTCGAGCTCTCGCACCGGGGGCTCTCCGCGCCGGAGCGCGGCGATGTACCCGTTGAGGCGAGGCGTGTTCCGCCGGCGCTCCCACCCGAGCGTCGAGACCGCGCCGATGCCGAGCCCGAGATAGTCCCGCCCCAGCCAGTAGGCAAGATTGTGCTGGGCCCGGAGGTCGCGCCCTCCCGCGAGCGCGGGCGAGACACAAAAGTTAGCCGTCTCGTACCACCGATAGCCGGCAGCAGTCAACCGCTCGATGACGGTTTCGAAGTAGCCCTCCAACGCCTCGGCCTGCCGGCCGAGCTCGGCGCCGTGCGCGTGCGTGAACCGCGTGCCGGGCTTTGCCTCCAGCTCGTAGTACGAGATGTGCTCGGGGGCGAGCGCGAGCGCTTCTTCGATGTCGAGCTCGAGATCGGAGGCGCTCTGGCCGGGAATCCCGTGCAGGAGATCCAGCGAGATGTTGTCAAAATTGGCATCGCGCAGATGGTAGTAGGCGCGGCGGACGTCATCGGGCTGGGCCCGCCGCTCGAGCACTCGCAGGAGGTGCGACCGGAAGCTCTGGGCCCCGAGCGAGACCCTCGTCACGCCGCTCTCGCGCAGGAGCCGCGCCAGCTCGGGCGTTACCGTCTCGGGATTCGCCTCCACGGTCAGCTCAGCAGCCGGTGGCAGCGCGTCGAGCAGCCGGCGGAGCGCGCCGGCCTCGGTGAAGGTCGGGGTGCCACCGCCGAGGAAGACCGTCTCGAGCCGCGGCGCAAGCATCGCGCGCTCGAGCTCGAGCTCCGCGAGGAGCGCGTCGACGTAGTGCTCGTGCGCCCCTTGGCGCCCTACCACGGTGACGAAGTCGCAGTAGCCGCAGCGGTGCGCGCAGAACGGAACGTGCACGTAGAGATGGCGGACGGCGGTCATCGCTTGCCGCCGTCGAGATTGAGCACGGCGAGGAACGCTTCCTGCGGCACCTCGACGGCGCCGACCTGCTTCATGCGCCGCTTGCCGGCCTTCTGGCGCTCGAGCAGCTTTCGCTTGCGCGTGATGTCGCCGCCGTAGCACTTCGCCAGCACGTCCTTGCGCTTCGCCTTGATCGTCTCCCGTGCGATCACCCGTGAGCCGATCGCCGCCTGCACGGGAACATCGAACATCTGCCGTGGGATCTCCTCCCGCAACCGGTCGACGAGCGCGCGGCCGCGCCCGTAGGCCTCGTCGCGGTGGAGGACGAGCGAGAGCGCATCTACGGACTCACCGCCGACGAGCACGTCGAGCCGCACGAGCTCACCCTCTCGGAAGCCGGCGAAGTCGTAGTCGAAGCTCGCGTATCCGCGCGTGCGGGACTTGAGCTGGTCGTAGAAGTCGAAGACGATCTCCCCCAGCGGCAGCTCGTACACCAGAAGGACGCGCTCGGGCGACGGGTACTCCATATGGTCGAAGCGGCCGCGGCGCTCGTTGCAGAGCTCCATCACCTGGCCGACGCCGTCCTTGGGGACGACGATCGAAGCCCGGACGTACGGCTCCTCGACGCGCTCGCGCTCGGCAGGCATCTCCGCCGGGTTGTGCACCTCGATGCGCTCGCCGGACGGCGTCTCGACCTGGTAGGCGACGCTCGGAGCGGTGACGAGCAGATCGAGATCGAACTCGCGCTCGAGCCGCTCGCGGACGATCTCCATGTGCAGGAGTCCGAGGAAGCCGCAGCGGAAGCCGAACCCGAGCGCGTTCGAGGTCTCCGGGTCGTACGAGAGCGAGGCGTCGTTCAGCTTCAGCCGCTCGAGGGCGTCGCGCAGTTGGGGGTATTCGTCGGAGTCGGTCGGGAAGAGGCCGGCGAAGACCATCGGCTTCACGTCCTTGTAGCCCGGCAGCGGCTCCGCGGCCGCGCGCGCCTGGGAGGTGAGGGTGTCGCCGACCCTGAGCTTGGCAACGTCCTTCAGGCCGGTGACGACGTAGCCGACCTCGCCCGCTCCCAGCGACTCGGCCGCCCTCATCGTCGGGGAGAAGAAGCCGACCTCTTCCGTCTCGAAGCGAGTGCCCTGCGCCATTGCACGCACCTCTTCGCGCGCCCGGAACTGCCCGTCGACGACGCGGACGAAGGCGACGACGCCCCGGTACTGGTCGTACGCGGAGTCGAAGACGAGTGCGCGGGGCGGCGCGTCAGGGTCGCCCGTCGGCGGCGGGATCCGCTCGACGATCGCGTCCAGGACCGCCTCCACCCCCTCTCCGGTCTTGGCCGAGACGCGCAGCACCCGGTCCGGGGCATCGCCGACGAGCTCGGCCAGCTCGGCGGCGGCGGCATCCGGGTTCGCCTGCGGCAGGTCGATCTTGTTCGCGAGCGGCAGCAGCTCGAGGTCGTTCTCGATCGCTAGGTAGGCGTTGGCGACGGTCTGCGCCTCCACGCCCTGGGCCGCGTCGACGACGAGCACCGCTCCCTCGCAGGCCTGGAGCGCACGCGAGACCTCGTAGGTGAAGTCGACGTGGCCGGGCGTGTCGATCAGGTTCAGCTCGTGGCCCTTCCAGTCGACCCGGACGGCCTGGGCCTTGATCGTGATCCCGCGCTCGCGCTCGAGGTCCATCGAGTCGAGCACTTGCTCGCGCATCTCGCGACCGGTGACCGTGTTCGTGACCTCGAGGATGCGGTCGGCGAGCGTCGACTTCCCATGGTCGATGTGGGCGATGATCGAGAAGTTGCGGATGCGGTCCTGGTCCATGGGCGATTAGCCGCGGCGGAAGCGGCTCAGCAACGATAGCAACGCTTCCAGCTCACGAACTCCCAGCAAACGGCAGGAAATCAGGTAGGCCCCGAATCCCGCGGAGAGCGCGCTGGCGAGCGAGACGAGCTGCCCGCCGAGCGAGCGGCCGAGCGTACCGTCGAGGACGTGCCAGATCGGGTAGGCGACGACGGCGAGCGCAGCCGATGCCAAGGTGATGAGCAGAACGGCGCGGCCCGTCTCGCTGAACTCGATTCGGCCCAGGCGCCGGCGGAAGACGACGAGAAGGGCCGCAGTGCCGGCGATGTTAGCCAGCGACGTGGCGAGCGGTATGCCCCAGACTCCGACGCGGTAGAGCGCCGCGGCGAGCGCGGTGTTGAGGGCGAGGTTGCCGAGCGCGATCGCCGTGGGCGTCCACGGCGCCTGCAGGCTGAAGAACGCACGGTTCAGCATCAGCATCGCGCCGTTGAAGGTCAATCCGAGCGAGAAGGCCGCGAGCGCGCCGGCTGTGACGGCGGTCTCGTGGGGACCCCAGGCTCCCCGCTCGTAGACGATCCGGGTGATCGGAGTCGCCAGCACCGCGCTGAACACGCTCGCCGGGATGAGCGTGAAGGCGATCTGCCGCACTCCGAGGGCGACGTTGTGCCGGAAGCCGTCCATGTCGTCGCGCGCGGCGAGGCGCGAGAGGCGCGGGAAGAGCACCGTCGCGAGGGCGACCGAGAACATGCCCTGCGGGAGCATGTAGATCCGGAAGGCCGCGTCGATCGCGCGAGGGGCGAGCTCCGGGTCGATGAAGCGCGAAGCGAAGAGAGTGTTGACGACGAGGTTGAAGTTGATGAGGCCGAGGCCGATCGTGACGGGCACCATGAGCACGAAGACACGGCGTACCGCCGGGTCGCGCCAGTCGAGCACGAGCTGCAGCCTTCCGTCGAGCCCGCGCAGCCACGGCAGCGGCAGGAGCACCTGGATCACCGTGCCGACGACGATCGAGACCGCGTAGACGTAGAGCTTCCCGTCGAGCGAGTGCGCGTGCGGTACGCCGAGGGCGAGCCCCGCGATGATCGCCAGGTTCCAGAAGACGGGCGTCAGCGCCGGCACCGTGAAGTGCTCGTAGCTGTTGAGGATCCCGACGATGACACCGGAGACGCCGAGCAGCACCACGATCGGGAAGAGCACCCGCGCGAGGCCGACGGCGAGCGCACGGTCGCCGCCGGGGTCGCCGAACGGTGCGATCACGAGCGGCGCCAGGACGATGAAGAGCGCGGTCAGGGCGCCGAGCCCCAGGAGCATCAGCCAGAAGAGGCTCGAAGCGACGCGCCAGGCGCGCTTGCGCTCTCCTTTCTCGAGGAGCTCGCTGAAGACCGGCACGAAGGCGGAGGAGAGAGCGGCGTCCGCGACGAGCGAGCGGATGAGATTCGGCACCTGGAAGGCGACCGTGAACGCGTTGATCTTGCCGGCGGCGCCGAAGTAGTAAGCAGCGACGATCTCGCGGATGAGGCCGAGGACGCGAGAGAGCCCGGTGGCGAGCGAGAAGATCGCCGTCGACCAGGCGAGTCGCCGGCCCCGGGCCTGCTTCTCCACGCGGGCGAGTATAGGAACGCGTGCCGTCGCCGCCGGTTCTGCGGGCGCTTCTCCGCCCGGGGCCACCCCGGGCCACCACCCGATTTCGATCGTATCGTTGAAGGTCGCGCGAGTGTGTGTCCACACCGTGACGATTGGGTGCCGGACAGCTCTGGTACCATCGCCGCGCCCGCGTTGAGCGGGTCTTTCACTCCCAGATGCCCAACATCAAGCAACAGAAGAAGCGCGTGCGCACCTCGGCCGAGGACCGTGGCGAGAACCTCCGTTACCGCTCGACGGTGAAGACGATGACCCGCCGGCTCGAGGCTGCTGTCCAAGCCGGTGACAAGAACCAGATCGCAGCCGAGCACGGCGCCCTCCAGCGCTGGATCGACCGTGCCGCAGCGCACGGCGCGATCCACAAGAACACGGCCGCGCGCAAGAAGGCGCAGGCCGCGCGGATCGTTAGCTCCTACTAGGAGCCACCGCCTGCTCGGCCGGCCGCGTGACGTCGATCAGCGCGCGCACAAGCTCGAGCTCGCCGGAGAGCCTGCTCGCACCCTTGATTGCCGCGTCGAGCTCCGCGAACCGGACGAGTGCGGAATCGAGCTCGTCGCGTGAGTACCGGTCGGCGTGTTGCAGCGCCTTGCGCGCCGGATACTCCTTCATCTTCAGCTGGGCGGCGACCTCACGCGTCCTGAGCCCCTGCTCGGCGAGAGCCTGAGCAGCACGCACTCGCCCGACGTGTGAAGCAAGCCCGACCGCGAGCAGAAACGGCTCCTTCTTCTCGAGCGCCAGATCGCACGCCTCGAGCAGTGCGGGCAGATCCCGTGCGCCCCAGGCGTCCGTCAGGGCCCAGGCGGCTGCTTCACGTCCCGGGGTGGCGAGCTGCTCGACCTCGGCGCGGCCGACGGGCTCGCCGTCCGCCCACGCCGCGACCTTCTCCAGCTCGCTGGCGAGCGCGACAGTATCGTCCCCGACAAGCTCGACTAGCGCCCGCGCGGCGTCGGCGTCGGCGGAGACGCCCAGGCGCTCAAGCTCTGCACGCGCCCAGGAATGCAGGCTGCTCGGCTTCGGAACGTCGTAGCGGAGCAACCGTCCGTGCTTCTCGGCGAGGCTGACCAGCGCCGAGCCTCGCGGCAGCTCCTCGGCGGCGAGTGCCAGCACGGCGCCCTGGACGGGATCGCGAAGGTACGTAGCGATCGCGTCGACATCTGCTTTGCGCCAGCGTTCAACGGCCTGGACGACGACGAGCCTGCCGCCGCCCTCGCCGCCGAAGAGGCCGAGCGCATTGCACGCGGCGACCGCATCCGCCCCGCTCGACGACTCAGCCGAGAGCTGCTCCACCGCCTCAGCCTCGAACCGTGAACGGAGCCGGAGGAGCGCGCGCACATGCTTCGGCCGGTCGCTGCCGGTGAGGAGATAGACCGGGAGCAGCGGCTCGGAGGACATCGCCGGCAAGCATAGTCAGCGGACCGTGATCCGCTCGCCGTCGGACTCGACGGTGACCCGACCGTCGCGGTCGGTGCGATAGACGGCAAGGCCCGGAACTGCGGACAGGGTCGCGATCGTCGAGGGGCTCGGGTGTCCGTAGTCGTTGCGCGCTCCGACAGAGACGACCGCTATCCGCGGGTGGAGCTGGGCGAGCAGGTCTGCAAGCCCCGGATCCTCCGACCCGTGGTGGGCGACCTTGAGGATCTCGACCGGCGGAACGTGCAGGTGCCCGGTGACGTCCGACTCGGCGTCCGCGGTGAGGAGAGCGTCCGTCTGCCCGTAGGACGCGATGAGCACGACCGCGTGGTTGTTCGGGTCGTCGCCGGGGAAGCCTGGACCGTCGGGCCAGAGGACGCGCACGCGCAACCTGCCGAGGCGAAACGTCTCGCCGAGGCGAGCGGAAACGACTCGGATGTGCCGCGTTCGAGCGGCTGCGAGCGCGTCCCGCTCGTCGCTGCTCTCGCTTGGGATGCCGGGGTCGAGGACCGATCCCACCTCCAGGTGCTCCAGCACCTCAGCCGCTCCACCCACGTGGTCCCGCTGCGGATGCGTGAGGACGATCATCGCCAGACGGCGGACGCCGAGCCGGCGGAGCTGCTCCGCGACGTCGGCCTCGGGCGGCCCTTCGTCGACGAGCACGGCGCCCTCCGGCACCTGCAGCAGTGCCCCGTCGCCCTGACCGACGTCGAGGAACGTGATGCGCAGGCCGCTCGGCGGCGGGAGTCCCGCCGCTCCCGGGCGCAGCCGCCATCCGCCTGCGACCACGACGAGGAGGAGGCCGAGCACGGCCAGGCGCGGCGCCCGCGGCGGTCGAAGCCGCCCCCGCGAGCAGTACGAGAGCGATCGTCACGCCGATGACCACGAGCGCCGTCCGGGGTGGAGCGGCCGCGTACGGCAGCCCGCCGACGAGTCGCGCGCACTCGGCGAGATACGCGGCGAGCCAACCGTTCGTCCAAGCGAGCATGGCCGCGAGCGGAGGGAGAACTGGGGCGACAAGCGCCGTGACGAGCGCGAGCCCGAGCAAAGGTCCGGCGACAGGCGCCGCCAGCGCGTTTGCGGGAATCGAATAGATCGGCACCGAGCCGAACTGCGTGAGCAGAATTGGCGCGGTCGCGAGGCCGCAAGCCGACGAGACGGCGACCACCTCTGCGAGCGATCGCGGCACTGGATAGCCCGCCAGGCCGCGCTCCAACCGCGGGACGGCGACGAAGATTGCGGCCACTGCCGCGAACGAGAGCTGGAAGCCCGCATCGAGCAGCGAATAGGGATTCCAGGCCAGAAGGATCACAGCGCCGAGAAGCAGGAAGTACCAGCGATCCTGCGGCCGCGCGGCCACCCACGCGAGCGAGGCGAGGGCCCCGGCGATGCCCGCACGCACGACGGATGGCTGCCACCCGACCGCGAGCACGTACCCACCGATCGCAGCCAGCGCTCCGAGGTGGCCGACAAGCCTTGGCAGCCCTAGGAGCCAGGCCAGGAGCAAGATCCCGCCGGCAATGAGGGCCACGTTCTGACCCGAGACGGCCAGCAGGTGATAGAGGCCCGACGCTCTGAAACGAGTGCGCAGCTCGTCGGAGAGACCTTCGTCCTCGCCGAGCACAATCCCGGCCAGGATCGCGCGCCGCTCGCCCTCGAGGCCTGGAGCCATCGAGCGCGCGAGCCTCGACCTCAGGCCGTCGGCGAAGCCCGCGAGACCACCCCGCCGGCCGACGATCCGCCACCGCGTTGCCCGCAGATCGG
>Ga0307278_10000285_pt1 | contig 25908 bp, 21 predicted proteins | sample ER_DNA_117_FD_194482 | JGI IMG/M metagenome (GOLD analysis project Ga0307278, IMG submission 194482) | Bulk soil microbial communities from the East River watershed near Crested Butte, Colorado, United States - ER_DNA_117 | ecosystem: Environmental > Terrestrial > Soil > Floodplain | place...
CCGTGCTCACATTCGCGGGCGTGTTCGCCTGCATCGTGCTCGCATTCACGCTCGTTCCTGCGGATCCGTTTCACGGCTTGACGACGCCCGCAGCGATGGACGGAGTCCACTACGGCGCCGCGCCGCTCCTCCTCCTCGTTCTCGTCGTCATCGCGGCGCGCCTGGGACCTCCCGCATGGGGAGGCGCCGAACGTCATCGCCGGGCGGTCAGGGTCTTGGCGGCCCTCTTCGCAAGCGGATCGCGGGGGTAAAGCGCGGGTTCGAGTCCCGTCGCTCCCGCTCTCTCCTCGGTTTCAATTCGAGCCGTAGCGGCCGCGGCCGCGCATGTCGGCCGCGTCGGAGACTGTTCGTTTCTTGCCGCTGGTGGCGGCGCGAAGATAGCCGACATGACAGAGTGCACGCCACCGACCGAGGGGAGGGTGACGCGTGAACCACAACGCGAGCATGCCGCGGAAGGAGTTTTTGACGAAGGGCGCAGCTGTGCTCGGCGCCGCGGCGGCTGCTCCGCTTGTCGGCGTCGCCGGCGCGCAAGCCGCCACCGAGCGGGCGCTCGCGGGCGTCGGCCGCGGGGAGCTGGGAATCGTGGGCCTGGACCACGTGGGTATCACCGTCCCGAACATCAACCAGGCAATTGAGTGGTTCGAGGATGTGCTGGGCGGAGTCGCGCCACTGACGTTCGGTCCGTTACCGGCAGGGCCCTTCGTTGCGAGCGTGGTCGACGTCGCGGAGACGACGTCGATCGACCAGATCACGATGCTTCGCATCGGCCATAGCGCCAACATCGAGCTGTTCCAGTACACCGCGCCGGACGGGCAGCGGCACGACATGCCGAAGAACTCCGACTGGTCCGGCCACCACGTTGCCTTTTACGTCACAGACATCGACGCGGCGGTCGAGTACATGGTGGGGAAGGGCGTGCGCAAGATGCCGGCGGGCCCGTTCACGCTCACTCAGGGACCGGCGGCCGGGCAGACGATCCAATACTTCCAGACGCCCTGGGGCGGCTACATCGAGTTCATCAGCTACCCGGATGGGATGGCGTACCAGGTGCCGAGCGTCAAGCCGCTCTGGTCGCCGAAGCTGAACGGCGCGGACTCCGTCGTCACGAACGTGCCCGGGCTGCTCGGCATCGACCACATCGGCATCACCGTTCCGAACATCGACGTGGCGGCCTCGTGGCTCGAGCAGAAGCTTGGGTTCAGCAACCCGCTCACATTCGGGCCGTTCAGCGATCCGACCGGCGATTTCATGACGCAACTCGTGGATGTGCACCCCCGTGCCGTCGTGCAGCAGATCCGCATGCTCCGCGGCGGCAATGGGCCGAACATCGAGCTCTTCCAGTACACATCCCCGGATCAGGATCAAACGTTCCGGCGGAACTCCGACTGGGGCGGCCACCACATCGCCTTCTACGTCCGCCACATCGACAAGGGCGTCGAGTACCTGCAGACGAAAGCAGGAACGAAACTGTTCGGCCCGGTCACGCTGACGGACGGCCCCGCGGCCGGGCAGTCGATCAACTACTTCCACGACCCGTTCGGAACGGATGTCGAGCTGATCAGCTACCCACACGGAATGGCATACGAGGAGACCGCGGCGATCCCACTCTGGGATCCGCGCGACAACCACCCCTAGCCGCGCCAGAACGGAACGGTTAGCGCCTTGACGGCCCGCTCGGAAGCGGATCACGGGGTGCATCAGCTCCGCCGATCGTGGGGTAAACCGCGCATGTCGACCGCGGCGAACGCGGTCTCTCTTTGTTTCGGGCCTTCGTGGCCGTTGTGGCTGATGCCACGAGACCAAAGGGGGTAGACAGAACTGGTTTTCTCACTACGATCCGACGCTTAAGAACAGGCCTAGGGCCGCGCAATCACCTGATGTGCGGCGCGTCGTTCTCTCTCCTCCATGCCGACCCCCTTCCGCAGCCCCCTGCTGACGTTCGTATTTGCCGCGATCGTCTTCGGCTGCGCCTCCGCTTTCCCGCACGAGGATGCAGCCGCTGCTGTCGCTGGGCAGACATTGACTCGGCACGGTCCGATCCCTGCGGTTCCGACGCCGACCGTCGGCGAGCGCGCGGCCGCGATCGCCGTCAGAGCGGTCGGCGTGCCGTATCGATGGGGAGGCTCCTCGCCCGCCGGCGGCTTCGACTGCTCCGGGCTCGTCGACTGGGCCTACGGCCGGCTCGGCATTGAGCTCCCACACAGCTCGTACGCGCTCTACGACCAGGGCCGTCGCATAGCGCGATCAAGAATGAAGCCCGGGGACTTGCTCTTCTTTTCGGGACTCGGACACGTCGGCATCTACATCGGCCTCGGGCGCATGGTGCACGCACCGCACTCCGGCACCCGAGTCCAAGTCGTCAAGCTGGGACGCTCGTCCTACGGGGCGCGGCTCGTCGGCGTTCGTCGAGTCATCCACACCTAGTCGCCGCACTCGAGCACGGTGTAACCAAAGCGCGCAGAGATTGCGCCGGACGTTCACGGACACTTTCGCTCGCTTCCGCCCTGATCTATGACGAACAGCGATTCGTTCCTCAACGATCGGAGCACACATGTCAAGAGTCCTGCTGCTCGCATTCGTCGCAGCACTGGCCCTCTTCCCTACGGCCGCCGGTGCCGGCGCGTCGGGCGTAGTCGTCAGTCAGATCTACGGCGGCGGCGGAAATGCCGGCGCCACGTTCCGAAATGACTACGTCGAGCTCTTCAACGCCGGATCCGGCGCCGTCGACTTGTCGGGCTGGACGGTGCAATACGCCACCGTCGCGGGAACGACCTGGCAGACGACCGCACTTTCGGGGACGATCGCGCCCGGCCGCTACTACCTGATCCAGCTCGCATCGAACGCGGACGTCGGTGCCGTCCTTCCGTCCCCGGACGCGACCGGTACGAGCAACCTCGGCGGCACCAGCGGGAAAATCGCGCTCGTTCGCGGTGCCGCTGCACTCACGTGCGGCGCTTCGGCGGGGAGTTGTTCGGCCGATCCGCTCGTGGAGGACCTCGTCGGCTACGGCAGCGCGAGCGACTTCGAGGGTGCGGGCTCGACGGCGGGGCTTTCCAACACTTCGGCCGCGCTTCGCGCGGACGCCGGTTGCACCGACACGGGCGACAACGCGACAGACTTCGCGGCGGACACGCCCACGCCCCGGAACTCCGCCTCCCCGGAGCACTCGTGCGCGGGCACACCTTCCTCGGGGCCAACCGGCTCCGTGAACGTCGGCCTCGACGTGGCTTCCGTCCTCTCCGTGTCCCTCGACCGTCCCTCGCTCAACTTCGGCACGTTCACGTCCGGCGATAGACCTGCGCCTCTTCCCGAGCGGGTGACCGTGTCGAGCAACAACACGGCCGGCTACGCGCTCGTCGTCGCTAGGACCTCCTTTGCTCCGACAGACCTTCCGCTGGCGCTGTCGGCGACGGCACCGGCCGGCGGAGTGCTGGGAGGCGGATTGACCGGAGGCGCTCTTGTTCCGATTCCGATCAGTCCTGCGACGGGGTTGACCGTCGGCACGAAGGCCGCGTCGAGCGCAGCGGGCGGAGATATTTGGGCAACCAACATCGGCTTCTCCTCCCCATTGCCGCTCGTTGCGACCGGCCACTACACGGCAACCGTGACATTCACTGCTGTAGCTCGTTGAGAAAGGCCCTCGCAGTCGCGGGCCTAACCGCCCTCGTGCTGGCGCCCGTCCCCTCCGCGAAGGGGGCGGGCGCCGCCCGGCCGCGCGTCGCGCTTTCGGTCTCACCCGCACGACTCGCACTTGCCGCGCCGGGCTCGAGAACGATCAAGCTGCGAAACGATGGCGACGAGCGAGTCGCCGTCGACGCGACGCGGCGGACACTCGATCGGCAAACGGCGGCGAAGACGTGGGTTCACATCGTGCCGGCACACCTATTGCTTCGCTCGGGCGAGACCGCGATCTTGACACTCCGAGCAAGGCCGCCCCGACGCGCGGAGCCCGGCGACCATCAGGTCCTCGTTCTACTGACGACGCGCCCACTGCGCGGCGGTCGCGTCAACGTGCAGGTGCGCCTTGGGGTCCGCGTCAGGATGGTCGTGCCCGGGCGCATCGTGCGGCACGTCACACTCGGCGGTCTTAGCCTCCATCGGCGAGGCAATGCGCGGTTGATGTTCGTTTCGATCGCAAACCGCGGCAACGTGACCGTCCAACTCCGCGGGCGCGTCACTGCATTGCTGGTGCGACGCGGTCACCAGTTGGCGCGCCTCAGTCCTCCTGCCCGGCGTGCACTGCTTCCGGGAGCCCGAGCCATCCTCGCGTTGCGCTACCGCGGCCGCTTGCGCGGTCCTGTGACCGCGATCGTGCGGGTCCAGCTCGGTCGCGGTATTCGCGTCGTCGAGCGCCGATACCGAATCCGTCTATGACACAACACGATGAAGCCAGGCTCGTACCGCCTCACCCACTGCGTCGAGATCGGTGCGCAGGCTGTGATCGCCCGCGACCTGCACGACCGTGCGCCGCTCCGTGGCCGGCGGAATGCCGAACGGATCTCGCGCCCCTTGCACGACGAGCGTCGGGACTGTCACCGCATCGAGCTCGGGGAGACGGCTCTGCGCAGGCGTCGCGCCTGATCGGCGTGGCGGCTGCAGCGGGAACGCAAGGCAGAGCACTCCGATGGCACCCACGGCCTCCGCAGTGCGACACGCGACACGCGCACCCGCGGACCGACCACCGACGAGGAGCGGCAAACCGCGCAGCTCGCCTGCGAGCAGATGGTCGATCACCGCCGTCCACGCTCCGTCGAGCTGACGCGCAGGTGCGGGAGCACGCCTACCCGCGACCCGGTAGGGCTGCTCGACCAGCGCGACGCTCACCCCCGCCGAGTGTGCGACGCGTGCCACCGTAACCAGGTCTTTCGCCTGCACCCCGCCACCGGCGCCATGACCGAGGACGAGCGCGGCCCGCGGCTCAGCTGCGGTGTCCAGGTGCGCGTTCGCCGTGCCGAACCGCGTATCGATCTCCAGCGTCTTCACCGAGCTGATGCTGCCACGTCGGATCAATCCGGGAGAAGCGGCACCGTGAATCCCTGGTCGCGGCCGAGCAGAACGGCTCGTGTCACCGCCGCCGATCCGAATCGCCGGCGCACTTCGTCGAGCGCGACGTCGAGGGCGGTGCCGCTGAAGCGGTCAAGGGGCAGCACGAGCTGAAGGGCACTGTCGTCCTCGAGATTCGCGACGGCGACGCCCACGAGCGTGAGGCCTCGGCGCTCGATCTCCGGCATCGCAGCCGAGAGCAGCCAGCGAGCCGTGAGCAGAATCGTCTGCGTGTGCGCAATCGGCTGAGGCAATGTGTGCGACCGCGTCGCCCGCGAGAAATCGCCGAAGCGCAGTCGCAGCACGACCGTGCGGCCGACACGTCCGGCGATGCGCATCCGGCGAGTGACACGATCGACGAGCGAGACGAGGACGGCGTCGACGGCCAAGGGCGTCTTCCGGGAACGGCCGAGCGCGCACTGCGAACCGATCGAGGGCCGGCGGCGACCGACGACCACCGGCCGCGGATCACGGTTGTGAGCGAGCGCATACAGATGCCGGCCCGCGGCCTGACCGAGCATCGTCACGAGCACAGACTCGGGAAGCCGCGCGACCTCGCCGACAGTGAAGATCCTCCGTTCGTGAAGCTTCCTGGCAGTCGCCGGCCCGACCCCCCAGAGACGCTCGACCGGCAGCGGGTGGAGAAAGCTCAGCTCGCCGTCGGGAGGCACGACGAGCAGACCGTCGGGCTTGGCAACGCCGCTCGCCACCTTGGCGAGGAACTTCGTCCGCGCGACGCCCACCGTGATCGGCAGGCCGACGCGTGCGCGCACTTGCCGCCGGAGCCGCGCGGCGATCTCGGTTGGCGTGCCCGAGATCCGCTCGAGCCCGCGAACGTCGAGGAACGCCTCGTCGATCGATAGCCCTTCGACGAGCGGCGAGCTGTCCTCGAAAACGCGAAACGCCGCTTTGCTCGCCTCGGCGTAGGCCGACATCCGGGGCGGGACGACGATCGCGGTCGGACACAACCGACGGGCCTGCCGGCCCCCCATCGCTGTGCGCACCCCGAAGGCCTTGGCCTCGTAGCTCGCGGCCAGCACGACTCCCGCCCCGACGATGACCGGCCGGCCGCGTAGTCGCGGATCATCTCGTTGCTCGACGGACGCGTAGAACGCGTCGAGGTCGGCGTGAAGAATCGTCGCCGCGCGCAACACGAACATATGTTCGCACAGCGAGAGCGGATTCGCGCTGACCGTTGAAGGCGGCGGTGTTGGAGGGGCGACGACCTACACTCTCCGATCCTCGTCGCGTCGCTGTGGCTGAGTGTGCCAGCCCTGACGTAGGAGCTACGGGCGAGTTACCAGACTCGGCGCGAGCGCACGAGTTCGGTTGCGTACCCCGAGACCGAGATCGGTGACATCAGCAACTGGTACGCGACTACGTACAGGAGAAACCCCGCAAGATTCCGCCGCACGCGCAGGTCGAGCGCCCGGAACACTGCGCGCTGGCGGAGGTACATCGTCAAGGCGATCGTCAAGCTGATCGGGAGCACGGCCGCGGTCATCGGGCCGACGATGAGGAAGTTGCCGCGGACCGCGAGCACAAGGCCGACTGGCAGCGCAATCGTGTAGACGGTGTCCAGGTAAGGGAAGAGGCAGTTCGCGGCCACGGCATGGACGTGCAGCCGACGCCCTCGGAGCAGGCTCGGCCCGTGCTCACGGAGACCCTCGATCATCCCGCGTGCCCAGCGCCGCCGCTGGCGGACGAAATGCCGGAGCCGGACCGGTGCGTCCGTGAACGCGATCGCGGTCGGCTCGAAGATCGTGCGGCCGCCGTTTCTGATCAGTGCCCAGGTGAGGACGATGTCCTCACCGATCTTGTCGGGCCAGCCGCCCACGCGCCGCACGGCCTCCGTGCGGTAGACGCTGAACGCGCCCTGGGCAACGAGCGTCCCTTGGAAGAGGGCCTGCTGTCGCTTGACCGACGCGATCGCGAGAAAGTAATCCCACTCCTGCACACGGGCGAGCAGATTCACGCGGGAGTTGCGGACGAGCACCGAACCGGCGACGGCGACGGTGTCCGGAGGCGAAGAGAGCATTCGCCCGACGGCACGCTTCAGGGCGTATGGCATCAGCAGGGTGTCCGCGTCGATCGTCGCTACGACGCCCGTGCGAACCGTGAGGAGCGCCGCGTTCAACGCTTCCGACTTGCCGGCGTGCGTGGTTGTCACGACCCGAACTCGGGCGTCCTCGCTGGCGACCGCAGCGGCTATCTCGGTAGTAGCGTCGGTCGACCCGTCGTCGGCCACCACTACCTCCAACCGACCAGGGTAGTCCTGCCGGAGCGCGTACTCCAGCGTCTCGCGAATGCCGGCTTCCTCGTTGTACGCGGCGACGAGCAGCGTGACGTCGGGGTAGTCCTGCGCGAAGTCGATCGGGCGAGGGCGGTCGAAGAGGAGCGACGAGACGAGCTGCACGTTCAGATAACCGGGGAGGATCGCGATTCCGGCGATCACCGCCACGGCCACTGGGAGCGTGACCACCTGGGCGAGCTCGTGGATCCAGCCGAGCGCGATCCAGGCCGAAAGGCCGGCCCAGACGAGCCCCGCGAGAACCGTGAAGGCGAAGCGGGTGCGGACCCGCAGATAGAAGCGAAAGCGCCCGAGTTTCCAGGGTGGCGCAAGCGGCGGCGGCAGCGCAAGCTGGACCGTTGGAACGGTCGGTTCCGCAAGGAGTGTGTCTTGCCGCAGTTCCATGTTCGCTCGCACGCCGAGGCGCGCAGGCCGCAGATGCCTGGTCGCACCGTAGGCGTGGGCCAACGCAGCGCCTCCCCCGCCCGAGGGTTTCTAGTTCTTCGAAGCTCGCTGAGCGGCCTCAGCCGGGAGCCGCAGCCCAAGAGGCCGAGCGCATGCGGCACCGCAGGGGTCGAACGAACAGGAATACCTCCCCCTGACGCTTCCCCGCCGCAGCTGCTCGGCCCACTTCTTGATATAGGCGAGATCCGCCGGCAGCGCCACTCCTACCCGATCGCGGACCTGACCTTTTCGATCGCGCCGCTCTCCGCGGGCTCGCCGCCCCCGGCGGCGTCCGCCACCGACTGAGCCACCTCGACGACAAACTGCCGGTAGGGCTCAAGCTCGTCCGGTGCCTTCGATTCGAGCGTGGTCTTCGCCGACCGCAATGCCTCGAGGGTCTCGTGCTCGACCTTGTCCGGCGATGAGGTGAGGCCAAAACCTGCGCCTCGTACGTCCGCGAGCTCCCGTACGAGCTCACTCGTGCTGCTTTGCTTCGCGGCGACGACGTGCTTGCTCAACGCGCCGGCCTCCTTGAACGTGTCGAAGAAGCTCCTGTCGCTCAAAGACACGAGCAGCCCGGCGCCGACGACGCCCTTGTGCAGTGACTCCCATTCCTGCTCGGTGAAGTCCGATTTCCCGGCCATGACTCCTCCTTGTGGTGGGTTGGGACTCTGGTTTCCCGACCTTAGACGCTGTGCGCCGTCAGCCGACGGCGTCCACGCCACCGACGAGCACGCGCACGATCTCGAGGCTGTCGTCCAGCACGACGACATCTGCCCTCGCGCCCGGCTGCAGCGTTCCGAGCTCAGGATGGCCGGCAATGCGCGCCGGAACCTCGGTCGCTGCAGCGAGAGCGGCGTCGACCGGTGCTCCGAGCTCGACCAGATTTCGCACCGCCTCGATCATCGGCACAGTGCTGCCGGCCAGAACACGGTCCGCCCGGCGCGCGACACCGTTCTCCACGTCGAAGTCGACGCCGGCCAGCGTGTAACTGCCGTCTCCCGCGCCCGCCGCCGCAATCGCATCGGTCACGAGCGCAACACGTCCTGAGGCGACCTGCCAGATCAGACGGGCGGTGTCGTCCGCCAGATGCACTCCGTCGAGAATCACCTGCACGACGACATCGGGGGAAAACAACGCGGCGCCGGCAAGGCCGGGCTCGCGCGCGGCGAACGGACGCATTGCGTTGAAGATGTGGGTCACCGTCTTCGCTCCCCGCGCGAAGGCCTCCCGCGCTTCTGCGGCGGTGGCGTTCGAATGCCCGCACGAGACGGTCACGTGTCGCTCACGCAACAAATCCATCAGCTCGTACGCACCCGCAAGCTCAGGCGCGAGCGTCACGTGGCTCACAGGGCCGGCGTCGAGGAGACGTCCCAGCAGCTTGCAATCCGGGTCGCGCCTCGACTCCGCCGGATGCGTCCCGAGCCGCTCCGGGGCAATGAACGGACCTTCGAGATGCGCACCGATGATGTGCGGGTCGGAGCCATTCTGCGGAACCTCGTGCAGTGCCGCCGTCAAGTGATCCTCCGGAGAGGTGATGAACGTCGGCTGATACGCGGTCACGCCGCACTCGAGCAACGCCTGCCCCGCCTTCCGATAACCCTCCGTGTCGGCCGCGAAGAAATCGACGCCCGCGAACCCGTTGACCTGCAAGTCGACGAAGCCCGGAGCGGCAATCCCGGTTCCGTTCGCCGAGCTCAGCCCGACGCTCGCGACCTGGCCGTCGGCAATCTCGACGTCGCCGGGAACGAGCTTGCCCTCGACGAGCGCTGCCCCGACACCCAGCCGCACGACTACCTCGCGACCTCGGCGGCGACAGGCACGTCCACTGTCGGGATCGCGACCCCGGTCTCCAGGTCGAAGAAGTGGAGGAGTCGCGGGTCGATCGCCACCTCGACCGCCTCGTCCGGCGCGAGGAGGAGGTGCCGGTCGAAGCGGCCGAGGAGCGTCACCCCACGCTCGAGGTCGTCGACACCCAGGGAGGGGCCTGGGGGCTGGGCGGCGGTGTCGACGAGATCGGAGCGCTCGAGCGGCGTCGCCGCGATCTCGATGTGGACGAGCTGTTCCGAGCCGAGAGACTCGACGAGCAGGATGCGACCGCGCAGGCGGGCACCGTCCCAACCTGATGCCTCGCGCACATCCTCTGGACGGATGCCGACCGCAACAGGTCGCCCCGCGTAATTCGCAAGCGATGGCCGTTCGGCGGCGAAGTCGGCAGGAAGGTCCACCTCGACTTCGCCGACTTTGCAGACGAGCCTGCCGTTGTCGCGCTCGACGACCGCCTCGAACAGGTTCATGGGCGGCGACCCGACGAAGCTCGCGACGAACAGATTCGTGGGGGCGTCGTACAGGCGCTGCGGCGTGTCGACCTGCTGCAGCTCGCCGTCGCGCATCACGGCGACGCGATGGCCCATCGTCATCGCCTCGACCTGATCGTGCGTGACATAAACGGTCGTCACCTTGAGGGCCTGCTGGATGCGCGCGATCTCCGCACGCATCTGAACGCGCAGCTTCGCGTCGAGGTTCGAGAGCGGTTCGTCCATCAGGAACGCCTTCGGCTCGCGCACGATTGCGCGCCCCATTGCGACGCGCTGGCGCTGCCCACCCGAGAGCTGCGCGGGGCGGCGCTGCAACATCTCGCCGAGCCCGAGGATGCGCGCGATCTCCTCGACCCGGCGCTTCTGCTCGGCCTTCGGCACCTTGCGCATGCGCAGCCCGAAGGCGAGGTTCTCGTAGACGCTCTTGTGCGGGTAGAGCGCGTAGTTCTGGAAGACCATCGCAATGTCGCGGTCCCGGGGCGCGAGGTCGTTGACGACCTTGCCCCCGATCCGGATCTCGCCCGAGGTGATCTCCTCGAGCCCGGCGATCATCCGGAGCGCCGTGGTCTTTCCGCACCCTGACGGGCCGACCAGCACCATGAACTCGCCTTCGGCTACATCGAGGTTCAGGTCGCGCACCGCAGTGACGTCGTTGCCGTAGACCTTCGAGAGGTGGACGAGCTCGATTTGCGCCATCAGTGCCCCTTCCGGTGACCCTGCCGAGTCTCTGGGTCGTGAGCACCAAGCCAGAGGCCGCACTCGACCGCAGCAAGGCTGGTTTGCCTTGCTAAGGGCGAGGGTGGACTCTGGCGCCGCGTGATCGCGGGCCAGAGGCCGGCGTGGGTTGCTGGGAGGGGCACTAACCGCGCACCGCCCCCGCCGTCAGGCCGAACGCGATTCGCCGCTGCACGAGCAGGAAGAAGACGACGACCGGCAGCGCGCACAACGTGGCGCCGGCCATCAGCGGCCCCCAGTCCGTCCCGCGCAGCGTCGTGAAGGACGCGAGCCACACCATCAACGTCTGCTTCTCGGGCGTGTGCAGGAACACATACGCGATGATGAACTCGTTCCAGGCCTGGATGAAGGCGAAGATCGACGTCGCCACCAACCCCGGCCCCACGAGAGGCAGGAGGACCCGCACGAAGGCGCCGAAGCGGGTTGCTCCGTCCACCATCGCCGCCTCCTCGAGCTCCTTGGGAATACCGAGCAGAAAGCCCCGCATCGTCCACACCGTGAAGGGCAGGACGAACGTGAGGTACATGGCGATCACCCCGGTGAGCTTGTCGATCTGCCCCAGCCGGGACATGAGGATGTAGAGCGGGATGATCAAAGCCGCGAGCGGCACCATCTGGACGCCGAGAATCAGGACGATGAACGCCTTGCGTCCGTAGAAGTGGAACTTCGCGAGCGCGAGTGATGCCAGAAACGCCAGCACAACCGAGAGCGCAACCACGGCGCTGACAACGATGAGACTGTTCTTCACCGCGTTCCAGAAGAAGGGCTGATGGATGGCGTCGCGGAAGTTCGAAAGCGTCGGGTGGGTCGGAATCCACTGTGGCGTGTAGCTGAGGATCTGCTGTCCCGGCTTGAACGCCGTCGCGACCATCCAGTACACGGGAAAGACCATCACGGCGAGCACGAGCAGGCCGAGCAGGTTCCAGCCGAACTGGCGTGTCCGCCGTCGCCGGCCTCGTCCTCTGGACGCCACGGGCGCAACTGGCGTCGGCGCGATCTGCGTGACCGAGCTCACTGCACCTCCCCCGTCCTCAGCATCTGGCGGAGATACACGAGTGTGGCTCCGAACATGAACAGCACCATCACGACCGCGATCGCCGCACCGAGCCCGTACTCGCTGATCTGGAACGACTGGTGGAAGGCGTAGATCGCCATCGTGTAGTAGTCGTTCGTCGGCCGGAAGTCGAGCATCACCCAGATCTGCTGGAAGACCTGGAAGTCCCAGATGATCGACAGGCTCGTGAGGATGACGAAGATCGGCATCAGCAAGGGGACCGTCACCTCACGGAACGCGGCCCAAGGCCGAGCGCCGTCGATCGCCGCCGCCTCGAGCAGCTCCTGTGGTACCTGGGCGAGCCCGGCATACACCGTGATCGTGATGAACGGAATCGCGCCCCAGACGATCAGCGCAGTGATCACGCCGAAGCCGGTCCAGGGATTCGCGAACCAGTCTTGCCTGATGAAGTTGCCGATGTGCAGCTTGGTCAGCGTCCAATTGGCGACGCCGAACTCGTAGTCCACCATCCAGCGCCAGATGTCCACCGCGACGATCACCGGCACGGACCAGACGAGGACGAGTCCGGTCGTGATCGCAAGACGCAGCCAGCGCGAGACCTGAAGGAGCAGCAACGCCATCGCTGTGCCGAGGACCATGGTCAACGACACCGTGACGACGGTGAACACAAGAGTCCTCGCCAGCACACGCCAGAACTCGCCGTCGTGAAAGATGTGGGCGTAGTTCGCGGTCCCGATCCAGCGGCCCTTGTGCCGGATCAACTCGAAGAGGCCGTACTTCTCGAACGACATCTTGACCAGCAGATAGAGGGGATAGCCGAGGATGACGCCGATCGCCGTGGCCGCCGGCGCCAGCAGGGCATAAGGAGCGAGCGAGCGAGCGATTCTCTGCCGTGTGAAGCGGCGGCGCCGCCGAGAGGCGAGTGGAAACTCGCTCTCGGCGACGGACGCCACAGCTGCTCCTTCGGGCGCGAGGCGACTCACGCGCCGGTGTTCAGGATCCTCGTGATCTGACTACTGGCACTGTTCGCCGCTGCCTTCACCGATGCACGACCGGTGAAGATGCTTACGAGCATGTTCTGCAGCACGTTCGCATTCTCCACGTTTGCCCAGTTGGGGCTCGTGGGGACGAACCAGCTGGACTTCGCCGCCCGTGCGAACGGCGCCAGCTTCGGGTTCGAAGCGTTGAAGGCGAGGAGCTTGGTCGTGTTGGCGATGTTGCCCGCCTTCGCGATCTCGCTCTCCGCTGTTGTGCTCGTGAACGCCTTGATCCAGTCGACGGCGAGGGCCTGGTTCTTCGTGGTCACCGGGATCGCGAGGTCCGAGCCGCCGAGGAACCCGGGCATGATCTTGCCCGGTGTGTGGCTCGGCATCGGATATGCGCCCACCACCGGCGCGAGCGCCGGGTCCCCAAGCTTCGGGTCGAGGGCATACGGCCATTCCCAGCCGTTACCGATGAACGAGCCGACCTTGCCCTTCGCGAACACAAGCGACTGCTGCGGGTTTGCTTCGTCGGTCGTCTTGCTCGCCCGCGTTAGCGTCTTTGCAATCTTCGCGACCTGATTCAGGCCCGCCAGCGCCTGCGGGGAGTTGAGCGTTCCTTTCCAGCTTCCACCTTTGCGCACCGCGATCTGTCCGCCGTAGTCGTAGACGAAGGACATTGCTGCGTACCAGTATTTGCCGGGGAAGTAGATGGCCGAGTAGCCGGAGTCGTTGCCGTACTTCTTCATCAGCTTCTTCGCGTCCGCCATGAACTGCGCCAGGCTCTTGGGCGTCGACTTGATGCCCGCGCCCTTGTACTGGTCCTTGCGATAGATCACGGCCCGCGCCCCGGCGTAATACGGAACGCCGTAGAGCTTCCCGTTGTACTGGCACGAGCTCTTGAGGCCCTGGAGCCAGGTCTTGTTGTTCGGGAAGACCGACTGCTTCAGCGTCTTGAAGGCGCCGGCGGCCATGTACTTCGTCATCTCCGAGTTGCCCAGTTCGATCACGTCGGGCGCGTCGCCGCCGGCGAGCCCGGCGTCCAACTTCTGGAGATGGTTACCCCATGATTGATATTGGACGTCGACGTCGACGCCCGGATGCTGCGCTTTGAAGGTCCTGTTGGCGGTGGCAACGGCCTCAGGCCAACCGCTCTGTGCATCGACCATGAGCCAGACGACGATCTTGTCCGCCTGCCCTTTTGATGTCCCGCCGCTTGCGGTCGTCGCCGCAACGGCAAGCATGGCAGCGAGGACCGCCGCCACGAGGAATCGAGCTTTCATGTCGCCTCCCGGAGCATGGGGAGCCACCCTGGCTTCCCCGATTGGTTAAGACCACCAACCACGGCCGAGAGATTGGCACAGACCAATCTTGGTGTCAAGGGGCGGATTTCTCCGCTGATTGCGGATGGGTGGTCTTGACCACGTCCGGACGGCTGTGCTTCCATAGAGAGCGCTATGAGCAAACAGGTCTTGACCAGGCAGCGAGTCCTGGAGCTGATCGACCAGCTCCAGGTCGGCGAGGCAATCCCCTCGGAGCGGCGGCTCAGCGGCGAGCTCGGCATCTCGCGCCTGACGCTGCGGGCGGCGCTCGACGACCTCGTCCGCGACGGGTACCTCGAACGGCGGCACGGAAGCGGCACCTTCGTCAGCGAGCCGAAGATCGCGCAGCAGCTGACCCTGACCTCCTTCAGCGAGGACATGCGCCGTCGCGGCATGACCGCCGGCAGCAAGACGATCGAGCTGCGCGAGACGCACGCCGGTGCCGCGGTCGGCCGCGCGCTCAACGTGTCGCCGGACTCACGCGTCGTCCTCATCAGGCGCCTGCGCCTTGCCGACGGCGAGCCGATGGCGCTCGAGACGCTGCACGTGCCCGCCGATCGCGTGCCCGGCCTGTCGCGTGAGTTGCTCGAGAATGCATCTTTCTACGAGCTGCTCGAGAAGGAGTACGGCGTCGTGATCGAGAGCGGGATGCAGTCGATCGAGCCCACCGTGACGAATGAGGAGGAGTCCGAGTTGCTCGGCGTGCCGTTGCACTCGCCGGCCTTCCTCTTCGAGCGGACCTCGCGCACAGCGGCCGGCGAGACGGTCGAATTCGTCCGCTCGCTCTACCGAGGTGACCGCTACCGGCTCGTCGCAGAGCTGTCGCAGCGGCGCGACCGCCCGGTTGCCGCCGCGCCTCTGTTGACGGGCGCATTCGCGGAACCGACTCCATGAAGCGCTCGGGCGTCTCGTATTTCGGCGTCCGCATCCCCCGTCACGCTCGCCGCGATCTCGAGGACATCGCCGCGCGCGGCTACACCGCGGTGTTGCACACGTTCTCAGAGAACGACCTCGCGTACTACCGCGGCACGATGGCTGAGATTGTCGCCTCGTCGCACGAGCTCGGGCTCGAGGTGCAGATGTGCCCGTGGGGCGTCGGCAGGACTTTCGGAGGTGAGGCCGAGAGCCGTTGGGTGACCTTCCATCCGGAGGCATGCCAAGTGCTGGACGACGGGCGCCGTGTCGCGACCGGCTGCCTCAACAATCCTGTGTACCGCGCGTTCTGCAAGGAGTGGGCGGACGCCGCGCTCGAGGCCGGCACGGACTACGTCTTCTGGGACGAGCCCCACTGGACGGTGCCCGAACACGTTGGCGTCGACGATCCGCAGAGGTGGGCCTGTGTGTGCCAAGTCTGTGCCGAGCTGTCGGGACTGGACCTGTCGCAGGGTCTGACCCCGGAAGTGGAACAGTTTCGTGAAAGATCGATAGTCGGTTTCCTCGGCGAGGTGACGGCGCACGTTGCCTCGCGCGGCGGCAAGAACACGATCTGCCTGCTGCCGCTGACGGACGGGCCGCACGGCGTCAGCGACTGGGATTCGGTCGCCTCACTCCCGCATCTCGCGGTGCTCGCGACGGACCCGTACTGGAAGAACTTCGACGAGTCAGCCGAGTCCTTTGTCGGCCGCTTCGCACGGCTGCTTGCGGAAACCTGCGCCCGCCACAACGTCGGTGCGCAGATGTGGCTGCCGAGCTTCGGGCTGACGCGCGACGACATCCCCGATCTGGAGGCGGCGATCGCCGCGACCCGCGCTGCCGAGGTCGAGGACGTGTGGACGTGGGGCTACGAGGCCTGCGGCCACATGACGCACCTGGCGACGCCCGACTCGCTGCTCGTCTGGGAAGCGGTCACCGCGGCACTGACCGGAGACGAAGGGGCTACAACGGAGAGGCGGCGGGTCGACCTCCGCGACCTCGACCTGCAACCCACGGCCAAACTCGTCCGGCTCATCAACGACGAGGACCGAACGGTCGCCGGCGCCGTGGCCGACGCCGGAGAGTCGATCGCCACCGCGATCGACTCGATCGTCGAGCGGCTCGAGGCCGGTGGGAGGCTTCTCTACGTCGGCGCCGGCTCGTCAGGCCGTGCCGCTGCGGCCGATGCGGCGGAGTGCGGGCCGACGTTCTCGACCGACCGGATCGTCGCGGCGACGACGGAGGAAGAGGCCGCCGAGGATGACACCGACGCGGGTGCGCACGATCTCGCGGCTCTGGACGTTGGCGCGAAAGACGTCGTGCTCGCGGTCAGCGCGAGCGGACGCACGCCCTACACTCTCGCCGCTCTGGAGCAAGCGTCGAGGGCCGGCGCACACACGATCGGGCTCGCCTGCGTCCGCGACTCCGAGCTCGCGCGGCGCGCCGTCCAGGCAATCGAGGTCGAGGTGGGCCCAGAGGTCATCGCCGGCTCGACGCGGATGAAAGCGGGGACGGCGCAAAAGCTCGTCCTGAACACCATCTCAACGATCGCGATGGTGCGGCTCGGCAAGACGTTCGGAAACCTGATGGTCGACGTGCAGGCCTCGAACGAAAAGCTGCGTGCGCGAGCGCGACGCGCCGTCGCTATTGCGACCGCGGCTCCGGAGGACGAGGTCGCGGACGCAATCGCAGCCGCAGACGGGGACGCGAAGGTGGCGATCGTCTCGCTGCTCGCCGGCGTCGACGCGCAGACGGCACGGTCGCGGCTCACCGCGGCGCGTGGCGTCATCCGTGAGGCGGTCGCAGATGTCGTGGGTTGAGGCCGAACTCAGAGAGCAGCCGGTCGCTCTCGAGCGCTTCCTCACGGCCGAGTCGGCGCACACGCCCGGAATCGTCCGCGCCCTTTTGCGAGACGACGTCCGTTATCTCCTGATCGTCTCGCGTGGCAGCTCGAGCAACGTCGCGCGATACATGCAGTACCTCTTCGGCACCGTCAACCGACTCCCGGTGTCATTCGCGACACCGTCGCTGTACACCGTCTACGACGCCCCGCCTGAGCTCGGGCCGGCCGCGGTGATCGGGATCTCGCAGTCGGGCGCATCACCGGACGTGGTCGCGGTCCTCGACGAGGCTCGAAGGCAGAACCGTCCAACGCTCGCGATCACCAATGACCCGAATTCGCCGCTGGCACTTGCTGCCGACTGTGTCCTCCGGCTGCACGCAGGCGAGGAGCGCGCAGTGGCGGCGACGAAGACGTACCTCAACTCGATTGCGGCAGTCGCCTTGCTGTCGACTGCGGATGACCCGAACCGTCTCGCCGACCTGCTCGAGATGCCTGAGAAGGTCGGCGAGCAGATCGAGCAGTCGCTGGCCGCCGCCGGCGCACTCGACGGCTATCGCGAGGTGGAGGGCGGGAGCGTCGTTGCGCGCGGTGTCAACTACGGGGCCGCGTTCGAGATCGCGCTGAAGATCCGCGAGCTCTCGGGCGCGCAGTTCGAGGCGTTCTCCTCGGCAGACTTGTTGCACGGACCGATCGCGGCGCTGAAGTCCGGCCGGCCCGCAATCGTGATCGCCCCCGCCGGCCGCACGCTCGCGAGCATGAGCATTGCGCTCGACAAGGTGCGCGAAAGAGGCGCGGAGGTGATCGCGATCAGCGACGACGCGAGGTTCCTCGCCGAGTCCGATACCGCGCTGCCCCTGGTTCCGGGCGTGCCCGAGTGGCTGACCCCGCTACTGACGGTCGTGCCGGGCCAGGTCGCCGCAGTGCGACTCGCGACTCTGCGCAACGCGAATGTCGACAGCCCTGTCGGGCTGACGAAGATCACGCTGACTCACTGAAACGCAATGGAGCTCGTTCTCACGAGCTCCATCGAGCGAAACCGTTTAGCGGGGTCGATCGCTAGGAAGACTTCATCGGATCGAGATACACATCGTCGATCGCGGCGGCACCGCCGACCGCCGTGAAGCGGAACGAGACAGATGAGGTCAAGAGGGGAAGCACCCCGCCCAGCATTCCGATCTGGGGTGAAGGCTTCCAAGTGCCACCGGCCGGGATCGTGCCGCCGTCGAGGATTCCCAGCAGGCTCGACAGCAGGCCCCGATAGACGATCTGGATCTTGACGCTCGAGCCGGCGTCGCCACGAGCCAGGAAACGCATCTTGCTCGAGAGGAGAGAGATGCACATCCCCGGGCTCGTCGCCGATGCGCCTGCAGGCAGCGACAGCGAGGTCTTGTCCGAGCTGCCGTGAACGTAGAACGTCTCGTTCCCGGCGACGGCTCGCGCGCCGCCGCTCAGGCTCCAGCCGCTCCCGCCTGATTCGAAGCCTCCGTCAGGGACGAACGCGTAGTTTGCGTAGTCCTTCCAGCCGGCGAAGGGGGTCGAGGTCGCAGAGGGACAGGTAAGGCCGAGACCGGCGGAGGCCGGCGCGGCGCCCATCGCCGTTGCAATCGTGCCGCCGACGAGACCGAGAACGATGACCGCTCTCACGCGTCGGAGAAAAGGATTCGCCACAGAATTCACTCCCTCAGATAGCCGCAGTTGCCCTGTCCAGTTGCTGTGCTCAGTTTCTCCACCCCCTGAGACCCGGCTTCCCCCGTTGGGGTGATTCAGCGCGCTGATCAAGGAATGCCGGCAGGAGGCCGATATCGCGGAAATGGCGACATCGGTCGCGACTGGATCCTCCTTGCCCGAAAGCGCCGCCCTCCGAAGCGGCGTAGATGTCGACGCCGATGCCCTGATCGAGCAGTCGCGACAACTGGCCGCCACGCCCCTCGGCGACCGAGACCGGCTTGCTTCGATCCTGCTCGGCGGTTCGTTCCTGGCGGTTTCGATCGCGCTCGCGGTTCTTGCCCAATCTTCACGGCAGGTCGGGTTTCTGACGCTCGTCGTCTTCGTGGCTTCCTATGCGCTCGCTTCCCGGATCGACTTCGAGATCGGCACCGGGTCGGCACCGCCGACACAGCTCGTGCTCGTGCCGATGCTTGCGCTCCTGCCGGTCCAGTACGTGCCGCTCTTCGTCATGGCCGGCCTGCTCCTCGGAGGTCTTCCCGACTACGCGCGGGGTCGCGTCCCGATCGACCGCAGCCTCCTGCGGCTCGTGAATTCCTGGCACGCGGTCGGCCCGGCGCTCGTCCTCGTCGCCGCCGGCCAGCCGGAGCCGACGCCGAACAACCTGCCGATCTACGCGCTGGCCCTGCTCGCCCAGTTCGCTTTCGACTGCGGGAGCACAGCTCTGCGCGACCGCCTGGGTCTCGGTGTCTCGCCCTGGAGCCTGTTGCGCTTCATGGTCTGGATCTGGGCAGTCGACTCAGCGCTGACGCCCATCTCCGTCCTTGCCGCGCTCGGCTGTGGCGCGCACCCTTCGCTGGTCGTCGTCTCCTTGCCGCTGATCGGACTGCTGGCCTACTTCGCGCGCGAACGTCAGGTTCGCATCGATCACACGTTGGAGCTCGGCCACGCATACCGCGGGACCGCCATGCTGCTCGGAGACGTCGTCGAGGCGGACGACGCCTACACCGGCAGTCACAGCCGCGACGTGGTGACCCTCGTGCTCGAGGTCGCGGACAAAATGGGGCTCGGCACCCGCGAGCGCAGAGATGCAGAGTTCGCAGCTCTCCTGCATGACATCGGAAAGATCAAGGTTCCCGGCGAGATCATCAACAAGCCGGGGAAGCTGACGGACGAAGAGTGGGAGATCATGAAGACGCACACCGTCGAAGGCGAGCGACTCCTTTCACAGGTCGGCGGAATCCTCGGGAATGTCGGCAGGATTGTTCGTTCCTGCCATGAGGACTGGGACGGGACGGGCTATCCGGACGGGCTGGCCGGCGAGGAAATCCCGCTGGTCGCACGGATCGTGAGAGCCTGCGACGCCTTCAGCGCAATGACCACCGACCGGTCGTACCGCAAAGCGCGTCCCGCTGACGAGGCGATCGCCGAGCTCCGGCGCTGCTCCGGCACCGACTTCGATCCGGCCGTCGTCGACGCTCTCGCCGCCACCGTTTCCGCCACGGCTTAAGTTTCAGGAATGCGCCTGCGCGCCAGAACGTGCGGACGTGGAGAAGGTCGCCCGCTTCGGGCTCGTCGCCCAGGGAATCTCGTTCGGACTCGTCGCCGTGCTCGCGATCGAGCTCGCCGTCGGCAAGGGCGGCAAGGCGACGGATCGTGAGGGAGCGCTAAGAGCGCTCGCTGCGAACGGGCTCGGACGAATCGTCGTCTTCATCCTTGCCTTTGGCTTCGCCGCGTACGCTGTCTGGAGGCTGGCGCAGGTCTTCCTCGGTCACGAACTCGAAGAGCATGGCGGTAGGAAGAAGTGGGGAAAACGCCTCGCGTCGTTCGGCAAGGCCACGATCTACGGTGCGCTCAGCTGGGGTGCCTTCTCGATCGTGCTCGACGGGCGCGGCGGCGGCCACAAGGAGCAGCAGGCGACGAAAGACATCCTCGGCTGGCCGGGGGGCCGCTGGATCGTCGGCGCAATCGCGCTTGCGATCGCCGGCGCTGCCCTCTGGAACTTCTATCGGGCGGTCTCCGGCAAGTACAAGAACTCGCTGAAGACCGGACAGATGAGCGCGAGCGAGCTGAAGTGGACGACCCGGATCGCGTTCGTCGGCCTGATGTCACGCGCTGTCATCTTCGGTCTGATCTCCTGGTTCTTCTTCAAAGCGGCCGCCGAATACGACGCGAAGAAGGCACGCGGCCTCGACGGCGCGCTCCAGAAGCTCACGCACGCGCCCTACGGCACGGCATTGCTCAGCCTCGTCGCCGCTGGACTCTTCGCCTACGGCGTCTTCTGCCTGGTCCAGGCGAGGTACCGCGAGGTCTAGATCAAGTAGCGAGAAGGTGACGCTCGAGCCACTCGGCCGCGACGCCGTACGCCTTCAGCTCATTCGCGCGCTTCGTGAAGCCGTGGCCTTCGTCGTCGAACACGACATACTCCACGTCGCGCCCGAGTGACTCCAGCTTGTCCACCAGCTGGTCCGACTCGCCCTTGACGACACGCGGATCCGTTGCGCCCTGGATCACGAGCAGCGGCGTCCGCACGTTGTCTACGTACGTGATCGGCGAACGCTCCATCAGAAAATCTGCTTCCGTCTCCGGATCGCCGACGAAGCGCGCGATGAAACGTTTCCACGTCGGCGGCACCGCCTTGGCGAACGTGACGAGATTCGAAGGGCCGAAGATGTCCACCGCCGCCGCCCAGTACTGCGGTAGCCGCGTCACGCACGTCAGCACGGCGAAGCCGCCATACGAGCCGCCGTACACGCCGATCCGCTCCGGCTCCACCCAGTCCTGGTCGCGGAGCCATTTCACCGCGTGCTCCCAGTCCTGCATGTCGCCCCCGCCCCAGTCACGCTGCACGAGCCGCTGGTACGACTTGCCGTACCCCGTCGAGCCGCGGATGTTCGTCGCGAGCACCCCGATGCCGCGCGAGAGCAGGTACTGGTACAGCGGCTGGTAGACCGGCCGCTCCTGCGCCTCGGGGCCACCGTGGATCGACAGGACGACCGGCACCCTTCCGTCGATGTTGGGCCTGTACAGCCAGGCGGGAATGTCGCGGCCGTCGAAGCTCGGATAGCTCACGAGCTCGGCGTCCACGAGATCGTTCTCCAGCAGACCGCCCAGCCGGCTGTCGGTCACAGCCCGAGCCTTCCCCCGCTCCGTCTCGACGACCCAGGCCTCGGGCGGGCGCCGCGGGCTGGCCGCGATCAGCGCCACGTGCGAGCCGTCGCGCGACAGGGCGAGCGGCGGCTCGGCCCCGGTCAGATGGGGACGGGCACCGGCGGGAAGATCGGGCTCCGGGAGATCCCGTCCCGTCTCGAGGTCTCGCAGCCGCAGGCGGTCGTAGCCCTGGTCGTTGACGAGCCAGCCGAGCACGCGGCCGTCGGCCGACATGGTCACGTCGTCGACGTCCTGCGTCGGCTCCTCAACCCAGTCGTGGCTATCGGAGGCAAGGTCGTAGAACGCGAGCCCGCGGAACTCACTGCCGGCATCCGTGACGAGGTAAAAGCCCGAGCCGTCCAACGCCCATGGCCCCGGGAAGAAGATCGCGTCGTCGTCGTGCGGCGTGAGCTCGCGCGTCTCACCGGAGTCGAGATCGATGAGATGAATCGACACGTCGCTGTTGTTCCGGAAGTCGATCGCCAGGAGCTTCGAGCCGTCGGGAGAAAAGCGCCCCGGAAAGGCGAACTTGCCTTGGCCGAAGACGGGACGGGTCTCGCCCGTCTCCGCGTCGCGCAGCCAGACCTCCATGTCGGTCGGCTTGCGCGCGTTGGCGGCGTAGGCGAACTTCGTCCCGTCCGGCGACCAGGCGGTGCTGCCGACGTAGTGCTGGACCTCAGGCTCGTCTGTGAGCTTCTGCGGCCATCCCCGCTCGGAGTCGAGGAGGTAAAGCTGATGGAACTCGTCGCCGTCGTGATCGGCGCAGAGGACGATCCGGCCGTCGGTCGGTGAGACGCCGACACCGCGCACGGTCTCGTCGGTGAATGCAGTCAGCTGGTCGGGCCAGCCACCCTCGACAGGAACGCGCCAGAGATTGAACTGCCCGGAGATGTTGCTGGCGAAGAGGAGGTGCGTGCCGTCGGCCGTGAAATCGAGTGCCGACGAGAAGCGGCGGACGGCGAAGAACTGCTCCATGAGCGGGAGGTTCCGCGTTTTGGTGACGGCCACGGCGCGCAGATTACAGTTCTGCGCCATGGAGAGGTCATTGCCCTGGGCCTGGTACGCCGATCCCGAAGTCCTCCGGCGTGAGGGCGAGCGAATCTTCGCGCGCGCCTGGCAATATGTGGGCCACACGGGCCAGATCGCGGAGACCGGCTTCTTCGTGTCCACCGCTGGCCAGATCCCTGTGGTTGTTACACGCGCGCGCGACGGCGAGCTCCGAGCCTTTCTCAACGTCTGCCGCCACCGCGGGCACATCGTCGCCAGTGGATCCGGGACGCGCGAGACATTGCAATGCCCTTACCACGCGTGGACCTACGCGCTCGACGGAAAGCTGCGCGCGGCGCCACGCTCGGATCGCGAGCCTGGGTTCGACACCGACGAGCTCGGGCTCAGGCAGATCCAGGTCGACACTTTCGGCCCGTTCGTGTTCGTGAACCCCGATCCAGACGCGGGCACGCTTGCCGACGCGCTCGGCGAAGTCCCGGCGCAGCTCGCCGAGATCCTCGACGTCGTTTCGCTCGAATTCCGCTTCCGCAGCGAGTTCGAGCTCGAAGCGAACTGGAAGATCTCGTGCGAGAACTTCCTCGAGTGCTACCACTGCGCCGTCGCGCACCCGGGCTTCAGCGCCGCCGTCGACGTCTCGCCGGACGCCTACCGGCTCGAAGCGAAAGGGCTCGTGTCCAGCCAGTTCGGACCCCTCCGCCAGAACGGCAACTCGTTTCTCGCCGACGGGGAAGTGCCGCGCAGCCAGTTCCACTTCCTCTGGCCGAACTTCGGCCTGAACGTCTTTCCGGGACACCCGAACCTGTCCTGCGGCCCCATGCTCCCGATCGGCCCTGAGCGGACCGCGCGTTTCCTCGACTACTTCTTCGCGCCGGACATCGACCAGGCCTGGATCGACGAGCTGGTGGCCTTCGACAACCAGGTCGGCCGGGAGGACCGGAGCCTCGTGGAGGGCGTGCAGCGAGGCGTCCGCTCGGGAATCCTGAGCGAGGGCCGCCTCCTCTCGGAGAGCGAGCAGCTAGTCGCCCACTTCCAGCGGCTTTGCGCAGAGGCTCTCGCCGGTTAGCATCCACGCGGATGGCGACAGTCACCTTCGACCACGTCACCAAGGCGTACGCGGACGGAACGGTCGCCGTCAACGACCTCGACCTCCTCATCAAGGACGGGGAGTTCCTCGTCCTCGTCGGCCCTTCGGGGTGCGGCAAGACCACTGCGCTCAGATGCCTCGCCGGCCTCGAGGAGATCACCGCCGGTCAGATCAAGATCGATGCACGTGTGGTCAACCGCGTGCCGCCGAAGGACCGCAACATCGCGATGGTGTTTCAGTCGTACGCGCTGTATCCGCACATGACGGTCTTCGACAACCTCGCGTTCGGCCTCAAACTGCTGAAGACCCCGAAGCAGGAGATCAAGCGGCGCGTCGAGGAGGCCGCAAAGATTCTGAATCTCGAGACTCTGCTCGAACGCAAGCCGAGGGCGCTCTCGGGCGGGCAGCGACAGCGTGTCGCCCTCGGCCGGGCGATCGTGCGGGAGCCGGCCGCGTTCTTGATGGACGAACCGCTCTCGAACCTCGACGCCAAGCTGCGCGTGCAGACCCGCGCGGAGATCCTTCGCTTGCAGCGGCGGCTCGAGACGACGACGGTCTACGTGACGCACGATCAGGTCGAGGCGATGACGATGGGCGACCGCATCGCCGTCATGAACCTCGGCGTCCTGCAGCAGATCGGCACCCCACCGGAGCTCTACGACAATCCGGTCAATGTCTTCGTCGCCGCCTTCATCGGCTCGCCCGCGATGAACTTCGCCACCGCCAAAGTGGACGAGGGGAAGCTCATGCTCGGCGGCACGACGCTCCATCTCTCGGGCGAGGCGGCCAAGGCGGCGGCCCAGAACCGCGGGCGGGACCTGCTGATCGGTTTCCGGCCAGAAGACCTGGTACTGAACGGCAGCGGCCGTCCCGATGACGTCCACATTCCGGCGCAGATCGACGTCGTCGAGTATCTGGGCCACGAGGAGTTGATCCACGCCCAGTCCGAGGGCCACGAGATCGTGGCGCTCGTGCCGTCCGAACAGAAGGTGCAAGCGGGGCAGGAGGTGAGGTTCGCGATCCAGTCCGACAAGCTGCATGTCTTCGATCCCGAGACGGAACTGAATCTCACAGCCCGGGGCTAAACCTTTGGAGATAGCATCGACACAGACACGGGGTCTATAGGAGGAGGAGGATTCAAGTGAAGCGACGGAGATCGCTGATCGCGTCGGCGATCGCACTTGCCGTTCTTGCCGCAGGATTGACGGCTACGGCCATCAGTGCAAAGCCGACGAAGCGCAGTGCCAATTCGATCGAGGTTCTCTCGCTCTGGGGCGGAAGCGAGAAGGACGCATTCCTGAAGGTCACGGCCGCATTCACGGCCCAGACGGGCATCAAGGTCGAGTACACGTCGGCACGTGACTTCATCCCAGAGGTCCGAACCCGTCTTGCCGCAGGGAACCCGCCGGACATCGGCATCCTGCCGCGGCCGGGCTACATCGGCACCCTTGCCAAGGCGGGGGCGTTGAAGACACTCGCGAGCCTCGGGATCACCAACGCGTACATGGCCGGGAACTATTCGGCGGGTTGGCTCAAGCTCGGCAGTTCAGGCGGGAAGCTGTACGGCGTCCCCGCCAAGGCGAACTCCAAGAGCGTCATCTGGTACAAGCCCGACTCGTTCAAGAAGTACAAACTGAAGATCCCGAAGACGTGGGCACAACTGCTCGCGATCACCAAGGCGTACAAGGCGAAAGGTCTCGTGCCGTGGTCCGTCGGCGCCGGCCCGAGCCAGAGCCAGTGGACGCTCACCGACTGGTTCGAGAACATCTACGCCCGGACCGCAGGGCCCGCGAAGTACCAGGCCCTCTTCACCGGGAAGCTGAAGTTCACTGATCCCTCCGTCGCAAACGCGGCAAGGATCATGACCCAGATCATCAACAACAAGTACGTCCTCAACGGTGTCCAGGGCGTACTGGGCCAGAGCTTCGTCGGCGGTATCGGCGACGTCTTCGGCACGAGCTCGAAGGCGCAGCTCTACTTCGAGGGTGGCTTCGTCGGTGGCATCGCCACCACTCAGGTGAACCCGGCGCTGAAGGCGGGGAAGACGATCGGCGACTTCCCGTGGCCGACGATCAAGGCGTCCCTCGACCATCCGGTCG
>Ga0307278_10000286_pt1 | contig 25856 bp, 14 predicted proteins | sample ER_DNA_117_FD_194482 | JGI IMG/M metagenome (GOLD analysis project Ga0307278, IMG submission 194482) | Bulk soil microbial communities from the East River watershed near Crested Butte, Colorado, United States - ER_DNA_117 | ecosystem: Environmental > Terrestrial > Soil > Floodplain | place...
CGGTTGTCTCCTTCACGGCGGTTCCTCCTTCGATCTTCGACGGATCGCCTCGAACGCTCCCAAGCGGAGCGGACGAGGCCGGAGGGACCGCCGTCAAGTTCTACGAGCTACGGGACAACCTCCGTCTTGACAGCGCCCGCGTCGATCTTGGTAGTGACCGGCGCTGAGGAATCGAGGGCGATAAGGCCCTCGTCGGGACTCCCGGAGAGGCGCGCCATCCCCACCACACGCAGGACGACGGTCTGCGGCGAATTCGGATCGTTATTGCGAACGTCGAGGTTCAGCTCGCCGCTTGGCAGGAGACGATCGCGGTCTACGACGAGATCCGAGTTGTCGAGGAACTCCAGCGTCGGGCCTTGCGCCGCCTGTGTCGGCTCTGCCGTTCCAAGGCAAGCGCCCATTGCAACGAGGCACAGAATGAGATGTCTCGCGCGAGAGGACGTCGAGAAGCCCCACCGCGATCGGTTTCGACTATCGAGTTCCGCAGCGACCATCCGCAACCACTTCTTAGGCATCGCTCCTCCGGACGTCCGCGGAGGAGAGCTTAGTCGCTTTTGCAACGAGGCTCAAGTCACTCGCAAGGCGCCATATCTGCACGTGCGGGCTGCTATTCGCCGTGCGGGCTGCACCTCCCGAAAGTGATCGCAAGCCCCTCGGCCTCTGTATCTCCGGACACCGAGTTGCCTGGATTGAGAACTTCGGCCCTGGCGGCGACAACCTTCATCACGGCCGTGCTCGCATCCGTGTTCTGCAGTTGCCCGACTGGCATGACGACCGCGCGTCAGCGCGGGAACGGCACGTCCTCTCCCAGAGGGTCGTCGTCCCGTCCTCTCCCAGAGGGTCGTCGTCCCGGTCATGCTCTGGTTGACGTTCGGGCCGTCGTGTCAGGGAGGAGCGGCAGCATCATCGCCGGGCTTCCGCCCGGCCGAGAACTTCTGGCCCTTGCTCTCCGCCATCCAGGGATGTTCAATCCTTTGGCACCAAGGGTCTGTGTCGTGATCGCCGCACTCGGGCAGCACGTCGTAGTGGCGAAGGAGTTGCTGGAGGGGTCAGACGACTGCGGCTGATTTGCAGTGACGCGGCTCACATCGAGTCGAAGGAGTTCGACCAAATTGGCCAAGAGGAGGTCGAGGTGCATCGAGTTCGCCAAGGAGGTTCTCAAGGCGACCTGCCAGCAGTCCCAACTCCTGCAACGTTTGCGTGGCCTGAAGTCGTCGCAGAACCAAACGACCTAAGAGGCCACCGGGTTCCGGCATGCCTTCCTGCCCTTTGCTGCCCTTGTCGCCCTTGTAAACGGGCGGATTCGGGCGTGAACGGGCGTCTCCGGGCGTAAGTTCGAAAGTTGCTCAGTTGGGCGGGGCTTTCTTGGTGAATACTTGAGTGCCCCCGGCATGAATCGAACATGCGCACGCGGTTTAGGAACTAGCGTGCGGAAATGCTATTTGCAGGCAGAACGTTGCCTCCGAACGCTGTGCGCGCCAGTGATTGCGCCAGCACGGCTTGGTCGAGCAAGCGGCTGACGTTTGATACCGCTGATGGCTCAAAGGCCCGACTGGGATCAAGAGCGGCGTGAGCGGAGTCTCGTGAACCCGGCTCGTCGCAGTCGAGTAGACCTCTCGCCAGAAGAACCGCTCGACCGTCGGTGGGTCGTCCGCCAAAGAGCCCGTCGATGCCTCGCAGTAAGGCCGCACAGCCTCCCTAAAGCGGCCGGGGCAGCCTGGCGAGGGCCGACAACTGCACCGAGCAACCTCTTCGATCAGTTGCCGCGCGGCGACCGCGCTGCGCCCAGACGCTCCCCTGGTCGCCAAGCGCCCTCAAGCTAAACGCAGATGATCCGGCCGCGCCGGTCGCCTGGCTCCCATTCGATTCGCCCGCGCTCGAACCTCGACGCGCGGCCGCTGCCGTGCGGCTCGTCATCGCTGATTGGAAGCCGCGCGAACTCCATCATCCAGCCTCAGGCACCGGCGCTCCACCGACTCGGAGGACCCGTCCGTCGCCCAGATCGGTGACGTGCGAGCCCCGCCCTTGCTTGAACGCGCTCACGTCGCGCGGATCCTACGGCCGCTCACGGCTCCTCTCTGCGCCTGGCCGCGGAGTACGAGCGCACCTGCCGCGTCACGGGGAACGCCAGGACGACCAGGAACATCACCTTGAACGCGAGCAGAAGGCCGGCGCTCCCCCGATCGACGAAGCTGACGGGAAGCGTGAGGTTGACCGTCTCCGGAACGTCGAGTGCCGGTATCACGTCGACCGCGTGCCAGAGGTAGTACCCGATCGTGCTCGGCACCTCGTCCCCCGGGGCAAGCGGCGGGTCTGCGCTGGCCAGCCCCCAGTGCAGCAGCGTGAGCGTCAGCAGCGACCAGAGTTCGGCCAGGAGGATGGTCATGCAGATCCACGCGCCAAGGGGTCCGATCAGCCGCCAGGCGGCGCGCGGCGTCCCGACGTGGACGAAGAACGCCATGAAGACGACGATTGCAGCCACGTAGAGGAGGAGCGCGACCACTATCGCTTGCGGCAAGACCTCGGTCCACGAAAGCGGGACGTTGACGTCCCGGACGTCGACGCTGTCCGGGATGCGCCGATCGAGCCAGAGGTTCAGTCGCGAGGTCGACTCGAAGAGCGCCGGCGAGGCGAAGTAGAGCGTGAGCGCGACCCCTGCCAGCAGCGCAAAGATACTCGCGGCACCTCCCGGGCCGAGCGAGATCCGCTCGGCGACTCCGAACGGGCCGTAGCCGGCGCTGGTGGGGCGCTGCTCTGTGCGCCTGCGTTTTTCCTCGAGCGCGCGGTAGCACGCAAACCCGAGGCCGATCGCGGGAATGACGACCGCAAGCTTGAACAGGAGCAGGAGGACTCCGCTCGTGTGGTCGCGGAAGGCGGCCGGTTCATCCCACCGCAGAGTCGAGGGGATGTCGACGAGAGGAACGGCGTCGAGGAAGTGCCAGAAGTAGGAGATCTCCGCCCGCCAGAAACTCGGCGTCGCTTCGGAGCTCACGAGGCCGCGCAGGGAGAAGTATACGTTCAGGGCGGCAAAGGCCTGCGCCGCGACCCCGATCGTGACGGCGGACGCGACAATCGCGACCAGGTACGAAAACATGTTCTCCGCGTCGTTTCGCGTCTCCCAGTGCGCCCAGATGAGAACTGCGATCAGGGCGAGCGCGATCGAGCTGATCACCATCAGGACGACCGTCTGCATTAGTAGGCCCCTTGTCAGCCCCCAGCTGGCGAAGAAATGCGCTGCTGTGACCACCAGTGCGGCCATGACGATCGAATACCCGAAGAGCAGCCAGCCGATTGTCGGCAGGTCCTTCTGGACGTCGGCGACGTCGTCGTCGAACTCCTCGCGCAGGCTCTGCCAGAGGTCGCGGAGCGCCATTGCCGGGGCGTCAACCGGACCGGACGGGTCTCCTGGGCGTGGAGATCCCCGCTTCGTCGAGCGGCCGCGCGCGCACCGTCGCGTCTCGGTTGACGGCGTGGAGGGGTTCGAGGACTCGCAATTCCAGCAGCGTTCTCCTCCCGGTCACGGCAACCGTACACCGGCGACCGCGGCGATCATCGCGAACGATTCTCGTCGAGACACGCGGGATCACAAGACAGATGGCGACAGGTGACGAGCACTGCGCGTGATTCACACGCGACAGCTTCCTGGTTCAATCTCAGGTGCGCCCTCCACAAACGTGGGCCACGCGGGCGTCGCGGCCGCGCCGCTCAGGCCTCCGCCACCGGCGCCACGACGTCGAAGCGCAGACCGCTCGCCCCCTCTCCGGTGCCGACGCGCTTGCGCCGGCCCGACCAGAGGATGTAGCGCCCGTCGGTCCAGCGTGAGAGCTGGAGGTTGCGGGTGACGACTGCGCCGCTTCGTGGCACCTCCTCCTCTTCGAGTCGCAGAGGTTCGGCCGCCGTCAGCACGCGGCCGCGCGGCTGGATCGCCTCGCTCGCGCCGCCCGGCTGGACACGTACGAGCGCGCGCCGCTCGAGCTGGATCAGGCCCGAGATCGGGGCGGCACCGGCGGCGCGCACTGGAACGAACGGGTGCCAGTGGTCAGGGACGTGCGTGCTGAGGCGGTAGAGCAGCTGAGCGTCGCCGAAATCGGTCGGTACGAGCTGGTCGGCGCCCGCGGCGAGTGCACGCTGGGCCTCCTCATAGCGATCGATCCCCGTGCCGGCGGCGCTCTGGACCGTGCGCTCGACGCCCCACACGATATTCGCCATCTCGTCACGGAAGAAGGCCACCTCCTCGACCGAATCCGACTCCTGAGTCTCCAATAGCGTCGGCGGCAGGAAGAGCAGGCTCTGAGCCCGCTGGGGCGCACCGGGAGCAGCCAGTCGGTACATCTGCCACGCTGCGTCGGCCGCAGCGGGCACGTTCGTGGTCGTGCCGAACGTGTCGGTCACCGTCAGGGTGCTGACCGTGGCGATCGAGCCGACCGCCAGATCGATCGGGATGACGAACCAGTCGTTGCCGTAGGTGAGCGCGAACTCTGTTAGCAACATCCGGGCGAGGTCCGTGCGCCCGGTCGCCAGGCCGCCAAAGCGGATCGCCGAGTCCTCGACCTCCCAGAAGCGGCTCGCCGGCATGCCGCGGTAGCTCACCGGCGTTGGCAACAACGTCTGCACGAGCTGTTCCGCGGGCCGCGCGCGCCGTGGCGCGCCAAGGTCCGTGCGGGTGTCGGCGCGGAAGGCGTGCCAATCGAGCCGTCCGCCGGGGTACTCGTCGGCGGTGAGGACGACCCGCCCGCCCGAAAGGTCGGCCTGGACGGCGAAGCCGTGCTCGAGCCGGTTCGGCTTCCAGGCATCGGCTCCGCTCGCAGGCTCGGCGAGGAAGCTCTCCCACCAGGCCAGGAACTCGTTCACAGCGGCCAGCACGTTGGCCTGGTCGGCGGCCGGAATGGGCGGCTGGGCGGGCAACGTGGCGAGTTCGCGGCGGTTGCCGCGCGCGGCGAGGAGATCGGCGTGCAGGCGCCGGCCGTCGACGGCTCGCCCGATGGCGCGGCGACGGAGAGCGGCGGCCGCCGGGTCGTCGCCGGGCAGATCGCCGGCGGCGAGCGCGTAGTGCGTGAGATAGGCGGTGCGGCGCCCCGCGGCGTTGTGCTTGCGCATGAGCCGCAGAAAGTGCAGGCCGGCCACGATCGCCATCCCGCCGCCGCCCGGCGCGCCGCGCACCGGCTCGCTCTCGACCAGGGCCTCGAGCGGCAGCGAGCTGTCGTCGTAGTCGACTGCCCGCGCGGCGGCGCCGCCGCCCGGCGCCCCCGCGTGATAGCGCGAGATCCGTGCGCTCTCGATCGCCACGCGCGCCTGGATCGGCGAACCGGCATCCTCGCCGCGGAACTCGCCGAACTGGCGCTGCCGGGCGAGCAGCCACAGCGGATCGGCGATCTCGGCGCGCAGACCGTCGTCGAGAGCGTTGCTCGCCGGGAGCGGTTCGAGTCGGTGCCAGGTCGTGATCGAGCTCACGCCGGGCCTCCGCCGCTTTCGAGCGCGAACGCCTGGTTGTCGAGGGTGATCGCGTGTCCGATCAGCTCTGCGAAGTCGAGCGACGGCGTTTTGCGTTCGAGGTTGAAGGCGAGGTAGATCGCGGGTAGGAAGCGCGGGACGGCCGTCAGCGAGTCGACGTCGACGGCACGGATGCGGGCCAGCGAGAGCGCCTCACGGATCGTGTCCGCGAGCGTCTCGACGCTCCACGCGGCTGCTGTCGCGCTCGGGGGCACCGCCAGCAGGAGACCCTGGGGCGCGCGCGCTCCGGGAGACTCGAAGTGGAAGGAGATTCCGGTGGTCTCCGAGGCACTCGGGACGACGTCCTGCCACGCGTCCACGAGCCAGGCCGAGACGGGGTTGGCCGGCCGAAAGCCGCCGAGGGTGTGGATGACCAGCGACAGCGATCCCGCCGGACGCTCGCCGGGGAGTGCGATCCAGCGATCGCCAGGGCGGTGTGGAAGTTGAACGATCTGGAGTTGGTCGGCCCCGATGTCGCGGCCGAATAGCTCGGCCGCCGACAGCACGTTCGCGAGCCGGCCGGCGGCCGGCCGCACGAGTCCGTGCTGGATGAGCCAGCTGATCGGCGAAAGGGCGTCGCCGCCGAGCAACGCAGTCGCGTCGGCCAGCGACGCGGCGAGCGCGCCGGCGTTCGTCGCCTGTACGAGCGACGCGGCGGGGAACGACTCACCCAAGACCGCGCGCAGCCGGCCAAGGTCGTGCGCGACCGAGGCGGCGGCGCTCGCCGCACCGCGATCGAAGCCGTCTTCAGTGGCGCGGACGGCTTCGAGAGTCGCTGTGGCGGTGCTCCGGACGAGCTCCACCTGGTCAGCGAGCGCGGCGGGATCGTCGCTCGCCGGCACGGCGCTGCGGATTCCGACGTCGGCCGCGGCAAGCAGTCGCCGGATGACCGCAGCCGGAGCCGCATTGGTCCCCGCCGCGGGAAGGCCGCTGAGGACGCCTGCGAGCGCGCGGACCGCCGCGTCGGCGCGCCGCTTCAGCTCGGGCGTGTCGAACCCGAGCTCGAGGCCTGGGTCGCGCAGCTCGCTGTCGAGCACGAAGTCAGCGGGGCCCGCCGGCCGGCTGCTGGCCGCGAGGTCGAGAACCTCGCGGGCGAGGGCGAGCAGCTCAGCGAGCCCGATCGACCCGGCAGGCCCGCCGAGGGGCGGGTCCGGCAGCAGCTCGAGCGAGGCCGCCGCGGCCGCTGTGACCTTGGCCGCCAAGACGAGGGCAAGCCGGGCCTCGAGCTCGCTCGAGTGTTCGCTGCCACCCGGGCCGGCGGCGGCGAGCACTGCGCCGAGGGGCGACATGGCCAACTCCGCGAGCGTCGCCTGGACGCGCTGAAGCTCGGCGCCCTCGGCGCTTCGTGCGACTCCGGCGAACCGCACGGCGGACGGGCTCCCGAGCACGCGCGCGACCCAGGCGTTGAGGCGCGGCTCGGCCGCACCGCGCGCGTCGGCTGTCCAGCCGGGGGAAACGCGATCGTCGTGCAGCGCCAGCAGGAGCCGGTGGGACACCGAGCTGCCGGTCCGCGGAGTGTGGGCGACACCTGCGTCAGGGATCGCCGTTTGACGGTCAAGGGCGTCGAGCGCCGCGCCGGCGCGCTCGTCGTTGCCGGCGACCATCTGATGCACGCCCTCAGCCAAGAGGAGGTCGGAAACCGCATCGAGGAGGTCGTCGAGGCGCTCCAGCTCGGCTTGGAGGTCGTTGCGATCGGCACCGCTCTGCGGGAGGCCGGGCGTGTTTTGGAAGAACGCCGCAGGGTTCCGGCGCCAGGAGTCGAGCAGCTTCACTCCGTCCACGACGTCTCGTGCGGCGATCACCTCGAGCGGCCGGTTGTCGGTGAATCCGTCGGTCGAGGTGGCCAACGGGGCCGCCTGGCGCAGCGCGAGTATGTAGCGCGCCAGCGTTACGCGACGGTCGCGCACCGCCCGCTCGAGACGGTAGCCGAGTAGCGCGCCGATCGGCTGGCCCTGGCGCATGCCCTCCAGCACCTCGAGTGCCCGCGCCACGCGCTCGGAGCTGAGGTCGAGCGCCAGCGCACCTGCGTCGTCACCACGCCGGCCAAGGTGGCCACTGCGCAGAATCGCCGCGCTCGCGGCCTGCGGCACGGAGGGGGCATGGACGTGGCCGAGGCTGCCCGCGCCAGCGCGTGGTCGCAGGTCCTCGACCCAGCCGAAGCCACCGATGTACGTACCGGCGACCGTCTCGCGCACTCTGGCGAGCCGGCTCGTCGCCAGCGACGTGAACCATGCGTCGAGCCGGTGCGAGGCGCAGTCGAGCGTCTCCGCAGCGAGCCGCCCCAGCTCGGCCTGGGGCAGGTTGGCCAAATGCGTGAGGCTGGCCCGGAACTCGCCCAGCGAGCGGGTAGCGGCGACCTCGCGGAGATCCCGAATGGTGCGCAGCGCGAGATGGTCGGCGAGCGTTCTGTTGCCCGAGATCTCGCGAACAGGGAGTTCGGCGAGCTCGATGCCGCCGCCGACCGTGTCGAGCAGCGACGACTCGCCGTCGTCGGGGAAGGGCCGACGCACCGTCTCGTTGGGATCGATCCCGTGCAACTCTCGCTCGCGCACCCTCGCCAGTCGCGGCTCGGCGGGGAGGATCCCCTGCTGGAGCTCGAACACGACCACGAGGCCCGTTGCCGCCTCGGCGACCTCGAGCTGCGCAGCGTGTCGCAGCAGCGCCTCGAGCAGCGAGTTCGCCTCGGCCGGCGGCGCCACGAGCGCGCGGAAGCCGCGTACGCGCGTGAGCGCCGCGGCGATCTCGGCGATGTAGTTGGGATCGAGCAGGGCAGTGTCCGAGGGCCGGCCGCGGACGACCAGCGGGACGGGCACGAGCCGATGTGCCTCGTCGAGCGTCACGTCGACCAGGCGTGGACGGCCGGGCACGTCGACCAGCCCCAGAATGACCTTGGCCGCGGCCTCCTGGAACGGGGCGAGCAACTCGTACCCCCGACCCGCAGAGACCACCACTGCGCCCGTCGCCCGTCGCAGCCGGAAGCTCGCCGAGCGCGGCGTCATCCGCAGCAGCGTCACGAGGTCGCGGTCGGGCTGCCCGCCGCGGCCGAGCTCGGGGACACTGGATGCGGCCTGTTGCCAGAAGGTGCGCAGGCCCCGCAGCCGGTCGCCGATCTCCTGCTCGATCGGCGTGTCGCCGCTCCAGGCGCCAGGTGCGACGACGGGCAGAAGACCGTACGGTTGGTTGCCCACGCGCAGCGTGGGCAACGGGCCTCGGCCGCGTACGTTGGTGCGGAAGTGCTCGCGCACGTCGGCCGCGGCGGCATCGCTGACGAGAGGCCGTAACATCTGGTCGAAGAAGTAGCCCCACGTCGGTGCCCAGAGTGCATTGGCCATGTGGCGGGCCCCGAGATCGTCGTGTGAGGCGCCCGGCGCAATGCTCAGCGGGGAGCCGGGGCCGAGACCGAGTGCGCGCTCGGCTCGCGCGCCTGCGCTGTCCGGGGAGAGCGTAGGCGGGGCGACCGCGGGATCCAGCAGAGCTGCGTCCCTCGCCGTGTCGCTGCCGGTTCCCGCCGCACCTTCGGCCGTGTTGTTGGTCGGCGTGCCGACCGGCATGAACGCGAGGCCATCTTCGTTGGCGTGGCCGGCAAGGTGCTCGCTCAGCGCCGCAGCGCCGGCAACCGGGTCGAGCGACCAGTCGACGCCGGCCACCACCAGGAGGTCGAGACCGGCGGCGAGCCCGCCGGTCTGCACGTCCGCGTCGGCGACCGTGATGGCCATTCCGAGGCGCTCGGCCTCGTTGTAGTCGACGAGCCAGCGAATGCCGTCGTCGATGGGCAGCGCCTCCGGGTCGGCTGGCGGAGCGACGGTGCCATCGAGGTCGGGCGCCGGTCCCATTGCCAGCTGCTCAGCGATCTGCCCGCCCCACTTGCGGAACACCTCCCGCCCCCCGCGAAACCCGAGCGCGAGCCAGCGTTCCGGCAGCAGGCCGGCGCGGGCCGCGCGCGTCCAGGCCGCCGCGCGCTTGGGAACGTCCGGCAAGCGCGGCTCTCCCTGACCGAGGTCGGCGATGTTGGTGGGTGTCGTGACTATGACGAGCCAGCGGGCGCGGGGCGGGCGCAGCTGAGCAGCGAGCCGCTGCCAGGCGGCATGCGCCTGTTCCGGGTCGCTGGCGGCGGCCCAGCGCGCGCGCCAATACTCCTGTGCTGCAGCCAACTCCTGCTCGGTCACTTCCCTCTCGTGATCGTCCTTGTGGATCGGCTCGGGGAAGACCCGGATCTGCAGCCGGCGCCCACCCGCTGTGAAGCGCGTCTCGAGCCGGACGGGCAGAAGGGCAATCGGCACCTGCCCGTCGAGCCGAGCCACACGCTGCTCCGGGCCTTCTGCGCGGACGTCGAGATCGCGCAGCCGCTCGATCTCGGCCCGGCTCGTCTCGACCATCGCGAGGCTGCGCCTGCGCTCGGTGGTCAGGGTCGCGATCCGCTTCCCGACTGCGCGCCGTGCCGCTGGTGGGGCGCCGCTCGACTCGAGCGCAGCGAGCTCGTGCTGCGCCTCGGCGAGGGAAGTGGCCTTGGCAGCGCCCTCGGCCTCGGCTTCCCCCAGCCGTGCGCGTTCAGCCGCGATCGCAGCCGAGCTGCTGTCGGGAGAGGCTGTCCGTCGCGGGCGCGCCATCTACTCGAGCACCTTCGAGGAGTGGATCGCGGCGCGGAACGGCCGCTGGAACGTGATCGCCGCCATGTGACCAGCGTTGTGACCAAACCGCGCTGCGCCGACGCTGATCGCGGGGCCGGGGCGATCGGCGAGCGGCAGCGTCCGCCCCATTAGCGAGGTCGCGGCGAGCCGGAGGTAGCTTCCGGGCGGGACGCCGACCTGATCCCAGTCGAGCTCGCCCCAGTGCTGCGGCGTCGCGCCTCCGGTCCCGTCGGGCACGTCGAGCCCGAAGCGCGGCTCGGTCGGCTGCTCCTGGATCACGAAGAACCAGCCCGGCGCGGGGGTGACGTCCTCCACTGTGAGGTCGAAGCCAACGAAGGTCACGTCGGGGTCGAGCGTGCCGGCGAACAGGGGTAGCGTGATCGGTGCGGCCGGGGGGATGAGGCCGTCGGCCCCTGCGGGGACGGCGTAGACGACCGAGTTGGGGTAACGGCGCAGGAGCTCGCCACGGACGAGCAACACGAGGGAGCCCTCGAGCTGGTCGACCGAGTTCGTACCGAGCCGCGCGTTGGAGCGGAACTGATGGATGGGGCCGATGTCCGACCCGCCGTCGAGTCGGTCCCAGAAATGGTGGAACGGTGTCCCGCGACGATCCGTCGGGTAGCGCCGCCAGAGCAGCTCGCGATTCATCTCGTGGTTGGCCCCGATCAGGAACGCCTCGACGAAGCGCGCGTTGGTCTCCAGCAGGGTCACGGTGTCGGCCGGGATCAGGCCAACGCCGGGCAGGAAGCGATCCTGGTCGTGCGCGGCGAGGTCGCGGTAGAGCGCATCAGGAAGCAGCGGCCCGGCCATGATGGGGCCGAGGTCAGGCGATACCCGCAGCCGGTCGCCGAAGGTCAGGTCGCTCAGCTTCCCGGCGCCCACGCGCAGTCGTCCGAGCGCCCGCCGCTCGATTACGGCGGTGGGGTCGACCGCCCGCGCCAGCTCGGCCTGGAGGCCGGCCAGGTCGAGCGGCACCGGGGGAGGGCGGAGCGCGGCGACCGTGGGCTCAAAGGCGTCGAGGTGCGCACGGAAGGCCCTCGTCAGGTCGGCGATCGCCCTGGGCGACGACACAGGTGGGTCGACGCTGGGCGCCGGGGGGCGGCCCGGGATGGGGTCGAACGGCTGCCTGACAGCGGCGCCGCCCGTCGCGCGCAGGCCCGGCACCGTCGGTGCGCTCGCCGCTGGGTCGAAGACGCCGGCCGGCAACCGTCCGATCAGCTCGGCGACCCGCTCCCGCTCCGAGCCACCGATCGCCTCGGCGTCGACCTCGGCCAGCGGACGCGTGGGTCCCCGGCCTGTGCGGACGCCGATCACACCGTCACGCAGCTCGAGCACCTCGACCTCTCCGCCCCCCACAGGCAACACGAAGCCGACGCTCTCCCGGTTGGCCAACGAGCGCTCGACCAGCAGCCCGAGCGTTGCGAACACCGAACCATGGACACCTGCGGCGAGCGTCACTCGTTCGAGCTGGCGATCCGTCACGACGCCCGAGAGCGCCACGTTCGGCCGCAGCACGAGGCTGCCGGGAGGACGCCGCTGGAGCCTTGTCTGCGCGCTCGCCCACTCCGCCACCAGCGTCGCCGGCGTCCTACCGGGTAGCCCCAGCGGTGCGCCGCTGACGTCGCCCGTACTACCGCCCTGGAGGCCGGCAAGCAGGCTCGACGAGAGGATCCCGTCGGGGCGGCGGGTGACCAGGTCGAGCTTGAGCCTCCCGAGCGCGAGCTCACGGAATACCGTCACCGACGCGATCGGGACGCCGCCGCTCAGCCGTGCCGCGTGGCGCAACACCTGGCTCTGCGGCGCGGCCAGGCGCCGGAAACTGGGATCGGTGGCACCCGGTGGCAGGAAGCTCGCCTTCAGACGACGCTCCACGGTCTGACCTGAGAGCAGGATCCTGGGATGCACCGGCATGGTGACCCCGAACAGCGCGTCAACCCCGAGCGGCGCCACGTGCCGGGAGTGGATGCGCTCGCCGATGCGTTGCATCAGCCGCGCCACGTCGAGCAGCCGGTTGGCGGCGATCACGTCGCCGACCTGCTTCCACGCCGCATCCACGTAGCGCTCTTGATTGACGCGGACTACCTGCGCGCCCAGTCCCGCGGCGGCGCGGTGGCGCGGGTCGACGTTGAGCTCGCGCAGCCACCGCGGCAGGTTCGCGGGCACGGTGTGCTGCCGGACGGGCCACTGCCCGTAGATCGGCGGCGCGACAGCCTCCGCGTCGGGCGAGGCGCCCTCGAGCACGTGCGCGCTGGGAGCATCGAGCAGTTCGACGAGCGCATCCACGAAGTCCTGATCCGGGGTCGCCTCGGTGCCGGTTCCCGGCTCGGGAGCGCGCAGCGCGCCCTCGAGCATGAGCACCCCGCCGGCGTCCGGAGCCAGCGCGGGCAGCGCCGGGTCGGCGGCCCCGATGAACATCGGCCGCCTTCCGACAGAGTCGGGGATCGGCCGCGGCTCGAGCTTCTCCGCCAGGGACTCGAAGTCTCCCGCCGGTCCGGTGCGGAACGACCAGTGGTAGTAGAGCGGCAGGATCACCGTGCCACCTGAGCCCCAGGCGGGTCCCGTGGTCGCGGCGTCGGGCACGTCTTGGCCGAGCCCGGCGAGCCGCCCTGCCTCCGTGGTGGGGACGAGACACGCAAAGTACGCCCGGTCGGGCTCGAGCCGGCGGGGGCAGAGGAGGCGCGAGACGTTGAGGTCGGGATCGGCGGCCAACTTGTCGGGGACGTTGCCGGCCGTGCTGGCCTCGACGAGCTGTCCGTGCGCCCAGGCCCACGACTCCGACAGGTCGGGCAGCTCGGCTGCCGGCGAAGCAGGCGCCTCGATCGTCAGGCGAGGGAGCGGTCGGTTGGGAGCCACGTCGATGTCGACACCGGGCTGTTGGGCAACAACGACCAGCGCGAGCCAGGGCCGCAACCGGTCGTTGGTGCCCGCCTTGGCGGGCGAGAGCATCCACGCCAGGTCGGGTGGGTCGAACTCGATCGCAGCGAACTTGTCCGGCTCGAAGTTGGTTGTGTTGCGCCGCGGCTCGATGCGGATGATCGCGCGCGTATCGAGGCCCGTGACGTCCCCCGGGCCGTAGAGCTGAAGCTCGATCGGAACTTCCGGTCCGTGAGCAAGCGTGACCCGTACCGGGAGGCGTGCACGCGCAGCCATGTTCACGCCCAGGCTGTCAGCGTCGGGAAGCTCCGCAGCAAGGCCGCGCCGAACCCACGGCAGGAAGCGGAAGCTCACCGGGCTCCGACCAGTTCGACCGCTTCGGCCGCCATCGTCCCGTCACGCTTGGCGCGCTGGCTGGCCTCGGTGTAGGACGCGACCGGTGCGCCGCGTACTTCCAGCCCGGCGTCGACGGTCATGAACGCCGGCTCGGCGACCTCGATCCGGGTTACGAGGTCATCGGGCAACAACCGGTCGTCACGCCGCAGCGCCGAGTGCGAGGCCGCGCCGAATCGCGCCTGGGCGGTGAGGATGAAGCGTGGGATCGTGGACCGCCCGTTCTCCACCTCCTCGCCGACGTAGACCGTCTCGAGCTCGGGCTCGAAGGCCACCTGATCGACCGCCACCGTGTAGGCGCTGGACGAGATCGCCACACCGGCACGGAAGCGCTCGAACGAAGGGGTGGACAGCTTTTCGTCCGGCTCGAGGTCGAGGTAGCGGCCGCGCGCGAAGTGCTCGTCCCGGAACTCGGGCAAAGGGATCAAGCGGCCCGCGACCTCGACGCTGGAGATGTCAAAGCGTCGGCCGTCCGAGGGACGAGAGGTACCGACGCGGTCGATGTCGATACCGAGCGGCACGACGTTCTGCAGCACCGTCACGTTGCCCAATGGGTGCGCGGGCACGGAGCCGTTGGTCACCACCTTCCGCAGCGTCACGAGGGCTGCACCGCCTGTAGGGAGCTCGGCCGACCAATTCGACTGGTTCGCGAGCGCGGCGACCAGTTGTGCTCCGACCGCGACGCTCGGCAGCGCCTGCGCGGGCGAGTCCCCCCACCCGATCTCGAAGTCGATGTTGACGTCCCACCAGAGAATTCCGAACGAGGCGTGGCCCGAGACTTCCCAGCGGCCGGGACCAGTCAGGACGCCGCTCACCTTGACCGAGGCCAGGTTATGGCCCTTCCAGCTGATCGCTCCGGAGACTCGGAAGTCGATCTCGAAGTGGAAGACGGGTTCGAACAGGAAGAGCGCGTCGAAGCCGAGGTTGACCTGGACCTTGAAGCCGCCGCCCTCGGCCTTGAGATGGGCGTCTGCCCCGATCTGGAAGGAGTTGGAGGTGATCGCCGTGTACCCGGCAACCCGTACCGTGACGATGTCGTAGCGCAACTCGAAGCCGACGCGGTCCTGGGCGGGCAGGCCGGGCGGGAGGTCGCGGAAGCGCGGGTGGAAGCCGCCCACCGCGAGGATCAGCGACGGCTGAGCGCCGAAGCGCGCACGCACGACGAGCGACCCGGTGAGCGGCAGACCGGCGATGTGGGAATCGCGCAAGCGCGCGTCGATGCTGAGCGCCTCCTCCCGGGTCTCGTAGGACCCGACAATGTCGACGAGCAGCTTGAGCAAGTCGGGGACGTCGGCGCCGGTCGCCGGCGGGAGCTGGACCTTGAGCTGCCCGATCAGGACGATGCGGCTGATCTGTGGCTGAGCGCTGCCCGTCCCGAGCACGTCGTCGATCTGGATCACCAGCGCTAGGCTGAGCGTCACGATCGGCGGCGTGCTCCAACCGAGCTTGAGTGCGGGGCCCAGGGTGAGCGCACGCGGCACGATCGGGAACACCAGGCGCAGCTGGCCCAATAGGAGCGGCGCACTGGCCACCGGGTTCGCGGGGAAGAGGACGGAGTCGAGCGCACCGCTGCGCAGGCCGGCCTGGAGCTCGGCTGTCGACACGCCGTGTTGGAGACCAAGAATGCCGCCGACGCCGTTCAAGGTGAAGCCGAAGCCGAGCTGTACCGCGCTGAACTCGCTGTAGACGAGCAGGAGCAGCGCCCAGCCTTCGCGGCCGCCGGGCAGCCTCGTCGTCAGGATCGCGACGGCCTTGATCGAGACCGGCCCCAGCGCCAGCTCGAGTACGCCGGCGTACTCGCCCTTGTCCGGGTCGAAGCGGATGAAGCCGCCGCCCCTGACGATGCCGGCGTCGAGCGTGAGGCCGATCCCCGTGGGAGGCTTGAAAGCGAGCGTCAGGTCCGCAGGACCGAGGTTGCCGCCGCCGGCGGGGAACGAGAGCAGTGCATTCGTCCCAATCCGGTCGACGGCGAGACCGAACGGGCCGAGCTGCGCCCCGACTGACCCCGAGAGCTCCAGCGCGAGGCCGTCGCCCTGCGGGGCCAGGCCGATGTGCAGGAGCTGGATCTTGATCGGTCCGAGGTCAAAGTCGACCGGAATGTCGATCTCGGCCGCCGCGTTGCCCTCGAAGTGCAGGCCGGTGGACGAGGACCAGCCGATCAGCAGACCGGCCTCGAGCTCGATCGGCCGGCCGCCCGGCAGGATCGTGGTCAGGAAGCCGTCCGCCCCGGCGAGGCTGAGGACGATCTTGCCGCCCTCGACCGCGAGCTCGGCGACGAACGCGCCGTCCGCACGGCCCTGCGCCACGCTCCACTCCAGGTCGGCGCCCACTGCGAAACGGAGCTTCTGAGCCTCGATCCGCGACCCCCCGGCGACTCCCAGGACCACGATCCGCGGCGCTCCTGCGGCGCGCGGCGCCTCGATGCCCGCGCGGAGCTTCCCGCTGACCTCGACGCCCGGCGGCGTAACGCGCAGGTCCGCCGGCGGCAGCAACGCGATCGCCGCGCTGGCCTCGAGGGCCTGCTCGGCCTTCGCGATCAGGGCCGCCGTCTCACCGACGGGGAGCGCAAGATCGAGACCGTCGCCGGCCCCGAAGCGCAGTACGGCCTGAACGCCGGGAATGGGATCGGCGGTGGGCCCGACATCGACGATCGCGATGCGCAGGACTGGAGGCGGCCCGGGCTGCACGAAGGCGAAGTTGCTGACGCGCCCGAGCAACGTGGCGAGCCGCTTGAGCAGCAAGTCCCAGTCGAAGCCTGCCGTGCCCCAGCCGTACAGCTCCTCCAGGATGTCGACCGGATCCTGAACGAGTGCGGCGAGCCGGTCGAGGCGAAGCGCCCGGCGTACGTGCGCCGGTGTCGCGGCTGTCGCGGGCTGTGAGCTGACCTCGATGACGCCGAAGAGCGTGAACAGCTGCCCGATCATCGGCTGCTCCCCGTCAAGGTAGCTAGCGAGCACGAACCCGAACAACCGCTCCGGCAGCTCGGCGGCGAACGCCTCGACCTCGGCCTGGCCGGACCCTGCCGCCGCGGCGATCGAATCGATCCGTGTCGAGAGCACGTCGATCGCGACGACCGTGGCCCGCACGATCGGCACCGCCCGCGCGACCGCGCTGCCGATCCGAACAGCGTCCTCGGCCTCGATCGCGGCCGCCAGCTCGGTGAGGACCGGTGGCAGGTTGCTCAGTTCGTCCGCGACGTCGCGGATCGCGGTGATCACGGGCTGGGCGACGAGCACTGCGCCGGAGGCGGGCAGGCCGAGCTCGGAGAACAAGACGTTGATCTCGCCCCCGCGCAAGCGCTGCTCGAGCGGCTCGAGCGCCTTGCCGAGCTCGAGCGTCAGAGACTCGACGGTCAGCGCCATCGTCCGGGTCCTCTCTCAGTGCGCGTTCTCGTCCGGCGGACGGCCGGCTCGAAGACCCGCCTGCGCAGCAGCAGCCCGACCCATGGGTGGGAGCGTACGACCCGCGCCAGCGGCGGCCCGACCCGCGTGTAGAGCGCCACCAGGACGCCCATCGCGCGCGCGCCCGCGCCGCCTCCCGCCCTAACGCGGTCGCGCCAGTCACGGATGAACTCAACGTCGGGATGGCTCGGGTTGCCGTAGACGGCCGAAGCCACAAAGCAGTTCGAGGCAAGGTTCGCGGTCACGAGGAGGGCATAGCCCTGACCGGGGTTGCCGATTCTGACCCGAAAGGCCTCGACCTCGATCTTCCACTTGCCGGTGGGCGGATTGTTGACCACGACCATCTCGACGTTGTTGGTGTCGTCGGGGGTCACGAAGCTATTCGGGGTCGAGACGCCGTTCGTGAAGTCGTTGCCTATGTACACGGTTCCGTCTGGCGCAGTGACCTTCAGATCGAGGTCGTTGACGACCGGGTTGGCGAAGGCGGCCGCGGCCGGCGGCGGCTCGCTCCACACGAGCGTCACCCTGAGCGGCTCGAACGTGTTGTCCACCTCAAAGTGGTGCGTGCGGTCGTCCCCCGTCGTGGGCCCGGTGGCGTGGCGGACGTCCCACACCCGCAGATGGCGCAGGTCGCCGTCGAAGTAGAGTCCGCGATCCAGGCGCAGGAGCCCGAAGCCCTCGGTGTCGGACGGGTAGCCGGGGACGCCCGTCATGTCGACCGTCGCGTTCAGCAGCAAGCCCTTGAGGAGTGCACCCGTCGGGATCAGCGAGTCGCGGTCACGCTGCTGGCCGCTGGGGTAGAAGCCCCGGACGAAGTACTGGCGAGCGAGCGCCGCTGCGGCCGCGACGTGGGGCGTCGCGTAGCTGGTCGCGCAGGCCGAGCGCGGGCCGGTAGCGCAGAGAACTCCCGGTGTCGTCGGCAGGGCCGACTGGATCGCGCAGCCTACTGCCATCAGATCGGGCTTGCGGCGGCCGTCGTTGGTCGGCCCGGCGTTCCCGTCGCCGAAGTTCATCTCGTTCGGATCGGCCTGTGAGGCGCCGACGCAGATCGCGTTCTTGGCTGTCCCCGGTGGGCCCTGCTCTTCGCCGTTGTTTCCGGCAGACCCGACCACCAGATGGTTCTCGTTGGCCCAGGTGAAGTTGTCGACGTCGGCCGCGATCTGGTTGTAGACCGCAGGGCCGCCGGGGTTGTTGAGGTCGTGCCAGGAGTTGCTGTGGATGAAGGCGCCTCCAGCGCTGTTCGCAGTCAACTCCGCGAGCATGCTGTTGAAGTTCAGGTCGTTGCGGTTTCCGGACGCGATCTTTGCCGCCCAGGCACCGCCCCGGCGCACGTGAGTCCCGTTGTTGTTCCGGTCGTTGCCTGCAGCGCAGCCTGCGACGAACGTAGCGTGGGGCCCGATGGGGCTGGCCGCGAAGTTCCGCAGCGTGACCACCTTGCGGTGAGTCGGGCCGGGAGTGTTGGGTGCTGCGTCGGCGAAGAAGCAGTGATTGATGTCGAGCGGCCCTCTGTCGAACACGGCGATCACCTGGCCCTCCCCGTTCAGCCCCCGGTCCCAGATCGAGGCGAGCGCCGCCGACCCCGACTGGATCGTGGCCGCCGCTGATGAGTTGTCATCCTTCTTTGGGTGGACCGGCTCGATCCACGTGATGTCCTCGAGATCCGCGACTCGGGCCACGCTCGCGACGTCGTCCAGCACAAAGCGCACGCGAGCGCGCCCGCCGATAGCACGATCGTCGAGAGTCCGGATGTCGCGCGCCCCGAGCGCGACAAGGGCGGCTTCGACAGCCGCCGGGTCGCCGTCGTCGAACAGCGTCGCGTCGAACTCGGCGAGGGGCGGCGTGTCGGGGGGAGGTGCGCCACCCCCTGCGATTGAGGGCGCCAGCTTCAGCTCTGGGTTGTAGGGGATCGAGGCGCGGACGAGCGGGTCGCGCCGCAACCTGACGATCGCCTCCGGCGCCACACGCTCGAGATATGCCAGGTTCGGGACGTATTGGTCGAGCTTTAGTCCGAACTCCTCACGCAGGCGTGCGACGTCCTCGGCGCTGAGCTCCCGAGTGAACTGCACGATCGTGGGCTCCGGCGCGTCTGTCTCGGGAGCGGTCAGCCCTGCGTCGTCGACCGCCTCGGCTCGGCGCTTCCTGGCCGCGGTCGCCCGTCGGCGGGCACGAGTGGCCTGCTCCTTCGGGTCGAATGACTCCTCCCCGATCGAGACGTTGAAGTCTTGGGCGCCTTTACCTGGCCGCTCGTTCACGGGACGGCGGATCGGTCCGCTCGGCCCAAAGCGAACGTCGCCAACCTGACCAGCTTGGGGACAGTCGCTCCATACTGACCCTGCCGCAGCAACGTGATTCCGGCAGCGGTCATTGCAGCAGCGCTCCCTCTGTTGCTCGTGCCGATGCTGACAGCTTTGGCAGTTGGGTGCAAGGCGTCGGCAACACCCCCCCGATCGGGCGTTGCTGGACCAACCAAGCGGTATGCCCCCGGCATGAATCGAACATGCGTACGCGGTTTAGGAAACCGCGTTCCCGCCACGGGAAGGCGCTGCTAATCCTAGTTTTCTGACCGCGTGAGTTCCGGCTTAGACCCCGCGGAGACCCTGCAAGCTACTTCGTGTCGCGCCGGGGCGACTCTCGGCCAGGCTTAATCGTGTCGCTATCGATCAAGTGCCCCTGTTGGTTCTTGATCCGCAGTTCGCCGCCGCCCTGGTTGCGCACGATGGTCCTGGCCCTGTTGATCGCCTCGGCCTTCGTGTCGGTGTGGACACTCGCACGCTCGTGGTCTTCCTTGACGACGTCCCAACCGCCGCGCTCCTTGTTCGATTGGACGTACCGGTCGTTGTCGTTGCCTTTGCGTGATGCCATTTTGTCCTCCTCTCGGTAGTTGACAGTGTCTACCCACCCACGACGCGTCTCTATCTGCCGTCAGCGGGGTTTCGCGGGCCTCGGCCCTTGGCGAGCTTCGCGGTGATCCGGTCGCGGAGATAGCGAAGCTCAAGCTCGGGCAACTTCTTCTCGAGATCGCTCGCTTGCCGGTCGAGTTCGTCCCGGCGCTTCGGAGGAATCAACTCCTCACGCCGCTGACGAGCGTGCTCGTCCATCGTCATGCCATGCCGAGCGAGAGTACGCGCGCGGGCTGGCACCGGCGAAACCCGCAGACCTCCGGTAGCCGTCGTCCAACCGTGTCTTGCGGCGACCTCCGTGAGCGGAGTACCCGTTGGCGACTGCCACGCGTCGGAGGCCTCGTCCAGCGGGCGGCGCTTCTTGGGATCGTCGCTCTCCATCGCAACCGCTAGCTCGGCGGCGCGAGCGCGATCCCATGTCAACAGCCTCTGCACATCTGCGTACTCGGCGCCACAAGCGATCAGAAAGTAGTCGTACTCGCGCTCCCGCCACTCGTCTGCGCGGCCAGTCGCATCGATGTAGCGCCGCCACGCACCGGACTCGTACATATCAACGACTGCATCCACGAGCGTCGCGAGGCGGCTCGCGTTGCGCAGGTCAGATTGGAACTGTGAGACAGCCTTCCAGTTGGAGGCCGGTTGGGTCGGAGTGCTCATCGCCGCGTTAGTTTCGCGGACGCATCAAGCGTGGGCGTGGCAACCCGCGCTCCTCGCAGTACTGGCCGACAATCCGGCGCGCATGGTTGAGCGCGGCTCGCAGTTGATTAACCTCCGCCTCGTTTCGGCCACCCGGTCCAATGCCTCCCTCACGGTTCACCTCGGCATTGAAGATGACCGCTGAGGAGTTGCCGAACTGGTGCCACCACCTGCCGAGCGCAGCGAGCTCGTGCCGCAAGTCGTTCGCGACGCGCTCGATGGTGAGCGGCTCCACAACCGCCGTTTGCGCGCGAGGTGGCTCTGGCGTAAGGGCATCGGCGAGGTCGGCCTCAGTGTCCGTGAGAGGATCGAAGGGGCGCGAGTCTCGACGCTCGGCGAGGGCCGTCCGCACCGCGACGATGATTCTCGGTGCGTCCGACTCGGGCAAGCCCACGCGCCGGGCCTCGGGCTCCACGAGGCGCACGAGTTGCATCGCGACGTCTCCGTTCAGCTCGCCGGTCACCCGTACGTCTCCGTCAACGAGGTGGTCAACCCCGTCAAGGACGTAGCCCGGAAGTTGCAAGGGTGCGAACCCGTCGAGTCGCTGCTGCATGGCACTGGCCGGATCGAGAGCGTCCTCCTGGTCAACGATCTCGTGGCGGCTCAAGAATCGAACTCATGACCTCGACCAACTCAGGAACGTCCGGGATGACGACAGCCGCGGGGATGGGGTGCCCGATCACGTTGCGCTCGTAGTCAGTCACTCGCTGCGCGCGGGCGACGACCTGTCGGACATAGAGCGGCGTGAGCTTGTTGGTGGCGAACCCGATGACGGCGATGTCAGGGCAGTCGTAGCCCTCGCCCGCCATGTCCACGGTGCAGAGAACACCCGGCTGCTTCTGGGTGCGGAACCGCTCCAACGTCTTTCGTGAGTCGGCCTCGTCGGAGACAGCGAGCTCCGCGATGGGCCTCATATTCCTCTGGCGCATGATCGCGTCGGCAACTTGTTGGAAGGCGCGCGCCTCATCCTGCCGGCGAGCAACGATCAGGGCCTTTGCCGGACCGTTTCCGAGGTCTCGGTGCCGACGCTCCAGACAATCGAGCACGGCTTCAACAAACAATTCACGCCAGGCGGGATCATTTGGCAGTTCGCGGATGGCGGCGCGAGCAGCGCCTCGGTCGTCCAGGTCTGCGATGGGCGAGATGATTCGCTTTGCCTCGTTGAGGTTGACGAGGTCGACCGTTGCACCACGCCGGTAGAGGTCAATCGGGCGCAACTGACCATCACGGATCAACTCAGCGGCGGAGACCTCAAAGTCGACGTCCGACTGGTACTTGCCGTCTGAGTCGAGCACGTACCGGACCGTCGAGATTCGCTCGGCCTTCTTTGAGCGCCACAGGGTTCCAGAGAGGTTCAGGACGCCAGCGACGTGAATTTCACCACGGACGTCGCCAACGAGGTCCGCAACCAGCCGCGCCCACGCGGAATGATCGGGTTCCCCAAGGTGGTGAACTTCGTCCAGGACGAACAGCGTTCGCGCGAGTTCGGCTTGCCGCCCATGGACGCTGACGGTCTGCGGGCTGAGGGACTGGTACGTGACGACCACCCCGTCCTGCCCGCGACGTTCAACTTCGTGGCCAGGACGAATCTCAACGTGCAGGGCGTGATAGAGGGAGTCGTGCCACTGCTTCACGAGGGTCGCGCGCGGCGCCAGCACCACGAGGCGGTCAACAACGTCGGCTTGATGCAAGGCCTCAAATGTCAGCCCGGCCAACACCGTCCCTCCGCCCGGCGCTGCAGCGACAGTGGCGACCTGTGTGCGCGCGATGCGTTCCACCACGCGATCAAGTGCTCGCAGTTGCCACTCGCGTGGATCGACGCGGGTGTCAGCAACGTCGCGGGCTCCAAGCGTCAGGTTGCAGCGCGAGCACCACGCGCCCAAGTTCTCGGGGACGAGAGCGCCGCCGTTCACATATGCACGCAGGTGGGACACGTGGAAGTTGTCGATGGTGATCGGTGTCGAGCAACCTTCGCGCTCGCACGTGCCGCCGGAGCGCAGAAACACCTCTTCGCGGAGCACCCGCGAGGGTTGCGACCGTGCCCTCCGCGTTTGGTCTGAGGGGTCAATGGAGGACAAGCGAGATCCTTTCGTAGTTGGTTCGACTGCCAGCCGAGCGAACTAGGGAGGGCGCGGCTGGTACTCGTGACAGATGTAACAGTAGGTCCGCCGTCGGACGGAACATGAAACGGAGCCGCCCAACCTCCCAGCCGGGCGGCTCCCAAGTCACGAGCAACTACGAAACGAGGCGTCCCTCGCGTAGGTGATGGTGACGTTGGAGGCGGACGGCGGAGAGTCGCGTTCGACCGAGGGTCGGGACGAAGAGACAACACAGGAGCGAGTCTAGAAATGGCTCAGGATGCTCTCGATGTTGCTATTAACAGGATCTTTCGGAGGCAGAGGTCCTGCTAATAGCGAGGTTGACTCGTCAGACCCGACAACATGACCCTCGCCACGCGGCAGGGCCCCGATGAGCGCGAGCTCCACCGTATGATTTTCCGCGCATGCTCGACGACATCAACGACTTTATTGCGGTATGCGCGGAGCAAGCTCAGGCCTTCCATCCTGGCAGCCAGCGCAAGATCTTCGCCGCGAACGACCTCTACTGCCCGGTGTGCGGGGGGCCGCGGCGGGTGTCGATCACGGTGTTGCGAACGGCAACTCCGGGGCTTGGCTACCTGGAGACGAGCGAGGTTACGCCGGAGAGCATCGGTCGTGCAGATCGCGCCTGCGTTTGTTTGCGATGAAGTGCTTGCAGTGCCACACCGACTTCACCGCAGTGCTGTTCCAAGGCGCCGACGGATTCGAGGTCGCGATCTTCCCGTCTGTACACGGTGGTCTCACGACTCAACACACGCCGCCTGGGGTCGCCTACTTACCTTGACCAGGCTCAACGTGCTCAGAATGCGGGTGCGAACAGCGCCGCGGTGGCGATGTACCGCTCGGCTCTAGAACATCTCCTCTTCGAACAGGGTTATACGAAGTGAGGATGCTAGGTCCGAAGATCGGCGCTCTTGAGAAGGGGATTGAGGATGGGAGTGCCCCGCGATGGGCGAGGAACTTGAACCGCGAATATCTGAAGGTGATCAAGAAGCTTGGGGACGCCGCTATCCATCCGGGTGATGGGGACATCGCTCGACAGGCAGCATTGGACAGCGAACTCCTGCGTCAGTTGCGCATCACATTCATCGAGCTCCTGGAAGTCGTCTATGAGCGCGAGCACGAACAGGCCGCGCGGCTCGGTGCGCTTCAACAGGGTCTCAGCGACGTCGAGCAAAGGTCGCCCGCCACAGCAGACGGCGAGACGCAGGGATAGGCGGGCCGGCGACGGGCAACTCAATGTGGGGTCGGATTTCCAATGAACGGCGGTGGCCGTAGAGAGTCCAGTCTCGTCGGCGCAGACGCTGCCCCGCCGCGACCAGTAGCAAGACGACCGAGAACAGCGTGGCGCCCCCGATCATTGGCTGGGCTCGTCAATGCCGCGGATCGCTCGATCGCGGAGCTTTTAGAGGTCGGCCTCGCTGCGGCTTCGGTGCGCTGCGCGCCCACGCTTCCACGTCTTCGGCAAGCCAAACCGGACCGGCGCGAAGCCGTGCCACGGGAGCCGGGAACTCTGAGCGGGTGACGTACCTGGCCGCGGTTCGTCGGCTGACGCCGAGCATCTCAGCCACCTCCGCGAGTCCCGCCAGTCGCAGCTGCACGGCCGAACGTTAACGGGAGTCCGTTCGGGAGCTTGCAGGTCGTTCTTTATGACGTAATCTATGTCATAAAGATGCATATTCAAGCGATACCGCGCGGTCGCCGGCGCGGCCTGGCCCGACATGCCTAGTCTGCAAGCAAACCACTCACGTAGATGTGCCCTGGGGCGGGCTTGGACGCCGTTCGATCAGGCCACGGTCGGATGTACTTGTCCCGAGGGTCCCTTCTACTACGTAGTGGTGCGTGCCGGAAAGCACGCGCACAAAAGAAGCCGTCGGCAGGGATCGCGAGCAGGCCGAGATCGCGCTGCATCGCCTGACGGCGGCATTCGAGGACGGCAGCTATCGGCCGCGACCGACGATCGGCTTCGCCGAGTGGGCAGACCAGTGGTTAGCCTCGCTTGAGCGCAAGCCCACGACCGTCGGCTCGTATCGCTCGACGATCGTTCACGCGAAGGAGCTCTTTGGAGGCGAACGAGTCCGCCGGATCGGCCCCGACGACATCGCACGTTTCAACCGGATCCTGCGTGAGCGCGGCTGCTCGCCCTCGACGCGAGCAAAACACCTGCGCGTCCTAGGCGCCTGCCTGCAAGCGGCCATCTACTACCGCTTCGCCGACTCGAATCCCGTCCGCGAGCTCCCACCCGCGCAGCGACCGCGGCCCGAGCGGAAAGAGGCCGCCTACTTCGAAAACGAGGAGCTACCGCGACTATTCGCGCATCTTCATGGTGAGCCGTTCAGGGCGCTGTGCCTGGTCGCGCTCAAGACCGGGATGCGGCAAGGCGAACTCCTCGCCCTGCGCTGGGCGGATGTTGATCTCGACCAAGCCGTCATCCGCGTCCGCGCGAGCTACACCGGTGGCGCTCTGGGAACACCGAAGAATCGCGAGCGACGAGACGTCGACTTGATTTCCGACGTCGTCGAGCTGCTCGTTGGGTGGCGCGATAGCTGTTCGGGCGATGAATTGGTCTTCTCCGGCGAGAGAGGTCACCGCTTCCTGTCGCCCACGGTTGTGCTCCGACGGCACCTCTACCCGGCGATGGCCGCGGCCCGGATCCAACGGGAAGGGCCAACCCAAGAGAAGCGGACTTTTCACAGCTTCCGGCACACCTTTGCCAAACGCGCGCTCGAGAGCGGCGCGCAGATCACCTGGCTCTCCCGCCACCTCGGCCACTCTTCCCTCAAGGTGACAACCGACATCTACGGCCACTGGGAACGAGCCGAGCGGAAACTGCAAGCCGCGAAGATGGAAAACGCCTTCCCAGTCTGAACCCGTACTGAAGCCGTACTGGCAGGCGACTCGAATCTCCAGGCGCTTGCCGGCAAAACCACAAATTTGCATCCATTTCGCCGATGGGCCGGACAGGGATCGAACCTGTGACCTTGGGATTAAAAGTCCCCTGCTCTACCAACTGAGCTACCGGCCCCGAGTTTGAGTATAGGAGCCGCTCGCTGGGCCGCCGGATGTCGTTGTCGGGCGGAGCCGGGCTGTGCCCGAGCGCAGCCCATGAGGGGTCGGCACGCGCGAGGCGTGAAGGAGGGGGCTCACGGGGGAACCATGGGTTCACCCGTGCTCTTGCCTGCTCTACCAACTGAGCTACCGGCCCCGCGCATCGAGTCTCGCCGGGCGATGGCGGCTATCCTTGCCGCCAGGCCCCCATCGACTAGCGGTCAAGGTCACGGCCCTTTCAAGGCCGTAGCGCGGGTTCGAATCCCGCTGGGGGCACCACCCAGGGCGGTTAGCTCAGCTGGGAGAGCGCCTGCCTTACAAGCAGGA
>Ga0307278_10000287_pt1 | contig 25822 bp, 21 predicted proteins | sample ER_DNA_117_FD_194482 | JGI IMG/M metagenome (GOLD analysis project Ga0307278, IMG submission 194482) | Bulk soil microbial communities from the East River watershed near Crested Butte, Colorado, United States - ER_DNA_117 | ecosystem: Environmental > Terrestrial > Soil > Floodplain | place...
GAGCAGCGCGTCGGGTCGCGGCACACGAAGCGCGGTGAGGGCGCCGAGCAGGAAGCTCGCCTCGTACAGGCCGCGGCGCAGCGTCGACTGCCTGTGGGGGACATAGCCATGGACGCGGCGGATCTCGACGCCGCCACGTAGCTCCTTCTTGCGTAGCAGGCCCCGGTATTCGGGGTACACCCGCCACTGCGGATAGCTTGGCATCCCGGTGACCACGGTGACGGTATGTCCTCGTTCCACCAGGTGCTCGGCGAGCCCGGTGGTGTAGGGCGCGATCCCGGTCTCCTCCGGTGCGTACGAGCTGCCGACGATGAGAATGCGCATCAGTTAGTCCCGGAGCGGGCGCGGCGGTGGCGGGAGGCACGGCCCGCCTCGACCGGGTACGGAACGGTGCCGTTGCCGGTGACCACGTTCAGGCCAGCGGCGGTCCCGGCGTCGGCGCGCTGCCGTCCGGACTCGCCGTAGTAGGCGTAGTAGGCCGGCTGGTCGCCCTCGGTGACCGCAGTGGCGTTCAGCACCGTGCCGAAGATCATGGCGCCGGCCTTGGCGCAGGCGGCCTGCGCGGCCTGCGCCTGGTCGCGGGTGGTCTTCCCGGCCCGCGTGATCAGCAGGATCCCGTCGGTGAAGCGGGAGACGACCATCGGGTCGGTGACCGGCAGGAGTGGGGCGCAGTCGATCAGCACGATCTCGTAGGTGGAGCGCAGCTCGGTGAGCAGCGCTTCCATGTGGCGCGACCCGAGCAGCTCGGACGGGTTCGGGGGGGCCTGGCCGGAGGTGAGGACGGCTGGTAGCCCAGGGCCGGGGTGCTGCAGGGCGTCGTGGACGCCGGCCTGGTCGAGAAGGACCGTGGTCGTGCCGACCCGCTGTTGCAGGCCGAAGAGTCTGTGCAGCGACGGCCTTCGCAGATCGGCGTCGACGACGGCGACCTGTTGGCCGGCTTGGGCGAGGGCGATGGCAAGGTTGGCGGCGACCGTCGACTTGCCGTCGGCTGCCGACGGCGAGGTGATCACGCAACAGAGGCTGTCGCGGTCCACGCCGAGGAAGGCGAAGTTGGTCCGGAGCTTCCGGAAGGCCTCCGCGGCCGCGGTCCGGGGCTGCTCGGCAACCGGGATCGGCTGCTTCGCGGCCTTGAAAGGCGGGATGGTGCCGACGACGGGGGCGCTGACGGCGGCCTCCAGCTCCTCGGGGGTCTTCACCGAGCGGTCGAGGAACTCCCGCAGGCACGCGAGCCCAACGCCGAGCATCAGCCCCAGCAGCAGGCCGAGGGCGACGTTGAGCCTGGTCCGCGGTCGAATCGGGGTGGTCGGCGTGAGGGCGGGCTCGACCAGGCTGACCCTGAGCGCCGAACCGCTCTGGAGCTGTGGAACGGCAGCGATGAACGCCCGGGCCACACTGTTGGTGAGGCGCTTGGCCCTGGCCGCGTCGGTATCCTCGACGGTCAGGTCGATGAGCAGCGTGTCGGTGACCGGCTCGGCGTGCACGCGCGCCTGGAGCTGGCGAGGCGTGAACGGCTGCGGGTCCAGGCGGAGGGCGGCCTCGGCGGTTGCGCGGGACTCCAGGATCTGCGCGAACGACTTGACCAGTTGCTGGGAGAGCAGCGTCCCCTCGTAGGCGGAGGCGGTGCCGCCACCCGGGTCGGTCTTGGCGACCACGAGCAGCTTGGCGGTGGCCTGGTAGACCGGGATGGTGGCCTCCGACGAGACGAGCGCGGCGGCGGGGCAGAGCAGGCCCGCAAGCACGATCAGCCAGGCTCGCTTGCGGATGATCCGAAAGTAGTCACGCAGTTCCATGCGGAAGGTCAGACCCCTGACTGGCGGAAGACGGCCGGGACGGTGCGGAGGAGAACGAACAGGTCCATGGAGAGCGACCAGTTCTCGACGTAGAACAGGTCGTAGCGGACCAGGTCATCGAACGGCAGGCTGTGGCGGCCGGCGACCTGCCACAGGCCGGTCACGCCGGGCTTGACGCGCAGGCGGGCGCGGGCCCACGGATCGGCGAGGTCGACCTCGTGCGTCACGAACGGGCGCGGACCCACCAGGCTCATGTCGCCCCGGAGCACGTCGAAGAGCTGTGGGAGCTCGTCCAGGCTCCAGGCGCGCAGGATCCGCCCGACCGGGGTGACCCTGGGGTCGCTGCGCAGCTTGAACAGCGGTCCGTCGGCCTCGTTCTGGATGGCTCGAAGGGCGGGCTGGCGGTCCTCCGCGCCCGCGACCATCGACCGGAACTTGTGGACCTGGAAGATGGCGCCGCCCTGCCCGTAGCGCTGTTGGCGGAACAGGATCGGGCCTGGCCCGGAGAGCCGCACGGCCAAGGCGCAGGCCAGCAGGATCGGCGAGAAGACCACGACGAGCAGCAGGGCCACGACCAGGTCGAAGGCGCGCTTGACCACGCGCTGCCAGGGCGTGAGCTCGGCGCGGCGAAGGCCGAGGACGGGGACGTCGTCGAAGCGCTGCACGGCGACCCTGCTGGCGGCCACGCCCAGCACCCCGGTCGACAGGTGCAGGTCGACGGGGACCTCCTGGAGATCCCGGTAGACCCGCTCGGTGGTCTCGGTGGCGACCGAGCCGCCGGCGACCAGGACCGCGTCGGCCCGGTAGGTGACGACGGCCTCGCGGATGGACAAGCTGGGACCGACGACCTCGGGCAGTCCGGCGGCAACCGGGCCGGGTGGCCGGGTGTCGTCGAGGAACCCGACGACCTGGAAGCCGAGCCAGCGGGCGCGGGTGACGGCCCGGCACAGGTCGCGGCCCTCGCGGCCGGCGCCGACGATCAGCATGCGGCTCACCAGCGTCCCGGAGCACCGCATGGCCCGGAGGATCAACCGGTAGCCGAAGCGGGTGCTGAGGACGGCCAGGGTGCAGCCGATCCAGGTGGCGATCACCCACGACCGTTGGGCGGGGACCTGGAGCACGAAGGCAGTGAAGGTGGCGGCGACCGTCCCGGTCGCGACCGTCTGGAGGATCAGCTTGAACTCGTCGGCGGCGTTGACCAGCCGGCGAGCGTCGTACAGGCCGGCGTTGGCGAACAGCGCCAGCCACAGCAGGATGGCGAGGGCGTTGAAGACGGCCACCGGCCCGAGGGGCTGGATCGGGCCGCCCAGGGCCAGCAGGGCCTGCTGGATGCCCTGGGCGACCATCAGCGCGAGTAGCAGGGCGCCCACGTCGCCGAGGAGCCGGCAGGCCAGCACGTGCCTGCGGATGTCCGGCTCGGCCACGGCGGGCCGCTCGGCTCCCGCTGCGTGCGGGAGCCGAGCCTCGCGGAGAGCAGCGTCGGGGTGCCCTGTGGTCATCGTGAGCGCGTGCTCAGGAGCGGTGCCGCCGGCCGACACCGACGCTGGCGAGCAGCAGCGCGATCCCGGCGGCCAGCCCGGCCCAGATGGCCAGGTTGCCGCCGGTCCGGGTGCCGAGCGGCTGGCGCTCGACGGCCGACTCGGTGGTGGCCGAGTCGAGCACCTGCAGCTCGGTGGCACCCGCCGAGCCGGCGTCGCAGGCGGCCCAGAGGCGGTGCCGGCCGGCGACGGTCTCGCGCGGGATCGTCACCGAACCGCTGAAGCCCTTGCCCTTGTTGCGCTGGTCGACGTTCATGATGATCGGCTGGCCGTCCAGGGCGGCAGTCGGGGCCCTGGTGGGGCAGTCGTCGCCGCTGACGGCGACCGTCTGGCCGGCCTGGACCACGCTGTGGGAGACGTTGAGGGCACGTGGCTGGGCCGGAGGGTAGGCCTCCGTGACCAGGAGGCTCTTGGAGCCGACGAAGCGGCCGTGGCAGCGGGCCCGAACGACGTGCCTGCCCTCCGAGGTGTCCTCGGGGATCTGCGCCCGCTTGCTGAACTTCCCTCGGCCGTTGGCCCTGGTGGTCTCGATCAGGTCGCCGTCGAGCTTGATCGAGACATGCGAGTGCGGCCGGCACCCGTCGCCCGAGACCCTGATGAGGTCGCCCGCCTCGACGGTGCGTGGGCTGACGTTGAACCGGGAGCGGAGCACGGTGATCTCCACCGAGCCGAGGCCGCGGCCGCTGCAGCTCGCGCGCATCCGGTGCTCACCGGGGTCGGCGGTGTTCGGGATCTCGACGAAGTCGACGAAGCGACCCTGGCGATCGGCCCGGTCGTCGTCGATCTGGATGCCGTCCAGATAGATGCGGACGAAGGCCCGGCTGTTGCAGCCCTTGCCGAAGGCCTTGACCTCCTGGCCGGCCCGGACGGTCCGGGGGGTCACGTTGAACGAGCGCTCCCGCTCGGCCAGGGCCGGCGCGGCGGTGAGGACGAGCGCGGCGGCCGTCAAGGCCACAACCGCGGCGGACACCCTTCGCATGAAGCTCTCCCTTCCTGCGGGGACGGCGGGTGGTGATCGCGCGCTTCGACCGGGGAAGGAGCCTCGGCGGCGGACGGATGACGGCCGGGCCCGCTGGTGGCGAGCCCGGCCGGACGCGGCTAGGCGGTGCTGCGGCGGCGCCGGCGAACGGCCAGCAGGAGCAGGCCGCCGGCGACGATCAGGCCGGCGCCGATGGCCAGGCCCGGCACGACGTCGGCGCCGGTGAAGGGCAGGCCGCCGCTGGCGGCGACGACACGGATGGTGGCCACGCTGAGCACCTCACCGCCGCTGATGGCGCTGAGGGTGTACACGCCGGGCTCGGTGCTGGACGGGATGGTGACCCTGATGCTGAACGACCCGTCGTCCTCGGCGGTGGTGCGGCCGAGGGTGACGGTGCCCTGGGCGAGCGGCCGGGAGGCCACCACCAGCCGGGCGAGGGCAGGCCCGGCGGCGATGACCTGGTGGCCGGCGCCGAGGCTGGACGAGACGCGGGTGAGGGTGACGGTGACGGTGGCGCCGGGCTCGGCGCCGTCGCCGGAGACGGTGAGGCTCTCGCCCGGGGTCACGGTGGACTCGGACACCGTGAGGCCCTCGTCGGAGCTGGGTGGGTAATCCTGGGCGTTGACTGGGGTCGCGAACAGCGCGAGAGCGGCTGCCAATGCGAGCGCGGAAACAACCTTCCGCATGCGGATGTTCCTCCTTGTCGACCGGGACCCTGGGCCCCCCTTGGCGACGGCCGGTGCCGCTCCGCCACCTGGTTCCGGTAGGAGACCTCGGCACCATACATGCGGACCTTCACCTCGACAAGTCCGAAAGTCTTGAAATTCTCGATCCGGACCCGTACCTCTTGGGGGGTCCGAGACGCCTTGGACCAAAGACCGGCATGACGGATCTAAGGATGTATGGCATATTGCGAGCTTCGAGTCAGCCAGCCGAGCAAGGGGGTGTGATGCGGCGTGCACTCATCACCGGTATTACGGGGCAAGACGGCTCATACCTGGCAGAGCTGCTGATCGCCAAGGGCTACCAGGTCCATGGGATCGTCCGCCGGACATCGTCGTTCAATACCAGCCGCCTCGACGACGTCTATCAGGACCCACACGAGCCGCATCAACGGCTGGTTCTGCATTACGGCGACCTCACCGACTCCGTCAGCCTGGTGAACCTGATTCGCGCCGTCGAGCCGGACGAGGTCTATCACCTTGCCGCGCAGAGCCACGTCAAGGTGTCGTTCGAGATCCCGGAGTACACCTGCGAGTCGAGTGCGCTCGGTTCGATCCGGCTGCTCGAGGCCATCCGGGCGTCCGGCGTGGCCACGCGCTTCTACCAGGCGTCCTCGTCCGAGATGTTCGGGATCACGCCCCCGCCGCAGAACGAGCGAGCACCCTTCCATCCCCGCAGTCCCTACGGCTGCGCCAAGGTCTACGGCTACTGGACGACCGTCAACTACCGGGAGGCCTACGACCTCTTCGCCGTCAACGGCATCCTGTTCAACCACGAGAGCCCACGGCGCGGGGAGACGTTCGTGACCCGCAAGATCAGTCGGGCCGTGGCGCGGATCAAGGCCGGCCTCCAGGACAGCCTCTACCTCGGGAACCTGGAGGCCCGCCGGGACTGGGGCTACGCCGTGGAGTACGTCGAGGCGATGTGGCGGATGCTCCAGCTCGACGATCCCGATGACTTCGTGATCGCCACCGGCGAGAGCCACACGGTCCGTGAGTTCTGCGAGCTGGCGTTCGAGCACGCCGGGCTGGACTGGCGGAAGTACGTGAACGTGGATCTGCGCTACTACCGCCCCAGCGAGGTCGGGCACCTCTGCGGTGATGCCTCCAAGGCGAAGGCCGTGATGGGTTGGGAGGCCCAGACCCGTTTCGCCGACCTGGCCCGGTTGATGGTCGACGCCGACATCGCCATGCTCGAGGACGAGCTCGCGGGGCGGACCGTGAGGATCGACCGCTAATGGAGCTCACGGGAGCGACCATCGCGGTGACCGGTGGGACCGGGTTTCTCGGTCGCCACGTCGCCCGCGAGCTCCATGCCGCCGATGCGAAGGTCGCCGCGCTCGGCGCACCAGACTACGACCTGCGACGCCGCGCCGAGATCGACGGCATGCTCGCCGACCTCCAGCCCGATGCCGTCGTGCACCTGGCGGCGGTGGTGGGGGGGATCGGCGCCAACCAGGCCGCACCCGGCCGGTTCTTCTACGAGAACGCCGTGATGGGCATCGAGCTGCTCGAGGCGTGCCGGACGGCCGGGGTTGGCAAGGTCATGATCGCCGGCACCGTCTGCGCCTATCCGAAGCACGCCGCGGTGCCGTTCCGGGAGGACGACCTCTGGAGCGGCTATCCGGAGGAGACCAACGCGGCCTACGGGCTGGCCAAGAAGATCCTGCTCGTGCAGGCGCAGGCGTACCGGGCGCAGTACGGGACGAACGCGATCTACCTGTTGCCGGTGAACCTCTACGGCCCGGAGGACAACTTCGACCTGCAGAGTTCCCACGTCATCCCCGCGATGATCCGCAAGTTCGTCGAGGCGCGGGAGCGGGGCATGCCTGAGGTGGTGCTCTGGGGGGACGGCAGCCCCACCCGCGAGTTCCTGCATGTTGCCGACGCGGCCCGGGCGTTCCGGCTCGCCCTCGAACGCTTCGACGGCCCGGAGCCACTCAACCTCGGGTCAGGAGAGGAGATCAGCATCCACGACCTGGCGAGGACGATCGCCGAGGTCGCCGGGTACGAGGGTGCGCTGCGCTGGGACCGGTCGCGGCCCAACGGCCAGCCGCGGCGTCGGCTGGATACTTCTCGGGCCGCCGACCTGCTCGGCTTCCAAGCCCGGATCCCGCTGGCCCAGGGCCTCGAGGACACCGTGCGCTGGTACGAGCGGGCCGTTCACCGATCCGACTGAGTCAAAGGAGCGGGACCTTCGTGGAACGCCAGGCGCTCGAGCTACGCGACGTCGCGCGGATGCTGTCGAGGCACAAGCTGCTGGTGGCCTTCCTGCTTGCCGCGTTCCTGGCCGGGTCGATAATCTACACCACCACCGCGCCCAAGCGGTACGCGGCGTCGACGCGGCTCCTGCTGCTGCCGGTGGTGCCCGGGTCGTCGCTGCGGTCGTTGGGTGGCTCCAGCCCTGGCGGTCCACTCGGGCTCGACATGGAGGCGAGCACGCAGGCGCAAGTCGTCGACAGCCCCCTGGTCGCTGCCCGGGTCGCCAGGTTGCTCCACGTCGACGCCACCCCGCGCGAGCTCGCCGGCATGGTGGAGGTGCGATCCGGTGAGACGCAGATCCTCCAGATCGACGCGACCGCTGGCCGGGCCAAGCTCGCCGCCGCCGTCGCAAACGGCTTCGCCCGTGAGTACGTCGCCTACCGGCGGGAGCTCACCGCCGCGACCCTCGACACGCTCACCCGCGACACGGCCGCACGCAAGGCCGGGCTCGACCGCGAGATCAAGGAGATCGAGGCCGAGATCGCGACCCTCCGCGCGGGGCTGCGGCCACCGGAGGCGAATGGCGTTGCCCTGCCGGAGTCGCAGGACACGCAGCGGCTCGACGAGCTGACCGCGGAGCGCGAGGGCCTTGCCGAGCAGCGCACCGCCATCCGGCAGCGGGACGGCGAGCTTCGCTCGACCTCGCAGAGCATCCGCCACGGCGGCGGGCAGATCATCCAGCGTGCCGTCCCGGACCTCTCCCCGGTCAGGCCGAAGGCCGCCCGTGACATCCCGGTCGGGTTGCTGGCAGGGTTGCTGGCCGCGCTGGTGGCGGTGTTCGCGCTCGAGTACCTCGACGACCGTATCCGGAGTCGGGGCGACGTGGAGACGAGCCTTGGCGCACCGGTCCTGGCCGTGGTGCCTCGCCGCGGGCTGCTGCGCCGTTCCCGCCGCCGCAAGCCGCTGCTCCAGCGCCGCGAGAGCGGTGCCTCGGTGTACGCGTTCCGCCGCCTGCGCGCGCGACTGCTCGCCCACGGCATCGTCGCGCCTCGGGGCACCGTCGTCGCCGCCTCGGTCGACGACGACGAGGAGACCGCCGTGACCGTGGTCCGGCTCGCGGTGGCGTTCGCCCGGGCCAACTTCCGCACGCTGATCCTGTCGCTCGACGTGCGTCACCACCGGGTGGAGAAGCTGCTGGACGTGCAGCGACCCATCGGGCTCACCGATGTCCTCATGGACCACCGGCCGTTCGCCAGCGTCACCAGCCCGACCAGCCTCGCCAACCTCCTGGTCGTTCCCGCCGGCTCCGGCAAGGTCGAGGACACCGACCTGTTCGCCTCGACCCGGCTGCGTCACGTGCTCGACCAGGCAAGCCAGCTCGCCGACCTCGTGCTCGTCGAGGCCCCGGCCGAGAGCACCGGCGGCGATCTCGCCGTCCTGGCCAGCCAGGTCGACGGCTCACTCGTGGTGGTGAAGTCGGGCGTCACCAGTCACCGCGCCCTCCGGGCCACGTTCAACGAGCTCCGCGCCGCCGGCAAGCCGGTGCTTGGCGTCGTGCTCGCGGACCGGGCCCACGGCCGCGGCGGTCATCACGCCACTCGACGACCCGGCGCCCCCCGTTCGCCGGTATCCGATGCTCAGACTTCGCGCCCGAAGCCCGAGCGCGCCGTCTCCCGGGGGTAGCCAATGGCCCCGGCGCCGCTCGTCACCGTCCTCATGCCCGCCCGCGACGCAGCGGCGACCATCGAGGCCTCCATCGAGAGCATCGTCAACCAGACGCTGCGGGACTGGGAGCTGATCGTGGTGGACGACGGCTCCACCGACCACACCAAGGACATCGTCCAAGCCCTCGCGACCACCGATCCTCGCGTCAGGATCATCGCCGGGCCCGCCCGAGGCGAGCCGGCCGCGCGCAACCTCGGCCTCGCGGGCGCGCGTGGGCGGTGGACGGCCATGCTGGACGCCGACGACCTGGCTTGCCCCGACCGGCTCGAGCGGCAGGTGGCATACCTCCAGGAACACCCCCACCACGTCGGGGCCGCCTCCCGCGCGGTGCTGTTCGTCAAGGAGGGCCGACCGCTCGGCATCTCGGCGGTCTCGGCCCCGAGGACCGAGGCCGACCTCGACCGCATGAAGCGCCAGCGCCAACTCCTCGTCCTCTGCCACCCAACCTTCATCTGGCGCACCGATCGGCTGCGGGAGCTGGGCGGGTACGACGAGCGGTTCTTCCAGGCCTGCGACGCCGAGCTGATCAACCGGGCGGTCTACCGGAACGGTCTTGTCATGACGGTCATGCCCGACCCGCTGGTCTGGTATCGGTTGTCGGCCACGGGGATGAGCACGCGAGGCCTCGCCGCCCAGCGTCATGTTCTCCGCTACCTGGAGCAGCGCAACCGCTGGTGGCTGGATGAGGTCCAACCGGAGGACGTCGGCGCCTATCTCCGTCGGCGGCTGGACCCCCGAACCAGGTTCCGGTGGTGGCGCCACGACGTCGGCGCCATGCTCTACCGGCAGGCCGGGATCCGGATCGGGGCGGGCTCGTGGCCATCGGCGGTCCCGAACCTCCTGGCCGCGGCGATGTTGCACCCTCGGTATGTCGGCGCGAAGGCCTGGAACCAGCGGTTCGACCGTGCGGCTCGGGATGCCGGCGCGATCGGGACCGGGTGCGCCAGATGAGCCGCTGGGCGCCGGTCGTCCGCTCGACGCTGCCGCTGCTGACGGCGCAGCTCTCCGAATGGGCAGTCCTCAAGAACCACGCCGAGCTGCCCAACGTCACCGGCGACATCGACCTCTGCGTCCCGCGGGCCCGGTGGGACACCTTCGTCGATGCCTATCTGCAAGCACTGGCCGCCAACGGTGGCCATGCCGTTGTCACCTGCGACCATTTCCTCGGCGTGCGGCTCGTGTTCGCGGTTGCGCTCGACGCGGAGTGCCGCCACGCGCTCGAGCTCGACCTCGCCGACGGCGTGTGGTGGAAGGGCACCCGGCTGCTCGGCGGCGCAGAGCTTCTGGAGCACGCGATCGGCGATCCGCGTGGGTTTCGACGGCTGCCAGAGGGGTTCGAGGCGGCCTACCAGCTCACCGTCAACGGGAACAGCGCGCCGGTACGCGCCAGCGCCACGGCCGACGCCGACCGGTTCCGGCGGGCGATGCGGATCCTGCACGGCAGCGCAGGAGCCCGGGCGGCCGAGCACTTCCTCGCCGGGAGGTCGTCGGCGTGGAGTAGTGTGCCGCTCGTCGCTCGGCGGATGCGACGGGCGTCCGCCGCTCCGCTGGCCCGGCCGGCGGCGTTCGCTCGACGCAAGGCGAGTGCCCACTGGCGCGGCCTGCCCCGGCGGGTCGATGGCTCGACCGAGGCCTGGCTCGAGCGGGTCGCCCGCGGACACCCTCACCAGGTGGTCGGCCCGGGTGGTGGCCTCGATCCCTCCCGGGAAGCCCGTTGACCCGGGTGGCCCCCCGCCGTCACGGCGTGTACGTGCTCGTCGCCGGCCCGGATGGAACCGGAAAGAGCACGCTTGTCCGGCGGCTGACCGAGCTCGGCGGCCGGGAGTTCCGAGCCGTGCGGACGATGCACTGGCGGCCGGGCGTGCTGCCCAGGCTGGGGCATCTGGCAGGCCGCGAGGCACCCGATGCGACCCGGCCGCATGACCGGCCACCGTACGGCCCGCTGCTGTCTTTGGTCCGGCTCGTCTACTACTGGCTCGACCAGGTGGTCGGCTTCTGGCTCGCCATCTCGCCATGTCGGCGGCGGGGCGGACTGGTCGTCATGGAACGCGGCTACTGGGACATGCTCGTCGACCCTCGGCGCTACCGGCTTGGCTGCCCGTCGATGATCACGCGATTCCTCGGTCCACTTGTGCCCCGCCCCGACCTCACCGTGGTCCTCGGCGGCGACCCCACCGTCATCGCCAACCGCAAGGGCGAGCTCCCGGCCACCGAGATCGCCCGCCAGCTCGGTTGCTGGCGGAGGCTGGCCCGGCATGGGCCCACGCTACTGCTCGACGACCACCTCTCCGAACGCGAGGTCTTCGACCAAGTCGCCAGGCGCCTTGCGAGGCACACCCATGGCTGACGCGGGCGTCCAGGAGCTGCCAGCGAGGTTCGTCGGTCGGGAACAGCCTGGCGCGCGCAGCCTGGTGCTGTTTCGGCGCCAAGCGTGCTGGGTCATCCCGCTCGACAGCCGGCGGATGGCGGCGGCGGGGCTCTCCATCTATCGTCCCAAGTCACGTTTGGAGGCGGTGGCATGGCATGGCGCTCGCTGGGCCATGTCGCCGTTGGCGATGAGCCGCCGCGGGCGAGCTGGCGTCGGGCTGCGCGTCGAGCTCGCCACGACGCTGGGCCGATGGCTTGGCCGACCGGACCTCCGGTTCGCGGTGGCGGCACCGCAGCCCGATCGCGCCACGGTCGCCGCGATCGCGCCCTCGGGAGCGGTGCTGGCGTTTGGGAAGCTGGCCGCGTCGGAGACGGCCGCCGTCCGCGTCAGGCGCGAGCACGACGCGTTGCAAATGGTCCGTTCGCTCCTCACGCCAGGTGTCGTCAACGCCCCCGAGGTGCTGTTCCGAGGCGCGGTCGACGGCGTGGAGGTGCTCCTGATCTCACCGGTCGGGAGACGGCCGCAGGCCGACCCCCGGCGTCTCCGGCACGAACACGTGCGGGCGCTGGCCTCGCTCGTCCGGCAGGCCGGCGAGCAGCCGCTCCGCTCGCTGCTCCCGCCGCGGGTCCCGATCGACGACGAATGGGCGGACCTCGTGTCGGTGGCCTCGGAGCGGCTCGCCCGCTGGGAGGACGCTCCTGTGCGGCCGGCACTCGTCCACGGGGACTTCGCGCCCTGGAACGTGGTCGGGCACCGTTCCGGCGTGGCCGCGTATGACTGGGAGGACGCGGCCGAGGAAGGGGCGCCCTTCTGGGACCTCTGGCATTTCGCGATCCAGGGCGCCGCGCTGCTCGGCCGTTCCAGCGTCCAGAGCCTGGTCGACGCGGCGGTGCGGATGCACGGCTCTCTCGGTCGGGCCGTGCGTTCCTACGCCCGCATCGCGCGGCTGCCGGCTGATCTGGCCGCACCCGTTCTCGTCGCCTACCTTGCGGCGTCGGGCTCCGTGGTCGGTCGGCACGGCGGCCTGGATCGGCCCGACCGCCTTCGCGGCCTGCGCTATCGCGCCGGCGTGCTGGCGCGGCTCCTGGAGGCATGGCGATGAGGGTCCTGCTGTCCGCCTACGCCTGCGAGCCCGGCAAGGGGTCCGAGCCGGGCGTCGGCTGGAACTGGGCGCGAATGGTCGCCGAGGACCACGAGACCGCGGTGCTCACACGTTCCAACAACCGGGCTTCGATCGAGGCCGCCCTCGCCGCCGACCCGCAGCCGAACCTCCGGTTCATCTACGTGGCACCACCCCGCTGGCTCACGTGGTGGAAGCGGGGACACCGGGGTGTCCGCTTGTACTACCTGCTGTGGCAGGTCTGGGCGCTCGCCGCGGCCGCGCGAGCGCATCGCGAGCGCCCGTTCGACCTCGTCCATCACGTCACCTTTGCCAACGCCTACACGCCCGCGCTGGTCTGCCTGCTCCCGGTCCCCTTCGTTTGGGGGCCGGTCGGCGGTGCCACCCGGCCCTGCTGGCGCCTGGCCGGCGAGTGGGGACCGCGAGGCGTCGCCTACGAGCTGTTGCGGGCAGGCCGGCGCGGCGTCGGCCGCTGGCTCGACCCCCTCATGCGGCTCACCTGGTCGAGGGCCACCTGCATCCTCACCCAGAACCACGAGACGAAGCGCTGGCTGCCGTCGAGCACCCGGGCCAGGTGCCGGGTCGTCCCCAACGGCGGCTACGATGCCCGTCAGCTCGTTCGCATCCCCACCCGACGGGGTGGTGACGTCCGGGCCGTCACGCCAGCACGTCTGGTTCACCTGAAGGGCGTGTCCCTCGCGGTCCGCGCCCTTGCCGCCGCCGGCTTGGCGGACGTGGAGCTGACCGTGGTCGGCGACGGGCCCGAGCGTGAACGCCTGGAGCGGCTGGCCCGCCAGCTACGGGTCAAGGTGAGGTTCAGCGAGTGGCTGCCACAGGCGAGGCTGTTCGAGCTGCTCGCGCGCTCGGACGTGCTGTTGTTCCCCAGCCTGCACGATGAGTGTGGGTTCGTGGTGATCGAGGCGATGGCGCATGGCGTGGTCCCTGTCGTCGTCGCCAACGGCGGGCCGCCGCTGGTGGCCGGTGACGCGGGCCTCAGCGTCCCGTTCGGCAGTCGCGCGGTCATGGTCGAGGCGCTCGCCGGTCATCTGCGGGCGCTCGCTGCCGACCCTGAGCTGCGCAGCGCACTGCAGGCGCGCGCGCGGCAACGGGCGAAGCGGTTCGAGTGGCAGGCGCGTGTGGCCGAGATCCGAACCGTGTACGGGCAGCTCGGCCATGCCTGACAGCGCGGCGACCATGCCCGCGACCAACTGGCGCTGCCAGATGGCTTGGACGCTGCTGCTGCTCAGCGTGCTCAACTGGGGTGAGAGCGGCTCGCCATTCGCGCTGGCTCCAGCCCAGGAACAGGCGGGCACGATCCTCGTCACGTTCGTCGCGTTCTCGCTGGCGGTCCAGGCGAACCCGACGCTCTCCGTCGCCCGGAGCCCCTGCCTGCTTCTCGCCTTCGTCCTCGTCGCCGCGTCGACCATGCCAGGAGCGCTCGGGATGGCCTCCCTGAACAGCCTGCTCATGAGCGTACGGTTCGGGCTCATCGTGCTGACCATCGCGCTGCTGAGCCCGATCGTCACGCGCGACCCGACGGCGGTCCTGCGCACCCACCTCTGGGTCCACGGCGCAATCGCCTTCTGCCTGCTGGCCGGGGGAGTCCTGGCCCCGGGCCTGGCATTCCACCCCGGCACGCGACGACTGATCGGGCTGCTGCCTCCGATGCACCCGTCGCAGGTCGGCGCCGTCGCCGCGGTGACGGTCGGGCTCGCGTTGCTGGCGCTGGTGGTGGACAAGATCAGCAAGCGGCTCGGCCTGCTCGTGATCGCGGTTTCGATGACCGTGCTCATCCAGAGTCGGAGCCGGACCGCCGTCCTGGGAACGCTGCTCGGCCTGCTCGTCTCCCTGACGGCCCTGGCGTTCCGTCGCCGGCGCGCCCGCAAGCTGCTCGCCGTCCTGATCTGCCTGACGGCCGCGGCGTGGCTGGTCGCTGCACCCCTCTTCGTGAGCTGGTTCGCCAGAGGGCAGTCCCACGCCCAACTTCAGAGCATCAGCGGCCGCCGGGCGACCTGGATCGCCATGCTGGAGGAACGACCCAGCGGCGTGACGGAGTGGCTTGGCATCGGGCTGAGCGACAAGCGGTACAAGGGGAAGCCGATCGACGGCGGCTGGATGGCCGCGTACTGGGAGCAAGGTCTGCTCGGGGTCGGGATCGTCGCTGCGCTCGTGCTCGTGGCCGCGTGGCAGGCGATCGGCAGCCGTGACGACCTGCTGCGAGCTGCCGCACTGTTCCTCGTCGTCTTCGTGACCCTGTCCGCCAACTCCGAGACCGGCATCAGCAACATCTCCATGTACTTCCTGTCGCTGATGCTGGCCGGCCTGCTCGTCGCCCGCTCCTCGAGCGTAATCCAAGGAAACCAACATGCGAATCGTCGTCGTCCACAACCGCTACCGCACGGTCAACCCCAGTGGCGAGAACCAGGTGGTGGACCACGAGACCGCGCTCCTGCGCGGCGCCGGTCACGAGGTGGTCGGCTATGAGCGGTCGAGCGACGAGATCGTCGGCTTCTCCCCGGTCAGCCGAGTGTTGCTGCCCGCCCGCATCACCTGGTCGGGTCCCGAGCGGCGGCGGCTCTCCCGCCTGCTGGCGGAGGTCAAGCCGGACGTCGTCCATGTGCACAACACCTTCCCGCTGCTGAGTGCGTCCGTCCTCGCCGCCAGCCGGGCGCAGGGAATCCCGGTCGTCCTCACCCTCCACAACTTCCGCCTGGCCTGCGCCAACGGCATGCTCAGCAGAGACGGGCGGCCGTGCCGCCAGTGCGTCGGACGCCTCCCCCTCCCGGCCGTCCGCCACGGCTGCTACCGGGACTCCCCGGTCCGGACGCTGCCGGTCGCGGCGATGATCGCCACGCACCGTACCCTCGGCACCTGGCACCGCCTGGTGGACCGCTTCGTCGCGCCGAGCGAGTCGAGTCGCGACGTGCTGGTCGCAAGCGGGCTCCCGCGCGCGCAGGTGACGGTCAAGCCCCATTTCGTCGACGACCCGGGAATCGTGCGAGGCGGCGCCGGCCAGGATGTGCTGTACCTGGGGCGGCTCAGCCCGGAGAAGGGACTCGACCTGCTGATGGCCGCCTGGGAACGCAAGACGGTCCCGGGCGGGCTCCTGATCGTCGGGGATGGTCCGCTGCGGCAGCCGGTGCAGCGCTGGGCGGAGCGCACGCCGGATGTGCGCTACCTCGGCCGCCAGGAGCGGCGCCGCTGCGTCGAGCTGCTGTCGCAGGTCCGCTGCGTCGTCGTGCCATCGGTGGGCGACGAGAGCTTTGGACTGGTGACGATCGAGGCCTTCGCCAGTGGTGTCGCCGTCATCGGCTGCGCGGTGGGCGCGCTCCCCGAGCTGGTCGAGGACGGCCGGACCGGCTGGCTGACGCCTCCAGCCGATGCTGGAGCCCTGGCCGATCGCATCGAGCGGGCGCTCATCGATCCAGCGCTCGCCAGGCGCATGGGCGCGGAGGCCCGCCGTCGATACGAGCAGCGCTATTCGCCCCCGGTCAACCTCGCGCTGCTCGAGCAGTTGTACGACGAAGTCGTTGGGGCGGTCCCCACATGAGGACGCGGCTGCTGCGGGGCCGTGCGGCCACCACCGTCGCCGACCAGGCGTTCTCCTCCGCGTCGAACTTCCTGGTCGGGGTCGTCGTGGCCAGGCTCGCCGGCCCTGGCGCGTTCGGCGCCTTCGCCCTGGCCTACTCGGTCTGGCTGGCGATCGCGGGCGTGCATCGCGCCCTGATCGTGAACCCGATGATGATCGCCGCTCGTGGCTCCCACGAGGACAGCGACCGGGTCGAGGAGGCCCTCGCGGCCGAGGGGATCCTCGGATTGGCCGGAGCCGCGGTGGTCGCCATGATCGGGGTGATCCTCTGCCTCACCGGGCTGGGATCGCTCGGCTGGACGCTGTTGGGGCTGGCGCCGTGGCTGCCAGCGTTGCTCATCCAGGATCTCTGGCGGTGGGCCGGCTTCATGCGCGCTCGACCAGGCAAGGCGTTGGCCAACGACATCGCGTTCGCCGTGGTTCAGGTGACGCTCATGTTGGCGTTGGGCAGCGCCGGTCGCCTCCAGACCGGCATGGCGTTGGTGGCCTGGGGCAGCGGCGCGGTCGTTGGCGCGGTCATCGGAGCGCGGCAGTTCCGTGCCCGCCTCCGCCTCGCCGGCGGCTGGGCCGTCCTCCGTCGTTCCTGGCCCGACGGTCGCTGGCTGCTGGCCGACTTCCTGACCTCCTATGGAGCGAGCCAGGCGTGGCTGTACCTGGTTGCCGTCGTCCTCGGGCCGGCGGCACTCGGGCTGCTCCGGGCGGCCCAGAACCTGATGGGCCCGACCAACGTGCTCCTGCTCGGTATCTCCAGCTACGGTCTGCCCGCCTCGGTGGGAGCGTTCCGAGAGGGTGGCTGGATCGGGCTGGATAAGGTGGTGCGCCGTGTCACCGGCTCGATGACCCTCGGCATCGCCGCGTACGCGATGCCACTGGCCGCCGGCCGCGACCCGGTGGTCGAGCTCGTCTACGGCCCCGAGTACGCCGGGATCGGCATGCTGGTCGTGCTCGCGGGGCTGCAGGCCGTCTTTCTCGGCATCGGGTTCGGTGCCGGGACCGCGCTCACCGCGGCCCGCCGGACCAGCGCCCTGGTCACCGTCCGGATGACCACGGCGGCCGTGTCGGCAGCCTGCTTCCTGGCGTTTGCCGGTCCGCTCGGGATTGTCGGAGCCGGCTGGGCCGGGGCTGTCGGAGCGGCCACCTATGCGGCGCTCATGTGGGCGGTGTACCGCGTGACGCGGCGCGCCGGGCAGGACCGGCAGCAGGAGAACGCAGCGGCGGCATGACCACTCGTCCGACCAGCGGGCGACCGAGCGATGGGGGAGACGTGTCCAGGATCTATGGAGAGCAGGCAGCGCAGCAGTCGGCCGCCGACGGCCGACGGGCCGCATGCGCGGAAGTCCTCGGTGTCCGGGTGGATGCCGTGGACCTCCAGGAGGTGCTGTGCAGGTTCGAGGATGCGTTGCTCGGCCAGGACTGCCAGGTCGTGCACCTCTGCAACGCCTACAACGTGCTCCTGGCGTCCAAACAGGAGCGCTACCGCGAGGTGATGAACGCCGGCGATCTGAACCTGCCGGACGGCACCGCAACCCTCCTTGCAGCGCGCCTGCTTGGAGCACCTATGCGGGGCCGCGTCGCCGGCCCCGACCTGCTCACGGCGGTCTGCGCCTGGGGCGTCGATCGAAGCGTGCGCCACTTCTTCTACGGAGGGACGCCGGCGTCGCTGGAGGCCATGCTGAACGCCGCGCGGTCGGCCTATCCGGGAATCAAGATCGCCGGCTCGTACGCACCGCCCTTCCGGCCGCTCAGTCCCGAGGAGGCCGACGATGTCTGCCGGAGGATCAACCGCGCCGGGGCGCAGGTCGTCTGGGTGGGGCTTGGGACCCCGAAGCAGGACGAATGGATGGAGGCGTTCCGCCACCGGATCGAGGCCAACGTGCTGGTCGGTGTCGGCGCCGCGTTCGACTTCCTCAGTGGGTCCCGCCAGCGGGCGCCTCGCTGGATGCAGCGCGCGGGGTTCGAATGGCTCCACCGCCTCGGAAGCGAGCCGCGACGCCTGTGGCGGCGGTACCTGATCGGCAATCCCGAGTTCGTGGTTCGCTTCGCCGTCTCCTGGAGGCGAAGGAGGGCCGGGTGGGGGGCATGACCGACGTGGGCCTGGACCGGGCATCATTCCAGGTGCCGGTGGACCGACTCGACCGCGCCGTCATGCGAGCCGTCGCCGCTCAGGGACTGCCGGTGGCCGGCTGGCCGATCCGCTGGCTGCTTCGGCTGCGCGGGACGGACATCCCACCTCGATGTCTCCAGGGACACGATCTCGTCCTGCCCCATGGTGGCGCCGGCATCGTCGTCCACTATCGGACCACCATCGGCAGCCGTGTCGTCATCTACCAGGGCGTCACGATCGGCCGTGGCGACGTGTGGAGACTGGAGGCGGGCGACGCTGGGGGCGTCGTGGTCGAGGACGACGCCGTCCTGTGCGCCGGGGCCAAGGTCCTCTACACCAGCGGCATTCTGCGGGTCGCCCGAGGCAGCATCGTCGGCGCGAACGCGGTGCTCACCCGGTCGACCGGTGAGGGAGAGATCTGGGCTGGCGTTCCCGCGCGTCGGATCGGCGTGCGAACCCCATCGAGGAGGTAGGTATGCAAAGCGACAAGACCAGTCTCCGCTACATGCTGCTCCATGGGGCCCGCCATCCAGCGCGCGTCGTGCCCTACGTGCGTCGATCGGTGCGCAACCGCTTCCTGGCGTCCGGTGTCAGGGATCATGTCGACTTCTACCGCCGTGTGATGACCAAGGACGCCGTCGGCAATCCTGGCGCGGCGATCGGGAGCCCGGACCCGGAGAGCTGGCTGGCGATCGGGGAGCTGCAATTCGAGTACCTGCTCCGTCACGGCTTGGCACCGTCGAACCGGCTCCTGGAGATTGGCTGCGGCAATCTCCGCGCCGGCTGGCGGTTCATCGACTACCTGGAGGCGGGCCACTACGTCGGGCTCGACATCTCCCCGGACATCCTCCTGGCGGCGCAGGCGGTGGTGGCCGAGCGCGAGCTTCGCCAGAAGACTCCCTATCTGCACCTGGTGGCCGATCTGCGGCTCGACTTCCTGCCGGAGCGCCATTTCGACGTCGTTCACGCGCACAGCGTGTTCACGCACAGCCCAATCGGAGTCATCGAGGAATGCCTCGAACACGTGGGCCGGGTGATGCGCCCAGACGGGTTCTTCGATCTCACCTATTTCTCGACCTCAGGGAACCCGTACGACCGCCACCGTGAGGACTTCTACTACCGGACCGAAGAGCTGGTGGCGCTCGCTCGGAGATTTGGGTACGACGCCGAGGTCAGGGACGATTGGTCGTACAGCCAGCCAAAGCTGCGGCTGCGACTCGCGCGCGCCGATGTCCCGAATCAGCGCAGAGGATAGACTAGGGCGGCAAATAATGGGCACAACGGCTGAGGGTGTCGTTGAGGCGGCCTTCTTCTCGTTTCTCGTTGAATCTGGTAGCGTCCTGCCCTTGCCAATGCATAGGTCCTCTAACCTGATGCTGACCATCACCGCCGCTGCGATCGTGCTGCTGATCGCGGGCTGCCAACGATCCTCGTTCGGCCCGGGAGCGTCCGCGCGCCTCTCGGGTCGGGTCATCGCGCAGAGTGACGTCAGCGGCGTTCGCAGCCAACCGATCACGCGGGGCCAGGTCATGCTCATTCCCGAGACCCGCCTCGTTGACGTCGCTAGAGCAGGGGGATTCGACCCATCGAAGCAAGCAACCATGCGAACGACCTCATTCAGGGTGACCGACGCCGAGATCGACGCGTTGGGGGCAAGCACCGTGGGCATCGGCGCTGATGGGCGCTTCATGATCGACGTAGCCTCTGGAGGTCACTTGCTGTGTCTCGTGGACGTCTTTCCCGACGATCGTGGTGGCGCGTCACACTGGGTCAGGGGATGTATTCGAGTCAAGGTGCGGGCTGGGACCAATACAGCGATCGTGACCTTCGGGATAGGTGGCGTGGGGATCGAGCAATGAGCTGACCACGGTCCATATTGTGAACAAATGGGGGGACATGAACGGATCCTGGCGAAATCCAGCGACGCGTGACATCAGGCTGCGACGTCGTCTCATGGTTGTACTGCCGTTCCTGCTGCTCCTGGCTGCAATGGTTCCCGTCGGCGACCTCGAGCAGGCAAACGCACAGACCCCACGAACGACCGATCTCCTCTTCCTGGTCGACGGGTCAGGAAGCATCTCGGCGGAGGACTGGAGGATTCAAAAGGACGGGTACTCTGCAGCCCTCCAGGACGTGGCTGTGGTGCCAACGGATGGGACGATTGCCGTTGGCGTAGTCCAGTGGGCCTCTGGGATCACTCGGGTCGAGATTCCGCTCACCGTCGTGGACAGCAGCATCAAGGTGACGGATCTGGTCAGCAGGATCCGCGGTATCAGCCAGATCGGCGGCTCGACGAATCCCGGTGACGGCGTCCGTACGGGGACCGGGCACCTGCTCGGGAGCGGCCGCGCATCCTCGAGCTGGACCCTGTGTATGTCGACGGATGGCACAACCAATTCAGGGGAGGCTCTCGGCACCGCCGTGCCTTACGCGCAGAGCTCTGGCGTTGACAAGTACTCGGTGATCGGCATCGAGGATCCACCTTTTGTCACGGCGAACATCCTGAGTGCGCACTACGGCCCGCACGTTTTCGGCGGCGGAACGGTCACTGTCGCCCGAAACGCCGCCGAGTTCGCCACGCTCATCGCTGGCGGCTGTTTCGGTGATCCAGTCGAGTTGCGAGCCCTGGAGGTCAACCAGGGGGTCCAGGATTGGCACAACTCGGTGCCATTGGTCGCCGACCGTGCTACCGCGGTCCGGGCGTTCGTGCAAGTCAGGTCTGGCGGAACGCCGCAGAGGGTGGCCGGTCGTCTGTTCGGGACCCGCGACGGTGTTGCGCTTCCGGGGAGCCCACTTGTAGCGGTGAATCGGGGAAGCTCGACGCTCGCAAATCAAAACATCGAGGCACGACGAGGCATACTCGATGACAGCCTAAACTTCGTCCTTCCGTCGAGTTGGCGATCCGGAGCAGTTGAGCTGAAATTCGAGGCGGCGGGCACCCCAGTCGAGTGCAGGGAGCCATCGGGTCCGGGTGCTGACGTGGCTGGCGACTGCCGGACGCTCGGCACGTTCCGACGAGAGGCCTTGCCAGAGATAACGTTCATCGGAGTCAGCTACCGGGATGGCCTGAGGATCGTCGCTCCAAGCGGCGACGAGCTATACGAGCAGATGCGCCGCGTCAACTCGCTGTTCCCTGTACCAGGCATCGACTACGATCTGCAGCGGTTCGCCGTCCCCGACCTGTTCAGGCCCTCACTCGAGCTCGTCAACCTGCGCCTGGCCACCAAGCGCCTGCTCGATCGGCCGTCGGATGCGGCCCGTTACTATGGGGTATTACGCGGTGAGGTCAACGGTACTGTTGGCCTGGCAAACGGGATCCCAGGAAAAGTGGCGTCGGGATTCCTGTCCGGCCTCGGTCGCAGGCAGGACGCTGGTGGGCTGCGTAACGTCACCGCCCACGAGCTGGGTCACGACTACGGGCGGCACCATGCTGTTGACGGCGCACGTGGCCTGACGGACGGGCACAAGACCGGGTATTGCCGCGAGGGCGCCGCGGCGTCCGCTCCCGACTTCCCGCTCTTCCACGACCTGAGCGTCGGTCGCCGGCCAGTCCTCGGCCCGCTGGACAGGGGCGCGGACGACGAGGTGTGGGGCTTGGACAACCGCTTCGTGAACGGCAACGTCAGCAATCTCGCGGTTGTCGACCCACGGCAAACCTTCGAGCTGATGAGCTACTGTTTCAGTGGGCCGCAAGGGCTGTGGCCGTCGAGGTTCGCCTACGAGGGCCTTCGAGGTAGGTTCTTCACGCCTAGCGCGGTGAGCTCGGTGGTTGCAACCGGCGACGAGCTCGTGCTCGTGCGCGGGACCATCGATCTCACCAGAGACAAGGCCAGCCTGCAGCCCGTCGGGGTGGCGGAGGGACCCGTTCAAGCTGTGCCTGCCGGAAGCTACCGTGCCCGGCTCTTGGATCAGAGCGGGAACGAGCTCGCCGGCGCGAATTTCGAGCCGGTCATGACGGACCCGGTTGTCCCCCCTGGCGCTCCGCAACCTGATCCGACCGCGCTCATCTTGGTGCCGCTCCCGAAGCCCGCCGCCACGATCAGCAAGATCTCGATCACTCATGACGGGGTCGAGATCGGGTCGACGACCGGTTCGCCGAGCCCACCCACGCTGACGATTACCTCGCCCGTCGTTGGCGAATCCTTCTCCGGAGACACCGTGACCTTCACCTGGAGGGCCAACGACCCTGACGGGGACCCACTCACCTTCAACGTGCTCTACAGCGCCGACGACGGGGCGACGTGGCAGACGCTCACCTTGGACTTGGCGGAACCGACCCTGACCATCGAGAGAGACGCGCTGACCGCCTCCGGAACTGCCCTCCTACGCGTCGATGCCACCGACGGTGTCCATACCAGCTCGGCCACCTCTGGCCGTTTCAGCGTTGCGAACAACGCTCCGCTCATCGAGATCGAGAGTCCCACTGACAACGACACTCCCTACTCCGGCGTACAGAATGTTCTCCTTGAGGCGAGCGCATTCGACAAGGAGGACGGTCCACTCGCCGGCAGCGACATCTCCTGGGCGTCCAGCATTGACGGCCCGCTGGGCTCTGGGGACTCGCTGGTCGTCAACGCGAGCGATCTGACAGAGGGCCGTCATGTCCTCAGCGCGAAGGCGCGCGATGACGCCGGGGCGACGGCCACGAAGACTGTCACGATCGAGGTCTTCCGGGTCGCACCGCCCCCTGGGGATCCGGGCGGATCAGGCTGCACGCTGACGGGTACCGCGGGTGACGACACGCTGGTCGGTACCGCGGGCGACGACGTGATCTGCGGCCTGGCCGGCAACGACCGACTGGTCGGTCTGGGCGGCAACGATCAGCTCTTCGGCGACGAGGGTGACGACTCGATGGACGGCGGCGCCGGCGTCGACGAGCTGCGGGGCGGCGCCGGCGCCGACGCGATGTTCGGCGCGGCTGGCGACGACGTCATGTACGGCGAAGCCGGCAACGACCGCTTGCGTGGCGGGACCGGCAACGACGGCATGGACGGCGGGACCGACAACGACCAGATGTTCGGGTTCGACGGCAACGACCGCCTGTTCGGCAACGCCGGCAACGACCGCCTGTTCGGTGAGGCCGGGCGCGACCGCGTGCTCGGCGGGGCCGGCGACGACGTGGTCGACGGCGGCGCGGACGTGGACGACGTTCGCGGTGGCGCCGGCAACGACGTCGTGGACGGCAGGGCGGGTCAGGACTCCGTCCAGGGCGAGACCGGCAACGACCGCCTCTTCGGCGGCGACGACCAGGACCGTCTGTTCGGCGGGTCCGGGAACGACGCCCTGGACGGTGGGCCGGCCGACGACCGCTGCGACGGTGGCACCGACGTGGACACGGGAGTCAACTGCGAGGTACTGATCGACATCCCGTAGCGCTCCGCAGGTCCACACGCTGGGAGCCTGAATGGGGTCTCGGCCCGACACCGGGTCGAGACCCCATTCGCGTCCTCAACGCGTCGTTTGCTGCGGTGCCGGCACCGGCGCGTGCGTCGATCCCCCGTCGAGGCCGGTGTGGGCCTGCCAGTTGGAGAACGAGCCGAGCCTGTAGGTGCCGAGCAGGCGGAACGGCCTGTCGGCGGCGCTGGTCCAGGCGTTGCCGTTCCATCGGTAGTTCGGGCGAGCGTGCGCCCAGGTCGCCGCCGACCAGGTGTTGTCGACCAGGAGCTGGTTGTTGGCGGCCTGGATCCGATTGCCCTCCACGCTCCAGCCGGTGGACAGCACGTTGAGGCGTTCACGGCTCTCCCAGTCGGTCACCTGCCGGCCGCTCTGGACACCGGACAGGACGATCTGGGCGAGGCCGTTGTTGACGATGAGGCTGTCGGTGACGGTGACGCCGCTCGCGTTGCCGGCGAGGATGCCGCGTGCACCGTTGCGGCAGATGGTGGTGCGATCCAGGGTGATCGGGCCCTGGCTCGCCTCCAGGAAGACGCCGGCCAGCCGGTTGTTGCAGATGCGCGCGTCTCGGACGGTGACGTCGCGGTTGTCGGTGTCCAACCACAACCCGTAGCTGTGGTTGCCGATGGCGGTGTGGTTCTGGAGGACGGCGCCGTGGACGCCGATGAGCTTCATGCCGTTCTCCCAGCCGTACCAGCCGCCCCAGTTGCCGCGCCAGGTGTTGTACGAGTTGCTGGTGCGCTCGAGCCGGAGCGTCTTGACCCTCAGGGCGGAGAAGCCCATGGAACCGTTCGCGTCGAAGGCGCTTCGCCGGATGGTGATGTCGCGGTCGTCGTTGAGGGCCAACCCCGTCCAGTTGTTCCGCACGAACTCGGCGTTGCCGATCTGGACGTCGCTCGATCGCTCCACCCGGACGGCGGCTCGTTGTAGTGGGCTGGCGGCGTGCTGGAAGGTGAGGTTGCTGACCTGCACGTTGGTCCGGCCGCTGACGTAGAGCACGTGGTCGCGGGTGGCGACCTCGATCCTGGTCCGGTCGATCTCCTGTCCGGCGGGGAGCCGGATCGTCACCAGGCCGTTCGCCTCGTCGACGGCGAACCCTCCGCCAGTGGTGTTGGCCAGGTTCGCAGTGGTGAGGACCTGCCGCAGCAGGCGGCCATCGGCGAACACCAGCTCGCGACGGCGGACGATGTCCGGGATCCTGGCCTCGGTCCAGCCGGCCGGCAGTTGCGAGAGGCCCCAGCGGTACGGCCAGGTGTGCCGGTACAGGTCGGTGTCTGGCACGCGGGCCCAGTCGGTCCACACGTCCGAACCCGAGAGCATCGCTTTCCCGTTGGTCGGCCCGACGAAGCTGATTGGGGCCGGGGTCTGTCCCCGCCATGGTCCGAGCATGACCGACTCCCGGTAGACCCCTGGGCGGATCTGGATCCTGGTGCCGACGCCGCGGAGGTTGTTCGCGGCCGCCAGCGAGGCCGCTCGGTTGACTGTCCGCAGCGGTCGTGCGGGCGTCCCCGGGTTCCTGTTACTGGCAGCTTCGTCCGAGCCGTCGACCACCAGCGTCGCCTGCTCCGGGGCCGACACGCCGTCGTTGGACACCGCACGCGATGACTGCGTCTGCGCTGGCTGCCCGGTCCCCACCTGTCCGTCCGCCGGCTGCTGCGTCAGGATGTTCGGCAGGAGTGCGAGTGAGCCCAGCACGGCAAGGGAGCCCAGCACCACGATCGCGGCTCGCTTCATCGAAGGCGCTCCTTCAGAGAGTCGGGGGAGGGCCAGCCAACATCTGGTATCGGCTGAGCCGGCGGGGACGAACAGAGGCCAGTTGCCCGCAGCCATCCCAGCCGGCACCCTACATCGCGACCTTCGCCGCGACAAGATCAAGAGTCTCGAAGTAACTGTTCCACGCGAAATGGCCTGACCGATTTCACCCGTCTCGGACCAGCTCGAACCCGAGCTCGCGCTCGCCGTCCAGCGTTCCGGTCCACGTCGAGGTTGCGCCGTCGACCCGGGCGCCGGCCGGCAGGACCGCGAACCGCCAGCCGCTCGGCGCAACCACCGCGACCTTGGCGGTGTCCGGCCAGACGGTCGCCTGGGGGCGGAGCAGAACCCGGTAGCGGAGGCGGTCCTCGCCGAGCCGCTGGGCGGCGGTGGGCCGGGTGAGCCGGTAGGCCAGGGTCGCCGAGTCGCCGGCGGGCACGCCGACCGATTGGGTGAGGGCGAGCCCGCCGAAGTCCTGCTGGGCCTCGGCACTGACCCGGCGTCCGTCGAGGCTGGCCTTGGTGAAGCCGTAGCCGCCG
>Ga0307278_10000288_pt1 | contig 25806 bp, 30 predicted proteins | sample ER_DNA_117_FD_194482 | JGI IMG/M metagenome (GOLD analysis project Ga0307278, IMG submission 194482) | Bulk soil microbial communities from the East River watershed near Crested Butte, Colorado, United States - ER_DNA_117 | ecosystem: Environmental > Terrestrial > Soil > Floodplain | place...
CGTCGGGTCGTTGTGGTCGCAAGCTCCAACGACCGGCGAGGCTACTTCATCAGCGATCGGCTTGACCGCCGCACCCAGGGTTACGTGCAGAACTTCTGGTCAGCCGCTTAGCCCTTCACCGCGCCGGAGAGGCCGCCGACGATCCTCCGTTCGGCCAGCACGAAGAAGACGAGCGCCGGCAGCATCGACAGCGCGGTGAAGGCCAGGACTCTGGCGGTGTCCTGCGAGTACTGGGTGGAGTAGTTGGCCACGCCGAGCGGGAGCGTCCAGCCGTGCTGGTCGGTGAGGACCAGCAGCGGTAGCAGGAACGAGTTCCAGCTCTTGACGAACGCGAGGATCGAGACGGTCATTCGCAGGAGCCTTGCATGCCGACGTGGTAACGTCAACCGTTATCGATACCGTTATCGAAAGCGATGTCGGTATGGTAGTCGCCACCACCGGCCGATCGGATCGAGCGAGGGATGATGGCGCACCGCAGAGTGACGATCGGGGATGTCGCCGCCCGGGCGGGCGTCTCCGTCGCCACGGTGTCGAAGGTGATCAACGGCCGCTACGGGGTTGCCGCCGCGACCCTGGCGCGGGTGCAGGCGGTGATCGACGAGCTCGGCTACGAGTCGAGCATCGTGGCGCAGAGCCTGCGCAGTCACCGCACCAACGTGATCGGGATCCTGGTCGCGGACATCGAGCCGTTCAGCGCGGAGCTCCTCAAGGGCGCCGCGCAGGCGATCCGCCGGACCGGCTACGAGCTGGTCGTCTACTCCGGCGGCTGGCGCGGCGGGGAGCAGACCGGCTGGGAGCGGCGCTACCTGTCGCGGGTGAGCGGCACGCTCACCGACGGGACCATCCTGGTCACGCCGTCCGTGGTCGACGTCGAGCAGAGCACGCCGGTGGTCGCGGTGGACCCGCACACCGGCCCGTCGAGCCTGCCGACCGTCGCGTCGGACAACCTCAAGGGCGCGGTGATCGCCACCGAGTACCTGATCGGCCTCGGCCACCGCCGTATCGGCTTCCTGGCGGGACGGCCCGACCTCGAGTCGGCCCGCCTGCGCGAGCAGGGCTACCGCCAGGCGCTGGCGGCGGCGGGCATCGCCCTCGACCCCGACCTCGTCCGCGTCGGCGGCTACCAGCTCGAGACGGCGGAGGAGCCCGCCAGGCAGCTGCTGCAGCTCGACCGCCCGCCGACGGCGATCTTCGCGGCCAACGACCTCACCGCGATCCGGACGATGGAGGTCGCCGGCTCGCTCGGCCTGTCGGTCCCGGGCGACCTGTCGGTCATCGGCTTCGACAACGTCCCGGAGTCCGCCCTGACCGAGCCGGGGCTCACCACCATCGAGCAGCCGATCCAGCGGATGGGGTTCGAAGCGGTTCGCATGCTGGTCGGCCTGATCGACCAGACGTGGAGCGGCCCCATGCAGCTCACCCTGCCCACCGCCCTGGTGGCCCGGCAGTCGTGCCGGGCCGTCGACCCCGACGGGCCGGAGCGTCGATGACCACGATCGCGGTCGAAGGCACCCAGCCGGTCTACCGGGACCCGACGCGCAGCCTCGAGGAGCGGCTGGACGACCTGCTGGCACGGATGACCCCGGCCGAGAAGGCCGCCCAGCTCGGCAGCGCCTGGGTGTTCCAGCTCGCGGACGGGCCCGCCCTGCACGAGGACAGGGCCTCGCTGCTGCTCGGGAACGGGCTGGGCCAGGTGACGCGCGTCTCCGGCGCCAGCAGCCTGGGACTCGAGGAGGCCGCCCAGCTCGCCAACGCCATCCAGCGGTTCCTGGTCGAGCGGACGCGGCTGGGGATCCCGGCGATCGTCCACGAGGAGATCTGCTCCGGCTTCATGGCCAGGGAGGCGACCGTCTTCCCCCAGGCGCTCGGCATCGCCAGCACCTGGGAGCCAGGGCTCAACGAGGCGCTCGCCGACGACATCCGCCGCCAGATGCGGGCGGTCGGGGCCCATCAAGGGCTCTCGCCGGTCCTCGACGTCTGCCGTGACCCGCGCTGGGGCAGGACCGAGGAGACGTTCGGGGAGGACCCGTACCTGGTGGCCCGCATGGGGGTCGCGTTCGTCCGCGGGCTCCAGGGGGCGGACCTGCGCGACGGCGTGATCGCGACCGCCAAGCACTTCGCCGGCTACGGCGCGTCGGAGGGCGGCCTGAACTGGGCGCCCCCCCACATCGCCCCGCGCGAGCTGCGCGACGTGTACCTGCACCCGTTCGAGGCGGCGGTCCGCAGCGCCAACCTGCGCTCGGTGATGAACGGCTATCACGAGCTGGACGGCGTGCCCTGCGCGGCCGACCGGAACCTGCTCAGCGGCATCCTGCGGGACCAGTGGGGCTTCGACGGCATGGTGGTGGCCGACTACTTCTCCATCCGGCAGCTGGTCGACTACCACGAGCTCGCCGCCGACGCGGCCGACGCCGCCGCGACGGCGCTGGGCGCCGGACTCGACGTCGAGCTCCCGAGCACCGACTGCTACGGCACACCGTTGCTGAAGGCGCTGGACGCGGGCCTGGTCAGCTGGGAGGCGTTCGAGACGGCGGTGCGGCGGGTGCTGTGCGCCAAGTTCGAGCTCGGCCTGTTCGAGCACCCCTTCGTCGACGTCGCCGAGGTGGCGAAGGTCACCGCGGCGGCCCCGCGCCGCCTCGACCTCGCCCGCCGCATCGCCGGCAAGAGCCTGGTGCTGCTGCGCAACGACGGCGTGCTCCCGCTGCCTCCGGAGACCGGGTCGGTGGCGGTGATCGGACCGAACGGGCACGAGGCGCGGCACCTGTTCGGCGACTACACCTACCCGGCCCACGTCGAGGCGCTCGAGGAGATGCGCCAGAGCGGGCAGAACGTGTTCTCGATCCCGTTCTCCGACAGCGCCAGCATCCAGGGCGCGCACGCCGAGGCCGAGACGGTCCTGGACGCGCTGCGCCGACGCCTCGGGACGAAGGTCCGGTTCGCGCCCGGTTGCCAGGTCGACGGGACCTCGCGCGACGGCTTCGACGAGGCCGTGGCCCTGGCGTCGGAGGCGGACGTCGCCGTCATGGTGATGGGGGACAAGGCGGGCCTCACCCTCGACGCGACCAGCGGCGAGGGCCGCGACCGCGCCTCGCTCGACCTGCCCGGCGTGCAGGAGGACCTGGTGCGTGCCGTGGTCGCTACCGGCACGCCGGTGGTGCTGGTGCTGGTCTGCGGGCGGCCGGCCGCCAGCGCCTGGGTCCACGAGCATTGCGCCGCGGTCCTGGTGGCCTGGCTGCCCGGCCAGGAAGGCGCCGGGCCGATCGCGGACGCGCTGACCGGCGCGCTGAACCCCGGCGGCAAGCTGCCGATCTCCTACCCCCGCACGACCGGGCAGATCCCGGTCTTCTACGCGCACAAGCCCTCGGGCGGCAGGTCGCACTGGAAGGGCGACTACGTGGACACGCCGTCCAGCCCGCTGTACCCGTTCGGTCACGGGTTGAGCTACACCACCTTCGCCCTCTCCGGCGCCTCGGTCGGGCGGCGCGAGGTGCCGTGGAGCGGGTCCTTCAGGGCCGAGGTCACCGTGGCCAACACCGGCGACCGCGCCGGGGACGAGGTCGTGCAGCTCTACGTGCGCCGCCGGCGGGCCAGCGTCACCCGGCCGGTGCTGGAGCTGAAGGGCTTCGTCCGCGTCGGGCTGGAGGCCGGCGAGACCAGGACCGTCACCTTCGACGTCCCCGCCGGTCAGCTCGGGTCCCACGGACGTGACCTCTCCTACGTGGTCGAGCCCGGCACCCTCGAGGTCCTCGTCGGCTCCTCCTCGCGCGACCTTCTCGAGGCGGGCGCCGTCACCATCGTGCCCGACCCGGCTGGGCAGCCGGCGGTGAAGGCGTTCGACGGATCCGTCAGCGTCCGCTGACCGAGGTTCGGGCACCCGTCCCATCTCGTCCTGGTTTTCTGCGCTCTATTGCTGATTACGGTCTTCCGCCACGCGATGGTTAGCTTCGCGGGTTATGGGGGGCGTCCTGTGCCGCGCGCGCGGCCGGATCCGAGGGGTCGCGCTGGTCGCGGCCATGTTGCTCGGGGTGACCGGGCTGGCGGGCGCATCCCTGCCCGCGGCCGCGGAGGCCGCCACCGTCCTGCTCTCCGCCACGCCTGACGGCGCCGAGGGCGTCGGGTCGTACACCGCCTCGGCGCCGTCGCTGTCGCGCGACGGCGAGCACGTCGCCTTCGCCTCGGCCGCCGCCGACCTGGTCGAGGAGGACACCAACGGCGCGGTCGACGTGTTCGTGCGCGACCGTGGCCAGGACGGGAAGTGGCACACCACCTTGGTGTCGGCCTCGGCGCTGGGCAAGCCGGGCAACGGCGACTCCTACTCGCCGTCGATCTCGGCGGACGGCGGCTTGGTGGCGTTCGCCTCCGAGGCCAGCAACCTCGACGGCGGTGGTGGCGGGGGGAAGCCCGACGTGTTCGTCTGGCACCGCGACACCAAGCGGGTCAGCCGCATCTCCCGCGACCTGCTCGGCGGGCTCGCCAACGGCGGCTCCTACTCGCCGTCGGTCTCGGCGGACGGCAGCGTGGTGGCGTTCGCCTCCGACGCCGCCGACCTGGTGATCGGCGACCTGAACGACCTGACGGACGTGTTCGTCTGGAGGCAGGACCCGGTGACCAGGCTGACCTCGCTGCTGCGGGTGGTCACCCGCCTGCTCGGCGAGCCGCGCGGCAGCTCCTACCAGCCGTCGGTCTCCGCCGACGGCAGGGTGGTGGCGTTCGCCTCCGACGCGCCCAACCTCGTCCAGGGCGACGACAACGACACCATCGACGTGTTCGTGCACGACCGCGCCACGGGCGCGACCACCCTGGTCTCCAAGGGCGAGGGCGGCAAGGCCGCCGACGGCCCGAGCTTCTTCCCGGCGGTCTCCGCCAACGGCGAGCGGGTCGCCTTCGTCTCGATGGCCGCCGATCTCGGCTCCGCCGACGGCGCCCAGCCCAACGTCTACGTGCACGACGTCGACGCCGGTGCCACCAAGCTGGTCTCGGAGGGCGCCGGGGGCGGGCCGGCCGACTCGTCCAGCTTCTCCCCGGCGATCTCGGCCGACGGCCGCTACGTGGCCTTCGACTCGGCCGCCGGCAACCTGGTCGGCGGGGACGCGGACGACGGCGGCGAGGACGTGTTCGTGCGCGACACCGCGACCGGCGCGACCACCATGGTCCCGCTCGGCGCCGCCGGCGGGTACGGCAACCAGGGGCTCTACCCGGGCATCTCGCCCGACGGCGCCTACGTCGCCTTCGCGGTGGTGCCGTCCGACTGGTCGACCTGCCAGTACTACCTGTACGGCCCCGTGCAGGAGGCCGGCAAGCCCGACGGCGGGCCGCCGGCGCAGGAGACCACCACCTCGGAGACCACGACCACCACGGAGGCCGCGCCGACCAGCACGAGCCCGGCGGTGACCGAGACCACCGGAGGCTAGCGTGCGCCGTCCCGAGCGGGTGGCCGTGCGTGCCGACGAGCGCGGACAGGTCGCGATCGTGGTGGCGCTGACCCTCACGGTGATGCTGGGGTTCGGCGCGCTGGTGGTCGACGTGGGGCTCAACTGGGCCGCGCGCACCCAGCTCCAGAGCGCGGCCGACGCCGCCGCGCTGGCCGCCGCCGCCGAACTGCCCGGCCAGCCCGACGAGGCCATGGCCAAGGTCAGGCAGTACCTGGACGACAACATCGCCGGCCTGGCCGGCGTGGCGGTCGGCTGGGAGAGCGACGCGGACGCCGCCAACGGCGACGTCACCTGCTATCGCCCGCCGGCGGCGCCACCGCCGCCCGGCGACCCGACGCACGGCTGCAACGTCGGCGACACCGCCATCCAGGTGATCACGCCGCCGCTGCGGCCCGCCTACGCGTTCGCGAGCATCCTCGGCCGCAGCTCCGCCGAGATCAAGGCGCTGGCGGCCGCCGGCGCGCCGCCGGGCCCGGAGGCGCCCTGCGCCCTGTGCGTGCTGTCGCCCGACGCCGAGCCGGCTCTGCTCGCCGACGGCAGCGTCACCCTGCACGCGAGCGACGGCGACGTGGTGGTCGACTCGGACGGCGGCCCAGCCGCCGCGACCACCGGCACGGCACGGATCACCATGGACCCGCCGAAGGAGATCCGGGTCGTCGGCGGGGTCCAGTCGGACCCGGGCGGGGGCTTCGATCCACTGCCCCAGACCGGCGGCGTGCCGGTCGCCGACCCGCTGTCGAACCTGCCCAGGCCCGACCAGCTCGGCTCGCAGTTCGTCCCGCCGGACTTCCCCGTCATCGGCGACGTCACCCTGAATTCGGGCAGCCGCACGCTCTCGCCCGGTATCTACGGCTCGATCCGGGCCGGTGGTAGCGCCCTGGCCCTCAACTTCACCGCGGGCCTGTACGTGATCACCGGGGATCTGCGGATCGGCGGCCGCGTCTTCGCCACCGTCGGCAGCGCCACCCTCTACTTCGCCTGCGCCAACTACCCGCAGCCGTGCGCCGACGGCAGCCAGGGGGCCGGCCTGACGGTCACCGAGAACGCCTCCTTCACCGCCACGGCGACGAACGACCTCACCTCGCCGTACAACGGCCTGGCCGTCTTCTACGACCGGAGCAATTCCACGGACCTCGTCCTCGGCGGCACCGGCGTCCTGTCCGTCACCGGCAGCATCTACGCGCGCAGCGCCAGGCTGGACCTCCACGGCAACAGCACCGCCCCCGCCGCGCTGAACTCCATGGTGGTGGTGGACACCGCCGCGGTGAGCGGCAGCCGCGGGCGGGAGTTCCGGCTGGACTACAACCCGAACACGAACGTGTCGCTCAGGACGTCCGCCGGCGGGCTGGTCAAGTGACCGCCGCCAGTCGAAAGATGATGGCGCTGTGCTACGATCCCGCCGACAGGGGTGGACAGGGCACCCGACCCCCATCGGTGTGCGCCGGCTCGCCCGGCGTCGACTCTGGCCCGCCGGTCAGCCAGGTCGTGGCAGCGCCTCGCGGGGCACCCGGCAAGGGTCCTCGGCGGGGCTTTCGGCGTTCTGGGGCCGGTGCCCGGCCGCCGCGGTCGGCCCAGCCCGACAAGGAGGCTGCGACATCGCCGAGCACCGACCGGCTCGACCGGCTCACCTCCTGACGAGCACGGCCAGCCTCGGCACGCCGGCGCCCCGTGCCCGGGGTGCCCGGGGCGACCCGGGGACCGGCTGAGGCCACCGGCCCGAGGTCGCACATGCTGTTCTCCAACCTGCTGTTCGCGGTCGCGCTCACCACGGTGTGGCCCCTCGGGATGCTGGGCCTGCTGGCCGCCTGCGCCTGGCTGGAACGGCGCACCCTGGTCGCCGAGGAGGTCGTCCCACGGCGCCTGCGGCGCATGGAGAGCAAGCCTCCGGAGGCCGTCGAGGCGATGGTGAACGAGGAGACCTCCGCGGTGATCGCCGACTACTGGTCGACGCCGACGCGGCCCTACTTCGGCACGGCGCCGTCGCCGAACGGCCAGAGGCCGGCGCCCGCCGAGCCAGCGGGCGAGCCCGCGACGCCCGCCGCCGAGGACGCGGCGCCGCTGCGCGCGGTCTGGCCGAGGGACGCCGGCGAGCCGCGCACTTCCGACGACGGGCGGCAACCGGCACCACCCGCACCCCCCGAGGTCCAGGCGGACCCGGAGCCGGCGCCCCTGCCCGACGGGGAGCAGCGGGCCGGCGCCGACCCTGAGCCGCCCGCTCCGCGGGTGGCCCCCGGCAGGGCGGCCAGGCTCGCCAGGCGGCGGCCGGCCAGGGGCCGGCACGAGCGCCACTGAGCAACTGGGCGGTTTGCCACCCTTGCTGCTGTGCAAGCCCATAGGAGCCAGATGTCGTCACGGCCGCGCCCCGCGCGACTGTGACCTGGGAAAAAGGAGCAACTCATGGGGATCCTCGCACTCCTGGTGCTCGGACTCCTGGCGGGATTCGTGGCCAAGCTCATCCTTCCCGGCAACGACCCCGGCGGGCTCATCGTGACCATGGTCATCGGTGTCGTCGGGGCGTTCGTCGGCGGCTTCCTGGCCTCGGCGCTCGGCTTCGGCGGGCTCTCGGGGTTCGACTTCCGCACCTTCGTCATCGCCGTGATCGGCTCGATCCTGCTGCTGGTGCTGTGGCGCGCGGTCGCCCGGCCGCGGGGGGGCCGGCGACGCTTCGGACGACGCGGCTGGATCTGAGCACCACCGTCGACGGCGCGGCCCGGTAGGGGCCGCGCCGTCGCTGCCTACGGCCGCGTACGGTGCCGGCGGGCCACGCCGCGAAGGGCTACTGTGGCGGCATGGAAACGCGCAGGCTGCGGAACTCGGAGTCGTTCGTCGCCGGGGTCTCGGCCATGCTGCTCGCCACCGCCGTCCTCGGCGTCGCGCACCTGGTGCAGGGGAGCGTGCCGTTCCCGTCGCTCGGCCTGGCGCAGCGGCTCCTGCGATGGGTGCCCGGGCCGGTGGCGGTGTTCTTCATCGAGCGCATGGGCCACTGGGCGCTGCGCACCTTCGCGGCCGGCTTCACCGTCGGCGGCATCCTGGTCGGCGGCCTCGCCGGGATCGCGGTCGGGCGCCAGGCGGTCGAGCGCCGCGGGGCGGCCGCCTGGGTCGCCGGCGCGCTGCTCGGGCTGCTGGCGCTGCTCGGCTACGGCTCCGAGCCCGGCGGGCCCTCCCTGGGCCTGTTCGGCCTGCTGGTGGCCGCCGCGGTGGTCGCCTACGCGGTCACCCTGCGGGGCGCGCTCGACCGGCTCGACCGTGATCCGGTGCCGGCGCCCGCACGGGGCCTCGGACGGACCCGGCGGGAGTTCCTGCGCGCCTGCGCGGGGGCGGGCGCCCTGCTGACCCTCGGCCTGGGCGTCAGCCGGGTCACCGGCGGGATCGGCGACCGGGGCGGCCGGCCGCTGGTGCGCCCGCCAGGGGCCGCGCTGCGGCCCGCCCCGGCGCCCGCCGTGGACACCGCCTTCACCGCCATCAAGGGCCTGACCGCCGAGGTCACGCCCAACCGCCTGCACTACACCGTCGACGAGTCGATCATCGACCCGGACGTCGATGCCGGCTCCTGGGAGCTGGTGGTGGACGGGCTGGTCGGCCAGCCGCTGCGGCTGCGCTACGCCGACCTGCTCGCCATGCCGGCGGTCGAGCAGTACGTGACCCTGCAGTGCATCTCCAACGACGTCGGCGGTGACCTGGTCTCGACCGCCAAGTGGACGGGCGTGCCGCTGGCCGAGGTGCTCGACCGCGCCGGCGGCCTCTCCAAGCGGGCCGTGCGGGTGGCGTTCCACGCGGTCGGCGGCTACAGCGACTCCCTGCCCGTCGCCAAGGCGATGGAGAAGACCACCCTGGTCGCCTACGGCATGAACGGCACCTCCCTGCCGCGCCCGCACGGCTACCCGGCCCGCATCATCGTTCCGGGCATCTACGGCATGAAGAACGTCAAGTGGCTGCAGCGCATCGAGGTGGTCGACTACGAGTACCGCGGCTACTGGCAGAGCTCCGGAGGCTGGGACAACGTGGCCACGGTCAAGACCGCCAGCCGCATCGACGTTCCCGCCGAGCTGGAGGTGGTCCGCGGCACGGTCACCGTCGCCGGGCTGGCCTGGGCGGGGGACAGGGGCGTCGAGCAGGTGGAGGTCTCGCTCGACGGCGGCGACACCTGGCAGCCGGCGGTGCTGCGGCGCGAGCTGGCCCGTGCCGCCTGGCGCCAGTGGCGCCTGCCCTGGCGGCCCGCCAAGACGGGCAAGGTGCTGCTGAAGGTGCGCGCCACCGACGGCCGCGGCATGGTGCAGACGGCCGCCGAGGCCCCGCCCCACCCGAGCGGGTCCAGCGGCTACCACCAGATGGAGGTGGTGGTGCGGGAGTCGTGAGCCCCGCCGTGGAATGCGGCGGCCGCTGCCGCGGTTGCAGCCTTCGTGAGCGATCCACGGCAAGGAACCATCGAGCGGCCCTGCTATCCTGCCCGGGTGCAGGCAGCCGGGCGCAGGCGGCCTCCTGACACCAGACCGTCGCGCCCGTGGTCGCGGGGGCGTTCGCAGCTCTCCCCGCGGACGGCCCGAGTGGAAGGATCGCTGTTGCAGTCCACTGGCCCGGCCCCGGAGCTCGGCACGTCCTCGGACGGCGTGTCCGAGGGAGGCCGCGCGCCGAGCGACGAGACCGTCGAGGAGCGCGAGGCGCGCTTCGTCAGGGACGCGATCCCGCTGCTCGACACCATGTACGCCGGTGCGCTGCGGCTGACCCGCAACCCCGCCGACGCCGAGGATCTGGTGCAGGAGACGTTCCTGCGCGCCTACAACGCCTTCCACCAGTTCGAGCCGGGCACCAACCTGAAGGCGTGGCTGTACCGGATCCTCACCAACACCTACATCAACGCCTACCGCAAGCAGCAGCGGGGGCCGCAGTCGGTGCCCACCGAGGACGTCGACGACTTCTCCCTGTACCAGCGCATCGCCGGCGCCAACCCCACCGGGGCGGAGACCCCGGAGGCGGCGCTGCTCGACCGCATCCCCGAGGAGGAGGTGCGGCAGGCGCTCGACTCGCTGCCCGAGCAGTTCCGCATGGCGGTGCTGCTGGCCGACGTCGAAGGGTTCTCGTACAAGGAGATCGCGGAGATCATGGGCACCTCGATCGGCACGGTGATGTCCCGGCTGCACCGGGGCCGACGGCAGCTCCAGAAGCGGCTGTGGGACTTCGCCGCCGACCGGGGCCTGCTCGAGGAGGGACAGGAATGGGTTCGCCCGAAGTAGGCGACTGCGACGGGGTCATGCGCCACGTCTGGGTCTACCTCGACCAGGAGACCGACCCGCCCACCTGTGCCGAGCTCGAGGCCCACCTGGAGGAGTGCCCGAGCTGCCAGCGGGTGGTGCAGTTCGACCGCAAGTTCAAGCTGCTGGTGCGCCGCTGCGCCGACGCCGGGCCGCTCGAGCAGGCTCGGGTCGAGGCGCTGCGCGTCCGGCTGGTCGCCACGCTGCGCTCCCAGCGCCATTCGCGACCACGCTGAGGGCGGTTCCGCTCGCCTTGAAACCCTCTTGATGCCCGCGCGCGTATACCTGTGCGGGAGAGGCGTTCGGGGGAATCGCCCAGCGACCCCTCAGGTTCCTTTCACAAGCGGAACCCATCGCCGGATCGATGGGAAGGATGGTGGGGCTCATCATGCGCTCGGACAACGTCAAGGGGCACCGCCCGGGCAACGATCCGCCCCCTTCCAAGGTGGAGCGGGTTGGACGGGTCTGCACCGACGGCGGCTGTGACACGAGGCTGTCGATCTACAACAAGACCGGATTCTGCTGGCAGCACCAGCCGCTGATCTTCCCCAACTACCGTGGCAAGCGCCTGGTCAGCTCGTAGCACCGACCCGTCGCCGTCCGGCGGCCGGCCCGAGGCGATGGGCCGGCCGCCTTCGTCGTCTCAGCCGCTCTTGGTCTTCTGGAAGACCCCGTCGATCTCGTCGATGAGGTCGAGCAGCTTCTGCGCGTCGGCGGGGTCGACCGAGTGCTTGGCCGTGCCGGCCGCCTTGGTCGCCCGCCAGAACAGGTCGTGCAGGCTGGGGAACTGCTCCAGGTGCTGGGGCTTGAAGTAGTCGGTCCAGAGCACCCACAGGTGCTCCTTGACCAGCTCGGCCCGTGCCTCCTTGATGACGATGGCCCGCTGCCGGAACACCTCGTCGTCGGAGCCGTGGTACTTCTCGATGATCTTCGCGACCGACTCGGCCTCGATCCGGGCCTGCGCCGGGTCGTAGACGCCGCACGGGAGATCGCAGTGGGCGTGCACCACCCGCGTGGGCGTCAGCCAGGCGGCGAGGCGCTCGGTGATCATGGCATCGTCCCTTTCCGGTCGGAGTCATGCTGGTCGTTCGACGGTACCATCCTGGTTCTCACCGGGCACGCGGCCCGAAACCGGCTCCGGCCCCGGTAGGAGGAGGTGGAGGGCGGATGACCGCCCGGCGAGGAAGCCTGCGCCGGCGCTGGCTGGCCGTCTCGGCCGCCATGGGGGCGGTGGCGGCCGGCGTGGCGGCGGCCCGCCTGGCCCGGCTCGAGCCCATGCTCGTGCGGGGCGGGAGCATGTGGCCGACCCTCCTCCCGGGCCAGCGCATCGCGGTGGGCCCGCCGGCCCGCCCGCTGCGCCGCGGCGCGGTGGTGGTGGTCCGCCGCCCTGAGCTCGATGACCTCGAGGTCGTCAAGCGCGTGGTCGGCCTGCCGGGGGAGCGCGTCCACCTGCTCGGCGGCCGTACCCTCGGGCCGGACGAGTACTTCGTGCTGGGCGACAACCGGGAGGCGAGCACGGACGGCCGCGCCTTCGGTCCTGTGGACTGGGACCGGATCGTCGGCGAGGTCCGCTTCGCGTACTGGCCACCGCGGCGGCTCCGCCCACGCCGGTAGGAGCGCATTCGTCACGCAAATGCCGTGCGCGGTGCAATTGCCGTTAGGATGCGGGGGTCGTGGTGGCGGCAGCGCGGAGGTCGTGCGGGTGTTGGTGGTGGTCGCCGGTGGGGCCGGGTTCCTCGGAGCGAGCCTGGTCGAGCGGCTGCAGGCCCAGGGGGACGAGGTGGTCGTCCTCGACGACCTCTCGCACGGCAACCTGGCCAACCTGAGCGAGGCGCGCCGCCGCGGCGGCGTCCGCTTCCACCGTGTCGACATCGGCGCGGGCGGTCTCGGCAGGCTCGCGGCCCGGCTCGAGGCCGACGCCTGGGTGCACCTGGCGATGACGGCCGACCCGGGGCGCGTCTGGTCGGCGCCGAGCGCCGACGCGAGCGCCCTGCTCGCCGGCACGGTGGAGCTGATGGAGGTGGCGGCGGCCAGCGGCGCGCGGGTGGTGCTCGCCTCCTCTGGCGCCTACCTGTTCCCGGCGCAGCTCGGCGGCGCCACCCAGGCCGACGACCGGCCCGCCCCGCGCCACCCCCTCGGCGCCGGCCGGCTCGCGCTCGAGGCCTACGCCGCCAGCTACGCCGCCAGGGACCTGAGCGTCGCCGTGCTCGCCCTCGGCAGCGTCTACGGCCCGCGCCAGGACCCGCTCGGCTGCGGGCTGGTGGGACGGGCGGCATGGTCGATGCTGCAGGGCGAGCCGCCCCGGATCGAAGGGGACGGCCGCCAGGAGCGTGACTGGGTCTATGTCGACGACGCGGTCGACGCCCTGGCGAGGGCGGTCCGCTCGGACGTCGGCGGCCGGCTGCTGGTCGGCACCGGCAGCGCCACCTCCGTGCTCGACGTGGTCGAGCGCCTGTCCGCGCGGACCGGCTGGACCGGCGAGCCGGAGTGGGCGCCCGCGCGGCCGGCCGATCCGCGCCGCTGTGCCCTCGATTCCGCCCGGACCGCCAAATTGCTCGGATGGCACCCCTGGACGGAATTGGACGAAGGGCTCACTCTGTCGGTTGAGTGGCTTCGGTCCCGATTGCCGGCAAGGCCCCGCTACACTGGCTTATGAGGGCCGTGGCTCAGTATTCGGCCGGGCTTCGTAGTGAGCGTGCAGTAGGTAACTTCCGCGCTGAAACAGCCCAAGCGGGCTATGGTGGCTGCTTGGGTCGGTCTCGATAATCGCCCTGTTCGTTCTGCAGCCGGCAGGGTGATCGACAGAGCCGTCTCCGCCGCACGTCCGCACTGTCGTGGTCCGACGAACAGCCGGTCCATATCCGAGCCGATCGGTGCCGTGAGCCGAGGCTCGGACTCGAGAAAGGGACGCACGGTGGCAGCTCCACGCAAGACCAACTCCAGGGTCGAGGCGACCAGCTATCTCCGCACCGCGGAGGTCGCCGACCTGCTGCACGTCTCGCCCAAGACGGTGTCCCGTTGGGCGAAGGAGGGCAAGCTGCCCTTCCTCAAGACGCTCGGCGGACACCGCCGTTACCCGGAGGCGAAGATCCGCGAGCTGGCGGCAACGCTCCGCGAGGAGCCGACGGGCTAGCGCCGTTCGGGCGCTGCGACCGCGCGGCCCGCTCGCGCGGTCAGTCTGCCCAGTTCCAGGGCACCGCTCTGGCTTCCTGGGCGTCGGGATCGGGTTCGGCCCGGCGCCGCCTGCCCGGGATCGCGCCGGCGCCCAGCACCATGGCGTGCTGCACGAGCAGGAAGAGACCGGCGAACTCGGCCACCTCGCCGACGCTGGTCACGGTGCGCAGGGGCCGCACCGCCAGTCGGTCGGAGAGGACCACCAGCCGCGCCGCCGGCCCCTGCAGCACGTGCTTGGCGTCGGGGCGCTGGGGGAGCGGCCGCTCGGTCGGTACGCGCGCCCGCTCGAGCGTCGCGGCCGACACCGGGACGCCGAGGTTGGCGGCGGTGACGAGCAGGTTCAGCAGCAGGCCGAGGGCGAGCAGGGGCACGCCGGGCAGCTGGCCGTTGGCCCGTGCCACGGCGACCAGCGCGGCGAGGGCGGCGATCAGCAGGACCGCGCCGAGCATCCGGGGCATGCCGAGGGCGCGCAGCGCCGCCGCGCCGACCAGGGCCTGGACGGCCAGGCATGCCAGCGCCATGCGGCGGCCGCGGATGTGGGTCCCCGCGAGGCCGGACAGGTCCCCGCCGCGCAGCCACCCGGCCACCACGCCGGCGAGCACGACGAGGATGAACAGCGGCAGGGAACCCATGGGCGCGCTTCTCCTGTAGGCTACTCGACGATGCCGTGCTTGAGGGCGACGGCGACCGCGCGGGTGCGGTCGGAGACGCCCAGCTTGGTGAAGATGCGTTCCAGGTAGGTCTTGACCGTCTGCGGGGAGATGCTGAGCGCCACGGCCACCTCGCGGTTGGTGGAGCCGTAGGCGATCATCTGCAGCACCTCCACCTCCCTGGCTGACAGCGCCGCCACGCTCTGCTCGGCCTTGGTGAGCTGGCGGATCTCCTCGAGGAACTGGCGCGTGAGGTTGGGGTGGATCACCGCCGAGCCCTCGGCGACCAGGTGCACGGCCCGGTTGAGCTCGGCCGCGTCGACGTGCTTGACCAGGTAGCCGGCGGCGCCGGCCTGGATGGCCTCGCCGACCCTGGCCTGGGTCTCGTCCACGGTGAGGATGATCACCCGGGTCTCGGGCACGGACCTGGTGATCTGCTGGGTCGCCTTGATCCCGCCGAGGCCGGGCATGCGCACGTCCATGATGACCACGTCGGGGTGGGTGCGCTCGGCGAGCTGGATGGCTTCTTCGCCGTCGCCGGCCTCCGCGACGACCTCCAGGTCGTCGTCGAGCGCGAGCGCGTTCCTGATGCCGTCCCTGATGAGCGGATGGTCGTCGGCCACCAGGATGCGAACCCGTTCGCTCACTTGTGTTTCCTCGTCCGCGGAGTGGGTCTCGACTGCCTGGCGACCGGCGCCGGCTCGGAAGTGGCAAGCCACGACCGACGAGAAATGGTACGACTCGGACGAGGGGAATGGAAGGGTTTCGGCACCCGGCCGGCCCGGAGCCGGCCGGGTGGAAGGGGGATCAGGCGATGCGGACGCGGCGGCGCTGCCCGCGGCGCATGGCCCGGCGCTCCTCCTCGGAGAGCCCGCCCCAGACGCCGGCGTCCTGGGCGGTGTCGAGGGCCCACTGCAGGCACTCTTCACGCACGGTGCAGAGCGTGCAGATCGCCTTGGCCGACTGGACCTGCGCCTCGGCCGGCCCGGTTGTCCCGACCGGGAAGAAGAGCTCCGGGTCCACATCGCGGCAGCGGGCACGATGGCGCCAATCCATTGACATCCTCGCTTTCTCCGGCAAGGCCCCGGGGGAAGGGCACATGATCGAAGGCTTCTGAAAGTTACGTCCTGTGCGTGAGCCTCTCGATTCAGAGCGGGGTGAGTGTAGGACAGGGCGAGAAGGAATGGAAGAACCCAATTCGAGATTGGGCACAGGAATCTGCCCGAAATGCTTCTCCGTGGTCACTCCGCCACTGCCAGAGATACCGTGGACGGATGGTACCCACCCATCTCAGCACGAAACCTGATCATGGCCTCTACCAGGCGAAACACCGGCAAATCTATCGATCCACCCCAAGATATAGGTAGAAATATTTAGGCGAAGTACGTATATCCGGCAGCGGATGGCTAGTCCTTCTCAACCATACGTGCGCGAACGAAATTAGCCTCCCGACTGTGCGTCAGTAGCCCTCCATCGCCACCTCGGGATAACCGCGTACGGTGGTTTCCCGGGGCCGCCGTGGAGCGGCCCGCCGGAAATCCATGCCCCCGGTGGTGCCGGAGCGGTCCCGAAAGGTCATCATGGGGTCCCGCGCGAGCGTCGGGCGGGACCCCTGCGCGGGTCCGGCGCCGGCGGCGCCGGGCGACCCCGGTACGATCGGGTCGTCTGGGAGGCTCGCGCGGGCTTCGAGGCGGAGGTGCAGGCGGTGCAGGTCCTCGGACACCGAGGCGCGAGGCTGGTGGCGCCGGAGAACACCATCGAGGCGTTCCACGCCGCTCTGGACGAGGGCGCGGACGGCGTCGAGCTCGACGTCCGCCAGACGGCCGACGGCGCCCTGGTCTGCTTCCACGACGCCGCCCTCGGCCGCACCACCGACGGGCGCGGCCTGCTGCGCGAGCGCACCCTCGCCGAGGTGCGTGCCCTCGACGCCGGCGCCTCGCCGAGGCGGCCGGACGCGCGCCGCTTCCGCGGCGTGCGCGTCCCCACGCTGGCGGAGGCGCTCGACGCACTGCCGCCCGGCGCCCTGGTCGACGTGGAGGTCAAGGCGCGCGGCGAGGGGCCGCAGGGGCCCAAGGACGTGGCCGCCGCCCTCGCCGCCGTGCTCGCCGGCCGCGGCGACAGCGGCCGGGTGATGGTGTCGTCGTTCTCGCGCCGGATGGCGGCGGCCGCCGCGGCCGAGCTGCCCGGCATCCGCACCGGCCTGGTCTCGCCGAGCTTCGTCCCCCTCGGCCGCGCCCTGCGGACCGCCGAGGGAGCCGGCTGCTCGGTGCTGGCCGCCCATGTCACCGCGTACTTCGGCCCCAAGGCCAAGGCCGCCGCCAGGCGCGCCCAGGCCGAAGGCATCCTGCTGCTCGCCTGGACGGTGGACGACCCCCAGACCGTCCGCCGCCTGGCCGACCTCGGCGTCGCCGTGGTGGTCAGCGACCACCCCGGCCGCCTGGCCAGCAGCTTGCGGGGCTAGCCGCGATCACGTCGTCCAGCCCTTGGCACCGAGGATCCCGCCGCAGCGACCCGGGGCCGAGCAGGGATCCCGCCGCAGTACCCGATGGGGGGTTCGGGGGGAGCTGTCTCGGGCTCCCCCCCGATTCAACGCGCCGGCGCGATCACGGCCAGCGCGTCGGGGAGGTGCTCGAAGAGCAGGCTGGTGTGGTCGCCGAGGTACTCGCCGTCGAGCTGGAAGGCCAGGGGCACGTCGGCCTCGAGGGTGAAGCGGCGCAGGTCGTGCACGACCGGGAAACCGGGGATGGCGGCGCTGCGCGGCCGCGAGGACAGCATCGCGGTGAGCGCCCTGGCCAGCGCCATGGTGGCCATCGACTGCCCCACCAGGACGTCCATGCCGTCCTCGAAGCGCGCCAGCGGCGTCGGCCGGAACGGCCGCGGCCCCAGGTAGGTGAAGGGGTCGCCGTTGCCGATCAGCGCGAAGAAGCCGCGCAGCGGCGCGCGCCCCTCGGCGTGGAGGGTCAGGTGGGGGGTGTCGCGGTCGTAGCCGACCAGCAGGGTCATCAGGCCGGCGGCGACGTAGGCGCGGTCGCCGTAGAGCTGCTTGGCCCGGCGGCGGCGCTCGACCTCGCGCACGATCGCGCCGTCCAGTCCGAGCCCGGCGCTGAAGGTGAAGCGGCGGCTCCCGGCCGCGCCGAGCCCGAGCTGCCGCCGCTGGCCGCTCTCGAGCAGCTCGAGCAGCCTGGCGGTGGCCTTGATGGTGTCGTCGGGCAGGCCGAGCGCGCGGGCGAGCACGTTGGTCTTGCCGCCGCCGACCAGCCCGAGCGGCACGGCCGCGCCCGCCAGCCCGTTGACCACCTCGTTGATGGTGCCGTCGCCGCCCATGACCGCCACCGCCTCGGCGCCGTCGGCGGCCGCGCGGCGGGCCAGCTCGGTGGCGTGCCCGGGATGGGTGGTGTGGTACACCTCGAGCTTGTGCCTGGCGGCGAGCAGGCGCACCGCGTCGTCGCGGCGCCGTGCCGCGAACCGGGTCGCATTCGGGTTGACCACCAGCGCGAGCCGCATGCTCAGTTCGACTCGTCCTCCGCCAGGAGGCCGGCGCGCAGCACCCCGAGCGTGCGGTTGAGCAGGCGCGAGACGTGCATCTGGGAGATGCCGAGACGGGCGGCGATCTGCGACTGCGTCATGCCGCGGAAGAACCGCAGGTAGAGGATGCGGCGCTCGCGGTCGGGCAGCTCGGCGATGAGGGGGCCGAGGGCGGCGCGGTACTCGAGCGCCTCGAGGCTCTCGTCCTCGGAGCCGATGTGCTCGCTCACGGTGGGTGCGTCCTCGCCCCCGGCCGGGGCGTCGAGCGAGATCACCGCGTAGGCGTTGGAGGTGTCGAGGCCTTCGAGCACCTCCTCTTCGCTCAGCCGCACCCTGGCGGCGATCTCCGAGATGGTCGGCGAGCGGCCGATCTCCTGGGACAGCTCGGCGACCACCTTGTTGAGGGACAGGTTCAGCTCCTGCAGCCGGCGCGGCACCCGTACCGCCCAGCCCTTGTCGCGGAAGTGGCGCTTGAGCTCGCCGACGATCGTGGGGGTGGCGTAGGTGGAGAACTCCACCTCGCGCTGCAGGTCGAAGCGGTCGATCGCCTTGAGCAGTCCGATCGTGCCCACCTGGATGAGGTCTTCGAGGGGCTCGCCGCGGTTGCGGAACCGCCGTGCCAGGTACTCCACCAGGGGCAGGTGGATGCCGACCAGCTCCTCGCGCAGGATCGGGTCGCGCGAGGAGACGAAGCGCCGGAACAGGTCCTTGGCGTAGGCCCGGTCCACGCCGCGCTCGTTGGACAGGCGGGCGATGTCCTCCGAGAGCTCCTCGGTGTCGAGCCCGTCGTCCTCCTCGTCCGGGTCGCGCACCACCTGGGGGTCGCGCACCACCCGGGGGTCGCGCGGGTCGGTCGCGGCGCCAGCGTCGAAGGGCACGTCGGTCACGTGCGCCCGCCGTGCTTGCGGAAGCTCAGGTGCAGGCCGCCGGCGTCCGAGCGCTCGGTGACCTCGTCGGTCACGGCGGTCAGGATCTGCCAGGCGAAGGTGTCCCGCTCCAGCGGGTCACCCCGGTCGGGGGCCTCCACCGAGACGTCCACGCGCAGCTCGGCCGGCTCCATGTGGTAATCGATCCGCAGCGTCTCGGCGCTGCCGCGGCGCGCCAGGAGCTGGGTGCACGCCTCGTCCACGGCGATGCGGAGGTCGTCGATCTCCTCGTAGGTGAACTGGAGCTGTGCCGCCAGGCCGGTCGCGGCCGCTCGCACCACCGACAGGTAGACGCCGGAGGCGGGGATCTCGAGGTGCAGGGTCGACGTACCCATGATGGTGCTACTGCTCCTTCGGCACCCGGGCGAGGGAGCTGGCCCGTCGGCCCGGCGAGAGTTGACTGGCCCGGGCCGCCGTCCACAGCGCCGGGCACGGACTATCCAACCGTCTGGACGGGAGCCATGCAACCAGGTGGCCGGCGGATGCGCCAGCGCTCACCGCTCCGGCCGGCCTCAGGCCGTTGCCACCCAAAGGATGCGGCCGCGGGCGGGAGCCTCCGGGATGGCGGGGTACATGGGCCGGCGGTCGCGTACCGAGAGGCCGGCCAGGGCGAACATCTCGGACAGATCACCGTCGCTGTAGAAGCGCTGCCAGTACGTCTCGGTGACCTCGGCGCCCCGCGTCCGCCAGCGGAGCCGCTCGGCGACCAGGTCGCCGTGGATGGTGTAGGCGGCGTCGAAGCGCAGGCGCTCCGCGTCGAGGTGGCGGTTGGCCTCGACGCCGGCGTGGAGGAAGCGGGCCGAGAGGGGCTCGACCACCACCGTGCCACCCGGGCCGGCGACGCGGCCGAGCTGGCCGAGCGCGGCGACCACCTTGGCCGGCTCCAGCAGGTAGTTGATGCTGGTGTTGAGGACGACGACCAGGTCGGCCGAGCCGCCGGCGAAGGGAACGGCGCGCAGGTCGCCGCGGACCAGCCAGACCCGGAGGGCGGCGGCCCGGCGCTTGGCGGCCGCCACCGCCAGCATGGCCTCGGAGAGGTCGAAGCCGGCGACCGGGTGGCCCCGGCGGGCGAACTCGATCGCGGCGCTGCCGGTGCCGCAGGCGGCCACGAGCACGCGGCGGGCCGGCCGGGCGTCGGCCGGGACGCCCTCGAGGCTGAGGTCGACGAAGCGCGCGTAGGGCGCGCGGCTCCACAGCTGGTCATAGATTTCGGCGTACCGGCCGTAGGCGCCGCCGGTAGACTGGCTGGGTGATGTCGACTTCATCCGTCACCCGCGAGACGCGCACCACCAGGCAGCGCAGCGCCGTGCTGGCCGCCCTGCGCCAGGCGCCCGAGCCCCTCTCCGCCCAGGACCTCCATGCCGGCCTTGGACGGAGGGTTGGGCTCGCGACCGTCTACCGGACCCTCCAGGGGCTGGTCGAGTCGGGCCAGGTGGACGTCTTCCGGCGCGACAGCGGCGAGGCGCTCTACCGGCTCTGCAACCCGCTGCACCACCACCACCTGGTGTGCGAGCGCTGCGGCAGGGTGGAGGAGATCGACGCCTGCGAGGTGCAGCCCTGGGCCGAGCGCGCCGCGCGCAGGCGGGGCTTCGCCATCACCGGGCACCAGGCCGACATCTTCGGCCTCTGCCCGAACTGCCAGGCGCGCCCGGACTGACGGGCTGGCTACGCGGCCGTGGGCTACTCGCTGCCGTCTGACTTGGCGCGGCGGCGCTGGGCGGAGGCGCCGGTGGCCGAGCGGGAGCCGGGCTTGCGGCCACGCTTCTTGAGGGTCTTGCCGAGACCCTCGAGCTTCAGCTCGCGGTAGTTCTTCTCGGAGATATCGAGCTGCTGCGTCGAGCCGTTGGGGTGCTTGATCGAGACCTGATAGGCCTCGCCCGACGGAATCTCGGATTGATCGATGTCGGAGACGTACATCGTAATCGTCTTCGTGCCCATCCCGACTCCTCTCACGGCATGGCGTGGGCGACCCCAAAGGAGCGTCGCACGATTTGGAGCAACACTAGCCACCCGAGCCTGGATTGGCAACACGTAGTCCGGTTTTCCCCTCGTGTATTTGCCGCCGGCTACCCGCCAGAGCCGCTCACCAGAGCGGCCGACACCGCCGGGACCCGCCGCTCCGAGCAGGGACGAGGCGCTGGCGGGCGAGAAAGCGGTGCCGGCACGACCGGCAGGATGGTGCGAAACCGCCCGCCCGTAGCGAGCCACGCTCCCGGTGACGGCACCCGCAAAGCGCGGCTGCCGGGGCGGGCCGAGAAATGCCTGCCCCACGGCCGCGGCCGCCCCGGCCGGCGTCGCCTCCCGCCGGCCGCGGCGCGGTCCGCAGCGGGGGCGGCGGCGGGGCGGCGGGCGGAGGCGCCTGGCATGGCGGCCTGGTCCCGCAGGTCACCGGGGACGTGCCGCTGCGCCCCGCGGTGGCTGGCCACGCTCAGCGAATCAAGCGGTGAATACCGGCAGGCACCGCCAGGAGCCGCGCGTACCGGCGCAACCACGGCACCCGCACGGCGCCGCGGGCGGCATTTCCCCGCCGGGCTGGCCGGGAACGGGCCCGCGGCCCCGTCCGGAGCCGCCGGCCGTGCCCGCCTGGGCACCCGGCGAAACCCTATCGGGCAGGCGGCCGTGCGGCCCCCAGGTCGCAAAGGCCGCCATTGCGGATGGTTCGCTGACGCGGCCCCGGCGGCGAGCGTGGCGGCCGCGCTCAACCTCGTGGAGTTACCCGAGTGGCTCCCGCCGGCCGGGTGGTTCCCGCGCCGCGGGTTTTCCTCCGCCATCGCCTGTTGGCACGCTGACGCCATAGGGAGCGATCGGCTCGGCGCGCCCGAGCGAGGCGAAATCGGACGGCCTCGGCCGCAGGCGAAAACCGCGTCGCGGTCGCGGCGGGTGGCCGCCGACGGGCCCGGCACCTGGCGGGCATGCCGCGAATTCGCGGCCCGCGGGGCCGCATTATCGGCGCGGCGCCCAAGGCCGCCGCCGGCCTATCCCGGCGCGATCCAATTCTTCCCGGCCGGCGCCGGGTCAGGGCGAGCGGACGAGACGGCCGCCGAGGCTCACCAGGCGGACCCGCTCGAGGGCGGCGAGGTCGGCCAGGGGGTCGCCCTCGACCGCGACCAGGTCGGCTACCGCGCCGGGCGCCACCCTGCCGAGGCCGCGAAGGCGCAGGTGCGCCGCTGCCGCGCCGGTGGCGGCGGCGACGGCCTGCGCCGGGGTGAGCCCGGCCTCGACCATGAGGTGCAGCTCGGTCACGTCGATCCCGGGGGGCGGGCCCTGGTTGCCGAGGTCGGTGCCGTAGACGACGCGCCCGCCAGCGGCCACGAAGGCGGCCAGGCCGGCCATGCGCGCCTCGGTTGGCTCGATGTGCATGGTCGGGACCACCGTGACGGCCGCGGCGAGGCGGCGGGCGAGCGCGTCCGGCACGGCCTGCTCGGTGAACGGCCAGTGGGCCAGCTCGCCGACGCCGGCCTCGAGCGCCTTCTCGACCTGGCGGACCCCGGCCACGTGGGCGGTGACCGAGAGCCCGCGGGCGGTGGCGGCCGCGACCACCGCCTTCAAGGTGTCGACCGGCAGGGTTGGCCCGACGCGCTCGTCGAGCGCGACCTTGACCACCGTGGCGCCCGCCACATCGAGCTCGGCGACCGCCTCACCGGCCTCGCCCGGATGGGCCACCGTCCGGGCCGTTCCCGGCGGCACCCAGACGGCGCGGGACGGATAGCCGCCGGGGACGGTGAGGATCTGGCCGGCGGCGAGCAGCCTCGGCGAGGCGGCCGCCGGACCGGCCGCGCCCCGGCGCAGCACCGCCAACCGCTCCGCCGGCCAGCCGAGGTCGCGCACGGCGGTGACGCCGCCGGCGAGCACCTCCGCGGGGTGGTGGAAGTCGAGGTGGACGTGGGTGTCGACGAAGCCGGGCAGGACGGTCAGGCCGTCGCCCGGGAGCACCATGGCGTCGCCGGGCAGGCTGGGCGCCGGATCGTCCTCGCCGGCGACCGCCTCGATCCGCCCGCCGCGCACCACCACCGTCACCGTGGCCCCGGCCGGCGCCGGGCCGCCGGAGCCGTCCAACAAGCGCGCCCCGACCAGGGCGAACGGCGCAGGGGGAGCGGGCAATGGACCCGTTCCTCAGCGGTTGACCCGGGAGCGCGACACGGCCGGAGCGTACCAGCCGGGCGGGCGGCCCAAGGTGGTCGTGTCCGGCCGGACTCCTCACCGGCGCGGTCGCACGGCGCCGAGCGGGTACCATCCCGGGCGGGGCCGGGACCGGACGAGGTCAGGAGGTTGCGTGCTGGCGGAAGAGGGCGAGCAGCGGTTCGAGCCCATCGTCCTGGACGGCCTGCCCGACGGCGGAACGCCGCTCCCGCTCGGGCCACGCGTGACCCTGTACGTCTGCGGCATCACCCCGTATGACAGCGCCCACCTCGGCCACGCCTTCACCTACGTCGCCTTCGACACGCTGGTCCGCTTCCTGCGCTGGCGCGGCCACGAGGTCGTCTACTGCCAGAACGTCACCGACGTGGACGACGACCTGCTGCGCCGCGCGGCACGCGACGGCGAGGACTTCCGCGAGCTGGGCCGCCGCGAGATCGCCGACTACCTCGAGGTGATGGACGCGCTCAACGTGGCGCGCCCGACCTATTTCCCCAAGGCCACCGAGGAGATCGCGGCCATGCTCGACCTGGCCACGCGCCTGGTCGACGACGGCTTCGCCTACGAGGTGGACGGGACGGTGTTCTTCGACGTCACCACCTACCCGGGCTTCGGCAGCCTGTCCGGGCTGCCCGATCAGGAGCTGCACGACCTGCTCGCCGAGCGCGGCGGCGACCCGGCGGACCAGCGCAAGCGCCACCCGCTCGACTTCGTCGTCTGGCAGCGCAGCCAGCCCGGCGAGCCGTCGTGGCCGAGCGCCTGGGGGCCGGGCCGCCCCGGCTGGCACCTGGAGTGCTCGGCCATGAGCCGCCGCTACCTCGGCCTCACCATCGACCTCCACGGCGGCGGCGCCGACCTGGTCTACCCGCACCACGAGTCGGAGCGGGCCCAGTCCGAGGCGGCCAACCGCTCGGAGTTCGTGCGCCGCTGGCTGCACACCGGCATGGTGCGCTACGAGGGCGAGAAGATGTCCAAGTCGCTCGGCAACCTGGTGTTCCCGGCGGTGCTGATGCGGGAGTACGAGCCGGCCGCGGTGCGCCTGGCGATGCTCGCCCACCACTGGCGCGTGGCCTGGACGTTCGACCCGGAGGAGCTGAAGGAGGCCGCCGAGCGGCTGGAGACCTGGCGTCGCGCCGCCGCCCGTCTCCGCGAGGGCTCGACACGCTGGCTGCCGGAGGAGGTCGAGACCGCGCTCGCCACCGACCTGGACACCCCGACCGCACTCGCGGCGGTCGACCAGCTCGCCAAGCAGGGCGACGGCGCCGGCGTCCTGGTCGCCGCCGAGGTGCTCGGCGTCCGCCTCCACGAGCCCGCCTCTTGACCCGCGCTCTACGCTTGGCACATGCGCGGCGACTGGGTCGAGGTTCTGGTGGACACCGGCAACGGTGTGCGCTCGTTCGAGATCGCCGCGACCAGGGACGGCCGCAGGGTCGAGGTGACCACCTCGCGCAGCCTGGTCGAGGTGGCGGAGGTGACCCGCACCGGCCAGACGGTGCGCAGCGCCCGCTTCCTCGCCGGCCGGGTGGTCGCGATCGTGGAGCACCCGGCCCGCGACGGCCGCGCGCCCGGGCGTGCCCAGGACGCGCCGGGCGGTCAGACCGGCGTCAGCCCTTGACCGGCACCCTGCCCATGGTCAGCCGGCGGGCCAGCGCCTCGAGCACGTTGCGGCGCGCCTCCGTCGGCCAGGTGTAGGACTCCCGGTCCTCGTACGCCTCGCGCACCCCGTTGCCCTTGATCTTGCGGAGCGCGTCGACGATCTCCTCGTCGGTGAGGTCGAGGACGGCGGCCTCGATCGCCGCCTTGGTCGGGTTCGTCTCGGGGGGCATCGCCGTGGTCCTGACCTTTCCGCGCTCGCCGATGGTGCCGCCTGGAGCATAGAGCCTCAACCGGCCCGGCGGCGGGGCGTCACTACTCCGGTGGGGGTAGGAGACCCGCCCGGACGTGCTCCGATCCGCGCAGCCAACTCACGCCCTGAGGCGGACGACGGTGGCCCGGAGGCTTTCGTAGGGTGATCGGGACGGCGATGCCTGCCGTCACCCGAGCCGACAAGGAGCACCGATGCGCACCTGGTACCGGATCCTGCTGCCGCTCGCGCTCGGCGTCGCCCTGCTGGCCGGCTGCAGCTCCGGCCAGCAGGACAGCGCGCCGCCGAGCGCGGCCCCGGCCAAGGGGGTCGACGAGATCGCGGCCAAGGACCTGAAGTTCGCTCCCGCGGTCGTCGAGGTGCCCGCCGGGACGACGGTGACCTGGAAGTTCGACGACCGCGGCGTGCCCCACGACGTCAAGGCGGACGGCTGGAGCTCTGGCAAGCCTCGCAGCTCCGGCAGCTTCTCCCACACCTTCAGCAACCCGGGCAGCTACGACTACGTCTGCACGATCCACCCCAAGATGACCGGCCGCGTGGTGGTCACCTCGGGATAGCGCGCCCGATTCCCGGGAAGCTTGCGCGCCTCTCCGTCGTTACCGGAGGGGCGCTTCCCATGGGCGGGAGGGACGCTCCGTGGCGCACCGGTCCGCGCCGCCACCGGTTCCCGCACGGGTCCAGGGCTCGCGAACAGCGGCAGCCCCCGGATGACAGGAGGTCCGGGGGCTCGAGCGGAGCCCGGGTGAGCAGGGGTCACGTCCGGGGGCCGCCGGCATGCGTGGCGTGGTCCCCGGACGAGTAGGGGGTCCGGGGGCTCTCCAACCGCAACGGCAGCACCCGGACCTCCGA
>Ga0307278_10000289_pt1 | contig 25738 bp, 36 predicted proteins | sample ER_DNA_117_FD_194482 | JGI IMG/M metagenome (GOLD analysis project Ga0307278, IMG submission 194482) | Bulk soil microbial communities from the East River watershed near Crested Butte, Colorado, United States - ER_DNA_117 | ecosystem: Environmental > Terrestrial > Soil > Floodplain | place...
CCCACTTAGCGCGGCCGGGCGAAGCCCATGGTACCAGCGTGGTTCGCGGCTAAACTGACCCTCCCTGGGGCGCATAGCTCAGCGGGAGAGCGCCCGCTTCACACGCGGGAGGTCGATGGTTCGATCCCATCTGCGCCCACCAAGGAAGGCCCTGGAAACGGGGCCTTTCGCGTTGTAGGCGCGGCCGGGCCGCGGCTTCGGGGAACCGGGCGGGGAACCATTCGGCGTCGGAATCCGACATCGCCCGGCGGCGATGGGCCGACAGAGATGGTCGGACTTGGAGGGCGGCGGGCTATGGAAGCGCCTTGAAGTGATCGCACTCGACCGCGCATACGAGGAAGAGATCGTCGTGGCGGCGGATCGGTTCCGCGCACGTTGGGGCCGTAGCCGGAGGGCTTCGTAGTTCCCGCCGAACCGCGAACCGCCGACTCGGGGGGAGCGGTAGGCGTGCCGATAAGGACGTCGTGCCGAGGAAGTCGCGCCGGTCTCATCCGGGTGGGCGGCACCAGCCACTCCTGATCGAGCCCTCGACGGGGCCGTCGAGGTGGAAGGTGTCACTGAGGAGGGCCGTCAGGTTCACTGGGGTCGTTCTCGCGGTCGTCGGGGCCGTCGTTCTCCTTACCGACTGGATCGACTGGCCCTGGTGGGTCGGCCTCGGTCTCGGATCGCCGCTAGGTCTCCTGCTCCTGCTCGACGACGGCTTCGGTGACCCGGTCGCTGACTTCTTGGACGGCGACTCCTTCGATGGCGGCTTCCTCGACGGCGGAGGAGGCGATGGCGGTGCTGGCGGTGGCGATGGTGGTGGCGGCGGTGGTTAGCCCTACTTCGCGCTTAGACCTGGCTCACGTGGCTTGCATTTCCAATAAAAGGCGAAACGCGACGCGCTCGGCTCAGTCCTCGTCGTGACCGTCCTCGTCGTTCGTCTGCTCTCCTTCCCCGGCCTCTCCCTCGAACTGCGCCACCTCTTCCTCGGTCGGGTGACGCTGTCGGGTTCCCTCGACCTCTTGCTCGTAACGCTTGATCTCCTCGTCGGTAGGCGCGCGCTGTTCCATGCCCTGGTCGGCGCGTGCCTCACGCTCGAAGGCCTTGACCTCCTCGTCGGTCGGCTCGCGCTGCTCTCCGATTTTCCTCCGGTCGTCCTGGCCCACAACGATCACGCTCCTCTCGCCAGTCGGCGTGTCGGCTCTAGCGCGTCCGAGCGGTTGTAGCACGCCTCCGATTACGTGGCGGGAGTCCCACCCCACTCTTCGCCGCAGAATGTTCTTCTTCGAGAAGACAGCGACGTCGAGCCGATAGGCAAGGGGAAGGGTCTCCTCGTCCAGAGCGATCAAGACCTCGTCCACGATCGGTTCACCAGGTTCAACCCAGCCTTGATCCGTGAACACACGCACAGTCTTCCCCCTCTTCCACGCTGTAGATCTCCAATCGGGGCGATGAAGCGTCAGAACGCGAACCCAGGCGCTGTAGATGGGGATCTTCGTCACTCCTCGGTTCTGGAGGTGAACGTGGACTCGGACGCCTCTAAGTCCATCGCCTGAGAACGCCGTTCCCTCGATCAGCAACTCGGCCTTGTACTTGAGGGTGCGCCCCTTCACGAAGCGGAAGAAGGCCCAGACGCCAGCGACGATGATCGCCCCCGCGGCGATGATGCTCTGGACGGCCCCGGCCCAGTCGCCGAAGTTCATCGGCTGCTCGGTTCCCACAACCTTCGATTCTCCTTCCGACGGTAGCTGGAGGGGCCGAGCGGATTCGCGAACGCCGCGGCGCTGAACCCTCCTGCTCGGCCCGCGTCCAACCTACGACTGGGAACTTGCCGCGTCTAGATGGCTTCTGGGGCCAGGGACAGGGATGCCAGCTTCAGTCGCTCGACGCCGTCCCGCGCAGAGCGGCGATTTCGGGAACGCCGAGCAACTGCTCAAGCGTGTTGAGAGTGAATGTTCTCCCGCCCGTCGCGATCACAACGTCAACAAGCGCAGCAGGACGTTCCCGCCATCCCTTCCCGTCGATCACTGCGCAGGGGATGAGGCCGCGCTGGTTCGCCGCCTGAGCCAGACTCCGTATTCGCGCGGCCTTGTCGCGAACCGTCCCGCCGTCCTCGCCGATCTTGCTTTCGAGCACGACCGTGGGTGACGTGTCGGGGAGAAGGAAGTCCGGGCCGGGATTGATTCCGAACCGCTGGGCCGTTTCAGTCGCGCCGCTCGCGCCCGTACTCGAATGGTGATACGGGATCCCCTCCCGATCGAGCAAGGCTGCAAGCGGGCGTTCGAGCAGGGCATCGCCCTTTGCTTCTGAGTACGCGTCCTGAACCTGCCTCCACACACCGCCGACGTATCGCTGGTAGAGGAGTGCCCAGTAAGGGACTCCCTCGCTCGCGTCTCGCGCGACACTCTCCCATCCGTCTTCGGTGTCCCGCTTGTCAAGTTTCGAGTGGAACACCTCGGCGGAGGCGTCTGGCACGTGCAGGATCGATCGCTCCATCAAGGCGATGATGGTCGCCGCGATCGCCTCGATCATGGTGCGGCGAGCAGGCGTAACGGTCGAGGGTCGCGCTTTCCGCTCAAAGGTCTTCAGCCGCCCGCCTGTGACATTCGGCGTCGGATCGACAAGGCGCACGGCCACTGCCAGCTCGTTGTGGGTGAAGCCGGCGATCATCCGAAGAGGGGCGAGCGCCGACGGTTCGCGAGCGAGTGCCCGCACGATCGTCTCTCTGGAGACGTCCATGAACTGCGCGGTCTCCTCGGCCAGGACTTCGTAGGCCGCCGCGAAGGCGGCTTCCGGTGCCATCGCGTCGCCCCGAGGAATCAGGTGGAAACTCGGTTGAGTAGTGGCGAGGTAGCTCTCGGCGAGCAAGGCACGCGCCGTCTCGGCATCCGTGCCCTGCTTCGCCAGGACGATCGCGACCGCCTGGCCGCGCGCGGTCTGCAGAGGCGCGTCGCCCGCCGCCGCAATGACGACCCGCTCCTCGCTAGACAGCGACACGGAGGAAGCCGGGCGAATCGTCGGCTTCGTTCATGCGGAGACGATCGCGGGCGACGTCCACGAACTCACGGTGGAGTTCGAGTCCCCCGGCGCGGCGATCGAATCGCCGAGCTACGACCTGAGTCGTACCGCTTCCACAGAACGGATCAATAACGACGCCGCCCGGCGGGCACGTAGCCTGCGCGAAGAACGCCGCGAGACCTTCCGGCATCGCCGCCGTGTGATCTACGCCGTAGTGCTGGTTGTACGTCTGAGGGACGGCAAGCACGTTCCCCGGATCCGCGCCGCCCTTCTCGTAAGTCTGCGCCCGATTCCTTCCATAGCCCGCGGCCGTCTCGCGCCTCCCTCGCGTGTCGAGACGCCGACGCAAGATCTCGTTCGGCGGTGTCTTATAGGGAACACGCACGGCGTCGAGGTCGAAGTACGGTTTTCGGCCTCGTGCGAAGTGGTAGACGTACTCGAACGCGTCCTTTGTGCGAGGGCCGAAACGGCCAGGCACAGCATTTGGCTTTGTCCAGATGTAGGTCTCAATCCAGCGCCAGCCGAGGTGCTGGAGGGCGAGAACAAGTTCGTAGACGTAGGGGTGCCTTTGACCACGGAGCGGGCCGGACTTCGCGACCCGGTTCTTTATGTTCAGGACGAACGAACCCTCAGCCGCTGTCGCCCTGAACATGGCGCGAGCGAGAGGAAGGAACCACTCGACGTAACGGTCAGGATGGATGCGGCTGTACGCGCGCGCGTCAGCGTATGGTGGCGATGTGAAGAAGAGATCGACGCTCTGTTCAGGAAAGGCAGGAAGCCACTGTGCGGCATCGCCCCACGTGACCCCCTCGACCAGGAGGCGGTCAAGCGCGGCGGACGGATCGCGGGGTGGGTGAGGTGCAGACGGGCGGGCCTCCACACCTCCCACCCTAAAGGGCATGGCTGACGGGCTGGCTCTGCTGCCGAAGGCCGACCAGAGCGCAGCTACTCCTCCAACTCGCCCGCCTTGGCGGCCTCGACGAAGGCATCGAGTACGTCGCTGAGGCGCGAGAGGTGCTGAGATAGCTCCTCATCGTTCATGCCTTCGAGCCGCTCAAGCGCGAGAGGGAGCGTCTCGGGTCGCCACAGATCGCGCCAAGGCTGGTCGAAGGGAATCTCGTCGTACATGTCCTCCTCAAGGTCGTACACCTCAACACGAAGGTCATGCTCCGGGTGTATCCCGACGAACGTCCTAAAGCCACGTTGCACCCAGAGCTTGTATGCACTCGATACGTCCCGGCGGATCGTCCGGTAGTGCTCGCGTGCCTCCGGCTCTTGCACGCGCTGGGCAGCGCCAGCCGCGATGCCACGCCACCGATATAGCTCGTCAGTGAGTCGCTCCCACGTGCTGCGAAACGTGGCCACTTCGTCGGCCAGGGCAGGGCGGGGGGGAGGCTCGGAGGCCCTCTTGGGTCGAAGAAGGCGGCGAGCCGTCGCAGCTAAGCCGACAAGCATCAACGTGAACGCAGTTAGTCCGAGCAGGACAAGAAGCGCGTTCGGCGTTGGAGTTGACGCGATCAGCCAGCGCCCCAGCCTTCGGGCTCCATCCCGGAAGCCGTCAGAGAAAACCGCCCCGAGTACCAATCCGACGGTGATCCCGCCAGCCACGGTGGGAACGAGGGCCGTCAGAAGCGCGTCCCGATGCTTGCGGAACCACCCTGCTATGTCTGAAGCGATACTCGTAGCGGGGGAGAGTATCCCTGTCGTCTACGAACTTGACTTTCGCGCCGTTTCAGAGCGTCCATGCCTCGGCGGGCGACCCCAAAGGGAAGGGAATGGCCGAGGACAAGTGCACGTCCCGCTCAGGAAATGCGCGACTCGGCTGACTTGGATCGCCCCGGGCGATGGGGCTACACGGATGACGGAGTTGGAGGTCGGCCGGAGCCCACCCGTCGATACTTAGACCATGACGCCAGCCACCACGATCACGACCGCCACGAGAAGTAGCAGCTTCCTGACGCTCAAAGAGGCCGCGGACGTGCTCGACGTCTCGGTGAGCACCGCTCGAAGACTCGTCACCTCCGGCTCGTTGCCTTCGAGCCGGTACGGGCGGCTCTCGGCCATTCGCATCGAGCGCCGCGACCTCATCGAGTTCCTCGAAGCCTCCCGGAGGTGGAACGGTCATGCCTAAGCCCGCTCCGATCAAGCTGCCCCCCATCCTGCCGCGCCCGGACATCCGTCCCACGCCGGGGCCACGCCGATGAGTGAGAAGTGGATCGACTGGCACCAAGAGCCGGAGCCCGGTGAGACCTGGGACTTCCGGCGCTACGAGTCCGACCCGGACATCGACGCCCTCGCCGAGCAGATGGGCGTCCTGCCCGAGGACGTGACCCCCGAGACGATCCTCGGTTACGTGGAAGAAGTCCGCGCGGCCGCAGTAGCGCCCGCCTCTCCGGCCGCGCGCTCCTACGCTCAGGACTACGCGGCGGACGGCGTTCGATCCCCCTCGCCCGCCGCCGCGAAGATCGACGAATGCCACGCGGCGATCCGCCACGGCAAGGGTTCGGAGGAGACGTTGAAGAAGCAGGCGGAGCTTCTGAAAAGCCACCCCGAGATGCGCGACCTCCTGGAGCGCAACGTGCGCAAGGGCGAGGAGGCCATGGACGAGTTGGCCGACCACGAGGAGGGGCTCTATGCCTCCCTCGCCGTGAATCTCGGCCTGGACGTCCCAGAGCCGAAGCGCGAGCACGCGGAGAAGGACGAGTTGACGGACGAGGAGCGGGCTTTTCGCCGCTACGAAAACGAGAACCTGGGGCTCGAATCGTGACCAGGCTCCTGCGAAAGATCGACGACCTGGAGAAGGACGTCTCCGCGCTGCGGCGGGAAGCCCACGATGCGACCCCCGAGGCAGCCGCGAAGACGCTGGAGGCGCAGCGGCGCGAGCGCATCTCCTGGGGCGCGCGCATGGGATCGTGGGCCTGGAAGCACCTCGTTCCCGAGGAGGCCGAGGAGGCGAAGCGCATCTTCGAGGAGCGCAACTCGCACAACGCCATCGAAGCGCGCAGACGCGCGATGATCGAGTCCGAGGAGCGGGTCGGGCACGAGTACCTCGGTCAGAGCGGGTAGCCGTGCGCGAGAGCGACTTCCTTTCCGTCACCGAAGCGGCGGAGCGGCTGGGCGTGGGGCTGAGTGCCGTCCACAACGCGATCCACCGGGGACACTTGCGCGCCCTCCGCTTCCGTTGCCCCTGCGGAAGCCACTCCGGCCCGCCGCGCGATTACATCGCCGTCGCCGACGTGGACGCCTACGACACGGGCGTCCGGCGGCACACGCGGCCCGAGATCCGGGAGCGCATCCTCGCGCTCGGCAAGGCCGGGCTGGGCGCACGGGCGATCGCGCGGACGCTCACCGAGGAGGGCATCCCCGCTCCGGGCGGCGGCGCGTGGATCGACGCCACCGTCGGAAAGATCCTCACCGCGCTTGGCCCCGGCCCCGGCCGGGGGGCCAGGACTGACCTTGCGCCGAGACCGAGAGGGAGCCGATGAGCGCCGGAGACTGGACGCCCGCCTTCCCCGGCCAGCGTCCCCCCTTCGAGCCGAGCAACGTGCTCGCCGTCAAGCACGGCGCGTATGCGAGCGTCGCCCTGGGGTCGCGCGTCGAGGAGTTGGCCAACACCATCCGTCCCTTCGTCCCGGGGTACGCGCCCGGAGACGAGATCGCGCTCCGCGTCCTCTGCCTGGCGCTCGCCCGCATGGAGGCGTCCTCGACAGTGGACTCGCCCGATCTCAAGCGGCTGCGCGAGGACGAGAAGGGCTGGGCGAACACCGTGCGGAGGTTCCTGGCTGATCTCGGACTCACCCCCACGAGCCGCGCCGCCCTGGGCGTCAACCTCTCGCGAGCACGAGGGGAAGCTCTGCGGGCACATATCCGCGAGACATATGGCGAGCCGGGTCGGAGTCCATGCTGACGCGGGCCTTCTCATCGGTGTTCAACAAGTACGACCTCGATCTACGGCGTCTCCAGCGCGTGTGGGGGGTCGAGGACGGCGAACTTTACGGGGCCAAGCTGGGAACTCGTGTTTCGCTCCCAGCGTGGCCCCGAAGGGTGGAGCTAGTGCTCAGCGCACCACGAGCACTTTTGGCGGCCGCCAGTGCCGCTTATCCGGTGTTCGGGCTTGATGTTCTGGCCGTAAGGGCACGCGCTGTCGTCGTGGTAGACCTCGGGTTCCTCGGGCTCAGAGGTGTGGAACGGGGATACCTTCAAAGGGATCACCTCCTTCCGATAACCGACTCTCTTGGTGCCTGTGACAGCAGGCAACGAGTGCCACAAGGTCTAGACGACGAGTCGGACGTTGTCCTCTGGGGATGTAACGATGCGTCTCGCGTCCTGCAGGCGTCGATAGCTGACTCGCGGAGGCCGGGTGACAGCCCGGCTTCTGCTTTCCAGGGGTCAGGCGGCCAGCTGAACGACACGCGGCCCGACTTCACCCCCCTTCGCCGACCTTCCTCCGCAGACCCCGCGCGCTCGCACGCGAGGCCGATCAGCGTTCCCCGCCCGTTCCCCGCCTTCGCAATCGCGCGCCTGGCGCGGGCTTACGCCCGGACTCCTACTCACGTAGTAGGGGGTCGGGGCTAGTGGCGCTATCAGCTTGCGAACTGGGAGCGGATTACCTCCGGGCCACCCCGATCGGGGAGACCGGCGAGCCGCAAGTGGATCTCGGTGGCCCTGCCGTACCAGTGGAAGTCCGGCTCCTTGCGGGACGAGCCCTCCAACTGCGCGTAGCCACCGCCTCGGTCGCTGACCCGGATCTCCTCCGTGGGGCCTACGTCCCCTGCCGTCGCCTCCAGCCGCTTCAACTCCTGCCGGATGGCCGCGATCAGGTCGTCCACGAGGACGAGGCTATGCCATGAGCCTGCCCCGCGTCGCTCTCGTCCAGGCGTGCGACGACCCCGACCTCCTGGGTTTCCCGTTGTGGCCCCGCCAGCGTGACCTCCTCGCGGAAGTCGAGGCAGGCCCGCGGCTCCAGGTCTGGGCTCTCGGCCGACGCTCCGGGAAGACGACGATGGCCGCGCTCGTGGCTCTCCATGCCTGCCTGTTCCGGCCCGACCTGGACGCGCTCGTGCGCCCGGGGGAGCGCCGCTACGCCGTCGCCGTCGCCACGAACCTGAGACAGGCGCGCCTGTTCGTGCGCGCCGCCCTCTCGATCGTCGAGGCGAGCCCACTGCTGGCGGAGATGATCGCCACCGTCACCGAGGACGAGATCATGTTCGTGGGCGGACAGACGCTCGCCGCCTTCCCCTGCTCCAGCCGGGGAGCGCGCGGCTGGCCCATCTCGACGCTGCTCATGGACGAGGCCGCGTTCATGATCTCGGACACGGAAGGCCCGGCGGTCGCCGAGCGTGTCTTCGCGAGCTTGGCTCCGAGCACGGCGCAGTTCGGGGACGCCGCCCGCATCGTCGTCGCCTCGACGCCCTACGGCCAGGACGGGCTGTTCGCGACGCTGTACGCGCAGGCTGCCGAGGGTGAGCTTGAAGACGCCGCCGCCCACACGGCGACGAGCGCGAGCGTGAACCCGACGATCACGCCCGACTTTTTGGCCCGCGAGCAGAAGCGCGACCCGGAGTCCTACCGGGGCGAGTACCTGGCGGAGTTCGTTGGCTCCGGCCATGCCTTCCTCGACCCGCAGAAGATCGAGGACGCGATCAGCGACCGCGGGGAGATCGACCCACTCACCGGACTCGGCTGGGTCGCCGGTTTGGATCCGGCGTTCTCCTCGGATCCCTTCGGGCTCGCGATCGTCGGGCGCGACCCGAACCAGCCCTCGCGGCTCGTGCTCGGGGTGGCCCGCCACTGGAAGCCCTCGGGGCGCAAGGCGACCTCGTTCGAGGAGCGGCGCGAGATCGAGGACGCCGTACTCCGGGAGGTGGCGGACGAGTGCAGCCGCTACAACGCCCGCGTCGTCACCGATCAGTTTTGCGCTCCCGCCGTCGTCGATCGACTCCGCGACGCCGGGCTCTCTGTCGCGGCGGAGGCGATGACGGCGACGACGAAAACGGCTGCCTTCTCCGAGCTTCGCGCCCGCCTGAACGCGGGTACGCTCGATCTTTACGAGGCCCCGGGGCTGGTTCCCGAGCTTCGCCGCCTCCGGACGAGGTACACGGCCGGAGCGGCGTCCGTCGTCAATCCGCGGGTGGGCGGAAGTCACGGCGACATGGCCCAGGCGCTCGCGCTGGCCGTCTGGGCGCACGACCGCGGCGGGACGTCCTGGGGCCAGGCGGCGCGGGTCGGCGGAGATGACCTCGGCATCCGCTCCTCCCTGAGCGGCTGGGGAGAGGAGAGGTTGGGCTATGACGCGACGCTGTAAGGCCCCAGGAGCCCCGCAGAGCCGAACGCCTGTTCGGAAGCCTGCCTCGACCCTCGCAAGCCGTCAGAGCGCCGCGCAGCGCGGCTGGCAGGGCCAGAGAGACCTCATTCCTCGCGCTGACCCTCAGGGAGAACCCGGAAGGGCCGCGCCTGCGTGCGCTGCGTCGTAATGATTGGAGCCCACCACCCCTTCGGCAGGCGACGCAGGACGTCCGCCGCTAGGTCGATCGGGTACGCACCGAACTGGTCGAGTAGCTGACCCTCGACACGACCCTTCGCGTGCAATATGGCGACGCCGTCGCCGGAGGGGTTTTTTGTCCACGCCTCTGGTGCCCAAAGCTCTCGACGACCCGGATTGGAGTGCCGCCAGAGCTCCTTGTTGAGGATCACATCGATCGCGGCCTGCTCCACCCGCCGGAGTACCGGTCGCAGATCCGCCTCGACGACAAACGTCCGGCGCGCGTCTGCGTGGGTCGCAGCGTCGCGGAGATCTAGCCAGGCATCGATCTCGTCCTGCGTGTAGCCATACCTGGTGTGGAGGAGGGACAAGAGCGGTGTGCAAAGCTGCCGCGCTGGAAGGGCAAAGGCGCGCTCGAAGACGCGAAACAGATCATGGAACCGGCCAGTGGGATGCACCTGGGCGAACGCTTCAGCGAGGAGCCGGATACCGTCGGATCGGTCGGTGAGTCCGCCGAGGATCTCGTCATTCAGGACGACACGCGATACATGGTTCGTAAAGCCGAGGATCCGGTCGAACTCGTGGATTCCATGCGTTGCCTCCAGCCACCGGCGCGCGTTCTCGCCATGAGGCTCGAGCGCGACGCAGGGAAACGGAGAAGCAATGTTCCGCGCGCAACGGTCGCTGACGGAGACCAGGTCCGCGATGGCCTCTATGGCTTGCTCCGCCTTCCGCCGCGCCGGCGTCGGAACGACGATGAGGCGTCCGCCCGCGAGCTTCGGCCGGTACTGAAGCTTCACCCCGGCGGCGATCAAAACCGTGAGGGTGCCGTCCGCCTCCCATGATCCAAGCGTCTGAACCTGAACCTCCCCGAAGTCCGCGCCAAACCAGTTGTCTTGCGCCGGAGGTGGTCGGAACGCAACGATGGCCAGCCGCCAGAGGGTCAGGCCGGCGTCGCTTCGCTCGGCCTCCGTCCCACCTATAACGGATGCGTTGTCAGCGGTGGACATTCCCGACGCTGAGATCATGCCTGTTCGGCCCGGGGCGATTTCCTCGGGGGCGACTTCCGGCGGGCGTTCTACGATTTCCGTCATCGAAGTGCGTTTCCGTCGATGCGCCCTTCGTCTTCAAAGCCGCCCGAGCGCCGCCCACGAGGCGGCGTTCGTGCGTCCGGGGCTCCGTCCGGCGGGGGTGGGATCCTCTCCGCAGCCTTGAAGCCACCCACCTCTCATCGACGATGCGACCTCTCGAAGTAGCCACGGCCTCCAGGCCGTCCCTCGTGCGCGAGTTCTCGCGTAGCGGCGACCCGCCGCGTCCGAGGCATGGTCTGGAGGTGAGCGGCTAAGAGAAAAACGCGAGAGCGGCGCGACCGCAAAACAAAAGAGCGACCCCCGCTCCGTTAGGTGCTCGGCGGAGGCCGCTCCCGTGAGAAAGTCTCTCTCCTCTCTCAGCGGCCAGCGTACTACCTCGGGCGGAGGAACCCGTCCTTACAGAAGGGCTCGTCGAGTAGCCGTCGAGCCAAAGGGGCATCGAACCATCCCAGATTCCATCTAGAACCCCCGTGCGTGTCGCCGAGAGGCGAGGGCTGGCGGAGCGAGTGGGCGGGCCGAGAGGCTCGCCCCACGTGGTAAAGCGCGACCTGGGCACGTCAACAAGCTCCGGGCCGATGGTCATACGGAATCCTCAGTCCTGTGGCAGATCGGTTTCTACCGCCCCCTCAACCAGGGGGCAGTACGCCTCCGATCGCCGTTGTCCTCGAACCTGTAGCAGGGGAGGGAGCCAGGTCGAAAAGTCGCCAGACCTTTTCGACTAGACGGGGGTGCGGGGGGCGGTCATGAGCCCCCCGGGTTGAGACGCGCGTCGCGGAAAGGCAGGGGGGAAGACCTCCAGAGAAGGGGGACACGGAGCGCGACGAGTCCGGGCTACGATGGTCGCGTGAGAGAGGACGACGATCCCCTGCGCGAGCCGAGACGACCTCGCCGGAAGCTCGACCGCTCGAACATCTCCAGGTACGTCCCCGTGAGGGTTTCCGCGGGCGGCGGCAAGAGCTTTGTCGCCCTCGGTCTCCTTCGCCGCGCTAAACGCTACCTCGCGCCTCCTCGGATTCTGAGATCGCCCCGCGGTCGATCTCCTCGTCGCTCGGCCCATCGTCGCACTCGGCGTCCGGCGAGTCGCGGCGCTCCGGGCTCAGAACCCTCACCACCATCGCAGCCGCGGCGTCGCCGCGACCTCGAAGCCGTCGAGCGGCTCGACGTCCTCGAATCGAACGAGGCCGACTCCACGGCCCGCGCTCCACCTCCTGACGATTTCCGTCCGATGGAAATCGAACTCAGGAGGAGACGCGATGAGCACGAAGACGAAGCCGACGAAGCTCACGGCCCCGCAGCGAAAGAGATTGGCGGCGCTGGAGGGCCTCGTCCGGCAGGGCCTCGATTCCGTCGTCGAAATGGGGCGCGCGCTCGCGGAGATCCGCGACAAGCGCCTGTACAGGGAGACGCACCGTAGCTTCGACGTCTACTGCCGCGAACGGTGGGGCGTGGCCCATCACACCGCCCGCGGCTACATCGAACACGCCGAGGTGACGCGAAAAGTAGGGACGTCCCTACCTTCGCTCAGCGTCGGCGTAGCGCACGTGCTCGCCCCGCTCACTCGGGACGAGCAGAAGAAACTCGGCCCCGTCGTCGCCAAATTGCCGGTGCGCGAGGCGCGTCGCCGCATCCGCGACTATCGGGACGGTCTGCTGAGCCTCGACGAGGCGCTGCACGCAGAGGCGAAGGCAGCTGTTGACGGAGCGGAGCCCGTCGTTTCGCCGAACGTGGACGACGCGATCGACCGCTTCGAGCGGGCGCGCGATATCCTCGCGCGCTTCACGCCCGCGCTGGAGGGCGCGACGCTCACGGACGAGCAGCGCAAACGGCTGGACGCGACCGTCGGCGGCATCCGCGCGCTGCTCGACAAGGTGGGGGCGTAGCGATGAGGTACGCGGACACGCCCACGTTCCTCCACCTCAACGATCGCGCGAAGCTGCTCGATCTCCCCTTGTGGATCAAGGTCAGGTTCTTCGACGAGATCGACCCGGACGGCCTGCACGTCCTCGCCTACGCGCTCCCGCACGGGATCCGGCCAGGGAGCCTCGGCGCAGAGCGGCCGGAGCACTACCGGACGGCCTGGTATGCCGAGATGGCGGACGGCCGAAGCGCACCGATCAGCCTCGACGTGGGGGCGGTCGAGCTTGAGCGCCTACCGGAGATCAAAGGAACGCCCGACGAGATCATCGTGAGCGAGGGGGCGAGCTTCCCTCCGTCGTCGCGTTCGAAAGCGGCCTCCTGATCGACGGGAGACATGTCGTCGAGGCCGTGAAGCTCATCCATTCCCAGGGTGGCGACGCTCCCGATCTCCTCCCAGCTCTCGTCGTGCCGGATCTCTCGGACGAGGAGTTGGCCGCGATCCGGGAGTCGATCGGCGGGGAGCGTGAGCAGGCCGGTTAGCCTCACGCTCCCGCCCGAGGCCGTCGAGACCATCGTCGAGATGGCCGTCCAGCGTGCCGTCGAGCGACTGCGCGCCGAGCCCGATCCCCCGAAGCCGGTGCTCCTCTACGGGGCGAAGGCGGCGGCGGCGTACCTGGGGATGCCGTCACCGAAGATGGTCAACAACCGCCTCGACCGGATCCCCCACCGCAAGGAGGAGGGCGGCGGGCTCGTCTTCGAGACGGCGAAGCTGGACGCGTGGGCGGCGAGCTAATCGGACTTGCGCCGAGGCCCGAGCAGATCCGTCCCCGGGAGCGTCCGCTTCGTCCACCGCTCGACATCGGCGCGCTTCCAGAGACGCTTCCCGCGCACCTCGGCGACGGGCTCGGGGAAGTCCTCGCGGGCGATGTACCGCCAGACGCTCCGCTTCGAGCCGCCGACGATTTCCGCGATCTCCGGGGGGCCGACCAAGTCCAACACGGGGCGAGCGTACCAGGGCGCGCGGACGGATGGCGCGCTCCGCGCCAAGTGGATAGAATGGCGCTGTCAGTGACAACCGAGAAGGAGGAACGATGAAGGGGAGCGATTACAACATCCCGCGCACGTTCGAGGGTGACTTAGAGAACCCCCCCGCGGGCTACACAGTCGGCGAGGCAACGCAGGGGGACTTGGCCGACGCCGGGTTCCGCCACGCCGAGAGAGGCGAGCCGCGCAAGCCGGGCGAAGCACCGCTCGACGAGCTTCTCGTGAGTGGGCAGCAGACCATCACGATGGAGACGGCCCGACGCATCCTCGCCGAGTCATGGGTCTACGTGCTCCGCGATGGCGACGGCCGCATCGTGGCTACGTGGGACGAGGGCCGATGGTGGACGCCGGACGAGTCGGCCGAGTTCCTCGCCGCCCTCCTCGCCGAGGCGAAGCGATGAGCGCCCCGAGGAAGCGCAGGGAGAGCGTCCCGGGTCGGCCCGGTATCTACGTCCGCACGCTGGCCGACGGGAGCCGCAAGTTCGAGATCAGCTACTACGGATCGGACAAGCGCCGGAGGTTCAAGATGGTCGCGGGGGGCGTCACCGACGCTGCGCGCGAGCGACGGGGGCTCATGGCCGAGATCGACAAGGGTGCGAAGGTCGCCCCCACGAGGGACACCTTCCGCGTCGTCGCAGAGAGGTGGCTCGAACGGCAAAAGGGGCGTGTCCGCCCGCGGACGTACACGACCTACGAGACCACGATCCGCGTCCACCTCAACCCGGCCTTCGGCGACAAGCGACTGGTCGAGATCACCGAGGACGAGATCGCGCGCCTGATCGCGAAGATGCGCGCCGACGGGAAGCGACCCTGGACGATCAGCGGGGCGCTGACGCCCTTGTCCGGGATCCTCGGGCTCGCCGCCCGCCGCGGCTGGATCTCCTCGAACCCGATCGAGCGCCTGGAGCCGGGCGAGCGCCCGAAGGTCGATGATTCGGGCGAGCAACGGATCCTCGACCCCGACGAGATCAGCAAGCTCCTCGCGGCGTCGCCCGCCCGCTACCGCACGCTCCTCAGCACCGCCGTCTTCACCGGCCTCCGCCAGGGCGAGCTTCTGGGGCTGACCTGGGAGGACGTCGATCTCGACGCCGGGCTCCTGAACGTCCGCAAGCAACTCGACCGCCAGGGGACGCGCGTGGACGTGAAGACGGAGAAGGGGCGGCGCGCTGTCGTCCTCATGCCCGCGCTCGCGAAGCTCCTGCGCGAGCACAAGCTCGCGAGCCCCTACTCCAGCCCGAGGGACTTCTGCTTCGCCTCCGAGCGGGGGACGGGGATGCACTACCGCAACGTGACCCGGAGGGGCCTCGACAAGGCGCTGGAGGGCGCGGGCCTGGACAGGATCCGCTTCCACGATCTCCGGCACACCTTCGCGAGCCTCCTGATCGCGCAGGGCGAGAACGTCGTCTGGGTCAGCAGCCAACTCGGGCACAAGAAGACGAGCGTCACCCTCGACACCTACGCCCACCTGTTCGCCCGCGAGCAGCACGCCGAGCAGGCCCGCGATCGCCTCGAAGCCGGTTACGGCTCCATGCTCGACGTCGCTCTCCTCGACCGCGCCAGGTCACAAATCGGGGAACCCACTCCCCTCTCCCCGGGGGTTCCCGAGGCTCCCGCTCCGATGGTCGAAGTGGCTCAACTGCGCGGAATCGGGACTCAGGGGAAGTAGGGGGAAGGCCCCGCCCCGATTTCACACGCGGGAGGTCCCTGGTTCGATCCCAGGTGTGCCCACTAGCTCCAGCCCTGGAGCCATGCCGTCTACAGCCGCCGCGCCTCCGCGCTATGCCGCACAGGTGCCGCGCCAGGATCCCCCAGGCTCGCTTCAAGTTGGGCAGCCGCTCGCTCAAGCGCGCCGGGGAAGAGGTGGCGGTACCGGCGCATAACGAGCGCGCCGCCGTCAGCGTGGCCCACGAGCGCGGCGATCTCGCCGGGCCCGATGCCGGCTGCGGCGGCGAGCGACACGTACGTGTGGCGCAGGTCGTGGAAGTGCATCTCCGGCCTGCCGGCTCGGCGCGCCGCTCTCTCGAAGCGCCTCTCTAGCGCACGCTTGGCCCACGGCCCGCCGTCCTCGGCGGGGAACACGTGGGCGGCCCCGGGCGGGCGTGCGAGGAGCTGCTCCCGGAGGAGCCGCGTGGCGGTGGGTGAGAGCGGCACGCGGCGCACGGAGCTCCGCGTCTTCGTGCGCAGCCGCTCGCTCTCGCGGTAGCCGCTCCGCTGCACAGTGAGCGCCGGCGCCTCTAGGTCCACGTCCTCCGTGCGGAGGCCGGCGAGCTCGCCCAGGCGCAGGCCGGTGAGGGCGGCCACCATGATGAGCCGCGGCTCCGTGCTCCACGAGGCGAGCTCCTCCACCTGGGGCCAGGTGAGGAACACCGGCTCGCGCTCCTCGTACGTTGGCCGGCGGAGCTCGAAGATGGTGGGGTCTACGGCCTGGCCGCGCGCCGCGGCGTCGCGGAGGATGCGCCGGCCGGCCTCGTAGGCGTGCTGCGCAGACCGAGGCCGCGCCGCAGCGAGCTCCGCGATGACGTCCTCGAAGGCGGCAGCGGTGATCTGCTCGATGCGCAGGCCCCGGAGCGGCGCCAGGTGCAGGCGGAGGTTCCGCTCCACGCTCTCGTAGGCGCTGGGCGAGGGCCGCCGCTGCGCCCTCCAGCGGGCGAGCCAAGCGTCGGCGTAGGCGCCGAACGTCTCGCGTGGCGCCGTGTACAGGTTGCCGAGCTGCGCCCGGCGCGTTGTCTCGGCCGCGTAGAGCTCGGCGTCCTTGGCGCGGTTGAACGTGCGGCTGTGCTCTCGGCCGGCTGCGTCGCGGTAGCGGACGCGCCACCGCTTGCCGCTCGCGGTCGTGTACGGCTGGACGTGAGCCATTAGGCCCCTGCCGCGCGGCTAGGCATCGCCGGCCTCCTCCGCAGCGGCCGGCATCGCCTTCTTGAGGGCGCGGGCCTTCTCGTAGGCGTGCCAGTACAGTCGGTGCGGCTCGCGGTGCTCCGCCTTGATTTTCTCGGCCTTCCTGGCGGCGAGCTTCCCGGCGCGCATGGCCAGGTGGGCCCGCTCGTACGCCAGGTAGCCCTCGCGGTTGGCCTCCATCGTGGCCGCGTACTCGGCGGCGAGCTCGGCCGGCGGCCGGGCCTGCGCCTGCTCGGCGGGCTGCTTCTTGGCTGGCATGGGTGCCCTCCTTTTCGGGTACACCTGATGCCTAACCTGACAACGCCCGGGTCGCAAGGGCGTCCGCCGCAGCCGGCGCGCGGTTTTCCTCGCAAGGTCCGAGGTTTTCGGCTGGCGGCGGCGCCTGCCCTTCCCGTTGCGCCTCGGCCCAGGCGTCGAGCTCGGAGCGCCGGAACCGGCGGTGGCCGCCGAACTTGTACGAGGGGAGCTCGCCGGCAGCGGCGCGCTCGTACACCCAATCGGTGGAGACGCCAAAGTAGGCGGCGACCTCCTGGGCGCTCATGTACTCCCGCTCGTTCACGCGGCTGCCTCCTCCGGCTCCGGCTCGCCGGCCCAGGAGGCCAGCGCCCAGCACTGCACGCGCTCGGTGCCGAGGTTCACGAACTCGGGCGCGTCGCGGAGGAGGGCGCGCAGGCGCGCCTTGTCGCCCCTCACGCCCTCGGCGATGCGGGTGGAGCGGCGACCGGCGGGGTTGCCGCGGTGCCGCTCCAAGTAGTCAGTGACACGGGCCTGGAGGGGCTCCTCGGCCCTCTGCTCGGCCGGCCCCCCCGGCGCGAACGCGGCGGCCACGAGCCGGTCGGCCACGAGGAGCCGGCCCCCGTGCTCGGCGACGATGCCCGCCTCGCGGAACGGGGCGAGCAGCTCGGCGGCGGTCTCCACGCTGAGCTCCAGGCGGTGGGCGAGCTCCTCCAGAGTGAGGCCCCCGGCCGGTGGCGCCGATGTGGTCACACCGGCCTCGGCCCTCGCCCGTTCACCGCCGCCGCGAGCCCCTCCGGCGTCACGCGAGTTGAGCGCGGCTCGACCGTGAACGTGACGAGGCCCTGCCGGCGTAGCTGCTGCATGCGCGTCCCAAACTCGCCCGGGCGGAGGCCAAGCGGCACGCGCACCTCGCGCCACAGCGGCGTCTCGCCGTGCTGGCGGTGGTACACCTCGAAGGCGAGGATGATGCGCCGCTGCGTCCGGCCGAGCGGCTTCTTCTTGCCGCTCACGAGCCCGGCTCCTCGCCCTCGAACTGCCAGGGCGCGACCAGGCGGCCGATCTCCTCCCACTCGGCGGCGGAGAGCTCCTCCTCCTCGGCGGAGGTCCCGTAGTGGGCTAGCGCCTCGAACTCGGCCCAGCACTCGTCAGCCGGCCCAGGGTCATGGCCGGCTTCTTCAGCTACCCGCACGTACTCGCGCCGCGCCTTGCGCACGGCTCGGTTGATTACGTCGGCCGGCACCGGCACGAGCCTCGTCCTCGGGTGGGTGGGCAGCTCCTCGTGTGTCGCCATGGTCTCCTCCTCGCCGGCGGAGCCGGCCTGTTGGGTTGCGGTGAGCCGGGAGCTCACCACGGGATGTCCTTGTCCGGGTCGGGCGGGCCCTCCGCCTGGAGCTCGCCCTGGAGCTCCTCCTCCGCGGGCTCTTTGTCGCCGCCACGAGCCCGCTCGCCGTTTGGCTCGCCCCCCTTCGGGTGGTTGGCGAGCCCCGCGAGCGGCTCGCCCTCAGTGGCCCCCAGGAGGCTGCTCGCGGGGCTCGCCGTTTGCTCAGTGGCGAGCGGCGAGCTCGCATGTCTAAAGGGTTTGAGGTACACGCCGTTGAGGGCCTCGCCGGTGCCCCTGGCGAGCGCCGGCTCCGGCTCGCCGTTTGCTCGCCGGGCTTCTCGCTCGTCTTCGCCTATTTCCACCCATGCGTCGAAGGCTCCGAGCTCGGCGTCGAGCACCCGCCGGGCGCGGCTGCGGCCCTTCCCCTCGTGCGCCTCGGCGTAGGCCTTCTCGGCCTGCCCGCGAGAGGGGGCCCGGCTCCTCTCGGCCTCGCGCTCGATGTACTCCAGCAGCCAGGCGCGGGCCTCCTCGTACGCCTCCTCCACCTCGCCCTTCTTGACGAGCCTCAGCTCTAGCGCCTCCTCGTCCCACACGGCGGGCGTGCGAGGGATGCCGCGCACGTTGTTGCCGCTCGCCTGGACGTAGAGCGTCGAGCGCTTCCGCTCTAGGAAGATCGCCCACCGGATCGCCGCGCTCTTGAGAACGGAGCCGTACGCTCGCCGCTGGCCCGCGTTGCCTTCGTTCGGCCACGGGGCGTGATCGACGATCAGCACCGTGCACTCGGTCGGGTCGCACACCTCGCGCTTGAGGGCAGCGACGATCACGGCGGCGTCCTCGCCCTTTAACTCGATGCCGGTGACGAAGTTGTAGAACGAGTCGAGCACCACGAGCACGTAGCCGTGCCGCTCGACGGTTGCGCGGAGCCGCGCGAGGTCGCGGGGCAGCTCAAGCCCTTCGTTCAGATGCCAGCGCAGCCGGAGCTCCCCCGGCAGCTCGTGGGCGGCGGAGTACGCCTGCGCGCGCTCCGCCTCGTTCCGCCGCGAGTCGTCTTGCCAGAAGTAGCCCACGGGCCCCCCGGGGCTGGCTACGGCTCGGCCGAGCACCTCGCCCTCGCCCTGGGCGACGCGTACCGCCACGGCCTGGGCTGTCCAACTCTTGTAGGTCTCCGGCACGCCCGCGATGGCGCCGGGGGTCCCTACCTCGATGAGATCGGCCACGAGGTGCGGCTCGGCCTCGAACGTGAGCCTGAGCACGTCGGCGTGGCTGAGGCCCTCGAACGGCTCCGGCGGCGCCTGCTCTACGCTGGCCGGCTCCGCCTGGAGCGGCACGAGCTGCCGCAGCGTGTGGCCGGCCTCCAGGTGGTCGTCTATGCCGGCCTTGTCAAGGTTGAGCGCCGGGAGCCTGAGCTCCACCCGCGCGCCCTGGCGGGCGAGCTCGGCGGCCACGTGCCGCGCGTGCTCGCGGCCGGGCTCGTCGTCGTCGGCGCCCACGATGGCGTAGCGCAGCCCGCGCAGCGCCTCCGTGTACTCCTCGCGCCACTTGCCGGCGCCCATGGGAGAGCACGTCACGGCACCAGGGAGGCCCTCCCTGGTGAGGTGGGCGCGGAGGTACTCCACCGCCTTCTCGCCCTCGACGATGTACAGCGGCACGTGCTCCTCGCCCCGCTCGATAAGGGCTCGCACCTCCGGCAGGCGGTACAGCACCGGCTCGATGCCTTTGATGTTCCACACCCAACGGGTGCCGTTCGGGTGGCCCTGTAGGAACGTCTTGCCGCCGTTGTCATCAGTGCGGAAGCGGCACACGTAGTAGAGCGGCTCGCCGGCGGCGTCGTGGTACGGGTACACGGCCTCGGCGGGCCCGTGCTTCTTGTGCGGCGGTATAGCCGGCTGGGGGGCCGGTTCTTTCCCTGTGAACGACTGAGTCACGCCTCCCTCCTCCATCGCAGCTCGGTGGTGGGGGCGGCCTCCGGCCGCTCTAACCCGCGCAACAAAGCGCGGAGCTCGTCAAGTTCGTGTTCAGCCTCGCGGAGCTCTCCAAGGAGGCCCTCACGGCTGCGCGCGTTTTCCTCCAGGTCCGCGCGGATGCTGTAAATCCTCCGGCGCACTTCGTCGAGCGCGGAGAGGAGCTCCGTCAGGTGGCCGCTCACGGCTGGCCACCTCCGGCTGGAGCTAAAGAGTCGGGGTCAGGCTCGGGTTCTGATGAGCCGGGCGAGCGGCTGCGGCCACGTGTCGCGCCGGCTCGCCGTTCCCGGGGCCGGGGCCTCGGGGCAGTGCGCGCAGGAGTAGAGGGAGCCTGACGAGGCCGCCGCTGTGTGTGCCGGCGAGCCGTGAGCTCCCGCCGAGCAGCGCCGGCGTAGCTCGTGAGCAGCCGGGCGAGCCGCGCAGTGGCCTCGCGTGTCGCCGGCGGCGGCGTGCTGGAGCCCGCTTCGACCGCGGCTGCCCACTCGGGGAACGAGAGGTCGCCCTGGCTCGACGAGGGTGTGGCTACGTCTGGAGTGTCCGTGGCCAGCTCCTGGCGGTGGGCTGCATGCCTGAGAAACTACCAGGCGGGTCGGGCGACCGCGACCTCCCAAAACGTCACCGAGACGGCGAACGCCCGCCTCGCGGCGGGCGTCCACAACGCTATGCAACACACCGAACCGGAGCACGGCTCGTGCCCCCACTCTACGTGAGCCCTCGGCCGGGCCTTGGCGGGCCTTAGCGCCGGCGGGGCCCCCGCGCCTCGTCAGCCGGCGTTCCGGTCGTCGCTCTTGAACTCCTTGAACGTCCGGAGGAGCTTCAAGGTGGCGTCGTGGTCGAGGGCGTCGCCGCTGTACCGCGCCTCGTATAGGCCCCGGACGTTCGAGGGAAGCTCGGTGCCCTCCTCCACCAGGAGGATGTAGTTCGAGCCGTAAAGCGCCATGGCCGCGCCGATCTCGATGAGCACGTTCGGGTTGAGCACGTGGTGCTCCTTGCCGTCCGCGTCGGTGAGCACCCGCTCGGTGCTCACGTGGATGATCCCGGCGCCGCAGGAGCGCATGTCGCCGAGCACCTTCTCGGGCACGGGTTTCGCCGTGCTCTCCCTCTCAACTGAAACCACCGCCTCGAAGTCGCCGTAGGCGAGTAGCTCCTTGAGCTGCGCCACGATCTCCTTGTTGCGCCCGTGGCTGATGAAGACGCGGCGGTTCTTGACCAGCGACTCCGTGGCCGGCACGTCGGTGACCGGCGGCGGCGCAGGCTCCTCCTCCGCCTCCTCCTCAGCCGGGCCGTATGCGACCGCCCCCTCCTCATCGACGTCCTCCTCCGGTTCCGGCTCGGGCTCCGCTGGCCCGGGGGGCTGCACGCCTCGGAGGTTCACGTACTGCTCGTCCTTGATCTCGGTGAGGAGGCCCAGGGAGTGGGCATTCGAAACGATCAGCGCAAGGGTTCTTTCCGTGGCCTCGGCAGGAACACCCATGCGCTCAAGGACGTTGCGTCCTATGTCGGCTCGCGGGAGCTTCGAGCCGTCGTACTTCTCTAAGAACTCGCGCACTACCCGAGGCTTCATGACGGCCTCCCTCATCGCAGCAAGGTCGTCGCCCTCCTCGGTGGGCGCGACAATCCGAAGCCCGAGCTCCGTGAGCCCGATCTCAGTCACGTTCGGCCCGCCATCAGTGAGCTCGTAGGCGAGCGCCGCCCCCGTCAGTGAGCGAAACCCTCCAGTGGTCGGCTGCACCTGTAGCGCGGCCGCCACGTCGAGCGGGCTGGCCGGGCGCTTGCCGTACTGGTCAGCGATCACGCGAGGAACTCGGAGCGCCTCCTCGAGCGTGTGTCGCGGCACGTCGGATTGGCTCAGGTACTTGCGCTTCGTCTCTTGCGCTGGCGCCTCAGCAGCGGTGGCTGTTTTGCGCGGCCTTGCCATCGTGCATGCCGAATGATGTCAACTGCTGGCAAGGTGGGAGGAGTCGAACGTACGTTCTCCCCCCTGTGACATCCGATGTCTTCCTTAGCCTGTCATGTCAGGCTACGATCTCAGTGAAGGCAGGAGCCCCGACGCCCTAGCTGGAACCGAAGACGCCGGGACTCCTTCGCCGCTACCAGCCTCTCCTCGTTACGGAGAGGGCGCACCCCGCGGTACGGCCGCGGTAGCGCAGTCGCGCCTCGCGGCGCGCCGCCACCGATCCTAGTCGGCAGACCGGACGACCTTTCAGCCGGCGCCCGGCGGCGTTTTCCACAGGGCGCCAAGCTAGGGCAACTAGCGCGGCTCAGGCCGTGAGCTTGGCCAGCAGCGTGAACGTGCCGAGGTACGTGTGGCCCGTGTCCCAATACGGCGTGCCCGAAAAGGCGTCCCACGCCATCCCCCGGATGCCTTCGAGGGAGCCGGCGAAGTCCTGCCAGGTGCCGCTGGGGCCGAGCCCTAGCCACCGGGTGAGGTACACCCTGCCGGGCTCGGCCGGCGTCTCGTAGGCGATGAACATGGCTCCGGTGTCGTCCCATGCGCCGCTTGCGGGGTCGGCAGCGATGCCGGCGACGGAGCCCACCCCCGACTCCAGGTCGTGGACGGTGGCGAACCACGATCCGTCTCCGCCGTCGAAGGCCGTCAGCACGAGCCGGCTCAACGCCGTGTCGACGTGGGCGCGCACGATATCCGCGCCGCCTGGGTCGCCGTCCGGCGCGATGTACGTCTTGCCGGTTACATCTTCGCTGGCGGCTCCGAAGGCCGGCGCCTCCACCGGCGCCTGCTCCGCGAGGTTGCTCTGCTGCAGCTTGAGCAGGTAGCTCTTGTCCGAGACCTCGGCGGTGATCCAGATCCACGAGCCGATCCGCGTCACGTCGTGGCAGGTCATGGCCGCGTAGCCGGCCGGGAGCGTCAGCGCCTTCGATCGGTTCACGGTGCCGTCCGACACCTTGTGCTCGTACAACACCCACGAGGCCCCGGCGCCGGCGACGCACAGGAAGGTGTTCAGCGTCCCGGCCGCGCCACCCGCCGGGTCAGCGTGGAGGCCCGTGCGCCCGGCGGCGCTGGCGGCATCGAGGTTGGGGCCTGAGTAGCTGAGGTGGCTTTGGTTCAACTCGACGCCCACGCCATCCTCGGAGTAGCCGTCCGAGAAGACCCGGGCGCGCAGGATGTCGTACTCCGAGCCCGCGGCTGCGACCAGCCCGTTTACGCCATCCGTGCGGTTGTGGCCGCAGTCGATGCTGCTGCCGCTCACGGTCTCGGTCACCGCTGCGCCTCCTCAGTGAGGGAGCCGCCCCGCTCCAGGGTGTACCAGCTCGTGCCGCTGGAGTAGGCCGGGTGCTCGTGCGGGAGCTCCCACGAGGCCACCAGCACCGCCTCGCCGGCCTCGATGCGCGCGGCCCGGCCAACCCATGAGGCCGGCGCTGCGCCCTCGCCGCCCTGCCGGCGCCAGATGTCGGTGTACCGCTCATGGATGCCAGCCGCGACCTCGCCGCGCAGGCCGGGCGTGACGACCGCTGGCCTGGCTGTGCGCCTACGCATGCGACGAGCTCCCGCGCTGCTTCTCCCAGCGCGCTGTTGCCGCCTTGCTGGCCCTCCGGCTTGTAAGCGACACCACGCCCTCGCCGCCAGCGGCACCCGCGAGCGGCTGGGGGATGCCGAGCGCGTCCAGGAGGCGGCGCAGCTCACCGCGGCCCAGCCTCAGTTCCGACAGCGCAGGGTGAGCTCTCCGCTGGCCTTGTGAGCCGGCCACGGTGGCGCCCTCCTTCGCTACCGCGCGGCGCAACACGTCGAGCTCGTCGAGCGTCCTGCACGCCTGCGCCAGGAGCTCCAGTTCGGTGGCCGAGCACTCCCACTCGGAGGTGACCACCTTCCAGAAGCGCCGGCCTCGGCCGCGTGCTGTCAGATCGCTCGGAGGTGTGGGCACACGGCCGCTTATGTCAGCTCACCGCCCCGGTGGTAAAACGCAGGCCGAGCACGCAAGCTGCCAGAGACCCTAAGCCGGCGGGCCTCCGAGGGAGGCCGAAGGGGGTGCCCCCCAGGGCCCCTAGCGCGCTACGCTTCGTGCATGTCGAAGCGGAACACGGGCGGAGGCATCTCCGGTTGGATAAAGCAACGTCAGGGGCACCGCTTGCCGCCTCAGCCGCCGCCTGCCAAGGCTCCCGAACAGCGGAAAGGCCGAAAAAAGCGGAAAGCCTAGTCACTGGCTTCCGCGCCTCCGTATAGCGCCAACGCTCGGGCCGCTGTCATGGCTTGACAAGTGCAGCAGGGCTCCTAGAGGAACGAGGTCCCCCGCGGGCGCTGGCGGGCGCTGTCGAGCTGCCCCTCGCGCTGCTCGGGCGTGCCGTACACCTCGCGGTAGGCCGCGGCCTCGTCCCGGAGCATGGGCGTGGCGTCGTCCCAGCCGCGCTGCCGCTGCTGCCGGCGCAGCTCCGCGAGCTCCCCGGCGTGGTCGGGGTCAGCCGCTTGGCCGGTGGCGCCGGCGCGGAGCTCGCGGAGGTCGGGCAGCTCGTTCACGGCCGCTCACCCTTCCCCCAGCCGAGCCGCTTGCGGCCCTCGGCCTCCGCCTTGCTGCGCCGCTCGGCCTCCTGCTCGGCCAGTACGCGGTCGGTCATGGCCTGGAGCTCGCGCCGGCGCTGCACGCTCTCCTCGTGCTGGGCCTCGGCGGCCGGTACCTCGGCGGCCTGCTCCTCCAACTCCTGGAGCTCGGCCTCGTGGTCGCCGGCGAAGGCCCATGCGAGGTCATCGGCGCTGTACGCCTGGCTGGGCATGATGCCGCGGCGCGCGTCGCGAGCCACGCGCTCACGGGCCTTGGCGCGGCTCTCCTCCTCGGTTGTCTCACGGATGCGGGTGCTGGTGGGTGGCATGTCCGGTGGTGGCCTCCTCGGGTCGGTTAGCGGTGGATGAGTGCGGCGAGCTCGGCGGGGCCGAGGTCGTCGAGGTTGTCCGGCTCGTGCAGGTAGCGCGGGTCGCGCTGCTCCTCGGAGAGCCCGGCGATGATCTCGTGCGAGCGGCGGAGGGCGTGCTCGTGGGCACGGCCGCGCTCGTCACCGGCGTGCTGGAAGGCACACTCGCGGGCTACCTTGCGGACGAGCTCGCGGTCGGCAGCGCTGAGCTGGAGCTCGGCCAGCTCCTCCTCGGTGACCTCCCGGCCGGCGTAAGCCGCTTCGGCAAGTAGCGAGTGGACGGGGTGGCGTGGGTTCCCACGGTAGGGGTCGCTGGGCATCAGGCTGCCTCCCTTGGTTTGGTGGAGTCGGAGCGGCCCGCCACCCGCGGACGCGCTGGCCGTGGGTGACGGGCGCTCACGCTTGCAGTGGAGAGGAGCTCCTCTAGCGCGCTGGCCGGGATGCGCACGCTGCTGCCGGGGCCGCCGAGGCGCACGGCCCGGAGGCGGCCCTCGCGGACGGCTCGGTAGACCGTGCTCACGTCCACTCGGAGCGCGGCGGCGACTTCGGCAACGGTCAAGAGCGGCGGTAGGTTGCCGGCCGGCACCTTGTCGAGCTCTTGCACGTGTGGCATAAGCAGCACCTATACCACACGCCCCCGCTATGAGTGATCCTGATGGAAGCTGACGGGCCCTCGCGTCGGTTTTGCGCTACCGGATGCGCTACCTACCTGCCCTCGTCAGAGGCCCGGCCCCGGGCGGCATGCCGCGCCCATGCCGCGCCAGAACCTCCCGGAAGCTAGGCGCTCGGCCCCGGCCCTTGGCCCTTGGGCGGCTGTTTCACCTGCAAACGACGGCAATCCCCGCAGATCCCCGCAGAAGCCCACAACGGGCGCCCGCGCTTCGATCCCAGGTGCGCCCATCGGAAAAAGCCCCGGAAGCGGGGCCCTTTTCGTTTCCGGGGAAGGCGACGCCGCCGGTCCCCCGCTAGCGCTTTCCGCTAGCGACTGTTG
>Ga0307278_10000290_pt1 | contig 25730 bp, 28 predicted proteins | sample ER_DNA_117_FD_194482 | JGI IMG/M metagenome (GOLD analysis project Ga0307278, IMG submission 194482) | Bulk soil microbial communities from the East River watershed near Crested Butte, Colorado, United States - ER_DNA_117 | ecosystem: Environmental > Terrestrial > Soil > Floodplain | place...
GCGGACGCTAGTCGCGCTTCGACTGCCAGCTGAACCCGCGCACCGCGAAGAACGCACCCAACACACCCCACGCAGCGACCACCGCGAGGTCGCCCGCGTGGTCGGCCAGGGGGGCGCCGGTCACGAGTGCGGCCGAGACGCCGTCGATCATGTGCGTGAGCGGGAGGACCTGGGCGACGTCGCGCAGGAACTGCGGCGCGTTGTCGACGTCGTAGAAGACCCCGGAGATGAAGATGACGGGCAGGAAGACGATGTTGGTGTAGGCCGGGGCGGCATCGAAGTTCGGGATGACGTGCGAGAAGGCCACGCCCAGCGCCGCGAGGGTGGACACGCCGACGACGCAGAACACCGCGAGCTCGAGCCAGTCCTTGGGCCAGCCGATGCCGAAGAAGAGCCGCCCGGCCAGCACAACGATCACGATCTGCACGGCGGCGTTGGACACGGCGTTGGCGGCCACGCCTCCGAGATAGGAGACGGGCGGCATCGGGGTGCCGTGGATGCGCTTGAGCACGCCCTCCTCGCGCAGGAAGGTGATGTTCATGGCGAGGGCGTTGAACGTCGTCGCCATCACGCTCATCCCGAGGATGCCCGGGACGATGACGTTGAGCGTCTTCTGGTCGCCGGAGAAGATCGCGCCGAACAGGAAGAGGAAGAGCAACGGCAGGATGAACGAGAAGAACGCCGCCGTCGGGTTGCGCCAGAACATCTTGCGCTCCAAGCGCCATTGGCGATAGGCGAGCGCGGCGGCCTCAGCCATGGCGGGCCTCCTCGGGTGCCTCGGCGGTGAGCTCGAGGTAGACGTCCTCCAGCGAGGGCCGCGTGACCGAGAGGTCCTGCAGCGCCGCCCCGCGGGCCAGGGCCGCGCTCGTGAGCTGATGCAGCAGCGCGGTGGGGTCCTCGACCTCGCGCGTCTGCAGCTCGCCGTCCTCGTCGCGCCAGGCCACGCGGTAGCGCGTCGATGCCGCGCCCAGCTCGCCCGGCGGACCCTCGGCCAGGATCCGCCCTTCCTTGACGATGGCCACGCGGTCGCACAGCGCTTGGGCCTCGTCGAGGTAGTGCGTGGTGAGCAGGATCGTCTTGCCCAGCTCCTGCAGAGAGCGGATGACCTCCCATGCGTTGCGCCGGGCGGCGGGGTCGAAGCCCGTCGTCGGCTCGTCGAGGAAGATCAGCTCGGGGTCGCCGATCAGCGCGAGGGCGAGGTCGAGCCGGCGCCGCTGGCCGCCCGACAGCGTTCGCACGTAGGCGTCGGCCTTCTCCTGCAGGCCGGTGATCGCGATGACCTCCTCGACATCGCGCGGGTGCGGGTAGATGTGGGCGAAGTGGCCCAGCGCCTCGCGCGGCGTGACATGGCGGTACATCCCGGTCGACTGCAGCACGATCCCCACGCGCTCGCGCAGCGCCCGCGAATGCTGCTGCGGATCGTGCCCGAGAACGGACACGATCCCGCCCGTGCGGGTGCGATAGCCCTCGAGGATCTCGACCGTCGTGGTCTTACCCGCGCCGTTGGGCCCGAGCAGCCCGAAGACCTCGCCGGCGGCGACCTCGAAGTCCAGGCCGCTCACGGCCTCGTGCTCGCCGTAGGCCTTGCGCAGGTCGCGGACGAGGATTGCAGGTGCAGAAGTGCTCACCTGTGGAGATGATGGCAACCGGATGCTCTGCGCGTGCGTCGACATCGGGACCAACACGACCCGCCTGCTGGTGGCCGAGCGCGACGGCTCCCGGTTGCGCGAGGTCGTCGCCGTGCGCCGCTTCCTGCACCTCGCCCCGGGCGACGACGGTGCGATCCCGGCCGACGCGGTGGCCGCGCTGGCCGCGACGGTGGCCGCGCACGTCCGCCTGGCCCGCGAGCACGCCGTCCACGAGGTGCGCGTCGTGGGCACGGCGGCGATCCGCGGCGCGCGCAACCGCGACGACCTCTGCGCAGCGGTGCAGCGCGCCGCGGGCGTGCGCGTCGAGGTCCTCACCGGCGAGCAGGAGGCGGCGCTGGCCTTCGCCGGGGCGCTGGCCACGCTGACGCACCCGCCGGCCGGGCCGATCGGCGTGATCGACGTCGGCGGCGGCTCCTCCGAGCTCGTCATCGGGACCGCCGCGGGCGGCGTCACGTGGTGGACCTCGCTGCCGATCGGCTCGGGGACGCTGGCCGAGCGCCACCTGCACTCCGATCCGCCCGCGCTCGATGAGCTGGCCGCGGTGCGCGCGGAGATCGACGTCGCGCTGGCGGACGTCAGGCCACCGGCGACCGAGATGGTCCTCGCCGTCGGCGGCAGCGCCACGACGCTGGCGGCCGCCACCGGGGGCGAGCTCGCGCCGGCGACGATCGCGCGCATCCTCGCCGTCCTGATCGCCGAGCCGGCCGCCGAGGCGGCGAAGCGGCTGGGGCTGCACGTCGAGCGCGTGCGGCTGCTGCCAGTGGGCCTGCTGGCGCTCGAGGCGGCCTGGGGGGCCTTCGGCCAAGCGCCCCTGCAGATCGCCCTGGGCGGCCTACGCGAGGGCGTCGTCCTGCGGACATTCGACGGCCGTAGTTGAATGGTTGGCCACAGAGATGGCCAGAGCGAGGGACATTCCGGGGTTGCATGCGCAGCTGAGCTATCGCGAGGCAGCCGCCAGCACGGTCGCCGTGCGCGCGCAGGAGCTCTTCGACCACGCCGAGGGCGTGCTCGACACCTCCGAGATCGAGCGCGTCCACGACATGCGCGTCGCCACCCGGCGGCTGCGCGCGGTACTCGAGATCTACGAGCCGTGCTTCTCGCGCAAGGCGCTGCGCGACGTCCTCGTCGACGTCAAGGCCCTGGCCGACGCGCTCGGCGAGCGCCGCGACCCCGACGTCCACCTGGCCCAGCTCGAGGAGTTCGCCACGGCCGTCAAGGAGGCCGACCAACCGGGCGTCGAGGTCTTCGCCGAGCGCGTGCGCGCCGAGCAGGGTGCCGGCAACGAGGTGCTGTCGGCGGCGCTCGTGCGGATACAGGAGACCGATCTGCGCGGCAGGCTCGGGGCGCTCGCCGCGAGCGCCTCGCCCGAGCACGACCCGCGACGGTCGTTCGGTCTCCGGCGGCCGCAGGACCGCCCTCCGGAGGTGATCTCTTGAAGGCGCGCGCCGTCAAGGGCCTCGATCCCGATGGGACGTTGGCCGACAACCTCGAGCGCATCGTCGCCACGCGCCTGGACGAGCTCTGCTCGTTCGTCCCCAGGGTCCTCGATCCCGAGCGCGTCAAGGCGCTGCACGACATGCGCATCGCCGCCAAGCGCCTGCGCTACATCCTCGAGGTCGGCGCCGAGCCGTGCTTCGGGCCCTATGCCGCGACGGCGATCAAGCGCACCAAGGACCTGCAGGACCTGCTCGGCGAGCTGCACGACTGCGATGTCCAGCTCCCGCGCGTGCGCGGCCTGCAGGACGAGCTGCGCGCCGCCGACGCGCTGGAGGCCCGCGCCCGCGCCGGCGACGCGCCAGACCTCGACCCCACGCTCGCCTCGGGCACGCCGCACGCACCCGCCTGGCGCGGCCTGGAGACGCTGTGCATCTACGTCCAGGCGCGCCGCGGGCTGCTGTTCGAGCGCTTCCTGGAGATGTGGCGCGAACTGGAGCGCGAGGGCTTCCGGGCACGCCTGGAGTACGCGATCACCGAGCGTCCCGAGACGCCAACGCCGCTTTCACCGTCTGAGAACGGCGACCAGCCCTCAGCCGCCATAGCCTCTCCCGCGCAGAGCGATGGCTGAGCAGCAGACGATCCGCGAGGTCCCGCCGCCCGAGCCGGAGCCCGCGCCTGCGCCTTCGTCCTCCGATCTCGAGGACCCGCGGCTCTACAACAACCGCGAGCTCTCCTGGCTGGAGTTCAACGCGCGGGTCCTCGAGCTGGCCGAGCAGGAGGACATGCCGCTCCTGGAGCGCCTGAAGTTCCTCGCCATCTTCACCTCCAACCTCGACGAGTTCTTCACCATCCGCGTCGCCGGCCTCCACGACCAGGTCGACGCGGGCCTGCACGACCCCGGGCCCGACGGGCGCACGCCGTCGCAGGTCATCGACGAGCTGCGGGTGCGCATCGAGGACCTGATCGAGCGTCAGACGCGCTGCTCGCAGCGCGAGCTGCGCCCCGCGCTGGCCGAGCACGGTATAGCGATCGTCCCGATCGACGAGGCGACCGACGAGGAGCGGGCCGCGCTCGACGAGCGCTTCCGCCGCCAGATCTTCCCCGTCCTCACGCCGCTGGCGGTCGGGCTCGGGCGCCCGTTCCCCTACATCTCCAACCTGTCGCTCTCGCTCGCCGTGCTCGTGCGCGACCCGCAGACGCAGGTCACCACCTTCGCGCGCGTGAAGGTGCCCAAGGAGATGCTGCCGCGCTTCGTGCCCACCAACGACGATCGCGCGCGCCTGACCTTCGTAGCGCTCGAGGAGCTCATCGCCGCCAACCTCGACACCCTGTTCCCGGGCATGGAGATCGTCGACCACGGCTTCTTCCGTGTCACGCGCGACGCCGACTTCGACATCTCCGACGAGGCCGACGACCTGCTGCGCGCCGTCGAGGCCGAGCTGCGCCGCCGGCGCTTCGGCGAGGTCGTGCGCCTCGAGGTCGACAGCGAGATGCGCACGGAGCTGCGTGCCGAGTTGATCGACGCGCTGGAGGTCGAGGCGCGCCAGGTCTACGTCGTCGAAGGGCTGCTCGACCTCACCGACCTGTGGCAGATCGTGAAGCTGCCCGGCTTCAGCGACCTGCGCGATCCGCCGTGGACGCCCGTGACCCAGCCGCGCCTGCAGGGCGAGGACGACGGGCACGTCGACATCTTCGGCGTCATCCGCGGCGGCGACGTCCTCGTCCACCACCCCTACGACTCGTTCTCGAGCTCGGTCGAGCGCTTCGTCGAGCAGGCCGCCAACGACCCCGAGGTCCTGGCCATCAAGATGACCGTGTACCGCACGAGCGACGACACGCCGCTCGTGCCCGCGCTCATCCGCGCCACCGAGAAGGGCAAGCAGGCGGTGTGCCTGGTGGAGGTCAAGGCGCGCGGCGACGAGCGCGCCAACATCCAGTGGGCACGCGCCATGGAGGAGGCGGGCGTCCATGTCGTCTACGGGCACCCGGCGCTCAAGACGCATGCCAAGTGCCTGCTCGTGGTGCGCCGCGAGGGCGACGGCGCACGCCACTACGTCCACATCGGGACAGGCAACTACCACCCCCAGACGGCGCGCATCTACACCGACTTCGGCCTGTTCACCTGCGACGAGCAGATCGGCGCGGACGTGGCCGACATGTTCAACTTCCTCACCGGCTACGCGCGCCCGCGGCGCTACCGCAAGGTGCTCGTGGCGCCCAACTTCCTGCGCGACGCGATGATCGCCGAGATCGAGCGCACGGTGGCCTGCCACGAGGAGGGCAAGCCCGCCCGCATCGCGATGAAGCTCAACTCGCTCGTCGACCGTCGCTGCATCCGCGCGCTGTATCGGGCGTCGGAGGCGGGGGTGCCGGTCGACCTCAACATCCGCGGGATCTGCTGCCTGGTGCCCGGCGTGCCCGGCGTGTCGGAGAACATCAGCGTCAACTCGGTGGTCGGGCGCTACCTCGAGCACTCGCGGATCTTCGCGTTCGAGCGCGACGGCGAGACGAAGGTCTACATCGGCTCGGCCGATCTGATGCCGCGCAACCTCGACACGCGCGTCGAGCTCGTCACGCCGGTCGACGATCCGGCGCTGCGCGACGACCTGCTCGACACGCTGGAGCGCTCGCTGGCCGACGACACGAACTCATGGGACCTCGGCGCCGACAGCGTGTGGCACCGGCGCAGCCAGCAGGGCCACGAGCCGCGCTCGGTCCAGCGCGAGCTGATGCTCGGCCATCAGGCGCGCGCGGCCGAGGGCGCGACGGCGACCAGCGACGACGACTGAGCGCAAGTTCGCCGCCGCGGCTGCGTTGCAGCTGGCATGTCCGGCCGCTTGGTCTGCGTCCTTGCCGTCACCTTCGCGGTGCTCGTCGGGGGCGCGGGCTGTGGCGGTGGCGCGACGGTCGAGTGGAAGGGCCAGCCGCGCTCCGGCCCGATCGAAGGCGGTCAGATGCTCTTCGGGACGCTCGTGAACCGCTCCGGCCGGCCGCTGCGCCTGCGCGCGGCCGACGTGCGGGTGCTCGACCGCAACGGCCGCGCGCTCTCCGCTGCCGCCGCGTTCGCCGGCGGCTACAACGCCGGCATCGCGTTGCGCGGCTTCGGCACCGAGATGTTCGCCGCCGCGTCGGTCGGGGCGAGCGATGGCGCGAAGGTCGCTCTCGCGCCCGGCGCCACGGTCCCGCTGAGCATCTCGTGGAAGGGCGAGGCCGCCGTCGTCGAGGTCGCTGGGGCACGGCTGACGCTGCACTAGGCTGCCGGGACGTGGCACCCGCCGACGCCCCGCTGGCCGACATCCACATCCGCGCGCCCACGCGCGGCAACCGGCGCCTCGATCAGCTCCTGGAGGCGGTCAACGGCGACCTGCAGGTCAAGGCGTGGTGGCACATGGCCGGCATCAACGCCCAGCGCCTCGGCCTCACCGACCACTCGTGGGTCCACATCCAGATCGTCACCAACATCGCGCTGCGGCTGGGGCGGCTGCTCTTCCGCCGCGGCATCACACCGGCGATGGTCGCCGACCACGGGATGAGCGAGCGTGACGCCGAGGTCGTCGTCGCGGCGGCCGCGCTCTTCCATTGCGTGGGCATGTCCATCCACCGCATCGACCACGAGAACTACTCGCTCTTCCTCACCGCCGACAAGCTCGGCGGCCTGCTGACCGACATCTACTCGGAGCCCGAGCGTTCGATCGTGGTCGCCGAGGTCATGCACGCGGTGATCTCGCACCGGTCGAGCGGCCGGCCGCTCACCGTCGAGGGCGGCATCGTCCGCGTCGCCGACGCGCTCGACATGGCCAAGGGGCGCTCGCGCGTGGAGTTCGAGGCGGGGCGCCTGGACATCCACTCGATCTCGGCCTACGCGATCGACGAGGTGCGCATCGAGGCTGGCGACGACAAGGCCGTGCGCGTCGAGATCGAGATGTCCAACAGCGCCGGCATCTTCCAGGTCGACGAGGGTCTGGGCAAGAAGCTGCGCGGCACCCCGCTGGCCGAGCACATCGAGGTCATCGCCCGCATCGAGGGCGAGCACGAGAAGCGCCTCGTACCGGTCTTCCGCCTCTAATGCGCGCGCTCGTCTGGAACGGCGTCGAGGAGTGGCTGGCCGAGCACGCGCAGGTCGACCTCCTCGACGACGGCGTACTTGCCACCGGGGTGCAGCTCGGCGTCGAGCCCGAGCCCTACCGTCTCGACTACCTCCTCGACGTTCCCCACGACTGGATCACGCGACGCCTGGAGATCGCGGCCTCGGGCGCGGGGTGGCGGCGCTCGCTGACGCTCGAGCACGACGGCGTCGGCCGCTGGACCGTGGACGGCGAGCGCCTGACCGACGTCGACGGCGCCCTGGACTGCGACCTCGCCTTCTCGCCGCTGACCAACCTCATGCCTGTCCGCCGCAGCGCCCTGCACGAGCACGCCGGCAGCGAGGACTTCGTCATGGCCTGGGTCTCGGTGCCCGACCTGCGCGTGCACGCCTCGCCCCAGCGCTACGAGCACGTGCGCCCCGGCGTCGTGCGCTACGTCTCGCGCGATGGCGACTTCACGGCCGAGCTCGAGCTGGACGCCGACGGGCTGGTCGTGCGCTACCCGCGGCTGGCGGAGCGGGTGGTTCGTTAGCGCTGTCTTCCGCGTGGCGCTCGTGGCGCTACGCGGCGCGAACGGCATCATCGAGGGAAAGGGAGGTGGCGGTGGGCGGGGCGCGTGCCGTCGTCCTCGGGCGCGTGCGTCTTCCGACGCGATTCGTGCGTCGTTCGCAACACCTCTCGACGCCCGCGAGGGGGGGTGTGCGCTCTTAACGACGCGTAGGTTCGCTTAGAGCGCACACCCCCTGACCGGGCGTGCGGGGCGCTGCGAAACGCACACGAACTGCGCAGAACCCCCGCGCCCCGGGGACCCGTCACCGGCGCCGGGACACCCTTCCCTCGATGATGCAGTCTGCGCCGCGCAGCGCCGCCAACGCCCGCGGTCAGACCGCCCGCTGCGGCGCCGGCACGCCCTCACGCAGGAACGCGGCGGCGGCGGACCACTCGAGAGCGAGGACCTCGTCGGCCAGGTCGCCCGCGCAGTCGGCCACCTTCTCGGCCATGTCGGCGTCCGTAGGGGGCCGCGCGGGAGAGCCCGGGGGAAGGTCGAGCGTCGTGGCCAGCGTCGAGCCGTCGGCGAGCGTGAGCTCGATGGCCACGTCGCCGGACAGCAGAGAGTCGCCCCCCGGGGTGGCGTCGACCTCCACGCGGGCGAGCAGCGCCTGCGCCGCCGGCCGGGCGACGGCCTCGTCGGTGAAGCTCTCGATCCCGGGCCGGACGTCGATCACGGTGGCGGCGATCGCGTACGGCAGGCTGAACTTGCCCTCCAGGCCGGTCGTCGGCGCCGGGTGGATGAGCGGGGCGAGCGCGCTCTCGGGCGTGCGCACGACCACGCGCGCGACCTCGGCGGGATCGAGGTCGTCGAGCTCGAGCCGGCGCAGCGCGGCGATCGGGCGCTGCAGCGCGTAGCAGCAGGGGAAGAGCTTCACGGCCAGCCCGCCCGGGACCGCTGGGCCCGAGAGCGCGAGCCGCCGCGGGTCGCCGCCGACGAGCTCGAGCCACTGGTCCAGCGCGCGCGGGTCGGCCGACGCGCCGGCGGCGGCCAGGCGCGCCGCTCGGACACCGGCCTGCGCCGCGGCCCCGACCTGCAGCGCCTTGGCCGCCGTGCCCAAGGCGCGCTGCACGCCGCCGGCCGCCGGCACGGCCAGCGCCATCGCCGTCGCGACCTCGTCGGCGCCGAGGCCGAGCGCGACCGCGGCGCCGGCTGCCGCGGCGGGGGCGCCCGCCGTGCACGTGGCGTGCCAGCCCGCGGCGTAGTGCGGCCAGCCCAGGGCGGTGCCCAGGCGCGCCATGACGCCGGCCCCGGCGAGGTAGGCGCGCGCGTCGCCACCCGTTGCGAGCACCGCGGGCACGCACACCGCACTGACGTGGGCCGTGGACTGCATGTGCAGGTCGTCGAAGTCCAGGACGTGCGCCAGCACCGCCCACGCCTCGCACTCCGAGAGCTCGCCGAGCAGCTCGCCGATCGGGTGCCGGCGCGCCGCGCTCGCCACCGCGAGGGTGTCGACCAGCGAGCGCTGCGCCAGCGCGAGGTCGTCGTCCGAGGGCTCGAGGCCGGCGGCCCAGCCCGCGAGCTGCTCGGCGACGTGCGTCACCCGGCGCGCTCGAGGACGACCACCGGGATCTCGCGGTCGGTCTTGCCCTGGTACTCGTCGTAGGCAGGCCAGATCTCGGCCATCCGCCGCCACAGGTCCGGCTTCTCCTCGGGCGTCGCATCGCGCGCGCGGGCGGAAAAGCGATCGGCCTTGACCTGGACCTGGACGTCGGGATCCTCGCTGAGATTGCGGTACCAGGCGGGCGGGTCGGGGGCGCCGCCCTTGGAGGCCACGACGAGGTAGTCGTCGCCGTGGCGGCCGTAGATGAGCGGCGTCGGACGCTGCTCGCCGGACCGACGGCCCTTCGTGGTGAGGATGAGGACCGGCACGCCCTCCTGCCAGTCGTGGCCCACCTCGCCGTCGGTCTCGACGTAGCGCTTGACGTGTTCCTGGCCGAAGAGCATCGCGCTTCCCTTCCCGATCGTCTGTGTCACCGTGCACGCGAATGGTGGCAGGCGACGCGCACGCGGTCCGTCGCGCCCGGGCGGCGGCGCAGCTGCTGCACCGCCCGCGCGCGGCGGGCGTCGCCGAGGTGGTGGCGCGGCTGCTGGCCGTACAGGCCCAGGACCTGCGGGCGGCGCGCCTGGCGCTGCGCGCCCGCGCGACGGGCCTCGCCGCAGCCGACGTCGACGCCGCGCTCACCGAAGACCGCTCGGTCGTGGTCGCGTGGCTGGGGCGCGGCACGCTGCACCTCGTCGGCCGCGACGACTATCCGTGGCTGCTGGCGCTGACGGCGCCCACGCGCCTTGCGACGAGCCGCCGGCGCCTGGGTCAGGAGGGCGTGGCGCCCGACGACGCCGAGCGCGCGGTGAAGATCGTCGAGCGTGCGCTCGCCGACGCGGGCCCGCTCACGCGGCCCGAGCTGGCCGAGCGGATCGCGGCGAAGGGCATCCGCACCGAGGGCCAGGCGGCGCCGCATCTGCTTGGGCTCGCCGGGCTGCGGGGGATCGCCGTGCTCGGCCCGCTGCGCGACGACGGCAGCCACGCCTTCGCGCTGACGCGCGACTGGCTCGGCGCCGCGCCACCGCGGAAGCTCGAGGGCCCCGACCGCGACGGCGCGCTGGCCGAACTCGCCCGCCGCTATCTCGCCGGCCACGGCCCGTCCACGCCGGCCGACCTCGCCAAGTGGAGCGGCCTTCCCCTGCGCGACGCGCGCGCCGGGCTGAAGGCGATCGCCTCCGAGCTGGCGCAGCGCGACGACGACCTCGTCGACCTCGCCGCCCGCGACCCCGCGCCCGACGCGATCCCCGCCCGCCTGCTGCCCGCGTTCGACCCCTATCTGCTGGGCTGGAAGGATCGCTCGTTCGCCGTCGCATCCGAGCACGCCAAGCGCGTGCACCCGGGCGGCGGCATGCTGCGCGCCACTGCGACGGTCGACGGGCTCGCCGTCGGCACCTGGAGCGCCGCGGGCGGCGTCGTCGAGCTCGAGCTCTTCGTGCCGATCGCCTCCGCCGCGCAGGCCGCGCTGCGCCACGACGCCGCCGACGTGGCGCGCTTCGTTCAAGCGCCGTGACGCGCGACCGATCCCCTGGGGATGCCGACGGGGAAGCGCTCTAATCGCACGCTGTGGATGTTCCGCGGGCTCTTCGCGCTGGTCGGGGTCTCGCTGCTCGCGCTGATCCTCCTCCACTCTTCGCCAAGTCCCACCGCGGACGCGGACTGGCTCAAGCTCACCGAAGGGCGCGGTCGCACTGCTCAGGGCGCCAGCATCGCCATGCGCTTCGATCGGCCCGCCCATCCGCTCGCTCTCGAGACGTCTCTGCGCGCGCACTGCGCCAACGGCTCGAGCTGGGGCCTTCGCTGGTCGCCCTTCGACGGCACCGCTGCTCGCTTCCGCCGCGAGGGTCGCGGACTGCGGGTGATCGAGATCTCCGCCCGGACCTACGGGGACGGCACCTTCGGGCAGAACGTGTTGTCGATGCGCGCGACGCTCGGCCCCGGAGCCAGGCAGGTGCGCGGCTGGGTCCGATTGACCGTGGCCTTCTCGCGCGCCAACGGCTGGAGCACGACATGCGACTCCGGCCGCGTGCCCTTCGCGATCGACGCGCCGCTCGCGCCGGCGCGTGCTACCAGTGCACACCCTTCATGAGGTTGGCCATCGCCACCTGCTCCATGGAGGCCTTCTCGTTGGGGTCCTTCTCGCCGCGCGCGGCAGCGGAGTCCGGGAAGACCTTGTAGGCCATGTGCAGGACCTGGTCGACGGCCTTCGGGGCCAGCGCGTAGGCCACCTCGCCGAACGTCCCCAGGCGCGTGTTGATCTGCTTGGGCTTGGCGCGCAGGGCCTCGCACACGAGGTCGCCGGCCTCGTCGGGCGTGATGGTCGGGAACGAGTCGTACATCTTCGTCGGGGCGATCATCGCCGTGCGCACGAGCGGCATATGGATGGTGGTGAAGGTGATGCCGTCGCCGATCACCTCCGAGCTGGCCACGCGCGTCCACGCGTCGAGCGCCGCCTTGGAGGCGACGTAGGCGCTGAAGCGCGGCGGATTGGTCTGCGCCCCGATCGACGAGACGTTGACGATGTGGCCGGAGCCCCGCTCGCGCATGTGCGGCAGCAGCCCCATCGTGAGGCGGATGGCGCCGAAGTAGTTCAGCTGCATGGTGCGCTCGAAGTCGTGGAAGCGGTCCTGGCTGAGCGCGATCGAGCGCCTGATCGAACGCCCGGCGTTGTTGACCAGCATGTCGACCGACACGTGGTCGTCGAGGACCTGCTTGACCAGCGCGTCGATCGAATCGAGGTCGGAGAGGTCGGCCGAATAGGCGTACGCCGTGCCCCCGGCTTCTTCGATCTCGGCCTTGGCCTCCTCGAGCTTGTCCACCGAGCGCGCCACCAGCAGCGGGATGCCGCCCGCGGCCGCGATCTTCATCGCCGCTGCGCGCCCGATGCCGCTCGAGGCGCCGGTGATGACGACGGTGCGCCCGTTGATGGCGGCCTCGAACGAGCGGTCCTTGTAGAGGTCGGGGTCGAGCTTGCGCTCCCAGTAGTCCCAGATCTTCTCGGCGTAGTCCTCCAGCGGCGGGACCGCGATCGCGCTGTCGGCCAGCGCGCGCTCGGTGTCGCGGGTGTCGAACTGGGCCGTGAAGCCGACGTGGCCGATGACCTCCTCGGGGATCCCGAGGTCGGCCAGGATCGTGCGGCGCACGCCCTTGAGCGCCGGCAGCTGCAGCAGCAGCGAGCCCACGCCCTTGGGCAGGGCGTCGGTGAGGCGCTTGTCGATGCGGATCGCCATCTGCGGCGCGTGGGCGGCGCTCGCGAAGGTGTTGAGCACCTCGCCGGAGCGCTGCGACTTGGGCGCGCAGAGGTGGAAGGCCTGGCCGTTGAGCCCGTCCTGATGGGCGATGTGGTCCAGCGCCGCGGCCACGTAGTCGACCGGCACGAGGTTCGTGAAGCCCAGCTCCAGGCCGACGAGGGGGAACCACTGCGGCAGCGCGTGGCGCGCCTTCTGGATCGCCTTGAAGAAGTAGTAGGGCCCGTCGATCTTGTCCATCTCGCCGGTCTGCGAGTGGCCGATGACGATGGCGGGGCGATAGATCCGCCACGGGACGCTCGCCTCCTCGCGCGCGATCTTCTCGGAATCGAACTTCGTCTGGTGGTAGGACGAGGGGAGCTTCTGGCCCTCGTCGAACATGTCCTCGCGGAACAGGCCCTTGTGCAGACCGGAGACCGCGACCGACGAAGCGTGATGCAGGATGCCGGCCTCGAGCGCATTGGCCAGCGCCACCGCGTTGCGCGTGCCGGTGACGTTGGCGAGGTCGTTGGCCTCGCTGTCGGCCGTCATGTCGTAGACGGCGGCGAGGTGGAAGAAGTGGTCGATGCTGCCGCGGTGCTCGTCGATCCAGGCGTGCTCGACGCCGAGGCGCTCCTTCGTGAGGTCGCCGACCACCAGCGTGACGCGCTCGCCGCCCTCCCAGCCCTCGACGAGCTCCTCCAGCCGTTCCCTCGAGCTCTCGCGCACGAGCACATGGATCTCGCCCTCGCGATTGCGCAGCAGCTCCTGCACGAGGTGGCGGCCGATGAAGCCCGTGGCCCCGGTGACGAAATACCTCAACGCGTGCTCCTCCCTGGTGAACGGCAAGCCTATACGCCAGCGCCGGCTCCGCCGCGCCCCTCGCCGCCCGCGAAGCGGGCCGCGCCGGCCACCGCATCGGCGAAGACGGCGGGGCCGGCCTGCGCCTCCAGGGCCAGCCCCTCGGCCAGGGGCAGACCGGGCCCTTCGAGGGCCGCGCGGCGATCGGCGAGCATCGTCGTCTGGGGGAAGCTCGCCAGGCCCTCGGCCATCTCCAGCGCGCGCGTGAGGTGCTCGCCGGCGGGCACCACCTCGGTGAGCAGGCCGAAGGTCAGCGCCTCGTCGGCGCCGATGAGACGGCCCGTGAGGATGAGGTCCAGCGCACGGCCCATGCCGACGATCCGCGGCAGGCGCTGCGTGCCGCCGTCGATGAGCGGCACGCCCCAGCGGCGCTCGGGAAAGCCCAGCGTCGAACCCTCCGCCGCCACGCGCAGGTCGCACCACAGCGCCAGCTCGAGGCCGCCGGCCAGGCACCAGCCCCCGATGGCGGCGATCGTCGGCTTGGTCGGCGTGCGCCGAGTGAAGCCCATCGGCCCGTTCGGGTCGTCCAGGCGCCCGGCGTAGGTCTCGATGGCCTTCAGGTCCGCCCCCGCGCAGAAGCTCACGCCTCCGGCGCCGGTGAGGACGAGCGCCCGCGCGCCGTCGTCGGCCTCGAACGCCTCGACGCCTTCGAGCAGGCGCTCGGCCGTGGGCCCGTCGACGGCGTTGCGCCGGTGCGGGCGGTCGATGGTGAGGACGGCGGCGGCGCCGACCCGTTCGTAACGCACCTCGTCGGTCATGGCGCCGACCCTACAAACACGAACGTCCCGGGCAGGGAGAGTCCGGGACGCCGCGTGCCATCAACGAGGAGGGATCTCGTCTCGCAGCCACCATGGTGGCCGCGGCCGCGGCGGGCTCTGTGAAATTCCCGCTACCAGCCGCCGCGCCAGCGCTGCTGCTCGCCGGCGAGGTCCTTGTGGATCTTCTTGCGGCGCTCCTTGCGCTTCTCCAGGTGGCCCTGGAGCATGCTCATCACGAAGACGAAGAGCGGGAAGAACACGATGAGGATGAAGCCGGCGTTGGTGACGACCTTGTCGTCGGTCTCGCCCCACCAGCCCTCGCCGCCGTCGTGGGCCAGCGCGGCGGGCGCGAGCACCAGCAGGGTGACGACGGTGGCGGGCAGCGCGGCGAGCAGACGCTTCATCAGCCTGCGCATCGTATAGAACGTGGCCGCCATGGCGGCCCTGCAACGCGAGCGGCTCGACGCCGGGATCGAGGTGGTGCGCCTCGATCGCCCGCAGGCGCGCAACGCACTGAACTCCGCGACGCTGGCCGAGCTCGAGGCGGCGCTCGGCGAGCTGGCGGCCGACGCCGAGCTGCGCGTGCTCGTGCTCTCGACCACGAGCAAGCGCGCGCTGTGCGCCGGCGCCGACGTCGCCGAGGTCCTCGACGGCGCCGGCGGCCTCGCGCGGATGGAGGCCTTCGCCCGTGTTTATGCCGCCGTCGAGGCCTTCCCGGCCCCGACGGTGTGCGTCTGCGTGGGCAACGTGGTCGGGGCCGGCGCCGAGATCGCCGCCGGTTGCGACCTGCGCGTGGGGGCCGAGAACCTCAAGCTCGCGTGGGCCGGCGCTCGGCTCGGCGTGCCGGTCGGCCCGGCGCGGCTGACGCCGCTCGTGGGCCTCGCCACCGCCAAGGACCTGGTCTTCACCGGGCGCACCGTCGGGATGGCGGAGGCGCGCGCCCTCGGGCTGCTGCATCGCACGGCACCCGCCGCGCGGGCGGAGGCCGCGGCGATCGCGCTGGCGCGCGACCTCGCGGCCCACCCGCCGGAGGGGATGCGCCGGCTCAAGGCGATGTTTCGCGAGGTCACCGGCGCCGCCGGGCACGTCGCGCGCGAGAACGAGCTGCTGGTCGAGTGGCAGCGCACGGGCGCGGGGCTGCCGCAGGGCGGGCTGCGGGGCAGGTGACGGCGATGGCCGCCAAGCGCCCATTGGACCGCGTCCGCGAGCTCTGCCTCTCGCTTCCCGAGACGAGCGAGCGCCTCAGCCACGGCCAGCCGAGCTTCTTCATCCGCGAGAAGAAGACCTTCGTGATGTACCTCGACAACCATCACGACGACGGGCGCCTGGCCCTGTGGCTGGCGGCGCCGGAGGGGATGCAGGAGGCGCTGGTCGAGGCCGCGCCGGAGCACTACTTCCGCCCGCCGTACGTCGGGCACCGCGGCTGGCTGGGCGTGCGCCTGGACCGCGATCTGGAGTGGAACGAGATCGCGGGCGCCATCGAGGACGCCTACCTCACGGTTGCTCCGAAGAGCCTGATCGAGGCCGCAGGGCTGGGGGGCGGCGAAGACGCCGGGTAGCCGGACCTCGTCGTCGCCAGCGGTACTTACCCTTCATAAGCATCATGCCCGGAGCCATCGTCATCGGAGCCGGTCCCGGGATCGGGACCTCGGTCGCCCAGCGGCTCGCGCGCGAGGGCCTTCCCGTCGCCGTCCTCGCCCGCTCGCGAGCCACCGTGGACGCCGCGCTGGCGTCCCTGGCCGGCATCGGCAGCGACACCGTCGGCGTCACCGCCGACGTGACCGACGAGCACGCCCTGCGCGCCGCGCTCGACGAGGTCGTCGACCGCCTCGGCGTTCCGGAGGTGCTCGTCTACAACGCGGCGCTGATCCAATCGGACGTGCTGGGCGAGCTCACGGCCGCCCAGCACCTCGATGCGTGGGCCGTCAACGTCGTGGGCGCGATCACCGCCGTCGCGCATCTCGGGCCCGCGATGTCGCAGGCGGGCCGCGGCACGATCCTGCTCACCGGCGGCATGCCCGAGCCGGTACCCGAAGTGACGAGCCTGTCGCTGGGCAAGGCCGGCGTCCGCGCGCTGGCGCAGCTCCTGGCCCGCGCGTACGAGCCCTCCGGCGTCCACGTCGCGACGGTCACCGTCGGCGGTGCCGTGGCGCCCGGCTCCGTGTTCGATCCCGACGAGATCGCCGAGCATTACTGGCGGCTGCACACCCAGCCGCTGGGCAGCTGGGAGCGCGAGGTCCTCTACTCCGGGCCGCTCACTCCTCCGGCGGCTCGCCCGCGATGACGCCGAAGGTCGCGCCGTGCGGATCGGCGACGACCGCGAAGCGCCCCACGCCCTCGAGCTGGTGGGCCGGCCCCAGCGTGCTGCCGCCGAGCTCCTGCACCTTCGCCATCGACGCGTCGCAGTCCTCGACCGAGAAGTAGTTCAGCCAGAAGGCAGGGACCTCGTCGGGGACGCCGGACGGCGTCGCCATCGCGCCCGCGACCGGGAGGTCGCCGACGTTGAACATCGTGTAGGTCATCCCGCCGAACTCCTGGTCGTCGGGCTCCCAGCCGAAGACGGCGGCGCAGAACGCCTTGGCGCCGTCGACGTCACGGGTCTGCAGCTCGTTCCAGTTCAGCGCCCCGGGCTCGTTGACGAGCTCGGCGCCCGTGTGGCGGCCGGCCTGCCAGACGCCGATCACCCCGCCGGCCGGGTGGACGAAGACCGCTACGCGGCCCGCGTCCGTCACGTCCATCGGCTCGACGATCACGGTCGCGCCGGCGCTCGCCGCGCGCTTGGCCGCCGCGTCGGCGTCGTCGGTGGCGACGTACGTCGACCACGCGGGCGGCTGGCCCTCCTGCATGATCGGGCCCACGCCCGCGACCTGCTTACCCCTGAGGGTGAACATGCCGTAGCCGCCGGTTTCCTCGACCGGTCCGGCGGACTGCGCCTCCCACCCGAACAGGCCGCCGTAGAAGCTCGCCGCGGCGTCGGGATCCGGGCTCGCGAGGTCGACCCAGCTCGGCGTGCCGGGCGCGTAGGACGTGCGTTCGCTCATGGCGCTGATCGTTGCAGCTTGCGCAGGAAAGGCACGACCGTCTGCAAGAACCTGGATCGTGGTCACCGTCTCGGCGGCTGCGGCGGGGCCCGCGAGCATGAGCGCGAGGATCAGCCCGGTCAGTCCCGATCGCAGGGCGGCGCAACCTACCATGGGGTAGTGGCGGTCCTCATCGCATCTGACCTCAGCAAGGACATGGCTGGCGAGCCCTTGCTGCGCGGCGTCTCGTTCAAGCTCGAGCGCCGCGAGCGCATGACCATCGCCGGGCGCAACGGCGCGGGCAAGACGACCCTGCTGCGGATGCTCTCGGGCGAGACCTCGATCGACGGCGGCGAGCTGGCGCTGGCCAAGGGCACGCGCGTGGCCCTCCACGACCAGCGCCCCCCGCGCGAGCGCGAGCTCAGCCTCCGGGATTACGTTCTCAGCGGCTGCCGCGAGCCGCTCGAGCTCGAGGCCGAGCTGCAGCGCCTCGAGCACGCGATGGCCGAAGGCGACGAGACGGCGATGAACCGCTACGCCGGCGTGCAGGCGCGCTTCGAGGCCGCCGGCGGATACGGCTGGCGCGAGCGCGCGCGCTCGGTCGTCCACGGGCTGGGCTTCGTCGACGACGACCTCGACCGCCCGCTGAGAACGTTCTCCGGCGGCCAGCTCACGCGCGGCTCGCTGGCCCGCGCGCTCGCCGCCCAGCCCGACCTGCTGCTGCTCGACGAGCCCACCAACCACCTCGACATCGAGTCGCTGGAGTGGCTCGAGCAGGCGCTGCTCGAGCTCGACGCCGCGATCGTGCTCGTGGCCCACGACCGCTGGTTCCTGGAGACAGTCGGCACCGCCGTGCTCGAGCTCGAGGCCGGCCGGGCGCGCTTCTTCGACGGCACGTGGCACGCGTGGCGCAAGGAGCAGGCCGCGCGCGAGCTCGCGCTCGGGCGCGCGATCGAGAAGCAGCAGGCCGAGATCGAGCGCATGGAGCGCTTCGTCGAGCGCTTCCGCTTCAAGGCGACCAAGGCGCGCCAGGCGCAGGACCGCCTCAAGAAGCTCAACAAGATCGAGCGCATCGAGCGCGACCCCCGCGACGGCCGCTCGCTCGCCTTCGCGTTCAAGAAGCCCGAGCGCTCCGGGCGCGTGATCTTCGAGCTCGAGGACGGGCGCCTGCAGGTCGGAGCCGATCCACCGCGGGTCCTGCTCGCCGACGCCGAGCTGTGGCTCGAGCGCGGCGAGCACGTCTCGCTCGTGGGGCCCAACGGCACCGGCAAGACGACCCTCATCCAGGCGCTCGTCGGCGAGCGCCCACTCGACGGCGGCCGGCTGCGCTCGGGCCACAACGTCAAGGTCGGCTACCTCAGCCAGCACGCCGAGGAGCTCGAGGGCGACGGCGCGCGCACCGTGCTCGAGGCCGCGGTCAAGCGCACGGGCCTGCCGCCCAACCAGGCCCGCGCCCTGCTCGGGCGCTTCCTCTTCAGCGGGGAGGAGGTCGACAAGCCGCTCGACGGGCTCAGCGGCGGCGAGCGCCGGCGCCTGTCGCTGGCCATCCTCGTGCAGTCGGGCTCCAACGTGCTGATCCTCGACGAGCCCACCAACCACCTCGACCTCGAGTCGCGCGAGGCGCTCGAGGATGCGCTGCGGGCCTTCCCGGGCTCGCTCGTGCTCGTCACCCACGACCGCGCGCTGCTCGATGCCGTCGGCACGCGCACGATCGCCGTCGAGGACTACGCGCTGCGCTCCTACGTGGGCGGCTGGGCCGAGTACGCCCGCGTGCGCGAGGAGCGCAAGGCGATGGGGCTGTCGCCGTCGTCGGCGCCCGCGCCGGTGACCAACGGCGCCCCGCGGGCCAAGGAGCCCGAGGCCAAGGCCAAGCCCGAGAAGCCCAAGCCCGACGGCCCCTCGAAGAACCGCGTGCGCGAGCAGGCACGCCTGGAGCGCGCCGTCGCCGAGTCCGAGGCGGCACTGGCGGTCGTCGAGGAGGAGCTGGCCGACCCGAAGGCGTGGGCCACGAAGTACGAGACGGCCAAGTCGACGGCTCGCCACACCGCGGCCAAGCGCGCGGTCGAGGAGGCCTACGAGGCGCTCGAGGCGTTCGAGGCGAAGGTCTAGCGCGGTGCTCCGCCACCAGCTGCCCGGCGGCTACGCGCTGCGCCTGCTCGAGGAGTCAGACGCCGACGAGATGTTCGCGCTGATCGACGCCAACCGCGAGCACCTGGCGCCCTGGATGCCGTGGGTCGAGCACGAGCGCGAGCCCACCGACGTGCTGCCCTTCATCCGCGCCACGCGCAAGCAGATCGCCGACAACGACGGGCTGCAGACGGCGATCGTCGATCCCGACGGGCGGATCGTGGGGATGGTCGGCTTTCACAACGTCGACTGGACGAACCGCATGACGAGCATCGGCTACTGGCTCGCGCGCGACGAGCAGGGGCGCGGGACGATGACAGAGGCCGTGCGCGCGCACGTCGATCACGCGTTCACCACGTGGAAGCTCAACCGCATCACCATCCAGGCGGCGCCCGAGAACAGCCGCAGCCGCGCCGTGCCCGAGCGCCTGGGCTTCCGCGAAGAGGGCGTCCTGCGCGAGGTCGAGCGCATCGGCGACCGCGTGCTCGACGGCGTCGTCTACGCGATGCTGGCTGCCGACTGGCCCGGCTCCTAGCCGGCGTCCGCGTCGCGGTGCACCGCGACGCCGGCGATCACCAGCGCCACGCCGAGCGCCTCGATCGCGCTGGGGAGCTGGGCGAGCACGACGATGCCGATGACCGTCGCCGTCGCCGGCAGCAGCGCGACCATGAGCGCGTAGGTCGAGCGCGACATCCGCGCCATCGCGAGCTGGTCGGTCACGTAGGGGATGACCGAGGAGGAGACGCCCACGCCGACGCCGGCCGCGAGCGCCACCGGGTCCAGGAAGGCGGGCGCCGCGCCCCAGACGCCGATCGGCGTGGCGACGACCGCCGCGATGAGCATCGCCATCCCGAGCAGGTCGATCCCGGGGATGGTGCCGTTCTGTGCCGCGCGGTGGCTGACCACGATGTAGGCCGCGAAGAGGGCGGCGTTGACGAAGGCGAAGGCCACGCCGAGCGGGTCGCCCTCGAGCGCGACGTCGGTGAGCAGGTAGACGCCGGGGATCGCGAGCGCGAGCGCGCCCATGTTGCGCGGCGTGCGCGTCCCGAGGGCGGCGAGCACGATCACCGGCAGGAACTCGATCGCCGCCACCGTGCCGAGCGGAAGGCGGTCGATGGCGAGATAGAAGGTGCTGTTCATGAGGGCCAGCACGGCGCCCCACGCGAGCAGCAGCCGCCCGGCGCCGCGCACCTTGCGCCACGGGCGCCGCCACAGGGCGAAGATCACGGCGGCCGAGGCGATGCGCAGCCACGCGACGCCGAGCACGTCGACGCGCGCGAACAGCAGCACGGCGAACGCCGGCCCCAGGTAATGGAAGATCGCGCTGACCACGAAGTAGGCCTCGGGCGGCGTGGTCTCGGCGAGCCGCCGGCGGGTCGTCGTTGACGCGATAGCCATGGCATGTATGGTCAATGGCATCAGCGCGCGATTCCATGGACTATCGAAGGACTTCTGAGCTCGTGGCCTACGAACCGAACGGACTAGACGAGATCAACCGTCGTTTGCTCGAAGAGCTTCAGCGCGACGGTCGGGTGGCCTTCGCGGAGCTCGGGCGCCGCGTCGGCCTCTCGGCGCCGGCCGTGGCCGAGCGCGTGGGGCGCCTCGAGCGCGACGGGGTCATCACCGGCTACCGCGCCGTCGTCGACCCCCAGGCGATCGGCTACCCGCTGGCGGCGGTCGTGCGCGTGCGGCCGTTCGCGCGCCAGATCCACAAGATCCCCGAGCTCGCCGAGCGCACGCCCGAGGTCGTCGAATGCGAGCGGATCACCGGCGAGGACTGCTTCCTTCTGCGCCTGCACGTCCGCGCCATCGACGACCTCGAGGCGGTCCTCGACAACTTCACGCCCTTCGGACAGACGACGACCTCGATCGTCCACTCCTCGCCGGTGCCGCGGCGGTCGCTGCCGCTGGGTTAACCGCCTGTTCACCACGAGGTCACGGCTGCGCAACAAGACGCCCGACCCCGCTGGCGAACCATGACGCGGGATGCACGACCGCCTCGGCCTGAACCTGCATCGCGACGCCTGGCCGACAGCGCGCGTGCTGGCCGCGCACGAGGAGGCGGGCTTGCGGTGGCTGCAAGTGCACACGCCGCCGCGGCCGATGCTGGCCGATCGCGGCCGCTGCCGGCGCCACGCCCGGGCGCTGCGCGCGGCGCTCGAGACCAGCTCGCTGCGCCTGGTGCTGCACGCGCCCGACGACCTCAGCGCGGGGACGATCGAGGACGATCGCGCCTTCGCCGGCCTGCTCGACTACGCCGCGGAGGCGGGCGCGGAGCTCGTCGCCTACCACGGCCTGAACTTCGTGGACGCCGGCGGGCCCACCCGCCTGCGCGCCCGCGAGCGCGCTCGCCTCGAGGAAGGCTCCCTCCTCGGCCACCTCCAGCGGGCGCACACGCTTGGCATGAGGATCGCCATCGAGAACCTGGCACCGGTACACCCGGGACCGCCGCGTCTGTGCCACGACCCGCTGGCCGTGTGCGACCTCGTGCGCCGGCTGGCCTCGCCCGCCGCCGGGATGCTGCTCGACGTCGGCCACCTGCACATCACCGCGGAGGCGTCGCACAGCGACCCCGCCCTCGTCGCCGCCGCCGTCGCGGCGGACGTCGTCCTCTTCCATGTCCACGACAACCTCGGCGTGCGCCGGCGCGACATCGACGCGCCGGGCATCGACCCCCTCAAGCTCGACCTGCACCTTCCGCCCGGCCGCGGCTCGCTGCCGTGGGGGCGGGTGGCCGGCGTGCTGCGCGAGCATGCTGCTCCGCTGCTGCTCGAGGTCGAGCCCTCCCAGCGCCCGGCGCTGCCGGAGCTGACCGCCGGGCTGGTGCGCGTGTTGGCGGCGCCGCCCGCGCGCGCAGCGGCTTAGGCCGTGCAAGGCTGATCTGCCCGGACCTGCGCGGCTTTGGCTGGACGGGCACGCCCGGGCTCGGCTACGACTCCGAGACGTTCGCCTCCGATGCGGTGGCGCTCCTCGACGTCCTCGAGCTCGCCCGCGTGAAGCTGATCGGCCATGACTGGGGCGGCTTCGCCGGCTTCCTGCTCGCGCTGCATCACCCGGAGCGCGTCGAGCGCTACCTCGCGCTCAACTGCCCGGTGGCGTGGGCGCCGGTCAGGCCGAGGCTGGCGCTCGAGGCCTGGCGCGCGTGGTACACGCTGGTGCTCGCAGCCCCCGGTCTCACGGCCTGCGCCTGACCGTGCCGACCCGGCTCGTCTTCGGGGCGCGCGACCTCTACGTCTCCACCGCGCTCACGCGCGGCTGGGAGGACCACGCCGACGACATGGCGGTCGAGTACGTGCCCGACTCGGGCCACTTCATCGCCGAGGAGAAGCCCGAGGTCGTCGCCGAGCGGGCGCTCGAGCTGTTCGGGTCCGTCACCTCGAACCGCTAGGCCGCGGCGGCCAGGCGCTGCGGACGCGCGCCCGCCGCCTCGACCAGCGCGGCGAACAGCGCGGCGTGCTCGGGGCGCTCGATCAGCGTCTCGGCATGCCACTGGACGCCGAGCAGGAACGGGCGCGTGCGGTCCTCGAGCGCCTCGGCCATCCCGTCGAGCGCCCAGGCGACGACCCGCAGGCCCGCCCCGGTGACGTCGACGGCCTGGTGGTGGAAGGAGTTGACGTCGAGCGTGTCGCCGGCGCCGGTGAGCGTGGCCAGCAGCGAGTCGGCCGCGACGCTCACACGTTGGGTGGTCACGGTGGCGAGCTCGGTCTGGCGGTGGCCCTCGACGTGCTGGTGCAGCGTCCCGCCACGCGCGACGTTCAGCGCCTGGGCGCCGCGGCAGATGCCCAGCAGGGGCAGCCCGTTCGCGTCGGCGGCGCGCGCGACGGCGAGCTCGAAGGCGTCGACCTCGGGATCGGTCGCCCCGAGCTGCGGGTGGCGCGTGCCGGCGCCGTAGGCAAAGGGGTCGAGATCTTGCCCGCCCGCGAGGCAGACGCCGTCGAGACGCTCGACGAGCTCCGAGACGCCGGCAAGCTCCGTCGGCGCCAGGATCACCGGGATCCCTCCGGCGGCCTCGACGGCGCGCAGGTAGGTCGTCCCCAGCATCGTCTCGGGGTGCGGCGGGGCGTCGGCACGCTGCAGCGTGGCCAGCGTGCCAGGCCGCAGCTCCGAAGTGGTGACGCCAATGAGAGGACGCATCTCCTTATTTGTCGGCCATCAGCAGGGAAAGTTGCATGTACCGTCGGATGAATCGGATGCGTCTGCGTTCGCCCGCATGTCGAAATGCGCGCGCCGCGGCCGCGATCAGCGCTCGCCGAAGGTCAGATCCGCGCGGCCGCTGGCCGACCAGCGCCCGCGCCGCCAGCGCACGACGGTCCCGTCGGCCAGCCGCGCGAGCGCGCGCCCGCAGCGCGGCTCGCCCCACAGCGTCGCGTGCAGCGGGGCGTCGCCCTCGCCGAGCCCGGCGCGCACGGAGTCGGCGGGATGGGTGACGACGATCGCCCCCGCGCGGACCCACACCGGGATGGCGTGCAGCGGCGCCGGCGCGGGCACCTCGCGGCCACCGCGCACGCGCGCGCCCGACCACGCCTCGATCCAGTCGCCCGGCGGCAGCCACGCGTCGCGCTCGCGCGCGCCGTCCTCGACGACAGGCGCGACCCACAGCGCCGGCCCGAGACCGAAGGCGTCCGCGACCTCCCAGCCACCCGGGTCCAGCAGCGAGGCGGGGCGGACGATCGGCGGCCCGCCGCGGGCCGCGCTCGCCGCCGCGGCACGCAGGTAGGGGTTGAGCATCTCGTGCAGCAGGACGTAGCCGCGGTAGAGCTCGAGCGTCTCGGGGTCGTAGGTCCACGGCTCCTGCTCGAGGCGGCCGTGGGCCTGCATGAGCGCCGTGAAGCAGCCCAGCTGGACCCAGCGCACGAGCAGCTCCTTCGGGCAGCGCTCGACCAGGCGATGGCCGAGGTAGCCGCCGACGTCGTGCGACCAGTTCGAGAAGCCGCTGCCCGCCGCGGCGATGGTGGCCGCGACGAGCGTGCGCAGCGACCAGAAGTCCGATGCCTGGTCGCCCGCCCACAGCACGCCGGTGGCCTGCTGGCCGCTCCAGCCGCTACGCCCGAAGAGGACGCCTCCGCCGGGCCCGTGGGCCTCGTCGAGGGCGCGCTGCATCGAGCGCCGGTACAGGCCGCCGTAGCGCCACGCGGTCTGCGCCCCGGTCGTCCCGTCGGCGAAGCGCAGGTCCTCGCCGATGTAGTAGCCCTCGCCGTCGTCGGCCTTGATGCCCTCGACGCCGAGGCGCAGCGCGCGCACCGCCTGCGCGCGCCACCACGCTTCGCTCACGGGGTCGGTGAAGTCGACCAGCGAGCCCGTGCCCATCCACCAGCGCGCGACGTAGGGCTCGCCGTCGGGGCCGCGGACGAAGCGCTCCGGCTCGTAGTTGGGCGCCGGCTCGCGGTGCAGGCGCCGCGAGCCCGGATCGGGCGGGATCTGGCCGTCGAGTGACTCGAGGTTCACCCACGGCGTGACCCACACCACCGTGCGTACCCCGCCCGCGCGCCAGCGTGCGACCATCCCGACGAAGTCCGGGAACTGGTGCGGATTGGGCTCCCAGGTGTTGTATTGCGTCTCCCACGGGGAGTCGAGGACGATCGCGTCGAGGGGGATGCCGTGCCAGCGGCAGCCGTTGACGTCCTCCTCGGCGTCCTCCTGGTGCGCGTAGACGTCGCGCGACTTCCAGAACCCGTAGCCCCAGGGCGGCAGCAGGGCCGGCAGGCCGGTGAGGCGCACGTAGCGGCGCAGCCGCGCGACGGGCGTCGGGTCGGTGAGCACGTGCAGGCGCAGCGGGCCGGCCACGCCGCGTGTGGACACCCGCGTCGGGTCGTCGAGCTCGAACCGGGTGCCGTTGGCGTAGGTCTCGCACCACAGCGCGTAGCCGCGGCTGGACTGCAGGAAGGGCGCAGGCGCGTAGTCGCCCTGCGGGACGCCGCCGAGCTCGCGCAGGTCGGGCGGGCAGTCCGGGCCGGTGTAGGCGCGATCGGCGCCGAGCTGGATCGCGCGCCCGGCGTGGTCGACGCGCAGCGCATGGCGCGCCCCCAAGCCGGCGAAGCGCTCCTCCGCGCGCGCGTCCCACTCGATCGCGAGGCGCAGCGGCACGCCCTCGGCGTCGAGTTCGAGCACCAGGTGCTCGGGGCCCACGAGCTCGACGCGCAGCTGCGCTTGGCGTCCGCCGTTGAGCCGCAGGTCGATCACCGCGCTGCGCTCGTCCGCAGCGCTGACCGTGGCGGCCACGGCGCGCTCGGGGAAGCCCAGGCGCTCCTCCGCGATGACGCCCTCGGTGACCTGGACGAAGCGGTCGCGCACCTCGCCCTCGCACGCCCACACCGTCAGCGCGCGCAGGAGCCGGCGCCCGGCGCGGCGGATGTGGATGCTCAGCGGGGCGAGCGCGATCTCGACGCTTAGGCCGCCGTGCGCGAGCACGCGGTCGCCGGAGGCCGTAGCGCTCATGGATGCGTTTTCCACGCCGCGCGGTGCGGCGCGGTGAT
>Ga0307278_10000291_pt1 | contig 25696 bp, 26 predicted proteins | sample ER_DNA_117_FD_194482 | JGI IMG/M metagenome (GOLD analysis project Ga0307278, IMG submission 194482) | Bulk soil microbial communities from the East River watershed near Crested Butte, Colorado, United States - ER_DNA_117 | ecosystem: Environmental > Terrestrial > Soil > Floodplain | place...
GCGGCGGCGGCCTGGGCCGCCGCGGCCGAGCTGGTCGCCGCCGCCGACGTGGTCCTGCAGGCGACCACCCTGACCTCCCGGGGCGAGCCGGTCCCCGGCCAGGAGCGGCTGCGCCCCGGGGTCCGGGTGCTGGACTGCAACTACGGCCCCTCCAGCCAGGGGCTGGTCGCCGCCGCCAGGGCGGCCGGGGCGGCCGCGGCCGCCGACGGCCTCGGCATGCTCTGCGCCCAGGCCGCCGGGGCCGTGGTCAAGATCGCCCGGGTCCGCCCCGACCTGGACGCCATGGCCGCCGCCGTCGGCCTCCCCTGGCCCGCCCCCGCCTGACCGCACCAACCTGAAAGAAGTCTTGCAGATTCGCGCAGATGGTGGTTCCCTGGAACCTGCAACAACTCTTTCAGGTTTGGGAGGGGAGCCGAATGGCCAGGTCCGAGCGGCGGCTGGAGATCACCGACGGGGCGGTGCTGGCCGCCCTGGCCCATCCGCTCCGGGTGGCGCTGCTGTACCAGCTCACCGCCCTCGGGTCGCGCACCGCCAGCCAGTGCGCGGCCGCCCTGGGGGAGACGCCGGCCAACTGCAGCTACCACCTGCGCCAGCTGGCCAAGGCGGGGCTGGTGGAGCGGGAGGAGGCCGGCAACGGCCGCGAGCGGCCCTGGCGGCCGGTCTACACCGGCCTGACGGCGAACCCGTCCACCGACGACGCCGACCCCGAGCTGGTGACCGCCACCCGCGCCACCCGGGTGGCCCTGGCCAACGCCGAGATCCAGGAGCACGCCCGCCTGGCCCGCCAGTACCTGCGCCTGGAGCAGCGGGCCCCGAGGGAGTGGCGCGACGCCGCCTCGATGGCCGGCTACTCGCTGCGGCTCACCACCGGCGAGCTGGCCGCCCTGGTGCAGGCCCTCGACGCCGCCATCCGGCCCTACATCGGCCTGACCCGCGAGGACCCCCCCGAGGGCTCGGAGCCGGTGCACCTGGACTTCAAAGCCTTCCTGCGCCCGGAGGTCCTGGCATGAGGGCCGGCTGGGCGCTGCTGCGCCGGCGCGACTTCGGGCTGCTGTGGGCGGGCGGGCTCATCTCCGAGACCGGCGACTGGTTCCTGCTGGTCGGGCTGCCGGTCTGGGTCCTCCAGGTGACCGGCTCCAGCCTGGTCACGGCCACGGTGTTCCTGGTCGGGCTGCTGCCCAGCCTGGTCGTGGGGCCGCTGGCCGGGGTGCTGGTCGACCGCTGGGACCGCCGGCGCACCCTGGTCGCGGTCAGCCTGGCCGAGGCGGCGTTCCTGCTGCCCCTGCTGGCCGTGGACGGCCGCGGCGACCTGTGGGTCGTCTACCTGGTGATGGCCGTCGAGGCCTCCCTCGGCCAGCTCAACGACCCGGCCCGCAACGCCCTGGTCCCGGCCCTGGTCGGGCGGGACGACCTGGTCGGGGCCAACGCCCTGGTCGGCCTCAACGGCAACCTGGCCCGCCTGGTCGGCAGCCCCCTCGGCGGCGTCCTGGTCGAGCTGGCCGGCCTCCCCGGCCTGGTCGTCGGCGACGCCGTCTCGTTCCTGGTCGGCGCCGCCCTGCTGGCCCTGATCCGCCCCGGCGCGCCCGCCGCCGAGCCCGAGCCCACCCCGGCGGCCGCCCGCGGGATGCTGGGGGAGTGGCTGGACGGGCTGGCTGTGGTCGTGGGGGACCGGGGGCTGCGCTGGGGGCTGGCCGTCGACGGGCTGGCCGCGGTCGCCCAGGGGATCTTCACCGTGCTGTTCGTGCTGTTCGTGGCCAGGGAGCTGGGCGGCGACGGGGCCCAGGTCGGGCTGCTGCGGGGCGTGCAGGCGGTCGGGGGGCTGCTCGGTGGCGTGCTGGTGGTGGGGCTGTCGCGGCGGCTGGAGCCGGGGCGGCTGCTCGGGGTCAGCCTGCTCGCCTTCGGGCTGGTCGACCTGGCCATCTGGAACGGCCCCCTGGTGACAGAAGCCGACTGGCTCTACCTGGGCCTGTTCGCGGCCGCCGGGATCCCCGGGATCGCCTTCCTCACCGGGCTGACCGCGCTGGTCCAGGAGCGCACCGACGACGCCTACCTGGGGCGGGTGTTCGCCACCTACTACGGCAGCTTCAACGGCCTGACCGGGGTGGGGATGCTGGCCGCCGGGCTGCTCGGCGACCGGGTCGGGGTGGTGACGGTGCTGAACGGCCAGGCCGGGCTGTACCTGCTGGCCGGCCTGCTCGCGGTGGCCACCCTTGGGCGCCGGGCGGGGCCGGACCGCTACCCGCGGGCCTCGAAGGCGGCCCGCATGCCGTTGGCGTAGTGGTTCTGCTTGCTGCCGTCGGCGGCGGTCTCCAGCAGGTTGCAGAACAGCGCGTAGCGGCCGGCCGGCAGCTCGAAGGTGCCGCTGCAGCGCTGGCCGGCCGGGAACGCCTCGACCTCGCCGACGAACGCCCCCTCGGGCAGCTTCTCCTCGTCGACGGTGCCGTCGGCGGCCTTCGGCAGGGCGGCCGGGTCGTCGGCGCGGACCACCACCAGCTCGTGGGGCTCGGTGCCGGTGTTGTCGGCCTCGAAGGTGATCGTGCCGGCGGGGACGTCGGCCCGGGCCGGCAGCACCGACCACTCCTTCAGCCCGACCGCGACGGTGGTGTCGCTCTTGCTGGCGTCGCCCACCGGCTTGCAGGCGGCCGCCTGCCCCGAGGCGGTGCCGCTGCCCGAGGCCGTGCCGCTGCCCGAGGCGCTGGCCGAGGCGCCGTCGCGCACCCCGGCGCCGTCGTCCGACCCGCAGCCGGCCAGCGCCAGCGCCAGGCCGAGGCCCAGCACGGCCAGCAGCCGCCCGTTCCGGCTCCTCACGTCCCACCCTCCCGAGATCGTCATGTGGCCGCGTGCTCGCGACGCGGCAGCCTACGGAAGCGGCTCGAGGGCTGTCGAGCCCCGGCCGCGGCCGCCGCCCAGGCGGCCAGGACGGCCAGCCAGGCCCCGTGCAGCACCCAGGCCCACCAGCCCATGGCCAGGTAGTCGGGCAGCAGCAGCCGCCAGGCCCGGTACAGCGGGTCGCCGGTGGCGGTCGGGTCGACCGCCCAGGCGACCCGCCCGGCGGCCCCGTCGGCGACCAGCCACAGCTGGGCCAGCACCCCGGCGGCGCCGGCCACGGCCAGCAGCCCGGCCCGGCGGCCGCCGGCCCCCACCCACCAGGCCACGGCCAGGGCGGCCAGGGGCAGGACCACCACCACCTGGCGGCCCCCGAACCACCAGCCGTGCATGGTCAGGGCGACGAAGCTGGCCACCAGCCAGCCGGCGGCCAGGGGGCCGGCCAGGGCGGCCCAGCCGGCCGGCCGGCGCCGGGCCAGGGCGGCCAGGGCGGGCACGGCCAGCAGCCAGGCCGGCTGCCAGGCGGCCACCCCGAAGCCCCGGTCGACCAGCAGCCCGACCAGGCGGCGGCTGCGGCCCAGGTAGTCCGGCTCGGTGCCGACCACCGACAGCTCGCCGGCGGCGAAGTGGTCGCCGGCCGCGTACGGGGTCCAGCCCCCGTACCACCAGCGGTGCAGCACCACGAAGGCGACCGCGGCGGCGGCCAGCGACCCGGCAAGGGCCAGCGCCCGCCGCCCCGCCCCGCCCCGGACCAGCCGCCAGCCGGCGGCCAGGGCGAGCGCCGCCGCCACCGGCGCGTACTTCACCCCCAGCCAGGGCAGGGCGGCCACGGCCGCGCCCACCACCAGGGTCGCGCCCCGGCCCGGGGCGACCCGGCCGGCGCCGGTCCCCCGGCGGCCGGCGGCGTCCGGGAGCAGGGCGGCCACGGCGGCCAGGGTGGCCAGGGCGGCCGGCAGCTCCGGGTAGACCTGGCTGCCGTAGACGGCCAGGGGCGGGGAGCAGGCGAACAGGCCGGCGGCCAGGGCGGCGCTGGCGACCGGCACCCCGAGGCGGCGCACGGCCGTCCAGGCCAGCAGCGCGGCCAGCAGCCCGGCCACGGCCGCCATGGCCAGCTTGGCCCCGACCCAGCCCCCGAGCGCCACCGGGCCGGCCAGCAGCAGCGGCAGCAGCGGGTCGTGGGGGCTGAGCCGCCGCCCGCCGGCCAGGGGCTCGGTCTGGGTGGGCAGGGGCAGGGCGTGGAAGGCCCGCCAGCGGCCCTCGGCCAGCTCGTCGGCGACGTCGAGGTCGTGGTCGGTGGCCAGGCTGATGGCCGTCAGCAGGTACTGCGGCTCGTCGGCGGTGGTCCGGGTCCCGTGGGTCGCCGGCACCACGATCCCGGCCGCCGCCACCAGGAACCCCAGCAGCCCCACCACCAGCATCGCCCACCGGAGCCGGGCGGCCTCCACCGGTCCGGCTCCGGGCTCGGTCCCCCGCTGGGGGAGGGTCGCCGATGCGGACGCGGAGCGTCCCGGGCTGTCCACGGCCGGGCGGCCGCTGGCGGTGTTGCGGGGCATCGGGCCTCCGTGTTTAGGTTCGCCTAAATCCTAGTTGGTGTCGTGGAGGAGTGTCGAACCCGCCATGGTCCTTCGCCTGCCGGCGCCGCCCGCGCCGCCCGGACCCGGGCCGGCGGCCGGGCCCGGCCCGGTGGTGGTGTTCCTGCCCGCCCACGACGAGGAGGCGACGGTCGCGGCCGTGGTGGCCCGGGTGCCGCGGCTGGTCTGCGGCCGCCGGGTCGAGTGCCTGGTGGTCGACGACGGCTCCGGCGACCGCACCGCCGAGCTGGCCGCCGGGGCCGGGGCGGCCGTGCTCTCGGTGGCCGCCAACCGCGGGCTGGGCGCGGCCGTCCGCCGCGGGCTGGCCGCCGCGGTCGAGCGCGGCGCGGCCGCGGCCGCCTTCTGCGACGCCGACCGCGAGTACGACCCGGCCGAGCTGGAGCGGCTGGTCGCCCCCATCCTGGACGGGCGGGCCGACTATGTGGTCGGCTCCCGCTTCGCCGGCGAGATCCGCCGCATGCTGCCCCAGCGCCGCCTCGGCAACCTGGCCCTCACCGGCCTGCTCCGGTTCGTGGCCAGGGCCCCGATCGGCGACGGCCAGAGCGGCTTCCGGGCCCTGTCGGCCACGGCCGCGGCCGACGCCGAGATCGTCCACGACTACAACTACGCCCAGGTGCTCACCCTCGACCTGCTGGCCAAGGGCTACCGCTACCTGGAGGTGCCGATCGGCTACCGCTTCCGGACCGCCGGCCGCTCCTTCGTGCGCCCCTGGCGCTACCTGCGCCGGGTGGTCCCGGCCGTCTGGCGGGAGCTGAACCGGCCGGCGGGCCCGCCGCCGCTAGTCCTCGACCACGTGGGCGGCGAAGCCCTCGCGGGCGGCCGCCCAGGCGGCGTGGTCGAAGGCGCCGTCGGGGGCTAGGGCGTCGGCGGCCGCCCAGCCCATGGCCAGGGCGTGGTGGGTGTTGTCGTGGACGAACAGCCCCAGGCGGCCGAAGCTGAGCAGGGCCGGTTGGGCCGACGCCCAGGCGTCCAGGGCCTGGAACGCGGTCATGTAGCCGACCCGGTAGACCGGGTAGACGTTGGGGAGGCGGCGGACCGCGACCCGGCGGACCGGCCCCGGCTCGGGCAGGCCGCGGTCGGCCAGGGCCGACCGGACCAGCCCGGCCAGCCGGTCGCTGCCGGCCCGCCACAGCTCGCCGTCGCGCGAGCAGGGCAGCTCGGCGCAGAGCACCGTGCGGTCCGGCGGGTCGTCGCCGTCGCGGTAGTTGGCCGGCTCCGACACCCGGGTCACCGGGGTGTCCGGGTCGGGCAGGTAGTGGGCGTCATAGGGGCTGTAGCGGCCGCCCTCCAGGACCAGGTAGACCAGCACCATGGCCCGGAAGGCGAGCCGGCCGGCCGCCTCCAGGACCGCCGGCCGCGGGGCCGGGTCGGTCATGGCGGCCAGGGTGGGCAGCGGCAGGGTCGACCACACCCGCCGGCTCTCCAGGGTCTCCCCGCCGGTCAGGGCGACCCTGGCTCCGCCCGGGCCGAGCTCGACCCGCTCGGCGGCGCTGCCGTAGCGCAGCTCGGCCCCGGCCTCGGCGGCGGCCCCGGCGAGGCGCTCGGTGATGGCGCCGAAGCCGCGGCGGGGGTACCAGAACCAGGACCCGCCGCGGCCGGTGGCGCCGCGGGCCAGCTTGGCCAGCAGCCGGGCCGGGGAGCCGGCCGTCACCCGGCGGCGGGCCTGCTCGCCGGCCAGCTCCCCCGGGTCCAGGCCCCACAGCTTGCGGGCATACGGGAAGTAGAAGCGCTCGCACATGGTCGGGCCCAGCCCGGCCCGCAGGGTCTCGGCGAAGGTGTCGGCCCGCGGCCGCCGCGCCCAGGCGGTGGCGGCGTCCGCGGCCGCGCCGGCCGCGAACGACGGCGGCAGCCGCCGGACCAGGTCCCCGGGGCGCAGCGGGAACCGGATCCAGCGGCCCTCCAGGAAGATGCGGCCGTTGCGGGGGCGGCGCTGCAGCTCGGGGCCGAGCAGGCCGCGCAGGTCGTCCAGGATGCGGGGCTCGATCGCCGGGTGCAGCCGGTGGCTGCCATGGTCGACCCGGATCCCGTCCAGCTCGAAGCTGGCGGCGGCGCCGCCGGGCCCCGGGGCCCGTTCCAGCACCACCACCCGGTGCCCGGCCCTGGCCGTCCGGTAGGCGGCACCCACCCCGGCCGGCCCGGCCCCGAGGATGATCAGGTCGGCCCGCGGCATGGGCAGATGCTACCCGCAGCCAACCTTGACAAAAAATTGTCAAGGTTGCTAGCCTGCCGCCATGCGAGTGGGGGACGCCGCCCGGCAGGTCGGGACCAGCACCCGGATGCTGCGCTACGCCGAGCGGCTCGGGCTGGTCGCCCCGGCCCGCACCGCCGGCGGCTACCGCGACTACGGCGAGCGCGACCTGCGCGCGGCCGCCGAGGCCCTGGAGCTCCAGGGCCGCTACGGCGTGCCCCCGGCCGCCCTGGCCTTCGGGCTGCGGGCCCTGGAGGACCCCGAGGTGGCCGCCTCGCTGCGCCACCTGCTCCGGCTCCGGGGTGGCGCCGGGAGCCGCGGCCCGGTGACCGCCCTCGACTTCGAGACCGCCAAGGCCCGGCGGCTGCTGCGCCTGGCCTCCTGACCCGGAGAGGTGACCGCCCTGGACACCCTGCTCAAGGACCCCGCCCTGGCCCCCGAGGGGCTGCGCAAGATCGACTTCGCGGCCGGCCGCATGCCGGTGCTGGCCGCCGTGGCCGACGAGCTGGCCCGCACCCGGCCCCTGGCCGGCCACCGGATCGCCGCCTGCCTGCACGTCACCACCGAGACGGCCAACCTCTGCCGGGCCCTGGTCGCCGGCGGGGCCGAGCTGGCCCTGTGCGCCTCCAACGCGCTGTCGACCAAGGACGACGTGGCCGCGGCCATCGCCGCCGAGCTGGGGGCGGCCGTGTTCGCCGTCCACGGCGCCGACCGCGACACCTTCTCCCGGCAGCTCGACGGCGCCCTCGCCACCCGCCCGACCCTGATCGTGGACGACGGCGCCGACCTGACCGCCACCGTCCACACCCGCCGCCGCGACCTGCTGGACGGCATCGCCGGCGGCACCGAGGTCACCACCATCGGGGTCCAGCGTGCCCGCAACATGGCCCGCGAGGGCGTGCTCGCCTACCCGCTGCTGGCCGTCAACGACGCCGCCACCAAGCACCTGTTCGACAACCGCTACGGCACCGGCCAGTCGACCCTTGACGGCATCCTGCGGGCCACCAACATCCTGCTGGCCGGCAAGGTGTTCGTGGTCGTCGGCTACGGCTGGTGCGGCCGCGGGCTGGCCCTGCGGGCCCGGGGCATGGGCGCCCGGGTGGTGGTGTGCGAGGTCGACCCGGTGGCCGCCCTCGAGGCGGTGATGGAGGGCTACCAGGTCCTGCCGGTGGCCGAGGCGGCCCGGGTCGGGGAGGTGTTCGTGACCGTCACCGGCGGCCGCGACGCTCTCACCCTCGAGCACCTGTCGGTCATGCCGACCGGGGCCGTGGTGGCCAACGCCGGCCACTTCGACGTGGAGATCGACGTGGCCGGCCTGCGCCGGACGGCCGTCGAGGCCACCGAGGTCCGCCCCTGCGCGGTCGCCTACACCCTCCCGGGCGGGAACCGGGTGATCGTCCTCGCCGAGGGCCGGCTGGTCGGGCAGAGCTGCGCCGAGGCCAGCCCGGCCGAGGTCATGGACCTCACCTTCGCCACCCAGGCCCTGGCCGTCGAGCGGCTGGCCGGCGCCGCCGACCAGCTGCCGCCAGGGGTGCACCCGGTCCCGGCGGCCGTCGAGGAGCGGGTCGCCCGCCACAAGCTGGCCGCCCTCGGGGTGCGCTGCGACGACCTCACCGCTGCCCAGAAGGGCTACCTGCGCGGCTGGCGCCTCGGCACCTGACACCGACCTGTTCAAGCCGCTCCCCGGGCGCTCCGAGACCGAAGGGAAGGAAGCCGACGAGCGCGGGAGTGGTGCATGCAGACCGAGGGACTGCTGGGTGGCCCCAGGCCGACCGGAATGGAGCTCCAAGAGGGCGGGCCCGGCAGCCGGGTCGGTGTCGCCGAGCTGCTGGAGCAGGTGCTCGAGCTGGGCGCCTCCGACCTGCACCTGACCGCCGGTGCCAAGCCGGCCGTGCGGGTGCACGGACGGCTCGGCCAGCTCGAGGCGTACCCGGTGCTGCTGCCGGCCGAGACCCAGGCGATGGTGTACTCGATCCTCACCCAGCGGCAACGGGAACGGCTGGAGCGGGAGCAGGAGCTGGACTGCGCCCACGCCCTGCCGGGCAAGGCCCGGTTCCGGCTCAACGTCTACTTCCAGCGCGAGTCGGTCGGGGCCGCGTTCCGGCTGATCCCCCAGGAGATCAAGCCGCTCGAGGCCCTCGGCATCCCGGCCCAGGTGAGCAGCCTTGCCCGCTTGCCCCGAGGGTTCGTGCTGGTCACCGGCCCGACCGGGTCGGGCAAGTCCACCACCCTGGCCAGCCTGGTCGACCTGGCCAACCGGGAGCGCACCGACCACATCATGACCGTGGAGGACCCGATCGAGTTCCTCCACACCCACAAGCGCTGCCTGGTCAACCAGCGCGAGGTCGGCGAGGACACCAAGTCGTTCGCCAGCGCCCTCAAGCACGTCCTGCGCCAGGACCCCGACATCATCCTGGTCGGCGAGCTGCGCGACCTGGAGACGATCTCGATCGCCCTGACCGCGGCCGAGACCGGGCACCTGGTGTTGGCCACCCTCCACACCCAGGACGCGCCCCAGACCGTCGACCGGATGATCGACGTCTTCCCGACCAACCAGCAGCAGCAGGTCAGGGTGCAGCTGGCCGGCGCCCTCCAGGGCGTCGTCTGCCAGCAGCTGATCCCCAGCGCCGATGAGGCCGGGCGGGTCGTCGGGGTCGAGATCATGATGGCCACCCCGGCCATCCGGAACCTCATCCGCGAGGGCAAGACCCACCAGATCTACTCCTCCATGCAGGCCGGGGGCCGCCACGGCATGCAGACCATGGACCAGTCCCTGGCCGACCTCGTGCGCCGCGGCTACATCAGCTACGACAAGGGCCTGGAGCGCTGCCACCACGCCGAGGAGTACAACCGCCTCTGTGGGCGGGCGGCCTAGGGAGATACCGACATGCCGACCAGCTACGCCTACAAGGTTCGGGACCGTGAGGGCAAGATGCTCGGCGGCACCCTCGAGGCTGAGAGCGAGGACGCCGTCGTCACCCGGCTCCGGCAGCTCGGCTACGCTCCCATCTCGATCGAGGCCGAGAAGGGCGCCGGCCTCAAGGCCGAGCTGCGCCTGCCCGGCAGCGGACGGGTCAAGCTCAAGGACGTCGCCGTCTTCTCCAGGCAGTTCGCCACGATGATCAACTCGGGCCTCTCGCTGCTGCGGGCCCTGACCATCCTGGGGGAGCAGACCAGCAACCGCCGCCTGGGCGGGGTGATCACCCAGGTCCGGGCCGAGGTCGAGAAGGGCACCTCGCTGTCGGCCGCGCTGGCCAGGCACCCCAAGGTCTTCAACCGCCTGTACGTGTCCATGGTGCGGGCCGGCGAGATCGGCGGCTTCCTCGACCAGGTGCTGGTCAAGGTGGCCGAGACCTTCGAGAAGGAGGTCGAGCTGCGGGGCAAGATCCGCTCGGCCATGACCTACCCGATAGTCGTGTTCGCGATGGTGCTGCTGATCGTCGCCGCGATGCTGATCTTCATCGTCCCAACCTTCAAGAACCTCTACACCTCGCTCGGCGGCGAGCTGCCGCTGCCCACCCGGATGCTGGTCGGCCTCTCGGACGGCGTACGCCGCTACTTCCTGCTGCTGGTCCTGGCCGTGGGCGCCCTCATCTTCGGCTACCGGCGGTGGCGGGCCACCCCGGCCGGTCGCTACCGGCTCGACCAGTTCAAGCTCAAGGTGAAGGTCTTCGGCCCCCTGTTCCACAAGAGCGCGCTGTCCCGATTCTCCCGCACGCTCGCCATCCTGATCCGCTCGGGCGTGCCCATCCTGCAGGGGCTGGAGATCGTCGCCGACACGGTCAACAACGGTGTCATCTCGCGGGCCGTCCGGGACGTGCAGGATTCGGTGCGGGAAGGCGAGAGCCTAGCCGCGCCGCTGGCCAAGCATCCGACGTTCCCGGCCATGGTCGTGCAGATGATGGCCGTCGGGGAGGAGACTGGCGCGCTGGACACCATGCTCAGCAAGGTCGCCGACTTCTACGACCAAGAGGTCGAGGCGGCCGTCGCCTCCCTCACCAGCTTGATCGAGCCGATCCTGATCGCCGTCATGGGCGCCGCCGTCGGAGGGATGGTGGTCGCGCTCTACCTGCCGCTGTTCCGGATCATCGAGTTCATCAAGTAGCGCAATCGAGCCTCAAGCGGGCCCCTGGGCGGTCGATCTACAGAGGGACACCGAACCCATCGGTCATCGAAGGAGGAACGATCTTGCTGCAGCGTCTCCGGCGCCGGCTCCAGGGCGAGCGGGAAGGCGGTTTCACGCTGATCGAGCTGATGGTGGTCGTGCTCATCATCGCCATCCTGATCGCGATCGCCATCCCGACGTTCCTGGGCGCTCGCCAGCGGGCCCAGAACCGGGCCGCCCAGTCCAGCCTCCGCAACGCCCTGACGGCGGCCAAGACCATCTACACCGACAACCAGAGCTACACGGGTGCGACCGCGGCGGCGATGGAGACCGTCGAGCCGAGCCTGAGCTACGTGGCCAACACCGTCGACTCCGCCAACCAGAACGAGGTCTCGGTGAAAGGTGCCGCCGGCGTCTTCTCAGCGGCAACGCTGTCCGCCAGCGGGACCTGCTACTGGGTCAAGGATGACGTCACGGCCGGTACCACCTACGGGACGGGCACGTCCACCACCTGCGCCGGCGACAACGCGGCCGCTGCGGCCGCCCCCAACTGGTAAGCCGGCAGCCAGCGAGCAGAGCCGGAGGGGACCGGGTCGCCCCGGTCCCCTCCGGCTTCCCGCGCCAGGTGCTCGTCACCCGGCGCCGCCAGACATTCTGTGCCCGACCAGCAACTCGACCAGGCTGAGCAGGCCCTGCGCCGCCCCACCGGCCAGCTTGGTGGGCTTGGTCAGGCCTCCAGCACGGCCCGGTTCCAGCACCATCCGGCAAGTTCGCGGGCGACTGCCTCGGCGCTGATGGTGGAGCGCTTGCCGCGGGCATCCAGTCGGCGCCGGCGCTGGTGCAGGCTGCGGTTGCCTCCTCGGCCCGCTCCCTGACCACGGCCGGGCTGGCCAGTCTGGCAGCGTTGCAACACCAGGCTGGGCCGATAGGATTTGCGAAGATGCCAGGCCGCCTCGACCAGCAGCCGGCGGGGCATGGCGGTTGCCGGTCCTGGTGATCGAGCCCTGGAGGCGCTGGGCGCCGCCAGCGCAGCGATGGCTAGATCCAGCCGATCGCGGCGCGCCCCGGCTGCCAGCACCGCCCCGTCGGCCTCCTCGAAGGCGACACGCAGACCGGCCTGGTCGAACCGCACCTGGGGCAGCAGCCGGGCCAGCCGGTCGGCGTCCCGCCGGTCGTTCTTGATCCGATCCCCAGGGCACTCCAGCTTGGACGGCGCCACCACCAGACAGCGCACCCCGACCGCCTCCAACGCCGGGCCAACCCGAACCCGGTCGGGCCGGCCGCAGAGGCCACGGCCACTGGTCCAGGCAACGAGACCGTCCAGGCGGACCGACGTAGGCTCCAGCACCATCCGGCGCCTTTCGTACTTGCGGCCCTACCGCCCCAGCGGCGGCAACCCGCGCAACGTACGAGGAGGCGCCGGCCTCCATACGGTACGGTCTAGGGGAGCGGCTCCTCGCGCCAGTTGCTGACCTGGTACTGGCCGGTGCTGAACTGCTGTCTCAGCGCCTGGTCGTAGTGGAAGCGGAACTGGGCGGCGGAGGTCGTGCTGTTGGCGAGCACCGAGCCGAACACGTCGACCTGGGGTGTACCGCCGCCGTTGGCCGTCACCAGGCTGTTGGGCGCGTTGACGACGCCAAAGAAGATGGCGTTGTTGGCGAACGCCACGTCCGCATTGCCCGCCACGTTGATCTGGAGCCTGCTGGTCCAGCCGCTCGCGAACCAGCTCGCTGAGAAGTTCGAGAAGTTCGAGCCACACGGGCCGGAGGGCGCGTTGACCACGTTGTTGCAGTTACCGGTGCCGACGCCGATCGTGACCGTGCCGGTCGTATAGAGCACCGAGGCGTTACTGCCGGCGACCTTGCAGCCGTTGCTGAAGGTGATGGTGCTGTACAGGTGGGTACCGGACGGGATGGTCCCGTTGGCCGGGCAGGTGTACGCGCCCTCGCTGACCAGCCCGGCCGGAACGACGACCGGTGGCGGGTTGAACCGCTGCGTGGTGGTGAACGTGTAGGGGGCCGGCGGGCATCCGCCGGTGGCGATGGCGCCGGCCGGGATCGTGGTCTGCCCGGTGAAGCTGCAGCCGTCGGCCACGTAGCTCCAGCTGCCGCCCCGGCAGTTCCTGGCGCCGGTGCCCCCGGTGAAGGTGATGGTGCCGTTACTGCCCACCACCCCGTAGGCCGGGTCGCTGCTGCACGGGTTGCTGGGGCCGGTGTAGCTGTCGGCGCTGCCCTTGAGGCTCACGCTCGCCAACCCGAAGAAGGCGTTACCGAAGGTGGGCTGGTCCATGGCGTCGGCGAGCACCCGCCGTCTGACGCCGGTGGCGTCGGTGCCGACACTGTCCACCCGCCACACGGTGCCGTCCTTGGTCGCCGTGTAGCTGTAGGAGCCGGCCGTGCCGAGCGTGGTGGGCCCACCGGTGAAGCTGGTGGCGGAGGCAGGCTGGGCGGTGATGGCCTTGATGGCGTCATTGACGCCGGCGTCGGCGAGCTGTAGCGCGTTGGCGGAGTCGCCTGCCCGCCTGCTGCTCCGCAGCCCGAACTCGGCGGTGGCCAGGAGCGCGACGATCAGTCCGGTGACGATCACGATGACGATCATCGCCATGGCGACGCTGCCCCGGTCGCCGGTGCGTCCGCGCACCTTGTGGTGCCGCCGTGGCCCGCTGGACATGATCGGCTCCTATCTGGCGTTGCGGAGTGAGAGCATGCTGGTGAAGGTGAGTGGCTGCTGTCCGCCCGGATAGGTGACCACCAGGCTCACCTTGATCGAGGTGGCGGCGGCCTGGCCACTGCTCATGGCCGCGCCGCTGGCGTCGTAGTAGGTGAACAGCGGTGTGGATCCGTTGGCGACGTTGCCGATCAGCTTGCGGCTGATGGTGAGGTTGGTGGCGCAGTTGGCGTCGCTGTGCGTCTGCTGCACCCACCCGGACAGCAGGCCGTAGGTGACGGTGGTCTGGCAGCTCGGTCTGGCGGCGGTGGCGCGATTGATCCTGAAGCTGAGGCAGTTGGCCGAGGTGGCTGTGGTCGGGCAGGCACCGGTGGTTGCCAGGAGGCTGGTGAAGCTGATGCTGCTCGGGTTGGCCGCCCGGATGTCCTGGGTCATGGTCCGGAGGGCCAGCCGGGCGTCGTTCTCCGCCTGGATGTCGGCGGTAGTCCGGCCCACCACGGAGGTGGTGTTGTCCAGGAAGCCGAGCAGGACCGTGCCCACCAGCAGGGTGATGGAGAGCGCCACCACCAGCTCGGTGAGCGTCATGCCAGCCTGGCCACGGCCGGGGTGGTGGCCGGAGATGGGCCGGAGCCGGCTCATGGGCAACCGCCCCCGAAGGTCAGTGGGCTGGAGGCGACGGCCGCCGTGGACCCGTACTGGGGCGGGGTCGCGGTGGGCGCGTACGCCTGGGCGGCCGAGACGTAGACGGGTTGGTTCCCCGACGGGAACCGGTAGCCGGCCGAGACCGGGATGACCCCGGCCCAAGCGGTGCCGTTGCTGGAGGCCAGCGCAACCGTGTACGGGCCGTTGAGCGTCTGGAAGGTGGCGGTGACCGAGTCTGCGACGGTGACGTTGCTGACCGTGGCGCTGACGGCGATGTTCGCGCAGAGCAGACCGGCCGAGTCGATGCGGGGAGTGGTCGGGTTCACGGTCACGTTGCTGAGCGCCGGCGGGTTCGGGCTGGAGGCACAGTTGATGCCTCCTGACTGGCACGCGACGAACGTCACCACCTGCGCGCTGGGCTGGCTGTTGACCTTGCCGTCGGCGCTGCGCACGGCCACGAAGGTGACGTACTGGGTGCCGGACCCGAAGCTGAACTGGCTACTGCCCGCCGGGATGGTCGCCGACCATGCGCCGCCGCCGCTCGCCGTCAGCTCCAGGCTCGAGCCCACCGGCCCATCAGGACCGAGGCTCAGGAAGTTGACGAACACGCTGTCGGGAAGCCCGCTGGCCGTGGCCTGGAAGGTGATCGCGCTCTGCACCACCCCACTCACGAGCTTGACCGGGTTGCTGGTGCTGGCCGTGGATCCGCTAACCAGGACCGACGTGGTGCTGAACGAGGGCAGCGGCAGCCCGATCACGCTGCCCTGGTCGGGGCTGCGAAGCGAGCTCTGTTGGGCGACCTGGTGGGCGCCGGCCTGGTCGGTCCAGTCGACATAGACGGCCAGCCGCTTGTTGGTGTGAGTGCTGTCCCCCCATGCGATATAGCGGCGGACCTGGTAGCCGATGCCGATACGGGTACAGGTGTAGGAGGTCGCCGGAACCTGCCCAACGGTCGGCGTGCACGGCTCGGCGTAGGTTGGGCTCGAGCAGTTGGCCAGGAAGACCGGGGCGGTCAGCCCCGTCGGTGCCGTCCCCGGAGCTGGCGAGCACACCCCGAGGTGGTCGTAGTCCAGTCGCTGGAGGTCCTCGATGGCCTGGGTGGCGACCTCGTTGGCCTGGCTTCGGGTCTTCTGCAGGCCGGCGACCTTCAAGGCCGCAGCCAGCGTGAACGCCAGCGCCACCAGGGCGATCGTGGCGATCATCAACGCGACCAGCAGCTCGACCAGCGTGAAGCCATCGCACGCTGTCCGGCGGTCGCCGTCCGCGCCAGCGCCGGTTCCGCGGCGGCAGGGCCAGTGTCGTCTCATACCGGTACCTTCGACCGCTGACCAGGTCGCTTGAGCCCGGTTGGCCGACGCCGCGTGACCGTCCCCTGAAAGGGACCGCCAAAAGGGACCGCCCCGGTCACCGGTCAGGTTAGGCTTGCCGCCATGCACCCACTCGTCGCCGCGTCGCTCGTCGGGCTGCTCGGGTTGCTGGCCGGCTCGTTCGCCGGGGTCGTGATCTATCGGATCCCACGGCGCGAGTCGCTGGTCCGGCCAGGTTCGCACTGTCCGGCGTGCGCGGCCCCGGTCTCCCCACGGGACAACATCCCGGTTGTCGGCTGGCTGCTGCTCGGCGGCCGCTGCCGCCGCTGCCGGGCTCGCATCCCGGTGCGCTACCCGGCCGTTGAGGCCGTCATGGGCGCGCTCTGGTTCTTGATCACGCTGCGGCTGGCCGGCGCAGGCCTCGCCTGGGCAGTCCCCGCGTACCTCGTGCTGGCCTTCATCTGCCTGGTGCTGGCCGTGATCGACGCCACCACCGGGCTGCTGCCCAACCGCATCACCTACCCCGCCTTCCCGCTCGTCGGTGGCCTGCTGCTCGGCGCCAGCGTCGGCCTCGGCGACCTCGGCCGGCTCGGCCGCGCCGTGGGTGCCGCGGCCGCGGTGGGTGGATTCTTCCTCCTCCTGGCATTGATCGCTCCGCGCGGTATGGGACTCGGCGACGTGAAGCTCGCGCCGACCCTTGGCCTGGCCCTCGGGTGGCTGTCGTGGGGTTCGGTGGCGGTCGGCTTCCTCGCCGCCTTCCTGCTCGGCGGCCTGGCCGGCGTCGGCGGCATGCTCGTGTTCGGTCTGTCCCGCAAGTCGCTGCTGCCGTTCGGTCCCTGGCTGGTCACCGGCGCCCTCCTCTCCGTCCTCGTTGGCGGCGACGTCGCCGACTGGTACACCAGGACCCTCATCGGCACCTGAGCCTGGCGTGGCCGAGCGTCGCGCTCAAGATCCGACCTGGCCGGGTCGATCACTCCCACGGCCGTACCAACGGCTCAGCACGCTCCGACCCGCCGCACGGCCGCCGCCGCTCGGCAGGGCGCGGCGCGCCGAACGGCAACCGGATGAGGGGATTACGATCAGTGGCCGGGAACATCGTCGGTCTCGACATCGGCACCACCGCGGTACGCGCGGCTGAGCTGTCCACTCACCGCGGCCAGGCCAAGCTCCAGCGCATCGGGCGGGCCGAGCTGCCGCGCGGCGCCGTCATCGACGGCGAAGTGGCCGACCCGGCGGCGGTGGCGGCGGCGATCAAGACGCTCTGGCGCCAGGCCCGGCTCCGAACCAACCGGGTGATCCTCGGCGTGTCCAACCAGCGGGTGGTCGTCCGGCTGGTCGATCTTCCCTGGATGGAGCCGCAGGAGCTGCGCCGCTCGATCGCCTATCAGGCCGGTGACTACCTGCCGATCGCGGTCAACGAGGCCGAGCTCGACTTCAGCGTGATCGACGAGCAGGACACGGGTGAGCGACGGCTCCTGCGAGTGCTGCTGGTCGCCGCCCAGAAGGACATGCTCGCCGGCCACCTACGGGCGGCGGCCATGGCCGGGCTGCATCCGGTCGAGGTCGACGTGAACCCTGTCGCCCTGCTGCGCTCGCTGGCGCCCGTGGCCGGGCTCGCGGAGGGCTCCGAGGCCCTGGTCGACATCGGCGGCCGAGTCACCAATGTCGTCATCCACGACGGCGGCGTGCTGCGGTTCATTCGTATCCTGCTCATGGGTGGCGAGGATGTGACCGCCGCCCTGGAGCGCACGCTCGAGCTGGATCGCCAGGCTGCGGAGCAGGCCAAGCTCGCGGTGTCCGCCGGGCAGGGCCAGGACGCCGACGCCGACGACATCGTCCACGAGCAACTGGCCGTGTTCGTCGACGAGGTCCGCGGCTCACTTGACTTCTACCGGTCCCAGCCGTCGAGCACGCCACTGACCAAGGTCATCGTGTCCGGCGGCGGCTCGCTGCTCGGCCCGCTGGCCGACCAGCTCCAGGCCGCGGTCGGTGTGCCGGTCGAGCGGGCCAGGACCTTGGCCGCCGTGCCGGTCGGCTCGCTGAACCTCGACGCCGAGGAGCTCGCGCAGCTGGAGCCGACGGTCGCGGTGCCGGTCGGCCTCGCCCTCAGGGCGGTGTCCTAGATGACCTGGGGAAGCCCCCAGGGCTACCGGCAGGGGGCGCCGCTGATCAACCTTCTCCCGCGGGAGATCGGCGAACGCCGGCTGGTGCGGCGCCAGCGGACCGCCATCGGCGCGGCCTTCGCCTTGCTGCTCGCCGTGCTTGGATGCTGGTACCTGCTGGAGAGCAGTCAGCTCGCCGACGCCAGGAGGGAAGCCGACGGCGAGCAGGCGGTCGCCGCCGGGCTGCGGGCCCACAAGACGCAGCTGCAGCCCTATGCCGACCTGTCGGCCGAGATCGCCGCCACCGAGCAGCTCCGCACCCGGGTGTACGCGACGGAGATCCGCTTCTCCAGCGTCATGCGCGACGTCTCGGCGATCATGCCCGACAACGTCTGGCTGACCAAGATGACCGCGGCAGCCACGGGCGCCACCGGCGGGGCCACCGGTGCGACCGCGGCCGCCGGCACGACCGGGTCCGTCCCGAGCTCGGGCGCCGCCACCGCGACCAGCGGGACCACTCCAGGCAGTCCCGGCGCCGACTCGCCGATCGCGACCATCAACTTCACGGGCGCGGGGCTCGGGCACGTCGACGTCGGCCAACTCCTGCGCGCCCTCGCCAGAGGGCCGAAGAACGGCGGCCGGCCGGTCTACCTCAACCCCTACTTCACGTCGTCGCAGAAGGCCGCCGAGGCCGGCGGCGAGGCGACCGTGACCTTCTCGGCCAGCGTGGACCTGAGCAAGGCCGCCTACTCAGGCCGCTTCCAGCCCACCGGCCAGCAAGGGACGGTGACACCATGAACCGGCGCCAGGAGCTCGTCGTCCTGGCCACCACGGCGCTGCTGGTCCTCGCCGGGGTGAGCATGCTGATGCTGCGGCCAACGCGGCAGGCGGTCGCCGAAGCCCACGCCGACCGCGACGCCGCGGTCGCCGAGAGCCAGACGCTCCGCGACCAGGTGCGCGCCCTCGAGGCGCTCAAGGCCGACGCCGCGAAGCTCCGGGCCGAGGCACGGCTGGCCAGGTCGGAGTTCCCGCCGACGCCGAGCCTTCCGGCGCTGGTCGACGCGCTGCAGGACGCGGCCGGCCAGGCCGGCGTCGACCTGGGATCGGTGGCACCGTCGACTCCCAAGACGTCCACGCTCCAACCGGAGCTAGCCCAGATCGACACCAACGTGAGCGTGTCGGGCAGCTACTTCGAGATCGTGGACTTCCTGACCCGGGTCGAGAACCTGGTCAAGGGCGACGACGGACACGGACGGGTCCCAGCCCGCTCGGTGCTGGTGCAGTCGGTCGACGTGTCGAGAGACGCCGGTGCGACGAGCACGGGCGGGGCCGCCGCATCGACGGCGAGCGGGTCGGCGTCGCCCGACGCGCTGAAGGCGACCATCACCCTGGCCGTCTTCCAGCGGGCCGGTTCCGCAGGCGTCCCGGCGGCCAACACCGCCGCCGCCCAGGCCACCCAGGTGAGGTGAGGCAACGATGTCGATGCAACCCGGGGCGACGGCGACCGGCGCCAGGCAGCGGCTGATTCTCGTGGTGCTGGCGGGTGCGCTGGTCCTGGCCCTCGCGCTGGCGCTGCGACCGCTGGTGCTGAAGCGCGAGAGACCAACGGCAGCGCCAACCGCCACGACCGCGGCAAGCGCCGCCGCCTCGACGACCACGTCCACCGTCGTCCTCGGCGAGTCGGACCAGCCGCTCCAGTCCACCAAGGACCCCTTCCGGCCGCTGGTGACGCCAGGGGTGGCGGGCGGAACCGGAGCAACGGCGGCCGCAAGCGCGCCCACCACCGGGCCGACCGTGCAGGGTACGGTTCCCGGCGCCGGCGCCGGCACCGCCACCGCTCCAGGCGGCGCCGCGGCCGCCGAGCAGAAGGTGACACTGCTCGACATCGTCACCAAATCGGGCGCCAGGATGGCAACGGTCGAGGTGGACGGCACCCGGTACACGGTCGGGGAGGGCGAGAGCTTCGCCGGCCACTACCGCGCGGTTGACGTGGGCAGCTCCTGCGCGACCTTCGAATCCGGCACCAGCCCGTTCACCCTCTGCGAGGGCGAGGCAGTGCTGAAGTAGCATCGCGGCGATGCTGCGCTATCTCACCGCCGGGGAGTCCCACGGGCGGGCGCTGGTCGCCGTGCTCGAGGGGCTGCCGGCGGGCGTGCCCCTGACCAGCGCCGAGATCGCCGCCGAGCTGGCCAGGCGGCGGCTCGGCTACGGCCGCGGCAAGCGGATGCGCTTCGAGCAGGACCGCCTGGAGGTGCTGGGCGGGCTGCGCCACGGGCTGACCCTGGGCTCGCCGCTGGCCGTCCGCATCGACAACACCGAGTGGCCCAAGTGGACCGAGGTGATGAGCCCCGACCCGGTCCAGGACCCGGAGCGGGCGGCCAGCGGCAAGGGGGTGCCCCTGACCCGGCCCCGGCCCGGCCACGCCGACCTCACCGGCATGCAGAAGTACGGCTTCGGCGAGGCCCGGCCGGTGCTGGAACGGGCCAGCGCCCGCGAGACCGCGGCCCGGGTGGCGGCCGGGGCGGCCGCCAAGGCCCTGCTCGGCCAGGCCGGGGTGGCCGTGCTCAGCCACGTGGTCCGGCTCGGGCCGGTGGCCACCCGCTCGCGGGCCGTGCCCGCCCCGGCCGACCTGGAGGAGATCGACGCCTCGCCGGTCCGCTGCCTGGACGGAGAGGCCGAGGGGCGGATGGCGGCCGCGGTCGACGCGGCCAAGGCGGCCGGGGACACCCTCGGCGGGGTGTTCGAGGTGGTCGTCCATGGCCTGCCGCCCGGCCTCGGGTCCTACGTGCACTGGGACCGCAAGCTCGACGCGCGCCTGGCCGGAGCCCTGATGAGCATCCAGGCCATCAAGGGGGTCGAGGTCGGCGACGGCTTCGCCGGGGCCGCCCGGCCCGGGTCGCGGGCCCACGACGCCATCGTCCCCGGCCCCAGGGGCCCGGAGGGGTCCGGGGAACCCCGAAGGGGTGCCCCGGTGGGAAGGCCGCGGCGGCGCACCGGCCGGGCCGGCGGGATCGAGGGCGGCATGTCGACCGGCGAGGTGCTGCGGGTCCGGGCGGCCATGAAGCCGCTGTCGACCCTGGTCAGGGCCCTCGACACCGTGGACCTGGCCAGCGGCGAGCCGGCCAAGGCGGTGGTGCAGCGCTCGGACGTGACCGCGGTGCCCGCCGCCGGGGTCGTCGGCGAGGCCGTGGTCGCCCTGGTCCTGGCCGACGCCCTGCTGGAGAAGACCGGCGGCGACTCCCTGGCCGAGGTCCGCCGCAACCTGGACGCCTACCTGGCCGGCCTCGACCCCCAGGGCGGCGGCGGCCAGCCGTAGGCGGGCGGCGGCTGCTCCAGGCCCCGGCGGGCCCTGGCCAGGTCCCGCCGCGAGCGCCACAGCCGCAGCTGCAGGGCCACCAGGGCCAGGGTCAGGACCCCGAGCACGGTCGCGGCCAGGCCGCGGTTGACGGAGGTGTGCTGGCCGAACATGGCCAGGTAGCCGCCGAGCTGGCGCGGCCACAGCGACAGGGCGACCGAGGCGGCGGTGCAGGAGAAGAAGACGAACAGCAGGAACCGGCGCATGGCCCGACCACCTCCGACAGCATGGGCTCTCACCGATCCTGCCGCCGTGGCGGGCCCGCCGGCAGTCAGCCGCCGGACGGCCCCGGTGTCGGCCCGCTGACGCCGACGCGGCCATCGGGGCGCCGGGCTGCTAGGCTTGCCGGCATGCGCCAGATCCTGCCAACCATCGTGGTCATCGGCTTCATGGGGGCCGGCAAGACCTCGGTCGGGCGGCTGGTCGCCCGGGCCCTTGGCCGCGAGTTCGTCGACACCGACCTGTTGATCGAGCGGGCCAGCCGCATGACCATCGCCGAGCTGTTCCAGCGCGAGGGGGAGCTGAGCTTCCGCCGCCGCGAGATGGCCGCCATCGACCGGGCCATCTCGGTGCCCGGCCGGGTGGTCGCGGTCGGCGGGGGCGCGGTCCTCTCGGCCGAGAACCGCACCGCCCTCAAGCAGGCCGGGCTGCTGGTCTACCTGCGGGCCACCCCCGAGACCCTGGCCGGCCGGCTGACCGGGGCCACCGACCGGCCCCTGCTCAAGGACGCCTCCGACCGGGCCGGCCGCATCCGCGACCTGCTGGTGGCCCGCGGCCCGATCTACGAGACCGCCGGCGACGTGGCCATCGACACCGACCGGCTCGACGTCGAGCAGGTCGCCGTCGAGGTCATGGAGTGGTACCGCCGCCGGATCGGCGCCATGGCCGGCCGTTGAGCGAAGGCCCAGCCGGCACGCGGTCGGGCGCCGTGGCGTTCGACGGGGGCGGGGAGGCCCCGGTGGCCCGGGTCCAGGTCCGGACCGGCGGGGGTGGGTACCCGGTGCTGATCGGGACCGGGCTGTTGGACCGGCTGGAGGAGCTGCTGCCGGCGTTCCCGGGGGCCGAGGCGGCCGCCGTGGTCGCCTCGGCGCCGGTGGCCGCGCCGGCCGGGCGGGCCGGCCGGGCGCTGGGGCGGCGCGGGCTGGCCGTCCACCGGGTCGAGGTGCCGGCGGGGGAGGACGCCAAGCGCCTTGAGGTGGTGGCCGGGCTCTACCGGCGGCTGGCCGCCGTCCCCATCCGGCGGGCCGACCCGGTGGTGGCCGTCGGCGGCGGCGCCACCACCGACGTGGCCGGGTTCGCGGCCGCCACCTGGCTGCGCGGGGTGCCGCTGGTGAACCTGCCCACCACCGTGCTCGGCATGGTCGACGCCGCCGTCGGGGGCAAGACCGGGGTCGACCTGGACGCCGGCAAGAACCTGGTCGGGGCCTTCCACCAGCCGCTGGCGGTGGTGGCCGACCTGGACACCCTGGCCGGGCTGCCCGCGGCCGAGGTCCGCTCCGGCCTGGCCGAGGTCGCCAAGGCCGGGCTGGCCGGCGACCCCGCCCTGGCCGAGGCCCTGCACCGGGCGGCCGGGCCGGCCGCGGCCGGCGACCCCGAGGCGCTCGCCCCCCTGGTCGAGGGGGCGGTCCGGGTCAAGGCGGCCGTGGTCGGCGCCGACGAGCGTGAGGAGGCCGCCGACGGGGAGGTGGCGGAGGGGTCCGGGGAACCCCAGGGGGGTGCCCCGGTGGGTCGCCTGATGCTGAACTACGGGCACACCCTCGGCCATGCCCTGGAGCGGCTGGCCGGCTACCGGGGGCTGCGGCACGGGGAGGCGGTGGCGCTGGGGATGGTGTTCGCGGCCCGGGTGGCCGAGGCGATCGGGCTGGCCGGGCCCGGGCTGGCCGCCGGGCACACCGAGCTGCTGGCCGCCCTCGGCCTGCCCGTCGGCGGGGTCGAGCTGGACCCCGACCGGGTCCTGGCCGCCATGGCCACCGACAAGAAGCAGCGCCACGGCCTGCGCCTGGTCCTGCTGCGCGCCCCCGGCCGGCCCCAGGTGGTGACCAACCCCGACCGCGAGGTGCTGGTCGCGGCCATCCGCTCCCTGGCCGGGGGGGTCCGGTGAGGTCGTTCCCGCGGGCCGGGGAGGGGCCGCTGGTGCTGGTGCTGCACGGGCCCAACCTGGGCGCGCTGGGCCGGCGCGACCCCGGGCACTACGGCAGCCTCGACCTGGACCAGCTCATGGGCCGGCTGGCCAAGCTGGCCGGCGAGCTCGGCCTGGCCGTGGAGGGCGTCCAGTCCGACGCCGAGGCCGACCTGGTCTCGGCGCTGCTGGAGGCGGCCGGCCGCGGGGTGGCCGCGGCCGTGTGCAACCCGGGGGCGCTGGCCCACACCTCCTACGCCCTGCGGGACGCCGTCGAGGCCGCCGGCATCCCGGTGGTCGAGGTCCACCTGTCCAACGTCCACGCCCGCGAGCGCTGGCGTCACCATCTGGCCGTGGCCCCGGTGGCGGCCGGGGTGATCGCCGGCCTCGGCCCGGCCAGCTACGAGCTCGGCCTGCGCGCCGCCGCCGGCCTGCTGGCCCGCCACCCCTGAGCGGGGTGGCAAGATGGGACCCGGGGGGGTCCGGGGGACCGCCGGGGTGGTCCCCCGGTGGACGGGGAGCTGCCCGGGGGAAAGGACTCGCTCGCGTGCCCAACGTCGGTCATGCCTACACCGAAGCCAGGCGCCACGCCCTGCGCGGCCTGCTGGCCCACGCCGACCTGTCGGCCCTGCTGGTCACCAAGCCGGTCAACGTCCGCTACCTGACCGGCTTCACCGGCACCTACGGGGCCCTGCTGCTGCTGCACGACCGCACCCTGTTCTTCACCGACGGCCGCTACCGCCAGCAGGCCGCCGCCGAGGTCCCGGGGGCCGAGGTGGTGCTCGCCCCCGGCGACCTGGTCGGCGCCGTCGCCGGGGTCCTGCGCTCGGGCGGCAACGACCTCGGGTTCGAGCCGAACGGCCTCACCTGGGGCGAGGGCCAGCGGCTGCGCTCCGGCCTCCCCGGCCAGGCCGTGCTGCCGGCCCCGCCGCTGGTCGAGGAGCTGCGCGAGGTCAAGGACGAGCGCGAGCTGGGGGCCATGCGCGAGGCCGCCCGGCTCGGCGGCGAGGCCCTGGAAGGGCTGCTCGGAGGCCTGCGCGAGGGCGTCACCGAGCGGCGGGTGGCGGTCGAGCTGGAGCTGGCCATGCGCCGCCTCGGCGCCGACGGCCTGGCCTTCGACACCATCGTGGCCTTCGGGGAGCAGGCCGCCGAGCCCCACCACCATCCCGGCGACCGGCCGCTGCGGGCCGGCGACTGGGTCAAGCTCGACTTCGGGGCCCGGGTCGACGGCTACTGCGCCGACATGACCCGCACGGCCGTGCTCGGCCGTGCCTCCCAGCGCCAGCGCGACCTGTACGAGCTGGTCCGCGGCGCCCAGGCGGCAGGGCTGGACTGCCTGGAGGCCGGGGTGCCGGCCGGCGACATCGACCGGGCCTGCCGCCGGCCGATCGCCGAGGCCGGGCTGGGCGACTCGTTCCCGCACCCGAGCGGCCACGGCATCGGCCTGGAGATCCACGAGGCCCCCCGGCTGCGGGCCGGCTCCCGGGAGCGGGTCGGCGCCGGCACCCCGGTCACCGTCGAGCCCGGGGTCTACCTGCCCGGCTTCGGCGGGGTCCGGATCGAGGACCTGGCCGTGGCCCGCCCCGGCGGCCACGACCTGCTCACCACCGCCCCCAGGGAGCTGCTGGAGCTATGAGCGACCCGCTGCTGGCCAACCTGGCCGAGCGGTACTTCCAGGCGGCCATGGACGCCTCGCCGTTCGACGCCACCGTCAGCGGCGTCCAGGGCTGGGACGCCGAGGTCCCCGACCTGTCGGAGGCGGCCGAGGAGGCGACCGACCGCCGCCTGGCCGGCCTGGAGCGCGAGCTGGCCGGGATCGACCCGGGCGGGCTCGACGCCCAGGACCGCATCACCCTGGCCATGCTGGGGCGCGCCCTGGCCGACCACCGGGCCGACCTGGCCGCCCGCTGGCCCGAGCTGACCGTGTCGGCCACCATGAGCGGCATCCAGACGGCCGTGCTCGGCCTGGTCCCCAAGGTCGCCCTGGCCACCACCGACCAGGCCGACGCCTACCTGGCACGCTGCGCCCGCCTGGGCGGCTGCCTCGATGAGGCCGGCGACCGGCTCCGGGCCGGCCTGGCCGCCGGCCGCACCCCGCCGGCCCTTGGCGTCCGCGCCGCCGTCCGCCAGCTCGACGCCTACCTGGCCGGCCGCACCGAAGGCGACGACCCCCTGCTGGCGCCGCCGCCCCCGCCGGGGATGGACGCGGCCCGCTTCCGGGAGCGGGTAGCCGCGCTGGTCGCCGGGTCGGTCCGGCCGGCCATGGCCCGCTACCGCGACCTGCTGGCCGGCCAGGTCGCCGGGCGCGCCCGCCCCGACGACCGCTGCGGCCTGGTCCACGTCCCGGGCGGCGAGGCGACCTACCGGGTCGCGGTCGCCCACCACACCACCACCGACCGCGACCCGGCCGAGCTGCACCAACTCGGCCTCGAGCTGGTCGCCGCCCTGGCCGAGGAGTACCGGGCGCTGGGGGAGCGGGTGCTCGGCACCGGCGACCTGGTCCAGGTCCTGCGGCGGCTGCGCGACGACCCGGCGCTGCGGTTCACCGGCCCGGCCCAGATCCTCCAGTCCGGCCGTGACGCCCTGGCCCGGGCCGTCGCCGCCCTGCCCCGGGTCGTCGGCCGGGTCCCGGCCGCCCCCTGCGTGGTCGACGAGATGAGCGCGTACGAGGCCAAGGACGCCGTGCTCGGCTACTACCAGCCGCCGGCCGCCGACGGCAGCCACCCCGGCGTTCACTGGCTCAACACCTCGGCCCCCGAGACCCGGACCCGGTACGAGTACGAGGCCCTGGCC
>Ga0307278_10000292_pt1 | contig 25654 bp, 20 predicted proteins | sample ER_DNA_117_FD_194482 | JGI IMG/M metagenome (GOLD analysis project Ga0307278, IMG submission 194482) | Bulk soil microbial communities from the East River watershed near Crested Butte, Colorado, United States - ER_DNA_117 | ecosystem: Environmental > Terrestrial > Soil > Floodplain | place...
GGGCGGCCGAGGGCGAGCCCGGCGAGCAGGGCGACGGCGGCCACCCCGGCGTAGGCGGCGATCTTCGGTGCCGGTCTCCGGGTCACCGGGGCCCGTCCCATCGGGGCACCCCCCTGGGGTTCCCCGGACCCCTCCCGATCCACCGGGGCACCCCCCTGGGGTTCCCCGGACCCCTCCGGGTCACGATGTCCGGGCCGGCTCCGCCTCCGGCGGTGGGGTCGGCACCTGCTCGAGCAGCTCGGCGACGACGTCCTCGGTGCGGACCCGGCGCACCCACAGCTCGGGCCGGAGGATGAGCCGGTGGGCGAGGGCGGGGACCGCGACCGCCTTGACGTCCTCGGGGGTGACGAAGTCGCGGCCGGCCATGGCGGCCTTGGCCCTGGACACCTTGAGCAGGGCAAGGGTGCCGCGCGGGCTGGCGCCGACCTGCACCCGCGGGCTGGCCCGGGTCGCACCGACCAGCTCGACCATGTAGCGGCCGACGCTGGAGGCGACGTGGACGTCCTCGATCGCCCGCTGCATCGCCAGCAGATCGGCCGGGGTCGCCACCCGCTCCAGCTCCACCTCGTCGCTGGTCCGCTCCAGGCGGCGCTCCAGCATCCGCCACTCGGCCTCGGGCGACGGGTAGCCGACCGACAGCCGCAGCAGGAAGCGGTCGAGCTGCGCCTCGGGCAGCGGGTAGGTGCCCTCGTACTCGATCGGGTTCTGGGTCGCGACCACCAGGAACGGCCGCTCCAGCGGCCGGGTGACCCCGTCGATGGTGACCTGCCGCTCCTGCATCGCCTCCAGCAGCGCCGCCTGGGTCTTGGGCGGCGAGCGGTTGATCTCGTCGCCGAGCAGCAGGTTGGTGAAGACCGGGCCGGGCCGGAACTCGAAGTCGCCGAGGCGCTGGTTGTAGATGGACGAGCCGGTCACGTCGGAGGGCATGAGGTCGGGGGTGAACTGCACCCTGGCGAAACGCAGCGAGGTGACCTGCGCGAACGACCTGGCGATGAGGGTCTTGGCGAGGCCGGGGAAGTCGTCGAGCAGCACGTGCCCGTCGGCCAGCAGCCCCAGCAGGAGCAGCTCGAGCGCGTCGCGCTTGCCGACCACGGCCCGCTCGACCTCGTCGAGCATCCGCGCGGTGAGCTCGCCGAGGTTCACCGGTCCCCCATCCGTTCCAGGGCGGCGACGGCCGCGTCGAGGACCGCCAGGGGCGCGCCGGGCGCTTCGCGGTCGGGCGTCTCGCCAGGGTCTGGCCGGACCAGCGGCCAGGCCGCCTCGCCGAGGGCGGCCCTGGCCGCGACCGGGTCGGCGTCCAGGTCGATCCCCCGCGTGAAGGACAGCCGGTCGGCGGCGACCCGCCGCAGCTCTGGCCGCAGCCGGGTGTGGGCGTGCAGCGCGCTGGCGCTGGAAAGGGCGAGCAGCCTGGCGAGCCGCTCGAGCTCCGCCGGTGGCTTCGGCGGGGCCGGCCGCGCGGCCAGCGCGGCGTCGAACGGCGACGGCCGGGGGCGCGGGTAGGCCAGCAGCAGCCAGCGGAGCAGCAGGCGCACGGCGAGGGCGGCGAGCAGCAGCAGCCAGGCGGCGACCGCGATCGGCCGCCGGTCCGGCCGCAGCTCCACCACGGCGACCAGGGCGAGGGTGGCGGCGACCGCGAGCACGGCCGTGCGGACCAGCGGCCAGGTCATCGGCCGGTCACCGCCTCCGCGCGCTCGTGCTCCTCGGCCCGGACCGCCTCCGCCAGGTCGCTTCGGACCGCCCGCAGCGCCGCCACCGCCTCCTCGCGCATGGCCTGGTCGATGGTGTGGCGGCTGAACTTGGCCCGCTCGAACAGGTCGGTGAGCCGGTGCACGTGGGCCGGCCGCACCGGTGAGGCCGCCAGCACGCGGCCGACGTACTCGAACGGCGCCTCCGCCGGGCGTCGTGGCAGGCCGGCGGCGGCCAGGCCGCGCTCCATCCGGGCCCAGGCGGCGATCACCGCCCGGCGGGGGTCCGGCTCCCGTTCGAGGTCGTCAAGGGTGTCGTCCAGCAGCTCGACGAGCCGTTCGGCGGCCGTCCGGGGCGGCCCGCGGCGGCGGCGGTCGGCGAGCAGCCAGGCGGCGACGATCGCGACCATGGCCACCACCGCGGCGCCGGCCACCAGCAGCGGCAGCGGGCCGGGACGGGCCGGCGTGACGGACGGCTCGGCTGCGTCCAGGACCGGCAGGGTGCTGGCCGGCGCGCCGTCCAGCCGGAGGCGGTCGAGCAGCCCGAGCGGCTCGCCGAACAGCCACAGGAACAGCACCGCCGCCAGCGGCAGCAGTGCCACCAGCACGCTCCTGCGATGGCTCCTCGGGGGCCGCAGGCGCTGGTCGGGAACGAGCACGACCAGGGCGAGCACCAGCGCGGCGACCACCGCCACCAGCAGCAGGAGCAGCAGGCTGGCGACCAGGTCGGCGGGGAAGGCGGGCCGCCCGCCGCCGCCGCGGAGCGGGCCGCGCGCGGCACCGACCGCCACCAGCGCGAGCAGCGCGGCGGCGGCCAGCGCGAGCAGCGCCACCCGCGCGGGCTGCGGCGGCCCGCGCCGCCTCGACCGCCTCTCGTCCGCCACGCGCTCCCTCGCCGCCCTGGTCCCACCCCGGCCCTGCCATCCTCGCATCCGCGCCTGCCGGCGACAACGCCGCCGCCGGCGCCGTCATGCGGGGACGACCTCCTCGACCGCGGCGACGGTCAGGTCGACCATCTCGTCGACCTCGGCGTCGGTGACCACCAGGGGCGGGCCGAGCATGACCAGGTCGCCGTCGCCGCCGTCGGCGCAGCCGGTCGACCAGTACAGCAGCAGGCCGCGGTCGCGGGCGGCGGCGACCACCTGCTCGGCGACCCGCCGCTCGCGCGGGAACGGCGCCCTGCTGGCCCGGTCGGCGACCAGCTCCACGGCGACCAGCAGCCCGAGGCCGCGGACGTCACCGGCGGCGGGGTGGCCGCCGAGGCGGGCCTCCAGCCCGGCCCGCAGCCGCTTGCCCTGCGTCTCGGCCGCCTCGACCAGCCGCCGTTCGCGCAGCACCCGCAGCACCTCCCGCCCGGCGGCCGCGCCGACCACATGGTGGGAGTAGGTGAGGCCGTGGGTGAAGCCGGCGCCGCCGATGGTGTCGTGGACCTCGCCGGCGGCCACGGCCAGGCCGAGCGGCCAGTAGCCGGAGGCGGCGCTCTTGGCGAGCGCGAGGATGTCGGGCCGCACGCCCCAGTGGTCGCAGGCGAACCAGCGCCCGGTGCGGCCGAAGCCGGTCATGACCTCGTCGGCCACCAGCAGCACCCCATGGCGGCGGCAGACGTCGGCGACCGCCGGCCAGTAGTCGTCGGGCGGGACGGCGGCGCCGAGGGCGGCGCCGGCGACCGGCTCGGCGACGAACGCGGCCACCGTGCCGGGGCCGGCGGCCAGGATCTCGCGTTCCAGCGCCTCGGCGTAGCGGGCGCCGCACCCGGCGGGGTGGGTCCCGGCGAACGGGCAGCGGTACTCGTAGGCGGCGAGGGTGTGGCTGGCCTGGCCGAGCCACGGCAGGTAGGGGCGGCGCAGCGACTCGCGGCCGGAGGCGTCCAGCGCCCCCCTGGTGTTGCCGTGGTAGCTGCCCCACCGGGCGATCACCCGGTGGCGGTCCTCGCCGCGGGCCAGGTGGTAGGCGCGGGCCATCTTCAGGGCGGTCTCGATCGCCTCGGCGCCGCCCGACACCGGGTAGACGCGGGCGCCGTCGACCGGCACGACCGCCGCCAGCTCGGCGGCGTAGGCCTCCAGCGCGTCGGAGGTGAACGCGGTCGCGTGGGCGTAGGCGACCCTGGCGGCCTGCTCCCGGATGGCGTCGGCGACCGAGGCGACCCCGTGGCCGATGCCGACCACGATCGCGCCACCGGCGCCGTCCAGGTAGCGGCGCCCGTCGCTGTCCCAGACCTCGCAGCCGCTGGCGCGCGCCACCCGCGGCAGCCCGCTCCCGCGCGCGAAGACGTGGCCGTGTCCCGTCATCGCTTCACGTACACGCCCTCGGGGTCCAGCTCCTCGCGGACCAGGCGCAGCTCCTCGGCGGTCGGGTCGGGGGTGGTCTCCAGATCGACGGCGACCTGGAGGTCCCAGCCGGTGGCGGCGCGGACGTCCTCGACCGTCACCCCCGGGTGGACGGCCTCCAGGCGCATCTCGCCGGTGTCCTCGTCGAAGCCGTAGCGGCCGAGGTCGGTGACGACCACCGACGGCCCCCGGCCCTGCCAGCCCTGGGCGGCCCGCAGGGCGGCGCCGCCGAGGTTGCCCGGGCTGGTGCAGAAGTCGATCCGCTCGACGAAGGAACGGGCCGACTGGCGCATGAGGATGAACACCTCGCGGGCGTTGATGGCGATCTCGCAGGCGCCGCCGGAGCCGGGCAGCCGCACCTTGGGGTGCTGGTAGTCGCCGATCACGGTGGTGTTGATGTTGCCGAAGCGGTCGAGCTGGGCGGCGCCGAGGAAGCCGACGTCCACCAGCCCGCCCTGCAGGTAGAACTGGAACAGCTCGACCATGCTCATCGCCGCGGTCGCGCCGGTGACCAGGCAGGGGTCGCCGATCGACAGCGGCAGGCGGGCGGGCCGGGCGCCGTACACGCCCGACTCGTAGATCAGCTCGATGTCGGGCGCGACCGTCCGCTGCGCCAGCGCGACGGCGATGTTCGGCAGGCCGATGCCGACGAAGCAGACCCGCCGGCCCTGGAGCGCCCGCGCGCCGGCGACGACCAGCATCTCCTCCTTCGACCAGCTCATCAGCGGTAGTCCCCGTAGTCGACCGCGCCCGACAGCGCCGGCGCCGGGGTCAGCTCGGCCCAGCGCGCCGCGCCGACCTTGGCGACGTACTCCTCGTGGCTCCCGATGCCGTGGACCCACTCGTCCAGCCACGCCGCAAGCCGCTGCGCGTCGCGGCTGATCGCGTCCCACTCCAGGTAGAAGCGGTTGTCGCGGTCGTAGTAGCCCTGCGCGTAGGAGGGGTGGGCGCCCCGCGGGCAGACCACCACCGCGTCCACCTTGATGCCGGGGATCAGCGTCCGGTTGGGGTCGGCCCGCACGACCTCCTCGTCGACCAGCTCCTCGACCACCACGATGACCCGGGCGGCGGCGAACGCCGCCTCCTTCTGGCAGCCGGTGAGCCCCCAGATCTGGGTGTTGCCGTGCCGGTCGGCGCGCTGGGCGTGGACGACGGCGACGTCGGGGTTGAGCGGCGGCACCGCGAACACCGGCTCGCCGCCGAACGGCGAGGCGACCGGACGGATGCGGGGGTTGACCCGCGGCAGGTCGGTCTCGAAGTAGGACCGCAGCGGCCAGAACGGCAGCTTGGCCGCGCCGGCGGTGTAGCGGCCGACCATGCCGAAGTGGGAGTACTCCTCCAGCTCCAGCGGCGCCGGGTCGTCGTGCTCGACCCGCCGGCGGATGGCGTGCAGCGACCCCACCCCCGGGTTGCCCATCCAGGAGAACACCAGCTTGCGGGCGACCCCGGCACCGACCATCTGGTCGTAGACGACGTCGGGGGTGAGCCGGCAGAGGGTGAGGTCGCGCTTGCGCTGGCGGATCACCTCGTGGCCGGCCGCGAACGAGATGAGGTGGGTAAATCCTTCGATCGCCAGGGTGTCGCCGTCGCGGACCAGCTCGGCGACGGCGTCGCGCATGCTGCGGACCTTTCCCATCGGGGCACCCCCTTGGGGTTCCCCGAACCCCTCCGGCTTGCTCACCGGGGCATCCCCACGGCGACCTCCTCGACCGCCTCGTCCAGCAGCCGCAGCGCGGTCCGGCACTGCTCGGCGGTGACCACCAGCGGCGGCGACAGCCGCACCGCGCTCTCGCCGGCCTCCAGCACCAGCAGGCCGCGGCGGAACGCGGCGAGCTGCACCGCCTCGGCCAGCTCGCCGCTGGGGAACTCGATCCCCAGCATCAGCCCGACACCGCGGACGTCCTCGACCAGCCAGCCGAAGCGGCCGCGCAGCCGCTCCAGCCCCTGGCGCAGGAGCTCGCCCTGGGCGGCGGCGTTGGCCAGCAGGCCCTCGTCGCGCAGCACCGCCAGGGTGGCCAGGCCCGCCGCGCACGGCACCGGGCTGCCGCCGTAGGTGGAGCCATGCGCCCCCTTCGGCCAGGTCCACAGGTCGGCCCGTGCCATGAACGCGCCGAGCGGCAGGCCGGAGGCGATCCCCTTGGCCGTCACCACCACGTCCGGTTCGACCCCGGCGTGCTCGATCGCCCACATCCGGCCGGTGCGGCCGGCGCCCGACTGGACCTCGTCGACCACGAACAGGATGCCGTGCCGGTCGCAGGTCGCCTTGAGCTTGGCCAGCCAGCCGGGCGGCGGCGCGATGTAGCCGCCCTCGCCCTGGATCGGCTCCACGACCACGGCGGCCACCTCGGCGGGGTCGACCTGGTAGCGGAACAGCGTGTCCTCCAGCCAGTCGACGGTGGCCAGGCCGCACGACGGGTAGGAGAGGTTCAGCGGGCAGCGGTGGCAGTAGCCGTAGGGGGCGTGCAGCACCCCGGGCAGCAGCGGCCCGAACCCGGTGTGGTACTTGGCCTTGGAGGCGGTGAGGCTGACCGAGCCGTAGCTGCGGCCGTGGAAGCCGCCGTAGAAGCCGATCACGTACGGCCGGCCGGTGGCGGCCCTGGCCAGCTTGAGCGCCCCCTCCACCGCCTCGGTGCCGGAGTTGGTGAGGAACGCCCGCACCGGCCCGCGCATCGGCGCGGTGGCGGCCAGCGCCTCGCAGAGCTCGGAGTAGATCGGCAGGTAGAAGTCGCTGGCCGAGTAGTGCAGCAGCTCGCCGGCCTGGTCGCGGACCGCCCGCACCACCCTGGGGTGGGCGTGGCCGGTCGAGCAGACCGCGATGCCGGCGTTGAAGTCGAGGAACAGGTTGCCGTCGACGTCCTCCAGCAGCGCGCCGCTGCCCCGGCGGGGCACCAGCGGGTAGGCGCGCGGCAGCGACGGGCTGGTCACCGCCGCGTCCCGGTCGAGCACCTTGCGGGCAGCCGGGCCCGGCACCTCGGTGCGGAGGTCCGGGACCGGCCGGCCCGGCTCCAGCCAGGCCGCATCGCTCAAGCGATCACCGTCTGCGACTGCTCGCGCATGAACTGCTGCACGTAGTACAGGCCGCCGCCGGCCTTGCCGGAGCTGCCCGACCCCTTCCAGCCGCCGAAGGGCTGCACGCCCGGCCAGGCGCCGGTGGTCGCGCCGGCCCGCCGGTTCACGTACACCACGCCGGCCTGGATCTCGTTCAGGAACCGCTCCACCTCGGCGTCGTCGGTCGAGTAGAACCCGGCGGTCAGGCCGTACTCGGTGTCGTTGGCGAGCCGCAGCGCCTCGTCGAGGGAGTCGACCCCGGCGACGGCCACGAACGGCACGAACAGCTCCTGCTTGAACAGGCGGTGGTCGGCGGGCACGGCGACCACGGTGGGGGCGACGTAGTTGCCCTCCGGCGGGCCGTCGCCGCCGCCCTTCAGCACCTCGCCGCCGGCCACCACGGTGCCGTCCCGGCGCGCCTCGTCCACGGCCTGCCGGAAGCGGTCGACCGCGTCCTGGTCGATGACCGGGCCCATGTACACAGGCCGCTCGACCGGGTCGCCGACCGCCACCTGCCTGGCCTTCTCGGCCAGCTTGGCGGTGAGCTCCTCCAGCACGGGCCGCTCCACGTACACCCGCGAGCAGGCCGAGCACTTCTGGCCGGAGTAGCCGAACGCCGACCGCAGGATGCCGTCGACGGCGAGGTCGATGTCGGCCTTGGCCGAGACGATCGCGGGGTTCTTGCCGCCCATCTCGATCACGGTCGGCTTGGGGTACTGGCTGGCGAAGCGCTTGTAGATCTCCATGCCGACCTGGTAGGAGCCGGTGAAGGTGATGCCGTCCACGCCGGGATGGCGCACGATCGCCGCGCCGACCTCGTCGCCGCCCGGCAGGTAGTGGAACGCCCCGGCGGGCAGCCCCGCGTCGCGCAGGCACTCGTACAGCTTGTAGCCGGTGAACGAGCCCTGCGGCGACGGCTTGAACACCACCGTGTTGCCGGCGACCAGGGCGCCGCCGGCCGGGCCGGCGGCCAGCGCCATCGGGAAGTTGAACGGGCTGATCACCGCCCACACGCCGTAGGGCTTGAGCACCGAGCGGGTGTGCTCGTTCTCGGAGAGCTGCCCCATCTGGTGGGCGAAGCCGTCGTTGTCGTCCATCTGCTGGCAGTAGTAGCGGATGAGGTCGGCCGACTCCTCGACGTCGCCGAGCGCCTCCAGGCGGTTCTTGCCGACCTCCATGCTCATGAGGGCGGCCAGCTCGTTGGAGCGCTCGCTGATCAGGTCGGCGGCGCGACGCAGCAGCGCCACCCGCTCCCGCCAGGGCGTGCCCGCCCAGGCCGGGAACGCCGCCTTGGCGGCGGCGACGGCGTCGTCGATGTCGCGATCGGTGGCGGCGTGGAAGGTGCCGAGCTGGAGGGCGGCGTCGTTGGGGCTGGTGAGGGTGAAGGCCGGGCCGTCGCTGCGGGGCTGGCCGTCGACGACGGTCGGGAACGTCTGGCCGAGCCAGGACCTGGCGGTGCGGACACCCTGCTCGTAGGCGGCGTGCAGCTCCTCGTTGTCGGCCGACAGGGTCGCGTAGGTGACGCGGAACTTGGCCATGGTCGTGCTCCCTTCGCTGGGGGCCGCCGGCGTCGAAGTGCAGTCTACCTGGCGGTTCAGGTCCAGCCGCCGAAGCTGGCCGCGGCGGGAACGCCCAGCTCGGTGGGGCCGTGGGCCAGGCGACCGGCGACCATGGTGAAGATCGCGTCGGTCCCCTCGAGGTCGCGAGGGTCGGCGGCGAGCACGTCGCCGGGGAAGGCCGCGAGGTCGGCTCGCTGCCCGGGCTCGATGGTGCCGCTGACGCGCTCCTGGCGGGCCAGGATGCGACCGCCGAGGGTGAAGACCTCCAGGGCGACCGGCAGGCCGAGGCGCTGGCTCGGCCGGTGGTGGTGGACGGCGGCGGCGACCCCGTGCCAGGGGTCCAGCGGGGTGACGTGGGCGTCGGAGGACCCGCCCATCGGCACGCCGCGCCGCCACAGGTCGGCGAACGGGTTCATGCTCTTGGCCCGGCGCGGGCCGAGCCGGCGCGCGTACATGCCGTCGGGGCCGCCCCAGGCGGCGTCGAAGCCGGGCTGCACGCTGGCGGCCAGGCCCAGCTCGGCCATGCGGTCGGCGCCGTCGGCGCCGAGCAGCTCGACGTGCTCGATCCGGTGGCGGCAACCCTGGAACGCGGTCGGCCCCACCGCCCGCACCGCCCGCCGGGCGCAGCGCAGCGCCTGGCCGATGGCGACGTCGCCGATGGCGTGCACGCCGACCTGCATGCCGGCGAGGCTGGCCCGCACGTACAGCTCGGTCAGCTCGGCGTCGTCGTGGTAGAGGACGCCGCGGACGTCCGGCTGGTCCTCGTAGGGGGTGGACAGGGCGGCGGTGTGCGACCCGAGCGAGCCGTCCAGGAACAGGTCGCCGCCGATCTGGGCGAGCTTGCGGTCCTCCACGTAGTCGAAGTCCAGGTCGCCCCAGTAGCCGACCACCTCGATCGGGAGCGCCTCGGTCCGGCCGAGCAGCAGCTCGAAGTCGCGGCGACCGGAGATGTCCGGGCCGCCCATCTCGTGCACGCAGGTCACGCCGCGTCTGGCGGCCTGGCAGAGGGCCGCGTCCTGGGCGGCGAGCAGGGTCTGGTCGGGCAGCCTGGCCAGGGCGTGCCGCCGGGCCAGGTGGTTGGCCTCCCCCCGGACCACCCCGGTGGGCGTGCCGTCCCGGTCCCGCTCGCAGCCGTCGGCGTCCAGCGCGCCCGACTCGCCGAGCACGTCGAGGGTGGCGAGGCCCTGGTGGCCGTCGACCCTCGACAGGTAGACGGGCCGGCCGCCGCCGGCCTCGGCCAGCGCCGCCGCGGCGGGCAGCTCGGGCTCGGGGAAGCGGGTCTCGTCGTAGCCGTCGCCCCATAGCAGCCCGCCGGTGGCCCTGGCGGCGGCCACGCGGACCCGGTCCAGCAGCTCACCTGGCGAGCGGGCCTCGCGCAGCTCCACCCCGGAGATGACCAGGCCGGTGGTGCTCAGGTGCACGTGGGCGTCGACGAACCCGGGCATGAGGGTCGCGTCGCCGAGGTCGACCACCCGGTCGCCGCGGAGCCCGCCCGCCTCGGCGGCGGGGACGACCGCGGTGATGCGGCCGCCCTCGACCGCGACGGCCAGGTCGCGGCGGCGGCCCTGGGCGTCACCGAGGCGGTTGTTCGGATCGTGGAGGCTCGGCCCGGCTGCCCCCCAGACGGTGTGGGCGATGAGCACGAGGCCGGGCACGGGCTGGGGAACCTCCTCGGGCGCAGGACGAGCGCCACCGCACGACGATTTCGGACGAACAGCTCGGGTTTGTAGGGTGGCAGTGTAGGCAATCCTTTCGGGGAGGGCCAGGGGTCCCCCGGCTGGCCTGCCCTGGTGTAGCGGTGAACCGGGTAGGGGCGCATACTCGTACGTAGGTTGAGGTGGTCATTGCGGCGGCAGGAAGGCGGGGGTCCGTGAGCCAGGCATTCCGATACACGATCAGGAAATCACTCAAGCTGCTGATCGTCTTCCTGGTCATCTACGCGCTGCTGATCCCGGTGATGTACTGGATGTACAGGTCCAACCGGGGCCTTGACTGGTGGAACATCCTCGGCGGCGACCCCCGCGTCGGCCCGGAGTTCCGCTCCTACCTGATCCAGACCAACCACCCGCTGGCGCCCGAGTTCAACCTGTGGAAGGCCACCCTGGGGCTGCCCATGGCGATCATGGGGCTGCTGCTCTACTTCGCCTTCTTCATGCTCCTCATGGTCGGGCAGATCGTGGCGATGTTCGCGTTCCTCGCGCGCGGCAAGACCTACGTGATCTACCCGGGCGAATACGACGTCACCTTTGACGACGTCCGCGGCCAGCCCGAGATCGTCGCCTCGACCAAGGAAGCCCTCACCCTGTTCCAGGGGTTCAAGAAGTTCCGCGACGCCGGCGGCTACCCGCCCCACGGCATCCTGTTCGAGGGCCCACCCGGTACCGGCAAGACGCTGCTCGGCAAGGCGATCGCCGGGTCGGCCAAGGTGCCGTTCGTGTACGCCTCCGGGACCAGCTTCAACAACATGTTCCTGGGCATCGGCAACCTGCGCATCTGGCGGCTGTTCAAGCGGGCGCGCAAGCTGTCGCAGAAGTACGGCGGCTCGGTCATCTTCATCGACGAGCTCGACGCCGTCGCCGGCTCCCGCGGCGCCGTCTCCACCGCCATGGCGCCCGCCGACACCCGACGCCACCGGCGCGGGCCGCTGAAGATCATCATGGCCCCCGGCATGGGCGGCATGGGCAGCATGTACGTCAACGAGCTGCTCATCCAGATGGACGGCATGGTCATGCCGAAGGGCGCGTTCCGCCACATCCGCCGCATCCTGCACCTCCGCAAGCGCAAGGTCCCCCAGTACAACGTGATGGTGATCGGCGCCACCAACCAGGCGTCCACGCTGGACCCGGCGCTGCTGCGGCCGGGCCGCTTCGACCGCAAGCTCCACGTCGGCCTGCCGGGCGGGCCGGGCCGCGAGGACATCCTGCAGTACTACCTGGACAAGGTGCCCCACGAGCCGGTCGACACCGGCCGGCTCGGGCGCGCCACCTACGGCTTCACCCCGGCGCAGATCAAGAACCTGGTCAACGAGGCGCTGATCTTCGCCCTGGTCGACGGCCGCGACAAGCTCAGCTTCGCCGACCTGTGGGCGGCCAAGGTGACCGAGGAGATCGGCCTCAAGGAGCCGTCGCAGACCTCGGCCCGCGACCGCCAGATGACCGCCTTCCACGAGGCCGGCCACGCCGTGCTCGCCTACGTCCTGGAGCTGGACGACCAGATCCAGGTCGCCTCCATCATCAAGCGCCGCGACACCCTCGGCGTCGTCTACCGGACCCCGCTGGAGGAGCGCCACACCGAGCTGAGCGAGGACATGCGCCGCGACATCGTGGTGGCGCTCGGCGGCATGGCCGCCGAGGAGATCTGGTTCGGCGACACCACCACCGGTCCCAGCTCCGACCTGCGGCACGCCACCAGGCAGGCCGCGATCATGCTTGGGCTGCTGGGAATGGGCGACAACCTGATCTCCTACGGGGTGCTGCCGCAGACCGGCTTCAACGACGGCCCGCTCGGCGCGATCCTCGGCAACCCCGACAACCGCAAGGCCATCGGCGAGCTGCTGGCCGCCTGCAAGCGCGAGGCGGTCGAGCTGCTGAGGGTCAACGAGCCGGCGATCCGGGCCCTTGCCGAGCGGCTGCTGGAGAAGGACGAGGTCGCCGGCGAGGAGCTGGAGGAGCTGATGCAGGCCAAGGCGGTCGCCAGGGCCACCCCGGCGTTCCGCCCGGCGCTCGAGCTGGTCGGCGAGAGCTGGCACACCCCGGCGCTGCTGGAGGCCTCGCCGCGCGACGGCGCACCCCGCGGCCCGCTGCCGCCCTCCCCGCGACCGCCGACCGGCACCGGCCGCTCCGACGCCGCCACGGCGCCCGGCGGCGAGTTCGAGTGGTGACCGCCGCCGGAAGCTAGCGCCGGGAACCGGCGCGGGGGCCGCGGCGTACAGCGGGTATGACGCGGTCGAGGTCGTGGAGCGGCATGGCCGCCGCGCTGCTGATGCTCGGAGCGTGCACCGCCGGCGACGGTCCAGCCGTGGGGCACGGACAGGGGCAGCCCGCGCACGCGCCCGCCGCCGCCGGCGTGGCGGTCGGGTCGGTGCGGACGCTCGCCGGGATGACGGTGCCACGGGCGGTGCACACCGCGACGCTGCTGCGCGACGGGACGGTGCTGGTCGCTGGCGGGTTCGGCGTCGGTGACGACGCCGCGCTGGCGAGCACCGAGCGGTACTCCCCGGCCGGGGGGAGGTTCACCAGGGGTCCCCGGATGTCGACACCACGGCTGGGCCACAGCGCCACGCTGTTGCCGGACGGCCGGGTGCTGCTCGCCGGCGGCTTCGGTGCCGGTGGCACGGTGCTGGACACCGCCGAGCTGTACGACCCGGCGACCGGGCGGTTCACGCCGGCCGGCCGGATGGGCGCACGACGAGCCGACCACGAAGCCGTCCTGCTCCGCGACGGCCGCGTGCTGCTGGTCGGTGGCACCGGGCCGAGGTTCGACTTCCTCGCCTCGGCCGAGCTGTACGACCCGCGGACCAGCAGGTTCTCCACGACCGGATCGATGGCAGAGCGGCGGGAAGGGCTCACCGCGACGCCGCTGCGCGACGGTCGCGTGCTGGTGACCGGCGGGCACGTGGGCCGCCACGAGCAGCTCGAGGTCCACCGGTCGGCGGAGCTGTACGACCCGGCCACGGGGCGATTCACCCGCACCGGCGACATGACCGTGCGCCGTCACAAGCACGACGCGGTGCGGCTCGCCGACGGGCGCGCGCTGCTCGTCGGCGGTTCCGACGAGCACGACAACGCCGGCCTGTACCACAGCGCCGAGCTCTACGACCCCAGGACCGGCCGGTTCCAGCCGACCGGGGACCTCCGCGGCGCCCGCTACAAGCTACGCGGCACCTCGATGCTGCTGCGTGACGGTCGTGTCCTGGTCACCGGCGGGGCGAGCGGCCCGGAGGTCTACCAGTCCCGCAGCGGCAGCTTCGCGCCGCTGGCGGGCTCGTTGGAGCGGGCGCCGTTGTTCGCCGCCGCCGTCCTGCTGCCCGACGGCAGCGCGCTGCTGTGCGGCGGCTACTCGCTGACCGGACCCGCCAGCAACACCGCCTGGCTCATCCGACCCTGAGCCGGCGCTACCGCCCGACCAGGCCGGCGGCGGCCAGGCCCGCCCACACCAGCTCGGGGTGGAAGATGTCGGAGTGCGCCCCCGCCGGCGGCCCGCCCCGGTTGACGATCGCGTTGGCGTTGAGGTTGACGAACCGGCCCGCCTGGAACGGGTAGGCCGCGCCGACCGGGCCCAGGTCCACCTGGGTAGCCTGGACCGCCTGGGCGCCGTCGTGGCCGATCCCGCCCCAGCGGAACAGCAGGTCCTCGGCGGCGGCGGCATCCTCCCGCGAGCTCAGCGACGCCAGCGGGTAGAGCTTGCCGACCGCCAGGTCGTGCTCGGAGAACGACGCCACCAGCGGGCCGCCGACCCGGGACGCCATGCCCTTCAGGGCGCCGCCCCTGCCCGGGTCGGTGGGCAGCGCGTCGGCGAACGCGAAGTGCGAGAAGGCCCCCTGCAGCAGGTACAGCGACGCGACCGGCGAGGCGCCGGGGTCGGGCAGGCCGGCCAGCGCGAACGACACCAGCCGCGCCCCGAAGCTGTGGCCGAGGAGGTGGATGCGCAGGTCCGGCGCGGCGGCGCCGAGCTGTCCGAGCACCGGCCCCAGGCCGTCCTTGCCGACCACCCCGGCGCGCTTCTTCATCTCGAAGTAGGTGAGCTGGCGCAGCGCCTCCTTGGCGCCCTTCCAGAGCCGCCCGAACGCGTCGCCGAAGCCGGCGGCGCCTTCGCCCTCCCCGGTGTCGGGCACGGCGTCGGCGAAGCGGCCGAACACCGCCTCCGGCTCGTCCTCCACCAGCGCCAGCTCGCCCTGGTCCTCCGACGCCATGGTGGCGTCGGGCTCGCCGGCCAGCTCGCCCATGAGCGTCTGGAAGCGGGCCAGCGCCGCGGCGTCCTCGGGCCGCTCGGTGAGCAGGCGGGCCAGCTCGTCCAGCACCTGGGCGCGCTCCTCGCCGGGGAAGGCGTCCTTCAGGTCCTCCACCAGCGCCGGGTCGTCCGCGACTGGAGCGGCCGCGGCCACGTCCAGCCCGGCCGCGGCGCCGCCCGCGGCGGTCGGCTCCGGCTCGTCCGCCCACCGCTTGGACGGCCACACCACCCCGACGCTGCCGACGCCAGCGGCCGACGCCCCCGCCCGGCCGAGCAGCCCCGGCACCTGCTCGAACCACAGCCGGTACAGCCGCTGCGCCTGCCGCCGGTCGCTGTTCCAGCCGTGCGAGAGCATCATCAGGTCGGTCACGCCGCTCGCCGGCACCTCCGCCAGCAGCGTGTTCAGCTCGCCCTGGTCGGGCCGTCCCCGGTCGTCGAACCCGAGCTCCCAGTGCGCCATCCCCGCGATCTCAGCAGCCATGCTCGCTCCCTCTCCCGCCGTCGTGGGCGGCATCCTAACCGCTGCGGGGGGGTGGGTTGCGGACGACCAAGGATCACGCCGAACGCTCGGTGCTGCCGATCCGCGGGAAGGGAGCGGTGGAGAAGACCACCCCACCGGCACCTCGAAGTACTCCGCGATCCGCAGCGCCAGATAGAGGCTGGGGCTGTACTCGCCCCGCTCCAGGTAGCCGATCGTCTGGTAGTGGACCCCGAGGGCCTCGGGGTCACACCGACTGGATCGCGCGCATGAGGTCGACCAGGCCGTGGCCCTGGAAGTAGCGCTCGCGGCCCAGGGAGGTCGCCGACTCCAGGAAGATCCGCTTGACCTCGTCGGGCCGGCCGACGAACTCGCGCCGGATGGACAGGAAGCCGGCGATCACCCCGGAGACGTGCGGGGCGGCCATGCTGGTGCCGGAGTCCTCGACGTAGACGGCGGTCTTGTCCGGCTCCGGCGGCTGCTGGCCGGGGAAGGCGCTGGCCAGCGCCTTGCCGGCGGCGCAGGAGGTGATGCGCTCCCCTGGCGCGACCAGGTCGGGCTTGAGCCGCCCGTCGCCGGTGGGGCCCTTGGAGGAGAAGTACGACACCCCGTAGGTGTGGGGCATGTCGCGGTGGGTGGCGCCGACGGTGATGGCGAGCTGGGCGTTGCCCGGGTCGTTGATGGTCATGGTCAGGCCGACGTTGGTCTGGCGTTGCAGGGCGGTGAGGCTGCCGTAGCCGGTGTTGCCGGCGGCCACGACCACCACCACCCCGGAGCGGACCAGGCGGTCGACCTCCGCGCAGATCGGGCTCTGCCCGCACGCGAACCACTTGGGGTCGAACTCGTAGCCGAGGCTGAGGTTGACCCCGTGGACGCGCAGTAGCTGCCGTGGCCGTTGATGTCGCGCCGGACGTAATCCAGCGCGCGGACCACGTCCATCGAGTGGCCGTTGCCGCGGTCGTCCAGGACCTTGAGGCTGACCAGCTTGGACTCGCGGGCGATGCCGGCCAGCGTCTCCGGCTGGCGCACCTGCCGGTGCTGGATGCTCGGGGCCTCGGGGTGGGCGGGGTCGTAGACCCGTTCGACGACCTGCAGGCTGACGCCGCGTGCCAGGCGGGCCGGGAGGCCGCCGGCGATGATGCCGGCCACGTGGGTGCCGTGGCCGAAGCGGTCGACCAGGGCGTCGCCACGCTTGGGCTCGCCCGGCTGGGTGAAGTCGCGGTGCAGGTCGGCGACGTCGCCCTCGAGGGTGGCGTGGTGGCGGAAGTGGCGGTGGTGCTCGTCGATGCCGGAGTCCAGCACCGCCCAGGTGACGCCGCGGCCGGCGGCGTCGTAGGACCGCCTGGCCGCGTCCGCCTTGACGGTCGCGCAGGAGGCGTCGATCAGCGGGTGGACGGGGAAGTCGGGCCAGACCCGGTAGATCGTCCGCTTGGCGGCCTCGGGCTCGCGCTGGTCGGCGTCGACCAGCGCCAGGATCTCGGCCTCGGTCAGCAGGCAGCGGAAGTAGGTGTCGGTGACCGGCTCCGGCTCCGGCTTGCCGGGCAGGTTGGCGTGGAAGTTGGCGAGGAAGTCGCGGCGGGCGCCCGGCAGGCCCTCGCGGTGGCGGAGGTTCAGCTCGACCACCACCGGCATGGCCGCGTCGGGGGCGGGGTCGAAGCCGATCCGCGCCCGCTCGTCGGGGTCGATCAGCGCGTCCGCCACGATCGCCCGCTGCACCAGCGGCTGGTCGCGGCGGCTGGCGCGCTCCCTGGCGGTCGGCTCCTCGGTCATGACACCTCCGTGCCTCGTGGTGGGTCGGATGCTACGGCTCGAGGGCGGCGTCGACCCGGAGCGCCTGGACGCCGGCGCCGACCGCGACCGTGAGCCGGGGGACCGGCCGGGTCGGGCAGGCGAGCACCATCCCGAACATCGATCGAACGTCGCCGCTGCGCAGCACGACCGTGCGGCTGCACAGCACCCGGTTGCCCGCCCGCAGCTCGGCGCTGAGGGGCAGGGAGCCGCCGGGGACGGCCTGGAACACCTTCGAGACGTCCCTGGCGTCCAGCGCCACCACCGCTCGGCCGCCGCCGACCAGCACCGCGGCCACCCGCAGCGGCAGCCGCTCGCCCTGGCCGGTGAAGGACCCGCCGGGGACGGTGACGGTGACCTCGTCCCGCGACCCCGGGTCGGCGGCCCGCAGCGGCGGCCCCGCCGGCCAGGGGCCGCCGACGTCCAGGCCGATCGTGGCGGTCCGTGCACGGACCACGATCAGGCCGCCGACCTCGACCCTGGCGAGCGACTGGAGCCGCGGCGCCGGCGCGGTGAGGACGGTGTAGGTGGCCGGGTCCTCGGTCGGCATCGCCGGCGTCCCGACCTGGTCGCCGATCGGCTCCTCCTCCGGGGCCGAGAAGACCCCGCCGCCGAGGTCGAGCAGGCGCAGCCCCCGGAGCGCGAACAGGCGCTGGCCGGGCCGCAGCCCCTCGACCCGGAGGGTCAGCTCGGCGCTGGTCTCGCGTTCGGGGGTGATGATGCGCCGGACCGAGACGGCGGTGACGGTGAGGCCGCGGGTGGGCCCGGCCCGCCAGCCGAGCTGGCGGAGGTTGTCGCCGGCCGCTGGCGCGGTGGTGGTCGCCGGTGTGGTGGTCGCCGGCGCCGCGGGCGCCGCCGGCCGGGCGCCGCTGCGGCCGGCGACGAACGCGAGGCCGCCGAGGACCAGGACGGTGACCAGCAAGGCCACCCGCAGCCTGGAGGGCGCCGGCGGCTGGGCCGGCTCGTCGACGGGCGGCGGCGCGTCGGGTTCGGGCGTGGGTGGCGTCTCCTGGAGGGTGGCCAGCGGCGTCCCGCACACCGGGCAGGTGGTCTCGCCGGGGCGGACGGCGTCGCAGCGCGGGCACCAGGCCCTCATGGCGACGACCCCTGCTGGGTGATGACCCAGCGGCCGCGGACCGGCAACTCGGCGTCGACCGACACGGCCAGGTCGAAGGCCATCGTGCCCTTGCCGGTGTCGGCGTCGGTGCTCCTGTTGGCCAGCTCGTTGGCGTCGAAGGCGACCACGGCGCCGCCGTCGCGGTCCGGGCCGTCGACCCAGGAGGTCAGCTCCAACCCGCCCCTGCCGCCAGTGAAGGCGACGACCCCCCGCACGGTGGCGTTGAGGCCCGGCCGCCGGGTCGAGCCGACCGGCTCCAGCCACAGCAGCACCTGGTCCCGGTGGTAGGCGGTCCCCGCCACCCGGATGATGCGGCAGTCGCCGCAGTCGACCCGGACCTTGCAGGCGGGGCAGGTCGGGCGCTGGCGGAGGAAGCTGCCGTCCTCGGTCAGGTTGCGCTGCAGCTCGGGGTCGACCAGGACCCCCCCGAGGCGCTCGTTGAGGCTGTCGGCGATCGTCAGCCCGCGCACCTGGACCTTCGCGAGCGCCTGCGGGTCGATGGCCCGGTCGAGCACCACGTCGGTGTCGACCGAGCCGTCGGTGCCGCCCTCGCTGCTGGCGGTGTTGATGTGGGCGATCTCCCCGCCGGAGAGCAGGTCGTTGCCGTTCGCGTCCTGGACCCGCAGGCCGTCGAGGGCGTTGACGCCGGGGAGGCGGCGGTCGAGGCCGGCGACGTTCAGCTCCAGGCGGGTGAAGCCGACGCCGACGGTCACGCCGCGCAGCGTCACCGTGATCCCGCTGTCGCTGGCCCGCCAGCCGACGTCGCGCCGGCCGGTGATGGGGCCGTCCTCGCTGAAGTTGGGGACGTTGCCGGGCAGGGTGCTGGCCGGCGGCGTCGCCGTGGCCGACGGGGTCGAGCGGCTCAGCCGCCCGACCGCGAACGCGCCGGCGATCGTGGCGAGCATCAGCACCACGACCGCGCCGGTGCGCGTGGCCGGCAGCAGCGCCCGCAGCCGCGTGCCCGCCCGGCCGCGCAGCGAGGCGCCGGGCTGGCCGGGCTGGGGCGGCAGGGCCAGCAGCCCGGCCCGCCCGCAGACCGGGCAGGCCGTCCCGGGCCGAACCGCCCGCAGCTCGTCGCACCGCGGGCACCATGCCTCTCTGCGTCCCGCCATCGGCCTATGCCGGGAGGACTCGAAGGTTGCGGGAGGTCATGTTGAGGCGGCGGCCGCCCTGGTCGGTGCAGGCCATGATGTCCTCGATCCGCGCCCCGAAGCGGCCGGACAGGTAGATGCCCGGCTCGACCGAGAACGTCATGCCGGGCTCCAGCGGCTCCCGGTTGCCGGCCACGACGTAGGGGTCCTCGTGCTCGTCCAGGCCGATGCCGTGGCCGGTCCGGTGAATGAAGTGCTCGCCGTAGCCCGCGGCGGCGATCACGGCGCGGCAGGCGGCGTCGACCGCCTCGGCGGGGACGCCGGGCCCGACCGCGGCGCAGCCGGCGAGCTGGGCGGCGTGCAGCACCGCGTACGCCTCCTGGAAGCCGGCGGGCGGCTCGCCGACGACCAGCGTGCGGGTGGTGTCGGAGCAGTAGCCGTCCAGCCGGCCGCCGATGTCGACCACCACCGCGTCGCCCGGCTGGATGACCCTCCTGGAGGCGACGTGGTGGGGGCTGGCGGCGTTCGGGCCGGCACCGACGATCGTGAAGCACGCCTCGTCGTGGCCGTCGCGGATGGCCGCCTGGATCTCACCGGCCAGCTCCAGCTCGGTCCGGCCGGCCCAGCGCAGCCCGTCGAGGCCGTCGACGACCCGGTCGATGGCGGCCGCCGCCCGGGCAAGCGCCTCGACCTCCTCGGGGTCCTTGCGCATGCGGAGCTGCCTGGTGACCGTGGAGGCGGCCGCGAAGGCGGCGCCGGGCAGGGCCGCCTGGAGGCGCAGCAGGAAGACGCTCCAGAGCTGGTCGCCGACCCCGAGCCGGCCGGCGGTGGCGCCGGCAGCGTCCAGGGCGGCGCGGACCAGCCCGACGGGGTCCTCGGTCTCCCGCCAGGCGGTCACCTCCAGATCGAGGCCGCCGAGGTGGTCGCGGGCCAGCGGCGCCTCCAGCGCCGGGACGACCAGCCGCGCGTCGCCGGCGGCCGGCAGCACCAGCAGGGTCATCCGCTCCAGCGGCGGCGCCTGGTAGCCGGTCAGGTAGCGGAGGTCGGCGGAGGGCCCGAGCAGCAGCGCGTCCATGCCGCGCTCGCCGAGCTCCTTGCGCGCCCGCGCCAGCCGCTCTGTGCGCGCGCCGATGGTCGTCATGGCTGAGATCCTACGCTCAGACCTTGACGCGCAGGACCCCTTCGAGGACGTCGACGGTGACGGGTGGGCCGCCGGCGGCGCGCCAGCCGTCCAGCGCGAGGGTGACCGGCTCGGCGGTGTCGACCGAGACCCGGCGGGACTGGTACTCGCGGATGGTCGGGTGGGGGACGTGGTCGCCGTAGTAGAGGTTCTTGGAGCGGGCGTAGATGCCGAGCGGCTCGCCCTGGAAGGCGATCACCGACATGCGGCCGTCGTCGGGGAGGGCGCGCGGGGCGACCTTCATGCGGCCCATCGAGAACTGGCCGTTGGCCACGACCAGCCCGGCCAGCCGCAGCTCGACGGCGGCGTGGTCCAGCTCCAGCCTCGCGGGGGTCGAGCGGCTGGCGCGCAGGCCGCCGAGCGCGGCGGCGAGCCGGCCGACCCGCCCGGCCCGGGCCACGCCGGGGACGCGGCTGGAGACCTCCGCCGGGTAGCCGAGCTCGGCGCAGTTGGCGAACACGCCGACCCGCTCGGCGCCGTCCGGGCCACGCCAGTGGGCGCGGCCGACGTCGGCCAGGAACAGCTTCGGCCCGAGCAGGTGGCGGGCGAGCCGCTCGGGGTCCTCGGGCAGCCCGAAGGTGGCCGCCAGGTCCTGGCGGCCGAGCCCGGCAAGGCCGAGCACCGCGTCCGGCCAGCGCGGGCCGGTCGGCCCGACCATCGCCCGCAGCACGGCGTGGGCGACCAGGTCGGAGCCGACCGCGACCAGCAGCCGGTGCCCGCGCTCCAGCGCCCTGGCGGCGATCGCCCCGGCCCGCTCGACCGGCCGGGCGACCGCCGCCTCGGCGACCACGCCGGAGCGGGCCAGGGCACGGCGCAGCTCGGTCAGGTCCCGGCGGGCGGCCGCGGGGTCGCCGATCAGGTAGGGCGGCCCGTACGGCAGCGGGACCGTCCGGCCAAGGTCGGTGGCGGGTATCGGCGAGGTCACGTGACGCTCCTGGAGCGGCTTGGCGGTGGCGGAGGGCGCTATCGTAATCGCCGCCGGCTCACGGGCGGCTCACAGCAGGCCGGAGTAGGCGACCACGCCGCGTTGGCAGGCGTCGACCGCGGCCCTGGCGGTGGCCTGGAGGGCGGGGTCCTCGGCGACCAGGGCGACCTGGCGGAGCAGGTCGATGAGCTGCTTGGTCACCCGCACGAAGTCGCCGGGGGTGACCTCCTCGTCGGCCAGGACCTCCTCCAGCGGCTCCCCCATCGCCCAGCGGTAGGCGTGGTCGGCGAAGCCGGCGTCCAGCGGGCGCGTCATCGCCAGGCCCTCGGCCTCCTCGTGGGCGTGGACCTCGGCCTGCAACCCGACCAGGGCGGCCAGCGCCCCCCGCGCCGCCTCCGTCGGCGGCGGGGGTGGCTCGGCCGGCGGCCCCTCCGAGCCTCTCGTCTCGTAGACCAGGCAGGAGACGCAGGCGGCCAGCTCCGCCGGCCCGAGGTCGCGCCAGACCCCGCGGTGCAGCGCCTCCACCACCACCAGGTCGGCCTCGGCGTACACCCGGCGGAGGGTCTGGCCCTTGCCGGTGAGGGTGAAGCCGTCCACGTAGCCGAGGTCGCCGAGCACATGAAGGACCCGGTCGAAGGTGCGCACCAGCGACCCGGTGCGGCGGCGCACCCGCTCGGCCAGCGCATCGGTCTCCCGCTGGAGCTGGTCGTGGCGGTGCATCCACTTCTCGTGGTCGGCCAGGTCGGGGCAGCCGTGCACCGGGTGGGCGGCCAGATCGGCGCGCAGCGCGGCCAGCTCCGGGTCGTCCGCGGCGGCGCGCCGACGGCGCCGGGGCCGCGCCACCTGGGGTGGGTCCAGCTCCGCCAACGCCCTTGCCACGTACGCCTTGAACCGGGGGCTCTTGGGGCTGAGCGTGCGGGGCATGGCCACCTTGCCGACGCGGACGGGGGCACCGCCGAGGTCGCGGACGGCGACCCGGCGCACCCGCCGGTCCTCGGTGAGCACCAGCACCCCGGTGGCGCCGTCGCGTCCGCCGGCCGGCCCGATCACCGCGGCCAGGCCCCGACGCCGCCCGCCGGGCAACCAGATGACCGTGCCCGCCGACAGGGAGCGCAGCAGCTCGGTGGCCTCCTGGGTGTCGGCGCGGCGCTCGGCGTCGGCCAGGGCGCCCTCGCGGGACCGCACCCGCCGGCGCAGCTCCCAGTAGGCGGCGACGTCGCCGCGGTCGCAGGCGGCCGACTTGCGGTAGCCGGCAAGGAAGCCCGCGTTGCGGGCCATGGTCTGCTCGGCGCCGTGGACCGTCCGGTCGGCCAGGAACTGGGCGAACGAGGACGCCAGCAGCCGCTCGGCCTCCTTGCGCTCGTAGTTGGCGACCAGGTTGACGGCCATGTTGTAGGACGGCCGGAACGACGAGGCCAGCGGGTAGGTGCGGGTGGAGGCGAGGCCGGTGATGCGCTCGAAGGGGATGAACGGCTGGTGCAGCACCACCGCCGCGCCGCGGCTGTCGATCCCGCGCCGCCCGGCCCGCCCGGTGAGCTGGGTGTACTCGCCCGGGGTGAGCAGCTCGTGCCGCTCCCCCTGCCACTTGGTGAGCCGCTCGATCGCCACCGTCCGGGCGGGCATGTTGATGCCGAGCGACAGCGTCTCGGTGGCGAACACGGCCTTGACCAGGCCCTGGGCGAACAGCTCCTCGACCGCCTCCTTGAACAGCGGCAGCATGCCGGCGTGGTGGCTGGCCACCCCGTGGCCGAGCGACTCCGCGAAGGCCTGGTAGCCGAGCGCGTCCAGGTCGGCGGGGTCGAGCGGGGCGACCTTGAGGTCGCAGAACTCCAGGATCTCGGTCCGCTCGGCGTGGCTGGTCAGCCGGACGTTGGCCGCCCGGCACTGCTCCACCGCCTGGTCGCAGCCGGCCCGGGAGAAGATGAAGTAGATCACGGGCAGCAGGCCCTCGGCCTCCAGCAGGTCGACCACCTCGACCCGGGACGGCACCCAGCCGCGGCCCATCCCGCGCTGGCGCCCGGCGTGGCGGCCCTTGGTGTCGCGGCCGGGGCGCCAGTCGCGCTCCCCCCGGCGGGCCAGCGCCGGGTTCGGCACCACGTCGGCGCCGCGGGTGACGAACAACGGGTGCAGCTCACGGCCGACCAGGTAGTAGTTGTCCAGCGGGACCGGGCGGCGCTCCTCGATCACCACCTCGGTCGCGCCCCTGGTCGCCTCCAGCCACTCGCCGAACTCCTCGGCGTTGGACACCGTCGCCGACAGGCTCGCCACCAGCACGTCAACCGGGAGGTTGATCAGCACCTCCTCCCAGACGGCGCCGCGCACCCGGTCCTGCAGGTAGTGCACCTCGTCCATGACCACGTAGCGCAGGCCGCCGAGGGTCGGGCTGCCCTCGTAGAGCATGTTGCGCAGCACCTCGGTGGTCATCACCACCACCGGCGCCTCGCCGTTGATGGAGTTGTCGCCGGTCAGCAGGCCGACGTTGGCCGCCCCGTGGCGGGCCACGAAGTCGCCGAACTTCTGGTTGGAGAGCGCCTTCAGCGGGGTGGTGTAGAAGGCCTTGCCGCCCGAGCGCAGCGCCAGCCACACCGCGTGCTCCCCCACCACCGTCTTGCCGGCGCCGGTCGGGGCGGCCACCAGGGTGCCCCTGCCGCCGGCGAGCGCGAGGCAGCCGCGGCGCTGGAAGTCGTCCAGCTCGAAGCTGTAGCCGCTCGCGAACCGGTCCACGAGCGCCTCGGGGTCGTGGGGCAGGTGCTCCATGGCGCCCATGCTGCCAGGCGCCTCACCCGGCCGCGAAGCCGGGGGCGCCGTCGGCGGCGAGCACGGTGATCGCGGCCGGCTGCACCACGAAGGTGGCCGGCAGGGAGCCGGCGGGCTCGCCGTCGGCGTAGACCGCCAGGGGGCGGTCGCCGTCCAGCTCGACCCGCCGGGCGTGGTGGACGGCGACCGCCGGGTGCTGCACATGCCGGCCGGAGAACACCTTGCGCAGCAGGTCCAGGCAGGTCAGCTTGCCGACGGCGCCGATCACGACCACGTCGAGGCGGCCGTCGTCGAGGCTGGCCGCCGGGGCGATCCGCATGCCGCCGCCGTAGCTCTGGCTGTTGGCCACCGCGACCAGCCAGGCCCGGAACTCCCGCTCCTCTCCGTCCAGCAGGAGCCGGAACCCGGCCGGCTGGCCGATCGCGAGCTGCGCCAGCGCCGCCCCCAGGTAGCGGACACGGACCCCGGCCCACGCCAGGCGCTGGTTGGCGATCCGGTTGACCTCGGAGTCGAAGCCGGCGCCAGCGACCAGCAGGTAGCTGCGCTCCCCCACCCGCGCCAGGTCGGTCGGCCGCCGCCGCAGCCGGGGCAGCAGCGCCGCGGCGGCGAGCGGGTCGTCGAAGGGAAGCCCGAGGCTGCGGGCGGCGTCGTTGCCGACGCCGGCGGGGATCACGCCAAGGGCGGCGCGCGCGCTGGGGCCGGCGTCGGCCAGGCCGCCGGCGCAGGCGCCGACCGTGCCGTCGCCGCCGACGGCGATCACCACCTCGACGGTCCCGGCCGCCTCGCGGGCGGCCTGGCGGGCGTCCTCCAGCGAACGGGTCGCGTGCCGGTCGACCTCGACCCCGCCGGACCGCAGCAGCTCGGTGACCGCCGGCAGCAGCCCGGCGGCCCGCCCGCCACCCGCGGTCGGGTTGTGGACCAGCAGGGCGCGCACCGGCGCCTAGTTCGGGAGGACGCCCTGCGGCTGCTGGGTGCCGGCCTGGTAGCGGGCGCCGAACGCCTCGGCCGACTCGCCCGGGAGCTGCCTGGTCAGGTCGAGGTCGTAGCGGGCGTACAGCCGGGCGAGCGCGTTGGCGGCGGCGTCCATCGCCGCGCCGGCCCGTGCCGCGGTGCCGTTGGCCTGCTGCACCAGCGCCTTGGCCAGCTCGCTCTTGGCGGGGGCCTCGCCGGCCCGCTGGAGGATGTTGGCCGCCTCGGCGTAGACGCCGATCGCGGCCGCGTAGGAGTCGCGCACGCTGGTCAGCATCGGCACCCGGCCGCCGACGCCGTTGACCGGGTTGCCGTCGAACTCGCTCTGGGCCGGCACCTCCCCGACCGTGATCGCCTCGACGTCACCCTTGATCTGGTCGAGCTTCGCCGACCAGCCGCTGGCGCGCACGGTCAGGTCCTTCGGCGTGAGCTTGCCGGTGGTCAGCTCCCCGGCGGTGGCGAACCCGGGGAGCTTGGCGGTGCCGGGGCCGAGCACCGCCGGGAGCTGGTCGGTCTGGGTGCGCAGCGCGGCGGTGAAGCGGCGCACGTCGTCGCGGGCCCAGCCCTCCTGCACCCGGCTGTAGGCGGCGATCAAGGTGCCGAGCAGGGCGATCACGGCCAGGGTGGCCGGGAATGCCGGCGCCCGGTACCACGGCAGGCGCCGCTCGACGTTCTGGATCCGCGGCCCGGTGGCCGGCCGCCTGACCGGCCGCCCCTGGCTGCGCTTGGTCTTTCCCTTGATTGCCACGCTGGGTACTCCGTTCTGGCCGCGGTTGCCGTT
>Ga0307278_10000293_pt1 | contig 25638 bp, 25 predicted proteins | sample ER_DNA_117_FD_194482 | JGI IMG/M metagenome (GOLD analysis project Ga0307278, IMG submission 194482) | Bulk soil microbial communities from the East River watershed near Crested Butte, Colorado, United States - ER_DNA_117 | ecosystem: Environmental > Terrestrial > Soil > Floodplain | place...
CTCAACCAGGCCGGCCAGTACGCCTACTACGGCCGGGTCGCCGGCTGCCTGCTCACCGGCAACGAGGACGGGATCAAGCACTGCGCCATGAACCTGCTCGGCGGCCGGCGGGATCCCCGCCCACGGCAACCAGCGTCGGAATGGGACGCCGGCTGCCGCTTCGACTCCGACAACCCCGAACACCGCTAACGCGCCGGCGGCCCGGCCGGGACAGGCGCCCGCAGCTCGGCCCGGGCGAGCTCGGCCATGCCCTCGGCGAAGCCGACCCTGGCCCGGAAGCCGAGTCGGGCGGCGGCCAGGGCCGGGGAGGCGAACACGTGGCGGACATCACCGGCACGCCAGCCGCCGTCGATCTCGGGTGCGGGACCGTCCATGGCGGCGGCAAGCGCAGCCGCCAGCTCACCAACGGTGCGGGGGTGGCCGCTGGCAACGTTGAGGGCGCCGGCGACCGGCTCTGGGGCGGTCAGGGCGAGCAGGTTTGCCCGGGCCACATCGACCACGTGGACGAAGTCGCGCCGCTGGCCACCGTCCTCGAACACCCTCGGCGGCCGGCCCGCGGCCAGGGCGCTGCGGAAGATCGAGGCCACGCCGGCATAGGGGGTGTCGCGGGGCATCCGAGGCCCGTAGACGTTGTGGTAGCGCAGGGCGGTGACCGGCGGCCCACCGGCCAGGGCGCAGGCGGCCGCCAGGTGCTCCTGGTGGAGCTTGGTGGCCGCGTAGACGTTGCGTGGGTCGAGTGGGCCGTCCTCGGTGACCGCCACCGCCTCCAGGTCGGCGCCACAGCTGGGGCAGGCCGGCTCGAACCGGCCGGTGTCCAGCCGCACCGCCGGCCGGGGGTCAGGGCGGACCGGGCCGTGCTCGCCGCACCGATAGGCGCCCTCGCCGTAGACGACCATTGAGCTGGCGAGCACGAGCCTGCCGACGCGGCGGTGGCGGGCCACGGCAGCCAGCAGGGCGGCGGTGCCCAGGTCGTTGTCGCGCACGTAGTCGACGACGTCGCCGAGCTCCTGGCCCAGGCCGACCATGGCCGCCTGGTGGCAGACCGCGTCGACGCCGTCCAGGGCACGGTCCAGCACACCAGCGGCCTCGGGGTCGGCCAGGTCGGCATCGACGTGCTCGACGTCGTCACGCAGGTAGGCGGGCCGGCCGGCGTGGGCGCGAGGGTGGAGGCGGTCGAGGGAGATGACCTCGTGGCCAGCCTCGATCAGGAGGTCGACGACGTGGCTGCCGATGAAGCCGGCCCCGCCGGTGACCAGGACGCGCATGATCGGCCAGGTTGCCCGGCCCGCGGCCCGGAGAGCAACCGCACGGCGCTTACAAACTCGTGACGGGCTGGAGACGGACATGGCGAGGTCGCCGAGGATGTGCCACCGTCGAGGCGGAGGGAGGGTGCGTGGCCGGGGAACGGATCATGGTCGTCGACGACGAGCCGACGGTCCGCGAGGTCGTCCAGCAGTACCTGGAGCGGGAGGGCTTCCGCGTTCAGGCGGCCGAGGACGGCCCGACGGCGCTGGCGGCGTTCAGCGCCGGTGTCCCGGACCTGATCGTCCTGGACCTGATGCTGCCGGGCGTGGACGGCCTGGAGGTGTGCCGGCAGGTCCGTGCCAAGGGCGCGACCCCGATCATCATGTTGACCGCCAAAGGGCACGAGTCGGACCGGATCGTCGGGTTGGAGCTGGGCGCCGACGATTACGTGGTCAAGCCGTTCAGCCCCCGAGAGCTGGTCGCCCGCGTCCGTAGCGTCCTGCGACGGACCCTGGCTGCCGATGGCCAAGGTCCGGCGCCGCCGCTACGGTCGGGCGACGTCCGGGTCGACCCGGTCACCCGCGAGGTCACGGTCGCCGATCGACCGGTCTCCCTCACCGTGCGCGAGTTCGATCTGCTGGCTTTCCTGGTCAGCCATCCGCGCCAGGTGTTCAGCCGCGGCCAGCTGCTGCGCCAGGTCTGGGAGTACAGCTGGTTGGGAGACACCTCGACGGTCACGGTGCACGTGCGGCGGCTGCGGGCCAAGGTCGAGGACGACCCGTCCAACCCGCAGCGGCTGCAGACGGTGTACGGCGTCGGCTACCGGTTCGTCCCGGTGGAGCCGTGAGCGCTCGCAGCTGGGCCGGGCTGTCGCCGCTGGCCTGGTTCCTGGCCGGCCTGGCCGGCAGCGCGCTGGTCGCCGGCGTGGTCGGGATTCCGCTGGGCGAGACGGGCACGCTGCTGGCCGTCATCACCCTGGCCGCCCTGGCCGTGGTCGCGGCCGGTCTCGGGCTCCAGGGTCGGCTGCGTCGGCGGCGGGCCAAGGTGGCCAGGCAGGGTGCGCTCACCGCGGCGGTGACAGCGGCCGTCGCCCTGGCCGGGCTGTGGGCGGTGAGCGCCCAGATGCTCGTCTCCAGCCACGACCTGGCCGTGGTGCTGGCCTCGCTGCCGGTTGCGGCCGGGGCCGGGGTGGCCTACGGGGTGGCCACGGCCAGGCAGGTCGCGGCCGATCTGGAGGCCCTGGCCGGGACGGCGCGGCGCCTTGAGGCCGGCGACCTGTCGGCCAGGGCCCCGGTCCAGGGGACCGCCGAGATCGCGCTCATCGCCGAGACCTTGAACGCGGCCGCGGCCAGGCTGGCCGAGGCCCGCGAGCGGGAGCGGCGCATGGAGCAGGAACGGCGCGACCTGATCGCCTGGGCCTCCCACGACCTGCGCACGCCGCTGGCCAGCCTGCGCGCTCTGGCCGAGGCCCTGGCCGACGACCTCGCCCCCGACGAGGCGACCCGGCGTCGCTACCTGGCCGGGCTGACCGCGAACGTGGAACGGCTCAGCGCCCTGGTGGACGACCTGTTCGAGCTGTCGGCCATCCAGGCCGGAGCCGTCACCCTCACACTCGAGCCGACCTCCCTGCGCGAGTTGGCCGCCGAGGTGCTGGACCGGTTCGAGCCCGAGGCGGCCGCGGCCGGAGTCCGGCTGGAATGCCGGTTGGACGGCGGCCAGCCGGTGCTGGCCGGCCGGGACCAGCTCGGGCGGGTGCTGGCCAACCTGGTCGTCAACGGCATCCGGCACACCCCCCGCGGCGGGTGCCTGCGAGTGGCGGTCGCCGACGGTGAGGGCAGCGCCGTCCTGCGGGTCACCGACAGCTGCGGCGGCATCCCCGCGGCCGACCTGCCCCGGGTCTTCGATCAGCTGTGGCGGGGCGACCCCGCCCGCTCGACCGAGGGCGCCGGCCTGGGGCTGGCCATCGCCCGTGGCCTGGTCGACGCCCATGGCGGCACCATCGGCGTGGCCAACGTCGGTGGCGGCTGCCAGTTCACCGTCCGCCTGCCCTCGACCACCGGCCGGCCGACCGCCAACGGTCAGCGGGGCCTTTCCGGTCGCTGATCGACTCCTTACAACCTGGGAACGCCGGCTCCCAGGCGCCGCACGTCCTTCTAGCCTGGTCCGCATGGGTCCCACCTTCACCTCGCCGGCCAGGAGTGAGCGGGCCACCGCCATCCTCGGGGTCGCGGTCGGCGTCCTGTTCGGCGTCTGCCTGGTGACCGGGCTGCTGTCCCATCTGATCCAGCAACCGCCAGGATGGTTCGACTGGCCGAGCCGGCCCGTGTGGCTGTACCGGTGGACCCAGGGCCTGCACGTGTTCTGCGGGATCGCCTCGATTCCGGTGCTGCTGGCCAAGCTGTGGTCGGCCTACCCGAACCTCTGGCGCTGGCCACCCGTCCGCGGCGTGGCCCACGCGATCGAGCGGGCGTGGATCGTCCCGCTGCTCGGCGGGGCCCTACTGCTGCTGGTCACCGGGCTGATGAACATCGGCTACTGGTATGGCTGGGGCTTCGACTTCATCCGCACCCACTACTGGACGGCCTGGATCGTGACCGGGGCCCTGGTGGTCCACCTCTCGGCCAAGCTGCCCGTGGCCCGCCGTGCCCTGGCCAGGCCGCACACCGCGACCGATGTGGCCGGTGGCCTGGAGCGGCGCCGGTTCCTGCTCACCACCGGGGCCGCCGCCGGGGTCCTGCTGCTCGTCACGGCCGGGTCGGCGTTCACCCCGCTGCGGGGCCTGGCTGTGCTCTCGCCCAGGCGCCAGGGCGTCGGCCCCCAAGGCCTGCCGGTCAACAAGGACGCCCGCTCGGCCGGGGTCGCCGGCCAGCTGGACGACCCTGGCTGGCGGCTGGCCATCGGCGGCCGGGTCGCCCACCCGGCCAGCCTGACCCTCGAGGACCTGCGGGCGCGCATGGCCGGCCCCATGGGCCACGCCGCCCGGCTACCCATCGCCTGCGTCGAGGGCTGGAGCCAGGAGGCCAGTTGGCGCGGGGTGCGCCTGCGCGACCTGCTCGAGGAGGCCGGCACCCCGGCCGGCGCCGCCGTCCGGGTCCAGTCCCTCCAGCGCGGCGGCTACTCCAGCGCCCTACTGAACCCGTCCCACGCCCACGATCCCGACACGCTGCTGGCCCTGGAGCTCAACGGCGCCCCCCTCCACCCCGACCACGGCTTCCCGGTCCGGCTGATCGCGCCCAACAACCCTGGGGTCATGCAGACCAAATGGGTCGAGTCGGTGACCGTCCTGTGAGTGGTCCGGGGACCACGCTGGATTCACCGGAGCCGCTGGCGGGCTGGCGCTGGTGGACTGGGCTCGCCGTCGGCGGCGCCGTCGGGCTGTTCGGCCTGGCCGGACTGCTCCGCGACGCGGCCAAGACGATGCCCCTGGTCTGGCTGAAGTGGCTGATCGGGCTCCTACTGGTCCACGACTTCGTGCTCGTGCCGCTGGTCCTCCTGGCCGGCCGCCGGCTGCGCGACCGAGCGCCCGAGGCCTGGCGCTGGCCCGTTCGGCTCGGGCTGATCACCTCCGGAATGCTGGTCCTCGCCAGCGTCCCTGTCCTCGTCGGCGTCGGTCGCCGTACCCAGCCGCACAACGCCTCGGTGCTCCCAGGGAACTATCCGCTCGCCCTGGCCGTTGTTCTCAGCGTGGTGTGGCTGGGCGTCCTCGCCCTCAGGGTCTGGGGCTCGCCTCGCTGGCGGTCCCCATCGCCCAGCCGCCGCACGGCCATCGAGGAGACTCCACCAGACGCCAATCGGCCGGCCTCCTGACCAGGACGACCGGCGGTACCGCCTAGAGTCGAGCGACCTGCTGTTGCTTGAGCAGTCGAAACGTTCCCAGGCTGAGAGCCACACATGCTGGCTGGCGACGGGAACGCACCCTGGTCGGTAGGGCTGTCCTGACTCGACCGAGAGGCCTGCGCTCAGCGTGTCCTTGAGGAGGCCGCTTCCAGTCGCACCGGGCGCGGATGGGCCTCCAGGTCGGCTCGACCGGCCTCGAGCTCCGCCAGGTCGGGGAAACGCATGGTCCGGACCAGCCGGCCGTCGCCCGTGAACTCCAGCGGCTGCGCGCGGAGCTGGACAGCGTCTGGGAGCCGGCACTCCTCGCCCTCAAGCAGGCGACCGAAGCCAGCGACCGGCCATGAGGCTCGCATCCTACGCCGTCAGGATCGCGGCTCCGGTGGAGGTGGTCCGGGCGCAGCTGACCACGGCCGAGGGCCTGGTCGGTAGGCCGGCCCCGCGGCCACCGCCGACCCCACCCCGGGCGGCATGCTGCGCTGGGTGCACCCCAACGGCGCCACCGTCGTCGGCCGCTTGGTGGAGTTGGTCCCCCACCGGCGCGTCGTCTCTACCTACGGCTGGGAGGACGGCCGCGACACGCTGTCGGCCGGCTGACCCGGCGGGGTCACGGCCCCTTGGGCGGCAGGGAAGCGGCGTCGGCGGCCAGCCGCACGATCAGGTCGTCGCCGCGCACCCCGCAGGCCATGTTGCCGTGCACGAGGAAGGCGAGGCCGCCGAGCATCTGCTTCTCGGCCAGCCCCGACCGGTTGCCGATCGCCTCCCGGATCCTGGTGGCCAGGCCCTCGTCGTAGGCCATCGCGCGATCCCTTCTGTTGCCGACCCCACAGAATGGGCAGGCTACCGGTCAGGGCAGCGCGAGGAGGTCACGATGCGCCGTGTGCAGGTATTCGACGTCAACGAGACGCTGCTTGACCTTGCCGCCATGGACCCACACTTCGAGCGCATCTTCGGGGATGCGGGCGTGCGTGTGGCCTGGTTCAACCAGATGATCCAGTCGGCCCTGGTCGCGACCGTCACCGGCGTCTACCACCAGTTCGGCGCCCACGCCATGGCCGCCCTGGAGATGACCGCCGAACAGGCCGGCGTGGAGCTGGCCGACGACGACAAAGAGGCGGTCGCCGCCCAGCTGCGGGAGCTCCCCGCCCATCCGGAGGTGTCCGGCGCCCTCCGCCGGCTGCGCGACGCCGGCCTCCGGCTGGCTGCGCTGACCAACTCGACTGAGGAGGTGGCCAGGGCCCAGCTCGAGCACGCCGGCCTAATCAGCCTCTTCGAGCTGGTCCTGTCGGCTGACACCGTCCGCCGGCTCAAGCCGGCCTCCGAGCCCTACCGGATGGCGGCCGAACGGCTGGGGATGCCCGTCGGGCAGGTGCGGCTGATCGCCGCCCACGCCTGGGACGTGGCCGGCGCGGCCAGGGCCGGCTGCGCCACCGCCTTCGTCGCCCGGCCCGGCAAGGTCCTGGACCCGCTGGTCGAGCGGCCCGGGATCGTCGGCGCCGACCTGGCCGAGGTCGCCGACGCCATCCTTGCCGTGGAGCGGCAGGGCGAGGGCCGGCCCTGACGTCAGTGGCCGGAGGGCTGGGGCTGTCCCTCCAGGACCCGCTTGAGGTTGCGCAGGTCGCGGGCGATGGAGCGGCGCAGGCCGTGCCCAGGAGGGGGCCAGCAGGGCGTAGTAGCGGCCGGCGTCACCCTCGACCCGCACCGAGACCTCGGTGACGTTGTCGCTGGCCTGCCGCTGCCCGTAGGTCACGTCCTTCGGGATCTGGGTCCCGGAGCGGTCACACGTGGTGGCGGCGTCATCGGCGGGGGATTCGGGCTCGAGGGCGCCGCCGTGGGCATGCTGGCCGCCACGGCGATCAACGCGGCAGCACCCGCACAAGCATCACCACCTACCTCACCATCCGCGCCCAGCGAGAAGAACTGAGCTTCCCCTACACCGGCAATACCCCGCACGCGATCCAGCTGGAGGTGGCGCAGGTGTTCGGTGCCCTCCGATTGGCCGCAGATGGCCACGTCGGTCCATCTGGACCATCGTCGACTGACCCTCTGGATCAGCTGGGGAGGCTCGGCAGCTTCGCGCCCAGGGGCTTCTCACCGAGGAGGAGTTCACAATCGCGAAACGCAGACTCCTCGGTCAGCGGATCGACAAAATCGTTGACCGGGATTCAGCAAGGCGAGCGCTGCAACGCTGTGACCTGCAGCTTTTGAGTCCGAGGTCGGATTCGAACCCTCGACCTTCCGATTACGAGGCGGATGCTCGGCGTCGGACTGGACGGCTCCAGACGGATCGAGCCTGCTCACGTTGGATGTCCCGTCGGTCCAGACGGATCCAGACGGATCCAGACGGATCGTCTGGATGATCATCGGGATGATCTAGGAGCCTTCCGATACAGAACCGGATGGCAAGGCAAGCATGGGAGTCCGAGGACTCACGCGATGCGATGTGATCGCTACGCGGGTGATGACGGTCGCTGACTCCTTCCAGGCCTCGGTTAGGATGCGACGGTGGATGCCCAGGTGCGCCATGCGTTATCGAGGTCGAACCTGCGTGAGCTTCCAGGCGACGTTCTCGACGAACTCGTGATGGGCGCCGGTAGGGTACGGATTCCTGCGGGGTCGGTGACGCACTGGGAGGGCGAGCATGCCCCGTTCCTGGAGCTGGTCATCTCCGGGGTGGTCCGGGTCTTCGTCACCGCACCCGATGGACGGACGATGACGATCCGCTACTGCCGGCCCGGAGCCCTCATCGGGGCCCCGTCGCTGTTCGCGGCACCATATGCGATGCCGGCGCCGACCCAAGCGCTGGTGGACGTGGAGCTGCTGAGGATGTCCCCGACGATCGCCCGGCGCGCGGCGGAGCGCGATGTGCGAGTCGCCATATCGCTTCTCGGTGAGTTGAGTGAACGGGTGCTGACCTTCGTCTGGGAGATCTCCGGCAGTGCGTTCGCCACGGTCCGTCAGCGCGTGGCCCGGCATCTGCTCGACCTGGCATCCGAGCGCCTGCCCGAACCGGCATCGGAGCACGGGTCAGGATCCGAGCTTGTGGTCAGGGTCAGCCAGCGGGAGTTGGCGGAGGCCGTGGGGACGGCTCGGGAGGTCGTGGTACGGGTCCTGCGTGAGCTGCGGCAGGATGGCGTGGTCCGGACCGGACGCGACCAGATCGTCATCGCCGATCCCGCCCGGCTCGTCCAGGAATACGGGTGGAACCCAGGTTCCTGACAGGGGGCAGACCCGCCGCCGAAACTCTTGTCCATGGCGTCCGTGACGACCCCCACTGGGGAACCCATCCACCTCGACCGGCAGGCTGCTGCCGCACTGGGAGCGAGCTTCCGCGGCGAGCTGGTTGGTCCGGGCGATGGCGCCTACGAACAGCATCGGAGGGTGTGGAACGGGTCGATCGACCGACACCCGGGGCTGATTGCTCGTTGCGCGGGGGTGGCCGACGTCATCGACGCCGTCCGCTTTGCTCGCCGGGTTGGGCTCGCGGTCGCTGTCCGAGGCGGAGGCCACAGCTTTCCCGGCTTTTCGGTGTGCGACGACGGGCTGGTCATCGACCTCTCCTTGATGAAGGGGGTGCGGGTCGACCCGGCCAGCCGCACGGTGCGGGCCCAAGCCGGGGTCCGGCTGGGCGAGCTCGACCGGGAGACCCAAGCCTTCGGGCTGGCGGTGCCGGCCGGCATCGTGACCCACACCGGCCTGGCCGGCCTCACCCTGGGCGGCGGCATCGGCTGGCTGATGCGCAAGTACGGCCTGACGATCGACCAGCTGCTGTCGGTGGACCTGGTGACCGCCGACGGCGAGCTGCTCAAGGCCAGCGGCACCGAGAACAACGACCTGTTCTGGGGCGTCCGCGGGGCCGGAGGCAACCTCGGCATCGTCACCGAGTTCGAGTTCCGTCTCAACCCGGTCGGCCCGCAGGTCCTCGCCGGGCCCGTCATCTGGCCGATGGAGCAGTCAGCAGAGGTGCTGCGCTTCTACCGCGACTGGATCACCGACGTGCCCGACGAGCTTACGACGGTGGTCGTGCACCGCAAGGCCCCGCCGCTGCCCACCCTGCCCCGCGAGCTGCACGGCAGACCCATCGTCTCGGTGATCTGCTGCTACGCCGGGCCGTCGGAGGACGGTGAGCGGGTCGTGCGGCCGCTCCGGGCCTTCGGCCCGCCACTGCTCGACCTGTGCGCCAGCACCCGGTTCGTCGACCACCAGGCGATGTTCGACGCCTCGTTCCCGGAGGGCTGGTGGTACTACTTCCGATCCTGCGACGTCGCGACCCTGACCGACGAGGTCATCGACATCACCGCCGACCATGCCCAGAGCATGCGCAGTCCACTGACGGCCTTCCCGATCTTTCACCTCGGCGGTGCGGTGGCCCGCGTCGGCGAGGACGACACCGCCTTCGGCGGGCGAACCGCCGGGCACACCTTCAACATCAACGCCACCACCGCGACCAGGGACGGGTTCGAGGAGGAGCGGGAGTGGTCGCGCGGCTTCTGGTCGGCCCTCCAGCCCCACCACACCGGCGTGTACGTCAACTTCCTGATGGAGGAGGGGCAGCAGCGGATCCGCGACGCCTACGGCATCAGGAAGTACGATCGGCTGCGAACGCTGAAACGCAGATACGACCCGGACAACTTCTTCCGCATGAACCAGAACATCGCACCTGCTTAGTCAGGTGCCGCTGGAAGGAGAGGCTATGCGCCAAGACATCGAGTTCGACGCCGAGGGTGTGACGCTGCGGGGCTGGCTATACGTGCCTGACGGGGCCGGCGGACCGGTCCCGACCGTCGTGATGGCCCACGGCCTCTCCGCGGTCAAGGAGATGTACCTGGATAGCTTCGCCGAGGCGTTTGCTGCCGGGGGGCTGGGGGCGCTGGTGTTCGACAACCGGAACTTCGGCGCCAGCGACGGTGAGCCGCGCCAGGAGATCGACCCCTGGGCGCAGGTGCGTGACTACCGCCACGCGATCACCTGGGCCCAGAGCCGCCCCGAGGTCGACGCCGACGGCATCGGTGTGTGGGGGTCCAGCTACAGCGGCGGCCATGTGCTCGTGCTCGGAGCGATCGACAAGCGCATCAAGTGCGTCGCCTGCCAGGTGCCGCTGGTCACCGGCATCGGCAACATCCAGCGCCTGGTCCGCCAGGACTTCCTGGGGCCGAACCGGGCCGCCATGGAGCAGGACCGCGCCGCCCGATACCGGGGTGAGCCGCCGGCGATGGTGCCAGTGGTGGACCCCGACCCGCTGGCCGTGTCGGCGCTGCCCACCCCCGATTCGTGGGAGTGGTTCAGCGAGACCGGGAAGCGCCGCGCGACGACCTGGAAGAACGAGGTGACGCTGCGCAGCGTCGAGATGCTGATGGAGTACGAGCCGGGTGTGTACGTCGAGCGCATCAGCCCCACGCCGCTGCTGATGGTGGTGGCCGCCAGCGACCACCTGACCCCGACCGACCTCGCCCTGGAGGCCTACCAGCGGGCTCGCGAGCCGAAGCGGTTGGTGTTGCTGCCCGGCGGGCACTTCGACGCCTACGTGAAGGATTTCGACGCCGCCAGCGGCGCGGCCCGCGACTGGTTCCTCCAGCACCTGGGCTCGCCAGGTAGCGAGTAGAGGCCGACTTCCCGCATCAGGGATGATCAACGAGGCAAGCAAAGCGAGCGGCGAGAGTAGCTCACATATACTCTGACCTGCGGTTTTGGAGCCCGAGGTCGGATTCGAACCGACGACCTTCCGATTACGAGTCGGACCGAAACCTTCCGGCTGGTCCCGCCCAGGACCATCGTGGCTGCTCAGGTGCGGGACCGATTTCATCCAGAGCCGTCCCGTAGTGCCTGGTAGTAGCGCCTGGGTTGCCACAGAGGTTGCCACCATGCTGCGTGCGCCGCAGCGTGGCTGCCTCGCTTCAGCGTCTCACGCATTCGATTCTCGATCGGATGCGCACGTCAGTGCGCTGCCGTCATCCATTGATCAGCCCCCGGGTCGAGTCGACCCTGCCGCCAATCTGCACGCAGTCCAAGCTGAACTCGTCATCACGCGTCGTACGGCACCATCAGCGGCGCAGCTGTGCGGTGCGTTGTCCCTGTCTCATCCGGGTCCCTTGACCCGGGTGAGGATCGACGGCGCCGCCCGGTCGGTACAGCGCGGAAGCGGGATCCTCCCATTGCCCAGGTCGGTGATGTCGCCACCTGAGCTGACCACTTGGGCGCTGACTTGTTTGCTGCCGCACCAGTTGGTCCACTTCCAGACCACCGCGAGGACCCCGCTGCCGGCCGAACCCTCCGGAAGATCCCCGTCCAGGGCGACGGTGGCCCCGTTGTTTCGCACCGGAAGCAGGGGTGGCTGCCGCCCGAGCGTCGTCCGGGCAGCAGCCAGCCGGTCGACCAGCCGGAGGGTCAGCTCCCCGTGGAAGTGGCAAGGCAGGCCGGCCCTGGAGGCCGCACCGACCTGCAGCAGCACGCCACCGTCGCTGGTGGCCTTTGCCGCTGGGTGGGGGTTGGTGACGTCCCCGTTGCGGCCGTAGGTGCAGGGCGGATGGGTGGGGTCGCTGCCGTCGAGGGCATTGCCGATCGGTTGGACGTTGGCAACCATGCGCTCCAGCATGGGCCGGACCTCGGCCCACTGGTCCTTGGACGAGATCGCCACAAACTCGAGCACGCGCAGCCGAGTGAAGGCCGGGCAGGCGCTTCCGGGCGCGCAATGATACGGCCAGGCGATCTGGTACAGCCGGTCGGGCATGCCGCCACCAACGAGGTCTGCGTCGATGGTGAGGAAGCGCCGGCCGTCCGGGCGTGTTCCGCGGGTCGCGGGCTTGTTGGCGAAGGTCTCGGTCTCTGGCCCCCAGGGCGAGCTGGCCAGCACGGCCGCCTTGCGGTCGGTTGCACTGGTGAGCCGCGGGTCCAGCGTGAGCGCGGTACGCACATACACCTCCACGGCCGATTTACCTGGCTTCCCATATCCGAGCGCGAGCTGCTTGGGATCCGACAGCTCCACCGCATGCCAGCCCGCGGGCAGGTTCAGCCGGTAGCCCTCCTGCGGCCGGGTGACCGTCCCGGTCAGCCTTGGCGGCCTGGTGGATGACGGGGGTGTGGTCGCCTTGGTGGTGGCCTTGGTGCTCGGCGGGGCTGCGGCAGGACCGGGGGCTGGCCGGCCGACGGCACCCACCCAGCCGCCGGCCACCACCGCGCCCACCAGCAACACCGCGGCGAAGGTCAGCCAGGCCGCCACCGTGACGCGCTGGCGTCGTTGGTGTCGCCGCCGCAACTCGCCCGGGGCGGGCGGCGACGCCAGCTGCGCATAGGCGCTGGCCAGCTCCTCAAGTCGTTCGGGGAGATCACGCATGGCGGTGGTTCACCTCCAGGCTCGGCTCGGCCAGCTGGCGGGCCAGTGCCTGGCGGGCACGATGCAGCTGCGATTTGACCGTGCCGACGGGCAGAACCAGTTCACGGCCAATCTCCTCCACCGATAGCCCAAGCAGGTAGTGGAGGACGACCACTTGCCGGTGACGGATCGGCAGGGTCCGCAGGGCCGCATCCAGGACGAGGGCGTCGGCCGAGGCCGGCGGCGTCACCGGCGCCGGGCCCAGCCGTACCAACGCAGCAGCGCGGCGCCGCGCGCGCCGGAACTGGTTGATCGCCAGCCGCAGCGCGACCCGGCGGACCCACTGCTCAGGGACGTCGTAGTGGCACAAGCTGGGCCAGTGGGCCGCCGCGCGCAGGAAGGCCTCCTGCACGACGTCCTCCGCCTCGGCCATGCTGCCGGTGACCAGCGCGAGCTGCCCGACCAGCCGGTCAAAGCACGCCCGGTAGAACTCCTCAAATGTCGCGGCCCGCTGGGCTTCGGCCATCACGGCTCCTAGGCGACCTTCTCTCCCTAACACACCACAGCCCAGAGTTCGGTTCCCCTTGATCGGCGGTGCTGCTCAAGGCCCCCAGATCCGTAGGCTGGTGCTCTACGTCCACGGGGTGGTCCTGAGTGCTGTTGGTGCAGCTCAGGTCAGGGGTCGAATCCAGCTAGACCGCCAGAGTTCTGTCTGGTGACGGCTGGTGGACTGCCACATGGACTGCCATGGTCTAGGCACTGAGCGGTCAGAGGACGCATGCTCTGTGCCAGTTGTGAGGAGCACTGCGAACCAGAGGTCGATGAGATCGAGTGGAGCTTGGTCTGACTAGAGAAGGATGAGATCCTGCTCAAGACGCCAGACCGCCTAGTTTTCTTCCCCGGCGTCGCGGTCGCGGTGGTGGCCGCGGCCCTCATCCTGGCCCTGACCACGACCTCGGGCCGGTTGTTCCTGGCCTCCACCGGCGACGCGGCCATCGCGCAGGAGTTTAAGCGCATCGGCGGCGTCCCCACCCTGGCGCTGGTTATGTTCGGGGCCGACCGGTCCGAGGTGTCGGCGGTGGAGGCCGAGGTCGAGTCGGTCGTGCGCGACCAGGCTCCCGAGCTGGGACCGCCGGTTCGCAGCATGCTCGGCCCGACCCTGGACGCCGTCGCCGGCGCCCGGACCGCCGAGGTACGGCTCGCCGCCCGGGACGGCTCCGGAGCCCACCTCCGGGTGCTGGACCGGGCCGCCGGCGGCGGTGTTTGGCTCGCCGACACCACCGCACGATCGCTCGGCGTCCACGCCGGCCAGACCGTCCGCATTGGTGGGCGGTCGGGCATTGCGCTGGTGGTCGCCGGCATCTACCGGGATCTGGCCGCTGGCAATCGGCCGCTCGACCCATTCTGGTCGCCGCTGGCCAGCGCCATCTACACCCTGAGCGCGGACGGGGACACGCCGGCCCCGCTGCTACTGACCGACCCGGGCCGGTTCGTCGACCTGGCCGACCGGCTCGATACCCCGCGCCGCCTGGAGTGGGACCTCTACCCGGCCCCTGGCCGGCTGACGCTGCCGAGGGCCGATCGGCTGGCGGCCCAGGTCCGGGCGGTCGAGTCGGCCGCTGGCGACCCCCTCGGGGAGCTCGGGCGGCACCGGGTCACGACCCAGCTCGCCGATCGGCACCGCCGTCGAGCGTGCCCATGCCACCGCGGATGGCCTGCGCGGGCCGGTGAAAAGCATCACGCTCGCCGGACAGTTTCTGGCCATGGTGCTGGTGGCCGCGGCCGGGGTCTTCGCGGTCCGGCGCCGGCGCGCGGAGGTGATGGTGCTGATTGCCCAGGGCGTCGGCGGCCTGCCGATCGGCGCCCGTTCGATCGTCGAGGCCGCCCTTCCGCTGGCCGTTGGCGGCGCCCTCGGCTACCTGGCCGCGCTCGGGCTGGCCGGCACCGTCAACCCTGTCCGCGAGCTCCAGCCGCAGGCGTTGGCGGCGGCCAGGGGCGAGGTGGTTGTCGCTTTGGCGGCCGGTCTACTGTTGTTCGGGTTGGTCACCTGGGTGGTGGTGCGGTCCCAGGAGCTGGAGCGGACCGGCCGCCTTCGGCAGGTCCTGGCCAGGCCCTTGTGGGAGGCGCTGGTGCTGGTGCTGGCGGCCGCGGCGCTGTACGAGCTGCAGACCCGCGGTGCCGGACCGGTCGAGGTGCAGGGCCGGCCGGCGCGGGTGGACCGGCTGCTGGTGCTGTTCCCGCTGCTGTTGATCGCCGGCCTGGCGGGAGTGGCCACTCGTGGCGCAGCCGGGCTGGTCGCCCGCCGCGGTCGCCCGGCGCTGACATCGGCCTCTGGTGCCCGGCCGGCCCCGTTCCTGGCCCTGCGCCGGCTGGTGGCCGCCCCAGGGCTGGTTCTGTTGCTGGTGACTGGGTCGGCGGTGGCGTTCGGGCTGCTGTCCTACTCGGGCATCCTGGTCGCCTCCACCCGATCGGCGGCCATCGACAAGGCCAGGATTCTGGTCGGCAGCGACACCAACCTCCTGCTGGGGGACGAGGCCCCACCGGGGGCGACGGCCGGCCTGCAGGCCACCGTGGTGCGGCGGTTCGAGCAGGTCACGCTGCCGCTGGGCGACCAGCCGGTGACCATGATCGCAGTCGACCCGGCGACCTTCCGGACCGGCGCCTTCTGGGACGACTCCTTTGCAGAGGCCCCCCTCGGAGCGATGCTGCGGCGTCTGGAGAACCCGCAACCGGACCGGGTCGGCGCGATCCTGGCCGGGCCTGCCCTGATGGCCGACGCCCGCTCGGTGGATGTCGGCCCGACCCGCCTGCCCCTGGAGGTGGTAGCCACGGCCGCGGCGTTCCGGGGCATGACCTCGGCCGACCGCAGCCTGCTGGTGGTTTCGGCCGCGCGCCTCGACGCGGTCGCCGGCAGGATGGACTCCGAGTGGCGCACCGAGATCTGGACGAGGGACGACCCGGGGATGGCGTTGGCCGCCCTGCGCCGGGTCGGGCTCGCACCCGAGACCGTCACCACCGCCGCCGACGTCATGCGGACCCCGGCGTTCCTGGCCGTGTCCTGGACCTTCCGGCTGCCTTCGGCGCTGGGGGCGCTGGCCGGCGCGGTCGCCCTGGCGGGCCTGATCCTCTATGCCCAGGCACGCCAGCGCGACCGGGTGGTGGCCTACGCCCTCACTAGATGATCGATTCCAAGGTCAATGGTCGTAGGCGACCAGTGACCGTAGAGTCGGTTGTCCGGTCTTGTGGTTGTGCCAGATCGCGGCGGTCAAGGCGAGGATGCGCTGCAAGACCCGTGCCGCGACCCCGACAGGCGTCCGGCCGCCGTGCTGTTCGAGGTCGAGCTGGCCCTTGAAGGTGTCGTTGACCGACTCGATCAGCTGCCGCAGCGGCTTGAACAGGCAGGCTCCAGGTCGCTCGGGCTCGCCCTTGCGAGCCGGCCGCAGCAGCCGTACCCCCAGCTCGCCAAGGACCGCCTCGAACTCGCGGCCGTAGTAGTGCTTGTCGGCCAGCAGCGTCTGGCCTGGTCGGGTGGCCACCAGCTCTGGCTCGACGCCCAGCAGGTCCACCAGCACCTGGCGTTCGTCGGCCTTGGCGCCGGTCAGCGCAAAGGCGACCGGCAGGCCGTGCAAGGTGCAGACCAGGTGCAGCCGCAACCCCCAGAAGTAACGCGAGTGGCTGGCGCAGTAGCCGTATTGGGCCCACCCGGCCAGCGCCGAGCGCTTGGTGGTCTCCCGGGAGCGGCCGCACTCCACCGGGGTGGAGTCGACGATCCAGACGTCGTCGGTCCACAGGCTGGTGTCGGTCGCGACCGCCCGGATGGCATGGCGCAACAGCGACGCCGCGGCCCGCAGGCGCTTGTTGTAGCCGCTCTGCTGCGGCAGGTAGGGGAACAGGTGCCGCAGCTGACGATGGGCATGACGCAGCCAACGCGCCTCGGAGGTGAAGCCGAGCACCGCTTGCATGACCGCCAGCGTGACCAGCTCGGCGTCGCTCAGTCTGGGCGCGATGCCCACCTTGGGCCGCCAGGGAGCAAGCTGGGGTGCTTGCAGCAGCAGGTCGTCGATCTTGACGTACAGTGCGGTCGCGAGGGTGTCCAGGTCGGCGTCCACGAGGCCTCCCACGAGGTCGACGTTGGGTAGCAACGCCGATCATGGGCACCCTCCCCACATTCACGCAGCCCTTGGAATCGATCATCTAGGTGACCTCCGCGCGCGGGCGGCGTTTTGGGCAGCTTTCCCGGCTAACGCGATGATCATCACGAACGACACACCACGGTCACCCCGGGACAGCGCGGCGGCCCGCCCCGCCGAGGCTTCGATCACCGCCTCCCCCTCCCGTCCATCGCGCCCGACGTTCCGGCCCGTTCCTCCGCCAGGTCGAGGACGCCATCGAAGCCGCGCCGCATGTACTTGGCGCTCACCCGGAACACGATCCGGCTGACGCCGGGGGTGCGCAGGATCCAGGGCGCGCCCTCCAGGCGGGTGAGGTCTTCGGTGTAGGTGACGTGGCAGCCGCCCGCCTCCGGAGCGATCACGTAGCGGTGGAGCGTCCGCAGCAGCCCTCCCATCCAAGGAAGCCGGCCGCCGAATGACGATACGTCCCGGTCCCTCTCCGACTCCGACGAAAGAGTCGTTTGTGCGAAATGGGGTCGATGGGATACCGTTGCGCCGGTCGGACGGCCCGGGGGGCGAATGGCGAGAGTTGGGGTGGCGATATCGGGGGGCGGCCACCGCGCCGCATTGTTCGGGCTGGGGGCGCTGATGTACCTGGCCGATGCGGAAAAGAGCCGGGAGGTCGTGTCGATCGCCTCGGTCTCTGGTGGATCGATGACCAATGGCTACGTCGCTTTGCGGGCTGACTACGCCGACTCCGACGGTGAGGCGTTCCAGGAGGTGGCGGCGCCCCTAGCTCGCCAGATCGCCCAGCGCGGCACGGTGATGGCGGTGTGGACCACCCGGGCGTACGTGGCACTGCTGGCCATCGGGCTAGTGGGCGTCGCCGCGGTCTGGCTGCTGGACCTGCATTGGGTGCTGCGCTTGCTGATCTTCGTTCTCGCGCTGCTGGTTTGGGCCAAGCTCGCCGAGCAGCGGGGGCGGATCTGTGGGCTCGCCTTCGCCAAGACCCTGTATTTGGTGCACGGCCACCCGGCCCGCCTGCGGGACATTCATGTCCGGGTCGACCACGTGCTGTGCGCTACCGACTTGCACGCCGGGGAGCACGTGTACTTCTCCGGCCGGTTCGTGTGCTCCTACCGATTCGGCTGGGGGCAGCCGGCTGAGCTGCCCTTGCACACCGCCGTGCAGTGCTCCGCCGCGCTGCCCGGGGCCTTTCCCGTTCGGTGGCTGCGGACCGCGCCGCATCGCTTCACGAAGGGGAACCAGTCGGACACGGTCATGGCCCTGGTCGATGGGGGCGTGTACGACAACATGGCCGACCAATGGGGGTCCGACATCGCCGAGCGGAAGGTCCGGTGGGGGGAGCTGGCAGCTGAGCTGCTGGAGCCTGAGGAGTTGGTAGTCGTCAACGCCTCCGGAGGGATGGGGTGGGGAGGGGTGGGGTCGCTTCGCATGCCGTTGCTGGGCGAGATCCTGTCGTTGCTTCGGGACAAGGATGTCCTGTACGACAACAGCACCAGCCTACGGCGCAAGGGCCTGGTCGGCCGGTTCGACCGGGCCGAGCTCCAGGGCAAGGGCCTCCGGGGCGCCCTGGTGCACATCCCCCAGAGCCCCTTCCAGGTGCCTCGCAACTTCGAGAGATCGGTCGACTGGCCCGAGCGAGCCCGTCGAGCTATCGAGGTTCTGCGTGCCCTGGAGGGCGAGAGCGAGACCGAGTGGGAAGGGCTCACCAGGGCCAGCCGTGGCGTCAAGACCAGCCTGAGCAGGCTCGGGCCCGAGCGCACCGCAACCGTGCTGCGGCACGGCTACCTTCTGGCCATGGCGAACTGCCACGTGATCCTGGGCTACCCGCTCGTGGCGGTACCGCCAAGAGGCCGGTTCCTCGACATGGTGACCTAGAGGGGATCGGGGGTCTGTGAAGTGGTAACCGAGCTAGGATTCCAGTTGGGGTTTCCCCAGAGGGTCGGCGCGCTCCTCGGGAGACGCACGTGGGCAGGAGGTGCCACATGAAGCGGCTGAAGTCCTCCTATGTGTTGAGTCAGCCGGCCCGCCGGCCCCTCAAGGTCTTCGCCTCGGATCCCATGGCCAGCCAGAGCCTGGAGAGGCGCATCACCATCGACATCCCGAACGAGTCCCCTCTCCTCCACGGCCCCCGAGGGGCCCGCCTGGAGGTGGTCGACTACGACGGAGGGCATGACCGCTTCTACCCCCCGGTCAACTTGAACGATCCGGCAATCCTGATCCAGGGTGGTCTGGATCCGACCGAATCGGACCCGCGGTTTCATCAGCAGATGGTCTATGCGGTGGCCTCCAAGACCCTGGAGAACTTCGATCGGGCGCTCGGTAGGCGGCTGGAGCTCCGTCGGAGGGGATTCGAGCGCCTCCGGCTGTTTCCCCACGCCTTCCATGGCGCCAACGCCTTCTACTCGAGCGACCTCAACGCCATCCTATTCGGATACTTCCGGGCCAATCCCAGGGATCCGGGGGCCAATATCCCGGGCCAGAACGTGTTCACCTGCCTGTCGCACGACGTGATCGCCCACGAGATGACCCATGCCCTCGTGGACCGGCTACGACCATACTTCCTGGAACCGAGCAACGAGGACGTTCTAGGCTTTCACGAGGGCTTCGCCGATCTGGTCGCTCTGTTCCAGCACTTCTCATTCCAGGAGATCCTGCGGAACCAGATCCAACGATCCCAGGCGGATCTTCGCCAACCCGGCTCTCTGGTAGAGCTGGCGCAACAGTTCGGCCACGCGACCGGGATGAACCGCGCGCTTCGATCAGCCCTGGGGAATCGGGACGCCAAGCTTTATGCGACCGTCACCGAGCCCCATGCCCGGGGCTCGATCCTCGTGGCGGCGGTCTTCGACGCCTTCTTTGAGACCTATCAGCGCCGAATCAAGGACCTCCTGCGGATCGCCACCGGGGGGACGGGGAACCTGCCGGTCGGCGACATGCATCCGGACCTGGTGAACCGGATCGCTGCTGAGGCGGCGCAGGCGGCCCAGTCAATCCTGATCATGTGCATCCGGGCCTTCGATTATCTGCCCCCTGTTGACATCCGATTCGGAGACTTCCTGCGTGCTCTGGTGACCGCCGACTACGAGTTGGTCGCCACCGATCCCTTCGGACAGCGCCAAGCCATGATCGAGGCGTTCAGGGTTCGGGGAATCTATGCGCAAGACGTGGTGTCGCTGGCGGAGGAGTCGCTCTTGTGGGAGGCGCCGGACCAGAAGCTTGACCCGCTGCCCTCACAGACCCAGGAGTTGCTTCGGGAGCTGGCCTTCTTCTCCGGGACATTCGGGCGGACCACCACCACCGACCCCGAGGCGGCGGAGCTGGCGGCCCAGCGGCGGTACGCCCAGAGCTCTTCGGTGAGTGACGAGGGGACGGAGCGGTCGGTAAGTGGCGATATGGCCGTCCAGCTGCACCGGTACGCGACGTCCAACGCCAAGGGCCTGCTTTTGGATCCGGCGTTGAAGATCGAGGTGGCCGGGTTCCATTCGGTGTTCCGGGTCGGCCCCGACGGTCGACTCCTCATCGAGCTGGTGGCTCAGTTCGCTCAGAAGCAGGAGCACCCAGATCTGGGGGGCATCCCTTTCCGAGGCGGGACCACCGTGGTCGCCGCCGCGGACGGCCAGGTCCGCTACCTTATCGCCAAGCCGTTGCCGTCAGGGGCGGTGGATTCCCAGACCAAGGCGGAGGCCGAGGCCCGGCTAAAGGCGCAGCGCGATCATCTGGCCCTGTGTGACATGGCGGATCCGGCCGTGGCCTTCACCGATGATCACGACATGGCCACCCGGATGATCCAGCGGATGAATCTCGCCGCGCTGCACCAAGGGGCAGGATGATGCCACAGACCGGCAACGGCGCACAGGGATCCGCAGCACCTGACCTCGCGGCGCCTGCCGTGCGGGTGCGGATGTACGACGTCGGATTCGGCGACGCCTTCCTGGTATTGATTCCCGACGGGACGGGAACCCGCAAGGTCCTGTTCGACTGCGGCTCCATCGCCCAGGGCTCGGCCTCGATGGTGGAGGTGACTCGGCGGATCGTCCAAGACGTCACAGATCCGGACGGGACGGCCCGAATTGACGTCGTGGTCATGTCCCACCGCCACCGCGATCACGTCTCGGGCTTCGCCCAGCCCGTGTGGGATCAGGTCGAGGTCCAGGAGGTGTGGATGCCCTGGACGGAGGACCCCAAGGATCCGCTGGCCCGGGAGATTCGGGAGGCCCAGAGCAGGCTCGCCGTGCATCTAGACAGGGCGATTCAGGCCCGGCTGGCAGCTGTCGGCCCCGGTACGGCCGAAGAGGCGCGGATCGCGCCCTTCGGCGAGATGGCCATGAACGCCCTGGCCAACGAGGAGGCCATGCGGACCCTACATGAGGGGTTCGCCGGGCGGCCCCGCCGCCGCTTCCTGCCCACCCTGAAGCCCGACGAGTCCACCTTCGAGACGCCCGCCCTTCCCGGGGTCATCATCTATGTCCTGGGGCCGTCCCGCGACCAGAACGTCATCGCCCAGATGGACCCGCCGGCCGGCCGGAGCTACCTGCGGTTGGCAGAGGATGAGGCCGAGGCGAAGGGTACTCCCGAGCCCTTCAACCCGAGCTGGTGGGTCACCGAGAAGGAGTACGCTGCGAATCTCGAGTGGCAACACCTCCTCACCCCGGCTGGGGATAGGTCAAAGATCAGGGAACTGAATGCCGATCGCGAGGGGGTCGTGGCCGCGACGCTGGACGGCTCGGTAAATGGGACCAGCCTGATGCTGGTGTTGCACGTGGGCAAGGCTCACCTGCTGTTCCCGGGCGATGCTCAGTGGGGAACCTGGCGGGTGGCGATGAGCAACCCGGACCTACGGGCACTAATGAAGCGCGCGGTCTTCTACAAGATCGGTCATCATGGCAGTCACAACGCTACGCCAAAAGAGTTCGTAGAGGACATCCTGAGCACGGATGTGTGGACCATGGCGTCGACCAGGACCCGTGGAACCTGGCCCATACCCAAGTCTGAGCTTATGGCCGCCCTCGCGGAGCGAACCCACCTCATCGCCCGGAGCGATCAATTCGGTCAAGTGGGGGCGGACTTCACAGTCGAGGGAAATTCCTACATCGAGTGCGCCATCCAGCTGTGATGGGCCAAGTTGCAGGCCATCGACCGCTCGGGTGACGACCGTGTCCAGGTCGACCACAATCCCAGGGGTGAACACGATCGGGACGAGCTTCGCTACTGGAACGGGCAGCGGTGGACCGAGCACGTGTCCGAGCGCGAAACCCAAGCCGTCGACCCGATGTGAGCCGCAGAGGGGTCGCGCCTCTTAGCGTATCGGTGCTCCGAAGATGCCACCCTCCGTGGTAACCAGGCAGCTTCAGATTGCCGCCGGAGGCGGCGCGGACCGCAGGTCCGCCAAGGACGCGGCCGCGCCGTTGAATCAATCGCGCGAAGCGCACCTTGCGGCGTGGCCGCTCCACTCCCCCGAGGGGGGCCAGTCGGCCGCGGTTTTGCGGCCGACTGGCCCCACGAGGGGTTCTGAGCTGGCCATATGCGCTCGACTACCGAGGCCAGGGGGTACGCTACCCCTGCGCGTAGGGGTTGACGTAGGGGTTGACGTAGGGAATGACGTAGGGGTCAAGCTGCCCCGGTCAAGGGCGGCCTAGGCGGGACCGGCAGGGCTGTGGAGCTTGCCAGCGTAGCAGCACGCGCCGAGGGCGGGTCCCCTCCCGGCCACCGACGGTGGCCGGCGGCCGCCGTGGTCCCCGGGCGGGCGTCGCCGACCTAGCTGCACCACGAACCTCGGGGGCGATCCAGTCGGCCAATAGGCCGGGGGAGATACCCATGGCTGTGGGTGTCAACCGGTCATAAGGCGACCGGCGCCACAGGCTGGTTGTGGCGCCGGTCGCTATCGAGGAGTTAGTGGGCGATGCCGAAGGTCTTGTCGGTGGTGCCGCCCGGGCCGATGGCTTGGATGTCCAGGTGCGCGGACAGGCCCTGGCTCGGGTAGCGCCAGGTAAGGATGAACCCGTCCTCGGGGGTGCGGTCCTCGCCGAGCAGCTGGGCGTAGCGGTCGGTCTCGGTACCGGTTGGGGTGAGGGTGAACCGCACCCGCTGGGCGTTGGTGGCCTTGACCGAGAACACCACCGTGCCCGTCCCCGGGGGAAGCTCCAGCCAGAAGCCGCCCTCCAGGGTGCGCAGCCTCGGGCTGGTGGTCACCGCAAGGATGCGCGGGGCCGGGGTGGCGGCGGTGAACTGGACCCGCACCATGGTGGCCTGGATGATCCCATTGCTGCCGTCGTTGGCGGCGTCGTAGAAGATCACCCAGCCGGGGGCGGTGCTGGTGGGCTGGCGGAAGCGGAGCTGGTCGAGGTCGCCGGGCTGGGTGCTGGCGCTGCCACCGACGAAGCCCTGGCCGAGGAGCAGGTCGCGGCCGGCCCGGTCCTGGGTGACCTTGTAGTACAGGGTGCCTTCGTAGACCTCAGCGGTGCCGCGGACGGTCAGCGGGGAGCTGATGCGCTGGAGCCGGGTTGGGCTGGTGATCTGGATGCTGCGGCCGTCAACGCCCAGGACCCACCAGCCGGCGGGTAGGCGCTGGAGCTGGACCACGACGGCGTAGGGGCCGGTCTGGGGCAGCAGCCGGCGGCCCTCGCCGTACTTGTGGCGGAAGCCGACCTCGCCGGTGCCGGCGCCGGTGGAACGGAAGGGGCCGGCGACCATGTCGGTCATGCGCAGCTCGCGGGCCAGGAAGGCCCGGGCGGTCGCCACTGCCTTGGCGCCCTCGCTACCGGGAGTGCCTGGGGTTCTCGGAGTGGTCGGAGTGGTCGCGATGGGTGAGGTGGCTGGGTCGCTGGCAGCAGCCGCAGCGGGACTGGCGGCTGGCTGCCCGGCGGGCGCGGCGGCCGTGGCGGTTGGTGCCTGCCGGGTGGTGAGTGCGACGGTGGTGCCGATCCCGGCGACAAGCACCAGCGTGCCGGCAACAAGTAGTGGGCGAATGCGGCGCATGGAGGTCCTCCTTGGGTAGCCTCCGCCTCCTGGGTGGAAGCTCACCTCCTACCTTGAGGGGAGCTGGTCACGGAATTCCCTCGACGCCATGTCGGCGGCAGCGCGAATTGGTTACCGGCGCAGCTCAGTCACGACACGAGGATTGTTATGCGTGGCAGACGGCCTGGTCGCGGCCCTGGTGCGACACGTTTGTGTCGGAAAACACCGACAGGTTGTGTCGTTGGTCACTGACATGCCAGCCGGAGGCCGGCGTCCCTGCCGTGGCCTTGGTCAAGCGCGATCGAGGCAGGCAGCCGAACTCGCCGGCTGTGCGGTGCCGCCTTCGGCGGCGCTTGATCCATCAGCCAACGAGTCCGGCCGTCCCATCGCGCTTGACCTCGCGGCAATCCTGCCCCATCTGCACCACGAGCCTAGGGGCGAGCAGGTGGCCAGTACGCCGGGGGGAGGGTCCTCCCCCGGCACCCCCCACCTCGGGTGCGGTGGGAGCGCCGACGCCGGAGCGCACACAAGAAAGGCCCCTCGGGTTGAGGGCCTGTGCGGGTCGGGCAGGTACGGGCTGTCCGTGGTCACGGGTGCATCGAGCTGGCCGCGGACGATCCCGGCTGGCCGGGTGGCGACCCGGCCGGACGGCCGTCCAGGCGCTGGTGGAGGTCGGCGACGATGGCGCGGGCGACCTGGTGCAGGTCGGTGGCCTGGGTGAGCAGGCGGGCCAGCCGGTGCAGGTCCCCTGCGCCAAGCTCGTCCAGGGCACGGGCGACGTCGGCCTCGGGCGCATAGCGCAGCAGGACCAGGACCAGGTCGCGGTCCCAGCGGCAACGACCGTCCAGCCACACGCGGCGGCGGTGTGGACTTCCCCCCTGAGGCAGGACACCTCCGTTGAGAGAGGATGTCCGCATGGAAGACAGACAGCGAAGGGACCGGCGCCAGTTCACCGCCGAGTTCAAGCGCGACGCGGTGGAGCTGGTGCGCACCAGTGGCCGGCCGATCGCCGAGATCGCCCGGGAGCTTGGCATCTACGACTCCACGCTGGGGAACTGGGTGCGTCAGGACCGCATCGACCGAGGCGAGCAGGAAGGGCTTTCCAGCGAGGAGCGGGCGCGCCAGGGGGTCCTGGAGCGCGAGAACGCTCGGCTGCGGATGGAGCGTGATCTGCTCAAACGAACCGTCGCCTTCTGGGTCAAGGAGACGTCGACACCGTGACCCGCTACCGGTGTGTCGATGCCCAGAAGGCGGCAGGGTTCGCGGTAGCCGCCGCCTGTAAGGCGGCCGGGGTGACCCGCTCGGCCTACTACGCCTGGGCCACCAGCGCCGCCCACCCAGCGGCTGAGCGCCAGCGGGAGGAGGCCAGGCTGGCCGGTGAGATCCGCCGTATCCACACCCGCTCCCGTGGTGTCTACGGCTCGCCACGGGTCACTGCCGAGCTGCGGCGGCGCGGCTGGAGGGTCAACCACAAGCGGGTCGAACGCTTGATGCGGCGGCACGGCATCGTCGGCTTCAGGCCCCGCCGGCGCCGCAGCCTCACCAAGCCCGATCAGGGCGCGGCGCCCGCGCCGGACCTGCTGGGTCGGCTGTTCGACCCCGATCGGCTCGACGTGGCCTGGTGCGGCGACGTGACCTACATTCCCACCGACGAGGGCTGGCTGTACCTGGCATCGGTCATCGACCTTGCCTCCCGGCATCTGCTGGGCTACTCGATGAGCACCCATCACGACGCCGCCCTGGTGGTGAGCGCCCTGGACGCCGCCGTGGCCACCCGCGGCGTGAAGCGGCTGGACGGCACGATCTTCCACACCGACCGCGGCGCCGAATACACCTCGGCCGCCTGCATCGCCACCTGCCAGCGGCTGGGGCTGCGGCGCTCGATGAGCCGCACCGGGTCGTGCCTGGACAACGCGGTGGCTGAGAGCTGGTTCGCCTCCCTCAAGGTCGAGCTGGTCGACCGAGCCCACTACCGCACCCGGGCCGAGGCCCGCGCTTCGATCTTCGCCTGGATCGCCTGGTACAACCGGGTCCGGCTGCACTCCGCCCGTGGTTATCTGCCGCCGATCGAGTGGGAACACCAGCACGCCACCGTCAACCCGCTACCATCAACCATGGCCGCATAACCCCGGTGTCCACCTCCCGGGGGGAGGTCCA
>Ga0307278_10000294_pt1 | contig 25628 bp, 23 predicted proteins | sample ER_DNA_117_FD_194482 | JGI IMG/M metagenome (GOLD analysis project Ga0307278, IMG submission 194482) | Bulk soil microbial communities from the East River watershed near Crested Butte, Colorado, United States - ER_DNA_117 | ecosystem: Environmental > Terrestrial > Soil > Floodplain | place...
ACCCCCCCGGTCAACCGGGGGGCTACCGCCTTCGGCTGCTTGAGCCCCCCGGACCCCCCCGGTCAACCGGGGGGCTACCGCCTTCGGCTGCTTGAGCCCCCCGGACCCCCCCGGTCAACCGGGGGGCCGCCGGGCCCACAGCAGCACCCGCTTGAAGGGGTAGCGGTAGGGGCGGCCGGCGTCGAGCCGGGGCAGCAGCCGCCGGCGGTAGCGGTCGAGGAACCGCTCGAACAGCTCGGCGGGCAGCCGCTCGGCGTACGAGGTCAGAAGCGTGCCCCTGACCCACTCGACCACCTCCTCGCGGGCGGCCAGGTGGTGGAGGTACACCTGCAGGCGGACGTGCTGCTCCGCGAGGCCGAGACGGTCGAGAAGGATCGCGTACCACTCCGGCGCCTGGATCGGGGCGAGCCCGCGCCACTCGCCCAGCGCCGACCGGAACGGCTCCTCGCCCGCGACCTCGACGGCCACCACGTGGCTGGGATGGTCGAAGTTGGCCGGCATCTGCGCGGCGAGCTGGCCGCCGTCGGCCAGGGCGCCGACGAGCCGCCCGAACAGCGCCTCGTGGTCGGGCAGCCAGTGCAGGGCGGCGTTGGAGAACACCACATCCCAACCGCCGCCGTCGAAGGCGGCGATGTCGCCGAGCTCGAAGCGGAGGCCGTCGCCGGCCAGCGGGCGCGCCCGCTGGAGCATCGCCGGCGAGCTGTCCAGGCCGAGCGTCTGGGCCGGCCCCAGGCGGCGGTGGAGCGCGGCGGTCAGCTCCCCGTTGCCGCAGCCGAGGTCGACGACCCGGCCACCGGGCACGGGCCGGACCAGGTCGAGCAGGTCGTGGAAGGGCTGGGCGCGCTCCGCCGCGAAGCGCGCGTACCGGTCGGGGTCCCAGGTGTCCATCTCCACACAGTAGGGGCTCCCGATATCACCAACACCGGACCCGGGAAATGGGTCAAGATAGGGGTGAGGGGAAGCGGCCCGACATGACAGAGGGAAACGGGGATCCGGTTGGCCGACCAGCAGGTGATCGGGAAGGTCGGACGGGTGACCGGCACCATCGGACCTGGGCGGGTCGGCGAGGTCATGATCCCCATCCGCGGCGGCAGCGAGGCGTTCAACGCCTACGCGGCCGAGACGCAGGACACGATCTCGACCGGCACCCGGGTCGTCGTCATCGAGTACTTCCCACCGAGGACTGTCGTGGTGAGCCCGCTGTAGGGCCGCCTTGGAGGCAGGAGCAATGGACCCGCTGATCGTGGCTGGCGCCGTCGTCGTCGGCTTGGCCGTCCTGTTCGGAATCTTCAAGCTGATGTGGCGGGTCGCCGAGCCCAACGAGGCGCTGGTGATCTCCGGGCTGCGGGAGCACTCGACCCCCGAGGGGGCCGGCGAGAGCATGGGCTTCCGCATCGTCACCGGCAAGGGCACGCTGGTGCTGCCGGGGATCCAGACCGTGCGCCGGCTCTCCCTGGACCTGCGCGAGGCCCAGCTCTCCATCGAGTGCGTCACCCACCAGGGCATCCCGCTCGGCATCCAGGGCGTGGTGATCTTCAAGGTGGGCGACGACTACGTCTCGATCGCCAACGCCGCCCGCCGCTTCCTCGACCAGCAGCAGCAGATGGACGCCCGGGTCCACAACGTGTTCGCCGGTCACCTGCGGGCGATCGTCGGCAACATGACCGTCGAGGAGATGATCCGCGACCGCGAGAAGCTCACCTCGCTGACCCGCGAGTCCTCCGGCTCCGAGATGGAGAAGCTGGGCCTGATCGTCGACTCGCTCCAGGTCCAGGAGATCCACGACCCCACCGGCTACATCCGGAACCTGGCGCTGCCGCACGCGGCGGCGGTGTCGCGGGAGGCGCGCATCGCCCAGGCGCATGCCGACCGGGAGGCGACCCAGAACGAGCAGGAGGCCGACGCCCTCAAGGCGGCCGCCAGGCGCGAGAGCATGATCAAGCAGGCCGGCTACCAGGCCGAGGTCGACCGCGCGAACGCCGAGGCACAGCAGGCCGGCCCGCTGGCCGAGGCCTCGGCCCACCAGGAGGTGGTCGTCCAGGAGACGAAGGTCGCCGAGCTGGAGGCCCACCGCGAGGAGCAGCGTCTGCAGGCCAGCATCCGCAAGCCCGCCGACGCCAAGGCCTACCAGGAGGTCACCCTGGCCAAGGCCGCCCGCGACGCCCGCATCGCCGGTGCCGAGGCCGAGCGCCAGGAGGTCGAGCTCCAGGCCGAGGCGAACGCCCAGCGGGTCCGGCTGGAGGCCGCCGCCGAGGCCGAGCGGGTCCGGGTCGACGCGATCGCCCGCTCGGAGTCCACCCGGCTCATCGGCGAGGGGGAGGCGGCCGCGACCACCGCCAAGGGCACGGCCGAGGGCCAGGCGGTGCGGGCCAAGGGGATGGCCGAGGCCGAGGCGATCAAGGCCCGCGCGGACGCCCTGGCCGAGAACCAGGACGCGGTGATCGGCCAGCAGCTCGCCGAGCAGTGGCCGGCGATCGTCGAGGCCGCCGCCAAGCCGTTCGGCGCCGTCGACCAGATGATCGTGCTGAACGGGGCGCAGGGGCTCTCGGAGGTGCTCGCCCAGGCTCTCAGCCAGGGCGTGGCCGGCCTGCAGCTCGCCCGCAACCTGCTCGCCGGCGGCGCCAACGGCGGCAAGGGCGAGGCCGCCGAACGCGCCGCCATCAAGCCGGCTCCCGGCCGCAAGGCCGAACGCTCTCCCTGAGCGGGGCTGCGACCATGCTGGTGGCGGTCACCGGGTCGACCGGGCTGATCGGCACCGCCCTGGTGCGGCGCCTGGAGGCCGAAGGCCATCAGGTGCTGCGGTTCACGCGCTCGCGGCCGGAGGGGTCCCGCCAGGCACACTGGGACCCGGTGGGCGGCCGGATCGACGCCGACGCCCTTGCCAGGGCGGACGCGGTCGTGCACCTGGCCGGCAAGGGCGTCGTCGACAGCATTCGCTACACCCGGAAGGTGAAGGACGAGATCCTCCAGAGCCACGTCAGAGGGACGCGGCTGCTGGCCGAGACGATGGCCGGCGCAGCCGGCTCCGGAGGCCCACGGGTGCTGGTCTGCGCCTCGGGCACCCACTGGTACGGGAACAGGGGCGAGGAGGTGCTCACCGAGTCGAGCCCCGCCGGCAGCGGGTTCCTGGCCGAGGTGGCGCGGCGGTGGGAGGCCGCCGCCGACCCGGCCCGCGCCGCCGAGCTGCGCGTCGTCCACATCCGCAACGGCATGGTCCAGGCCGCCGAGGGCGGGGCGCTGGCCAGGCAGCTCCCGCTGTTCCGGCTCGGCCTCGGCGGCCGGCTCGGGTCTGGCCGGCAGTGGTGGAGCTGGATCGCACTGGACGACGCGGTCGGCCTGTACCGCCACGCGCTGCTCACCGGGGACCTGGAGGGGCCGGTCAACGGCACCGCCCCCAACCCGGTGACCAACGCCGAGTACGCCGCCACCCTGGCGAGGGTGCTCGGCCGACCCGGCTTCCTGGCGGTGCCCGCGTTCGCCCCCCGGCTGCTGCTCGGCGGGCTCGTCGACGAGCTGGTGTTCGCGAGCCAGCGGGTGCGGCCGGCGGCCGCCCTGGCCAGCGGCTACACCTTCAGCTTCCCCGAGCTGGAGCCCGCCCTCCACCACGTCCTGGACCGCGCTGGGTGAAAATCGCTTGTGCCCGGTCGCGACGGCCCGGCACAGTGCTATCGATGTTGCCGTCGACCGGCATCGCCAGCCGGGGAGTCTCGAGGAGGTGCGTCATGGCCACGCCTGCCGTCCGGGAGCTGGCCCGCCACCGCCCTCCCGTGCATCTCCCCGACCGCTGACGCCAGCGACGCACGGCTCCGGGGGATGCGATCCCCAAAGGAGCACACGTGCGAAAGCGCGATCTCGAATCCCTCGACGACCAGGACGACCAGGACGACGCGCCGGACCGCGAGCGGATGCGTCGCGGCCGCGACGACGAGCTGGCACCCCGAGGCCAGGGCCGGCTCACCGAGCAGGCGCGCGCCCGGCTCGCCGAGCAGCGCGAAGCGGCCGTCTTCGACGACGGCCCCGCGGAGGGCGGTCACTGGTCCACCTGGGACGACGCGGACGAACGAGGCCCGCGGCCCTACCCGAGCTGGCTGGTCACCGAGCTGGCCGCGGTCGACGGCGAGCTCGGCATCCTCAAGACCGGCAAGGAAGCCGACGTCTTCCTGCTCGAACGCGCCCTGCCGGCCACCGGCCGGGCGTGCCTGATGGCGGCCAAGCGCTACCGCGGCGGCGACCACCGGCTGTTCCATCGCGACGCCGGCTACCTGGAAGGACGGCGGGTCAGGGCGTCCCGCGAGATGCGGGCGATGCAGCACCGCACCGACTTCGGCCGCAACCTCATCGCCCAGCAGTGGGCGGTGGCGGAGTTCGCCGCCCTGAGCGGGCTATGGGCGGCCGGAGCGCCGGTGCCCTACCCCGTCCAGCGGATCGGCACCGAGCTGCTGATGGAGTTCATCGGCGATACCGACGGTACGGCGGCGCCGCGCCTGGTCCAGCTCCGCCCCGACCCGCGCGAGCTGGCCGAGCTGTGGCGGCAGCTCGTCGACGCCATGGTGGTCCTGGCCCGCGGCGGCTACACCCACGGTGACCTGTCGGCCTACAACCTGCTCGTCCATGGCGGTGAGCTGGTCCTGATCGACCTGCCCCAGCTCGTCGACGTCGTGGCCAACCCGCAGGGCCGCACGTTCCTGCAACGGGACGTGGATGCCGTCTGCAAGTGGTTCCGGTCGCGAGGGCTGCCCGACGACGTCGCCGACCCCGACGTGATGGTCGAGCTGCTGCTCGACGAGGCGGGGCTGCGCTGAGGTCAGTCGCAGCCGAGGGTGGTCGCGGCGCGCAGCAGGGTGGCCGCGACGGCCGGGTCGCCCTCGACCGATACCCCAGAGGTCCGAGAGGGAAACGGTTGGCAAACATCGCGCGACCGGGTCGACCGCGAATCCCATCCCCGGTCATGCCCGTATACCCCTGTGAGGCTGTCCGCGACCACAGGGGGGCCCCCACCGATGATCACCTTCGCGCACCGCCGGGCGTTCTGGTCCGGAATCGCCGCCGTGAGCATCGGCGTGGTCCTGCATCTCCCCATGTACATCGGGGCGGCTGACATGGGCTACCGGCTGGCCGGGATGCCGATGGACCCCTCGATGAAGGCGGGCATGGCCCTCATCGTCGTGGGCATCGCGCTGTCGGCGTACGGACTGGTGCCGCGGAACGCGGGGGCCTATTCGGATCGGGTCGCCGGGTTGCGGGTGGCCGCGTTGGACGAGGCCCCGATCCGCCCCGCCCACCTGGCGCTCCTCGCCGTCATGGCCGCCGCCGTGACCATCGACGTCATGAAGCCGACCACGCTGGCGTTCGTGGTACCCGGCGTGGCGCAGGAGTACGGCCTGAAGTCGCCGCTGAACCCGCAGGGTCAGGTGCCCGTGGCCCTGCTGCCGCTGTGCGCGCTCGTCGGGATGGTGTTCGGCTCCGCCGGATGGGGCTGGCTGGGCGACCGCATCGGCAGGCGGGCGTCGATCCTGCTCGCCGCCGTCATGTTCATCGCCACCTCCATCTGCGGCGCGATGCCGGCGTTCGGCTGGAACCTGCTCATGTGCTTCCTCATGGGCGCGGCGGTCGGCGGGATGCTGCCGATCGCGTTCGCCCTGCTGGCCGAGACCATCCCAGCCCGGCACCGAGGCTGGCTGATGGTGCTGATCGGTGGCGACGTGGCGGGGGCGTATATCGTCACGAGCCTGCTTGCCTCCGCGCTGGAGCCGCGGTTCGGCTGGCGCGTCCTCTGGCTGATCGGGCTGCCGACGGGCGTGCTCCTCATCCTGCTCAACCGGTGGATTCCCGAGTCGCCGCGGTTCCTGCTCGCCACCGGGCGCGCCGCCGAGGCGGAGGCGGTGATGGCGCGCTTCGGCGCCCGCCTCGTGCGGGAGGAGCCCGCGCCCCGTTCCGACGAGGAGCCGGGCCGCTACCTGCAGCTCTTCCACCGGCCGCTCGGCGGTCTGACGACCGCGGTCGCGATCTTCGGCCTCGGCTGGGGCCTGGTGAACAGCGGGTTCCTGCTCTGGCTGCCCACCAACCTGCGCCAGCTCGGGCTGGAGACCGGCGCCTCCGAGCGCCTGCTCGCCAGCGCCGCCATCATCGGGTTCCCCGCCGTGTTCGTCGTGGCGTTGCTGTACGGCTTCTGGAGCAGCAGGCGGACGATGATCGGCGTCGTCCTGCTGACCTCGGCGACGCTCTTCGCCTTTGCCCTGCTGGGGCGGAGGGTGGGAGACCACCCGTTCCTGCTCCAGGCGCTGATCGTGCTCCTGCTGGTGGGCACGAACTCCATCCTCGCGGTGCTGACGCCGTACAGCTCGGAGGTGTACCCGACACGCGTCCGGGCCAGGGGGACCGGCCTGGCGGGAGCCTGCGCCCGCGGGGGTGGCCTGCTCGGCGTCGGCGTCGTCGTGGTCGGGCTGGCACCACCGAGCCTGACCGGGGCGGCGGCGCTCGGTGCCGTCCCGACCGCGCTCGCCGCCCTGGCGGTCGCCCGCTACGGCGTCGAGACCCGCCGCCGGCGGCTGGAGGAGATCACCGCTACCACGTCTGGCGCTACCACGTCTGAAAGGAGACTCATGGATTGTCTGGTGATCGGCGCGGGTCCGGCGGGCCTGCAGCTCGGCTACTTCCTCGAGCGAGCGGGACGCGACTACCTGATCCTCGAGGGCGGGCCGGCGCCCGGAACGTTCTTCACCACGTTCCCGCGGCACCGGCGTCTCATCTCGATCAACAAGCCGCACACCGGCTGGGACGATCCCGAGCTCAACCTGCGCATGGACTGGAACTCACTGCTGTCCGACGACCCGCGCCTGCTGTTCACCCGCTATACCGGCCGCTACCTCCCCGACGCCGACGACCTGGTGCGGTACCTGGCCGATTTCGCCAGCACGTTCCGCTTGCGCGTCCGCTACGGCACCCGGGTCGTGCGCGTCAGCCTGAAGGACGGGGCGTTCCGCGCGACCGACGAGCGCGGACAGGTCTACGAGGCACGGCGGTTGGTGGTGGCGACCGGCTTCTCGGGGCCGTACCTCCCACCGATCCCGGGGATCGAGACCGCGGAGCTGTACGGCACCGTCTCGGTGGATCCCAGCGACTTCGTGGACCAGCGGGTGCTCGTCATCGGCAAGGGCAACTCCGGGTTCGAGACCGCCGACAACCTGATCGAGACGGCAGCGGTGATCCACGTCGCTGGCCCGGAATCCATCCGGATGGCGTGGCGGACCCACTACGTGGGGCATCTGCGCGCGGTCAACAACAACCTGCTCGACACCTACCAGCTCAAGTCGCAGAACGCGCTCCTCGACGGAACGATCCAGCGCATCGAACGCCGCGACGGTTCCTATCTCGTCACCGTGAGCTTCGCGCGAGCCAACGAGGTCACCAAGGACATTCCCTACGACCGGGTGATCGTATGCACGGGCTTCCGGTTCGATCCTTCGATCTTCGATCCGTCCTGCCGTCCCGAGCTGGTCATCGGCGACCGCTTCCCGGCCCAGACGCCCGAGTGGGAGTCGGTCAACGTCCCTGGGCTGTACTTCGCCGGGACGCTCATGCAGGTCCGCGATTTCAAGAGGTCGACAGGCGGGTTCATCCACGGCTTCCGGTATGGCGTCCGGGCCCTGCACCGCATGCTGGAGCTGAAGTACCACGGGGTCGAATGGCCCCATCGGCGTCTCACCGCCGACCCACGAGCACTGGCGGACGCCGTCATCGCCCGTGTCAACCGGACCTCGGCCCTGTGGCAGCAGTTCGGCTTCCTCTGCGACCTGATCGCGCTCGACCCGGACGGGACCGCCCGCCACTACGAGGAGCTGCCGGTCGACTACGTCCTGGCCGGCTCCACCGGCGACTACTTCACGGTCACGCTGGAGTACGGCCCCGACCACGACCGGTTCGACCCGTTCGACATCTCGGTGGGCCGCATCGCCCAGTCCGACGCCGAGGCCGCGGCGAAGGGCCGGTACCTGCATCCGGTCGTCCGGGCATATCGGCACGGGGAGCTGGACACGGAGCACCATGTGACCGAGAACCTCGAGAACGAGTGGACCGACGAGACGGTGCACCGGCAACCGCTGCGGGCGTTCCTCGCCCGTCAGATCGGCCGGGTCCCGGTCTGAGCGCCATGCAAGCCCTGTCGCTCCGCGAGATCGAGGACGAGGCGCGCCGCCGCCTCGACCCCGCCGTCTACGACTTCTTCGCGGGAGGCGCCGCGGACGAGGTCACGGTGCGGGCGAACGAGGCCGCGTTCGCCCGGATCGGCCTGGTGCCCCGCGTGCTGCGCGGCGGCGGTGCGCGGGAGCTGGCCGTCACCCTGCTGGGCCGCCGCGCGGCCCTGCCCGTCGTCGTCGCGCCGACCGCGTTCCACCGGCTCGCCCATCCCGACGGCGAGCTGGCGACCGCGCGGGCGGCGGCGAAGGCCGGCGTCGTCATGGTCGTCAGCATGGCGTCGACGGTGGCGGTCGAGGAGCTCGCCGACACCGGCGCCGACCTGTGGTTCCAGCTCTACATCCAGCCCGACCTGGGCTTCACCGAGCAGCTCGTCCGGCGTGCGGAGGCGGCGGGCTGCGCGGCGCTGGTGGTCTCGGTGGACTCGCCGGTGTTCGGCCGCCGCGAGCGGGACCTGCGCAACGGCTTCCTCGATCTGCCGCCCGGGATGGCGTGCGCCCACATGGACGGACGGGCGATCGCGTTCCGGCCGGACCTGTCGTGGGACCACATCGACTGGCTGCGCTCGGTCAGCACGCTGCCGGTCGTGCTGAAGGGCGTCGTCCACCCGGAGGACGCGCGGCTCGCGGTCGGCCACGGCATCGACGCGCTCGCCGTCTCCAACCACGGCGGACGCCAGCTCGACACCATGCCGGCCACCGTCGAGCTGCTGCCACAGGTCGTGGGCGCCGTCGGTGGGGCCATCCCGCTGCTGCTGGACGGGGGCGTCCGTCGCGGCACCGATGTCGTCAAGGCCCTGGCGCTCGGCGCGGACGCCGTGGCCATCGGTCGTCCCGTCCTCTGGGGGCTCGCGGTGGCCGGCGAGGACGGCGTCACGCGGGTGCTGGAGCTGCTCCGTGCCGAGCTCGACCTGGCGCTGGCCCTGTGCGGCTGCCGCTCGCCGGGTGACCTGAGCTCCGATCTCGTCTGGAGGGACCCGTGCTGCCGGTGCTCGTCCTGATCACGTGCGTGCTGTTGGTGGCGAGCCTGCCGTTCTGGCTGCCGAAGGGGATCGTCGCGCTGCGCATGCGGCTGTTCGCCCACATCAACGGCGAGGAGGGGATTCCCATCCCCGGCGACCTCGTCGACGCCGCGCACTTCAAGGAGGTCTACTCCCACACGGCGGCGAACGGGCGCAGCCGTGGCGCCGGCCTGTCGGACCTGTTCTGGTACTGGCTGTCGCCCGGCGCCGAGCTCCACCAGGAGCATCTCGAGCCGGGGGACCGCTACGAGGAGGTCGCCCACACCACCCGGCGCATCCTCGCCATGCCTCGCGAGGAGGCCGAGGCGTTGGCGGCGCGCTGCTCGGCGCGGGCGCTCGGCGGGATCCGCGGCGCCCGGCTCGTACGGCTGCGCGACCTCATGATGCCGCTGTGGGCCGAGCTCTACTACGAGGTCGTCTTCGGGGAGCGGTGCCCGCCCCACGCACGTGCGCTCATCGTGGGGAACGCCGACGACGTCGTGACCGCGCTCAAGTGCTGCGGGCTGCGGCACATGGACCGGCGGGACCGCCTGACACGGTTCCTCGTCGACCGGATCGAAGCCGGCGGCCTGCCCCACGAGCTTCCCGCCGGCCTGTCGACGCGGGAGCGCGCCCTCTACCTGCAGGGCACCTTCTTCAACACCGCGATCGTGCAATCGTCCGAGGCGATGGCCCACCTCCTCATGGTCCTGGCGCAGCACCCCGAGACCCAGGCCCGCGCCGTGCGCGACGAGCGCTACCTCGACCGGGTGATGGAGGAGACGTTCCGCCTCTACCCGCTCTTCGGGATCGCCCACCGCATCACCTCCGCGGAGATCACGGTCGGCAACGGCGTCACCCTCGAGGCGGGCTCGGTGCTGTGCTTCAACTACCCCGCGTTCCACCGGGTGGGGTTCGACGATCCGGACCGCTTCGACCCCTCGCGCTGGGATACGCGCTCCGCCAGAGGGGCCAATCACATCCCGTTCGGCGTCGCCGCCAACCGGCCGTGCCCGGCGTGGCGGCTGGCGCCCGTCACCATGCGGGTCGCCGCGCGCGAGACGCTGAAGCGCTTCGCGTTGTCCTCCTCGGCGTGGCACACCCGCTCGCTGCCGAACCGCGGGCCGTGCCTCCTCGTGCCGCGGGAGGGTCCGCGCGGTCCCAGTCGCGGGCTGCTGGCCTACATGTGGCTCCGCGACCGATGGGAGGACGTCGGGCGCAGTGTCGTCCAGCTCGTCCTGGGAACGTACATGGTGTGGGACGCACGGCGGCAGCGCCTGTGCGGGCGCCATTTCGAGGCGCTGGACCGGGATGCGATCAGAGCGGCCGGGCCATGAAGATCCCGGCCCGCGTCGGGTCGGAGGCCATCGACCGGCGTTCGCCCGTCGGGACGAATCCAAGGCCTCGGTAGAGCGCCTTGGCTGGCTCGTTGTGCTCGGCCATCGCAAGCTCCAGCCGGACGGCGCCCAGCTCCCGCGCCCAGTCGGCCCACGCTTCCAGCAGCCGTCGCGCGAGCCCCCGCCCACGCGCGCCCGGGGCCACCTCCCGCCGCACAGCTCTGATCTCCATGTCTTGACCTCGGATCATCGGAGGCGTTTGCTCCATTCGGTACTACGTTGCCAATCGTGCGCGGGATTCCATGGGTATGAACTTGTCGGACGACTCGCTGCTCGCGGGGATGGCGTTGGGGGACGCCGACGCCGCCACCGCCTTCGTCCGCCGCTACCAGCCACGGGTCTATGGGCTGGCGCTCGCCATCGTGGGATCCACCGCGGTCGCCGAGGAGGTGGCGCAGGAGGCGTTCCTGCGGATCTGGCGGAACGCCGCCGCCTACGACGCGCGGCGGGGGCAGGTGGCGACCTGGGTGCTGACGATCACCCGCAACCTCTCCATCGATGCGCTGCGTCTCCGCGGCGAACAGCCCATCGCCCCCGACGTGCTCATGGGGACCTTGCTGTCCCACGAGGAGGACGAGTCCGGGCGTCCCCACTACGAGGACAGGGAGCAACTGAGGAGCGCGCTGCGTGCGCTTCCCCCGGAGCAGGGCAGGCCGATCGTGCTGTCGGTGTTCTACGGGCTGACCGCCAAGGAGGCGGCGGAGGTGGAGGGCATCCCGCTCGGCACGGCGAAGACGCGGATCCGCCGTGGGATCGCCAAGCTTCGCGAGGCGCTCGAGGTGAGCGGTGACTGAGGGACTGGACTGCGCCGAGGCCCGGGAGCTGATCCCCGAGCTTGCCGCCGGCGTGGCCGCCGGCGATGAGCGGGCGCGCGCCCTCGGTCACCTCAGCGGATGCCCCGAGTGCCGGCGGGAGCTCGCCGGGACCGCGGAGGTCGTCGACGAGCTGCTCCTGCTGGCGCCGGAGCACGAACCCCCGGCGGGCTTCGAGCGCGCCGTGCTGGCGCGGCTCACGGCCGTGGCTCCGCGCCGCCACCGTCCACGGGCCCGGCTGCTGTGGGCGGCGTCGATCGTGGCCGTCGCGGGGCTGGCCGCCGGCGCCGTGTGGTGGGGCACGACCGACGACCGCGAGCTCGCGAGCAGCTACCGTCACACCCTCGAGGTCGCGCACGGACACGGTCTGAGCGCGGCGCCGCTGCTGTCGGCGGGGGGCGCCGAGACGGGAACCGTCTTCGCCTACCAGGGTTCGCCTTCCTGGGTGTACGTCACCTTCAGGTCCGCGCCTCCCCAGGGGCACTACGACGTCCGTCTGCTGACCACGGACGGACGCCGGCTGGCGCTGCGGCCGTTCACCTCCACGCCGGGAGGGACCGCATGGGGCAGCACGATCCAGGTGCCCATCCAGCAGATCCAGAGGATCGAGTTCCTGAAGTCCAACGTCCCGGCATTGACCGCCAGCTTCGGCTAGGGGCTCCCGCACGAAAGCTACTACAGCAATGCGGTCGCCGATCCCGCTGCCTACTGGCCCGACCGTTAAGCACGCTGTAGTAGCTTTCGTGCGGGAGCCCCTAAGCGGCGGGGAACCGCTCAGCGGAAGTCGCGCGACCGGGTCGGCCGCACCCCGAGCGGCAGCGGCCGGAGCTGGTCGGCGACCACGTTGACCACGCCCTCGGCGGACTCCAGCCGGCCGCGGACCAGCAGGGCGCCGGCGGCCCTGCCGACCCGGCGGTAGCGGTCCCAGACGCCCTTGGAGCAGATCACGTTGATCAGGCCGGTCTCGTCCTCGAGGTTCAGGAAGGTGGTCCCGCCGGCGGTGGCCGGGCGCTGGCGATGGGTCACCACCCCGCCGACCAGCACCCTGGTGCCCGGCGCGACGGCGGCCAGGCCGTCGGCGGGGACCGCGCCGAGCACGTCGAGCTGCTCGCGGACGAACTGGACCGGGTGGCTGTCGGCCGACAGGCCGGTCGCCCACAGGTCGGCGGCGCCAAGCTCGACCGGGCTCATCCCGGGCAGGCGCGGTGCCTCGGCCCCCACCGCCATCCCCGGCAGGCGGTCGGCCCTTGCCTGGGCCACCGCCCCGGCCGCCCACAGCGCCGCCCGGCGCTCCAGCCCGAGGGAGCCGAACGCGCCGGCGGTGGCGAGGGCCTCGACCTGGGCCTCGCCGGCGCCGGTGCGCCGGACCAGGTCGGTCATGGAGGCGTAGGGCCGGCCGGCCGCGACCCGCTCGGCCAGGTCCTCGCCGAGGTTGCGAACGTAGGCGAGGCCGAGCCGAACCGCCCAATTCTCCGGGGGGCCTTCCTGGGCCCCGACAGACCGGGGCACCCCTTCGGGGTTCCCCGGACCCCTCCGGCCGGACCCCCCGCCGTCCGCCTCGAGGGTCGCCGTGGCGGTCGAGAGGTTGACGTCGGGGCCGCGTACGACCACGCCGTGGCGGCGGGCGTCGGCGACCAGGGTGTGCGGCGACCAGAAGCCCATCGGCTGGGCGTTCAGCAGGGCGGCCAGGAACGCGGCCGGGTAGTGGAGCTTCAGCCAGGCGCTGGCGTAGACGAGGTAGGCGAACGACACCGAGTGGCTCTCGGGGAAGCCGAAGTTGGCGAAGGCGGCCAGCTTCTCGTAGATCCGGTCGGCGACCTCGCCGGTGATCCCGCGCTCGGCCATGCCGAGGTACAGGCGGCCCTTGAGGCGTTCCATGCGCTCGCTGGAGCGCTTGGCGCCCATGGCCTGGCGGAGCTGGTCGGCCTCGGCGGCGGTGAACCCGGCCACGTCGACCGCCATCTGCATGAGCTGCTCCTGGAACAGCGGCACCCCGAGGGTCTTGGCCAGCGACCGCTCCAGCAGCGGGTGCAGGTAGGTGACCGGCTCCTGGCCGTTGCGGCGGCGGATGTAGGGATGGACCGAGCCGCCCTGGATCGGGCCGGGCCGGATCAGGGCCACCTCGACCACCAGGTCGTAGAACGTGCGCGGCCGCAGGCGGGGCAGGGTGGCCATCTGGGCCCGGCTCTCGACCTGGAACACCCCGATCGAGTCGGCCCGGCAGAGCAGCTCGTAGACGGCCGGCTCCTGGGGCAGCTCGGCCAGGTCGACCTCGACCCCGTGGTGGGCGCGGACCAGGTCCACCGCGCCGTGCAGGGCCGAGAGCATGCCGAGACCGAGCAGGTCGAACTTGACCAGGCCGACCGCGGCGCAGTCGTCCTTGTCCCACTGCAGGACGCTGCGGTCCTTCATGGTCGCCCACTCGACCGGGCAGACCTCGACCACCGGGCGGTCGCAGATGACCATGCCGCCGGAGTGGATGCCGAGGTGGCGCGGGAAGCGCAGGAGCTCGCGGGCCAGCTCCATGACCTGGGCCGGGATGTCGTGCTCGACGGTGGCCTCCAGCGGCCCCCAGGCGTCGACCTGCTTGGACCAGGCGTCGAGCACGCCTGGCGCGTAGCCGAGGGCCCGCCCCATGTCGCGCACGGCCGAGCGCGGCCGGTAGGTGATCACGTTGGCGACCTGGGCGGCCCGGTCCCTGCCGTAGCGGTCGTAGACGTACTGGATGACCTCCTCCCGCCGGCCGGCCTCGATGTCGAGGTCGATGTCGGGCGGGCCGTCGCGCTCCGGCGACAGGAAGCGCTCGAACAGCAGGCCGAGCGAGACGGCGTCGGCCTTGGTGATGCCGAGCGCGTAGCAGACCGCCGAGTTGGCCGCGGAGCCCCTGCCCTGGCAGTAGATGTCGGCGCGCTCGCAGAGCTGCACGATGTCCCAGACCACCAGGAAGTAGCCGGGGAAGCCGAGCTGCTCGATGGTTGCCAGCTCGTGGTCGATCTGCCGCCAGGCGCCGTGCACCCGCTCGGCGTCCCGCGGCCCGTAGCGGCGGGTCGCGCCCCGCTCGGCCAGCTCGCGCAGCCAGCTCATCTCGGTGTGGCCGGGCGGGACCGGGAAGTCGGGCAGGCAGGGGGCGACCAGCTTCAGGTCGAAGGCGAGCGCCCGGCCGACCTCGGCCGCCAGCTCGACGGTGCCCGGGTAGCGGGCCAGGCGGGCTGCCTGCTCGAACCCGGCCCGCAGGTGGGCGCCGGCGCCGGCGGGCAGCCAGCCGTCCAGCTCGGCAAGGGAGGAGCGGGCGCGCACCGCGGCCAGCGCGGTCGCCAGCCGGCGGCGGGCCGGGGTGGCGTAGTGGACGTTGTTGGTCGCCACCACCTCGACCCGGGCCCGGTCGGCCAGCCGGACCAAGGCGTCGTTGCGGGCCGAGTCGAGCGGGTCGCCGTGGTCCCAGAGCTCGACGTGGACGTTGTCGCGGCCGAACGCCTGGACGAGCAGGTCCAGCTCGCGGGTGGCCGCCGCCGGCCCCCGCTCGTGAAGCGCCCGCGGCACCGCCCCTTTGCGGCAGCCGGTCAGGACCAGCCAGTGACCGCCGTGGAGGGCAACCAGCCGGTCGAGGTCGCCGCGCGGAGCACCCTTGGAGCCGGCCATCTGCGCCTCGGAGATCGCCCGGCACAGCCGGGCGTACCCGGCCGGGTCGCGGGCCAGGACGACCAGGTGGTCTCCTGGCGGGTCGGGGGTGCCGGTCCGGGGTTGCCGGGGTTGCCCAGGATGAGCCCGGTGGAGGGTCAGCTCGGCGCCGAAGACGGTGGGCATGCCCAGCGCCCTCGCCGCCTCGGCGAAGCGGACGACGCCGTACATGCCGTCGTGGTCGGTGAGGGCCAGGGCTTCGAGGCCGAGGCGGGTCGCCTCCTCGGCCAGCTCCTCGGGGTGGGAGCCGCCGTCGAGGAAGCTCGCGTTGGAGTGGCAGTGGAGCTCGGCGTAGGGGACGGCCAGCTTCGCAGGCGGGCGGAGGCCGCCGCCGGGTGGCGGCTGGTAGGGCGGGCGCCTCGGCGACCAGGCCGGGGCGTCGCCGCCGTTTGCGCCGGGTGGTGGGTCGGCTGGGCGGTCCGACAGCCTGCGCTCGAGCTCGGACCATCGGATCGGAGGATTTTGCCACCCCATTTGCCAAGGATCGAACATGTGTTCGGCCTTGGCAAACATGACGCTGAATTCCCGAGCAGCGCGCAGAGACCAATATCACTGAATTCCATCCGCAACGTTCATTCGTCAATTTGTCGTGCAGACGGCACCAGACGGCCCAGTTCCACAAGCGTTCCAGCCTCCCCGACGTGCTCGGAGGAGCTCACGCGGTAGCGGGTTTCCGCCCGAGCGGGCGGAGGGCGCTGATCCTGGTCCGCACCCCCGGCGACCAGTGGACGACCGGCTGCCCCTCGGGGGCCGGCAGGCCGGCGGCGGCGACCAGGTTGGTGTCCAGCTCGCGCACGACCGCCCGGTGCAGCGGCCACGGCTCGTGCTCGACGGTGGAGCGAGCCAGCACCGGGCCGAGCTTGGTGTAGAGCTGCCAGCGCGCGGTCAGGTAGTGGTCGAGCTCGCCCAGCTCCTCGGGGGCCAGTGGATCACCGACCTCGAGGGTGACGGCCGAGACCGCCGGGGTCGGGCCCGGCCACCGCCGGCGGCTGCGGTAGCGGATGGTGGAGCCGTCGCGTTCCACCGCCATCGCCGACCACATGTAGGGCAGCGCATAGGTCGACCGGGCCACCAGCACCGGCTCGAGGCGGGCGGCGTCCAGCGAGAAGAACCATAGACCTTCGCGCCCGTCCGGGCCGCGCACGTAGGTGCGCACGTTGGTCTCGGGGAAGCTGCTGAACCACGGCGGCGCGGGCGCGACCGGGGTGCGCAGGTCCTCCATCAGGAACGGCGTCACGCCGACCCACGCCCGGTCCTGGAAGGTGTGGACCTCCAGGCCGTCCGGCAGCAGCCGCTGCACGGCGGTGGGCGCATACGACCAGTGCAGGAACCCGAGCCACGTCCAGGTCTGGTACATCACCGGCCAGCGCACCGGCCAGGGAGGCGTTGGGCTGGTCACATGGGCGGGATAACCGACGAGGAGCAAGGGAAACCCTGCGCCCTGGGCTCAGGCGCGGCCGCGGCCGAAGCTGGAGGCGATGCCCTGCTCGGCCGACTCATAGCTGGCGGCGGCGGTAGCGGTGAGCCGGGCGATCCCGGTCAGCGCCTGGTGGAGGGCGGCGCCGCTGCGCTGCCATTCGGCCCAGAGGTCGAGGAAGCGGGTCTGGGCGACGCCGGCCCAGTCCGACCCGAGCGGTGCCATGTTGGCGGCCAGCTCGCGCAGCGTCCCCTCGATGCCGGCCGCGCCGGCGTCGAGCCGGGCCGAGACCTGCTGGAGCTGCTCGGGGGTGACCCGGATGCCCATGCCTGCCATGTCGTTCCTCCTTTGTCCGAGGTGGTCGTCGGGGTCGTTCTACGTTCGGGCGCGGACGCCGGCAACCGGCTGTCCACAGCCCCGGCGTGAGGCTCAGTCGTAGGTGGCCTCGACCCACCACCGCCCGCCGGTCAGCTTCAGGAGGTGGGCGGCTCCCTCGCCGGTGGTGACCTGGAGGCGGGCCAGGCGACGGTGCGCGCCCGGGTCCCACCAGCGCTCGTCGACCGGCCAGGGACCTGCCCAGGCGGCGATCGCCGTCCAGTCCCCGCCCTCGACCCGGAGCCTGCTCGGCGGCGCGCTGAGCAGGCTCCTCCCGTCGACCGTCACGCCCGCGCCGGCGGCGTCCACCACCTCGGCCGGGAGCGGCTCGGGATGGATGATCGCCGGCGCCGGGTCCGGCACCCGCCCCGGCCACGGTGCCGACCCGGGCCCTGCCGCCCCCCGTCCCCCCGACCCCCAGGGCGCGTCCCATCGGGGAACCCTGTCGGGGGGGTTGCGGGGGGTGGAGCCCCCCGCAGTCGTGGGGTACGACACCCGGTCGGCCGGGTCGCGGCCACCACGCAAGCGGGCGGTGCGGACCGCCTCGGCGCCGAGCAGTCCCTGGATGCGGGCCAGGGCCCTCGCCGCCCGCTCGCCGGCCTCGGTCTGCTCGCCCCAGAACCCGAGCTGGCGCCCCCGGTCGGGGACGACCTCGTCGGGCGCCAGCGCCAGGCGGGTGAGCCCACCGGTGGGACGGCTGGCCGCCTCGCCGGCCAGCCAGCCGTCGAGCTGCCAGCGGACCCGCTCGGCCATGGCGCCGGCCGCCCGGCCGCCGCCCGCGTCGTGCCGCCAGATCCGGGCCAGCGTCTCGCCGTGCTCGGTCTCGGCCTCGACGCGCAGGCGGGTGCAGGCAAGGCCGAGCCGCTCCAGGCGGGTGACCAGCTCGTCGGCCAGCGTCTTGGCCGCGAAGGCGGCCACGTCGACCCGCTCGGCGGGCGGGTCGAGCTCGGCGACCATTCGTAGATCAGGCGGCGGGCGGCGTGCCGCCCGCGGCCACTCGTCCAGGCCGCTGGCGAGCCGGTGGGCGCGGCTTCCCTCGGGGCCGAAGCGGGTCGCCAGGTCGACTCCTGGCAGGGCGGCCAGGTCGCCGAGGGTGCGCAGGCCGAGACGGACGAGCAGGTCGGCGAGGTCGGGGCGCTCCAGGGTGGCCACCGGGAAGGGGGCGAGGAAGCCTTGGCTCCCGCCGGGCGGGACGATGGCCTGGTGGCGGGCGGCCAGCCCGGCCGCGAAGGTCCCGTCGGCGATCCCGACCCGGCAGCTTGGGGGCGGGCCGCCGAGCGCCGCGTGCACGGCGGCGGTCACCGCGGTCGCCAGGGCCGGCTCGCCGCCGTGGTGGCGGGCGGCGCCGCGGGCCGGGAACGCGCACTCGCCCGGCCGGAGCACCTCGACCCAGGGGGTGAGCGCCTCGACCGCGACCAGCACCGGCTCGAAGGCGCGGGCGTCCCTTGCCGGGTCGTGGGCGAGCAGCTCGAGGCCCGGGCAGCGCGTCTGCGCCTCCCGCCGGCGCAGGCCCGGCCGCACGCCCTCGTCCCTGGCGGCCGGCGAGCAGGCCACCACCCGGTTGGCGTGGACCACCGCCACCCGGTCGGCCAGCGGCGCCCCCGCCGCCACCACCGGCCAGTCGGGACACCAGACCACCAGCATGCGGGGCATCGGGGGTCACCCGGCGTCGGCCAGCCGCGGCGGGTCGGGCCCGCCCGGCCCCGGGGCGGCGGGTGCGGTGGCGATGGGTGCGAGGGCGATGGTGCCGTCTGGGGCGGGGAGCCAGAGGTTGGCCCGGCGTTCGAGGGCCGCCGCCCCACGGCCGCCGACCACGACCTCGACCCGGCGCGCCTCCAGCCGGCCGTGTCCCTGCCCGAGCCCCTGCCAGGTGCTGGCCGCCACGGCCAGCCACAGGTCGGGCGCCACCGACCAGGCGCCGAGGGGGACGAGCACCGCCCCCCGCTCGCGGGCCCGCGCCGCCAGGCGGCGAGCCTGGCCGGCCGGCAGCCCGGCCGGGGAGCGGACGAGCACCACGTCGACCGCGTCGAGGAGGGCGGCGACCACCGTCGGCCAGGCCCTGGCGCCTGGGGCCGGGATCAGCGCCAGGCGCTCCAGGTCGACGCCCACCTCGGCCGCCGCCACCATCCCGAGGTCGGGCAGCCCGACCGCCGCCACCCAGGAGCCGGCCGCCGACGCCCCGGCGACCAGGGCGAGGGCGAGGGCGGCGGAGCGGCTGACGGTCACCGTGCTCCCGCGGCGCAACCCCCGGCCCGGCAGCAGTGGCTGGAGGGCGGGGACCACCGGTAGGAGCCGCTCCCCCGCCAGGGTCGTCCCCGGCTCCACCAACCCCGCCCCGGCGAGCCGCCCCCGGTCGGCGGGCGCGCTCGGGCGGCCGGCATCGTCCGGGAGGAGGTGCCCGCCGTCAGCGGCGGGCACCCATGGTCTCCGGCCGGCGCGAGGCCTGCGAACTGCTTAGAGTGACAAAGTAACTACTTACAGTGGCCGGCATACTGTTATGCTCGAACAAATGTTCGAGCCTGTCAAGGGCGCCCCTGGCAGCGGCCGGCGCCGAACGAGACGGTCACCCGCCGCGGTCGAGCCGGCCGGCTCCTCGGCGGTGCAGGCCGCCAACGCCACCACCAGGCCGGCGGCGGCCAGCGCGGACGACCAGGGACGGCGCGGGCGGCCAGCCATCGAGCCTCCTCCGGGCACAGGGCCTCAACCGACACCGACGGTACCCACGATCCGGTGGTTCGGTTCCGCGCAGCTCGCCTTGCGGAGCGCGAGGCCCGGCGGCGGCCACCGCGCCGGCCGCGACAATTGCCTGGGCCGATCATGACGGCTGCGGCACAATCGGGACGTGAGCGAAGACGGCAGCGCCAAGCCGCCCGACGGGGCGGCCGAGCAGGAATCCGAACCGGTCACCTGGTACGACATCGTCGACCCGCCAGAGGTCCACCGCTCGTTGCGCCGCCTGCCCGGCCTCTGCCGTGCGGCGGTGCGGCTGGTGTGGGCGGCCGGCCACCGCGAGCTGCTCGCCGCCCTGGCGATCAAGGCCGTCAACGGCGCCGGCCTGGCGATGGTGCTGCTGCTCGGGCGCGACGTGATCGCCGCGGTCGCCGCCGCCGGCCGCAGCGGCGCCGGCGCCGGCGCGGTCCTCCCTGAGCTGCTGCTGCTGACCGCCGTCACCGCTGGGCTTGGCTTCCTGGCCGCCATCGGCCGGGAGATCAGCGAGATCCTCTCCGAGCTGACCTCCAGGCACGCCCAGGCGCAGATCATCGAGGTGGCCTGCGCGGTCGAGCTGGAAGCCTACGACACCCCGGCCTTCCACAACCGGCTGCTGCGGGCGTCGATGGGCGGCCAGTTCCGGCCGTGGCAGATCGTGGAGGGGCTGGTCGGGCTGGCCGGCGCGCTGGTCGCGATCCTCGGCGTCACCGGCGCCCTGCTGGCGCTGCAGCCCTGGCTGGTCCCGCTGGTGCTGGTGGCGGCCGTGCCGCTGCTGGTCGCCTCCGCCAGGTCCGGGGCGCTGCTGTTCCGCTTCCACCACCGCATGACCGAGGCCGAGCGCCGCCGCAACTACCTGTACATGCTGCTCAGCGGCAAGGACGCCGCCAAGGAGCTGCGCGCCTTCGGCCTTGCCGGCTTCCTCAGGGAGCGCTTCGACCGGCTCTACGACGAGCACCTCGTCGAGCTGCGGAAGGTCGCGCGCCGCCGCCTGCGCGTCTCCCTCGTCGGCAACCTGGCCGCCTCGACCGTGCTGGCCGGCACGGTCGCCGGCCTGCTGGCCCTCGCCCTCAGCGGCCGGATCGGCCTGGCCGAGGCCGGCACGGCGGCCGCCGCCGTGTTCCTGCTCGGCGAGCGGCTGACCAGCGCGGTCGGCAGCGCCGGCCAGCTCTACGAGTCGTCCCTGTTCATCGAGGACTTCACCACGTTCGTCGCGCTGCGGCCGGAGGTCGAGGCCCGTCGCCGGCGCGATCCGGCGCCGTCGGGCTTCCGGCGCCTGGTCGTGGAGGACGTGAGCTTCACCTACCCGAGCGCCGCCGACCCCGCCCTGGAAGACGTGTCGCTGGAGATCGGCGCCGGCGAGATCGTCGCGCTGGTCGGCGAGAACGGCTCCGGCAAGACCACCCTGGCCAAGCTGCTCTGCCGGCTGTACCTGCCGCACGCCGGCCGCATCCTGTGGGACGGGGTCGACACCGCCACCGTCGACCCCGACGGGCTGCGCCGCTCGGTGGCCGTCATCTTCCAGGACTTCCTCCACTACGCCCTGCCGGCGCGGGAGAACGTCGGCATGGGCCGTCACCAGCGACTCGACGACCTGGACGCGGTCGTGGCGGCGGCCACCCAGGCCGGCGCCCACGACACCCTGGCCAAGCTGCCGCAGGGGTACGAAACGGTCCTCGGCCCAGAGTTCCACGGCGGCAAGGAGCTGTCGGTCGGCCAGTGGCAACGGGTGGCCCTGGCCAGGGCGTTCTTCCGCGACGCCCCGTTCATCATCCTGGACGAGCCGACCGCCGCGCTGGACGCCAGGGCCGAGCACGAGCTGTTCGAGGGGATCCGGACCCTCTGCCAGGGCCGGTCGGTGCTGCTGATCTCGCACCGGTTCTCGAGCGTGCGCTCGGCCGACCGCATCTACGTCCTGGAGGGCGGCAAGGTCGTGGAGTCGGGCAGCCACGACCAGCTCATGGCCCTCGGCGGCCTGTACGCCGACCTGTTCACCCTGCAGGCCGCCGCCTACCTGGCACCCGGCACCGCTTGAGTGCGGGGCAGCGGCTCGCGGACGTACTCCAGGAAGTCGCGGCCGTGGTAGTAGCGGGGCAGGCGGGCGACCTGGACGAAGCCGAGGCGCTCGTAGAAGCGGCGGTGGCGGTCGGTGTCGGGGCAGCGCAGGAAGCAGCGGGCGGCGCCCAGCTCGGCGGCGCGGGCGCAGAACAGCTCCACCAGGCGGCTGCCGAGGCCGCGCCCCTGGCGTGGCTCGACGACCAGCACGTCGTGCAGGCGGGCCATGCCGGCGACGGCCTCCCCCACCGCGACCCCGACGAGCTCGCGGCCGGCCAGGGCCTCGACCACCACCGGCCGGCTGGTCCAGTCCAGGTCCTCGCCGAACAGGCGCCGGTCGGCCAGCGGCCACTCCCTGGCCAGGAAGCGGCGCAGCTCGGGGGTCTCCGTCGCCGCGACCCGGCAGGCGACCCCGGCCCGGATGCGCTGCATGGCACCTCCCCGGTCGAGCCTCGTTCTCCCATATGATCATCGCTCGCGGCCAGCAAGGCCGCGAGCGGACCAGGAAGGAGCCCGCTTGGACGTCCGCCTCACCAACGTCTACGTCGCCGACGCCAAGCTCGTCGCCGATGGCCTGGCCCAGCCGGAGGACGCGATGGCCGTGTTCGTCGGCCGAGCCGGCAAGGGCCGGGTCGCGCCGTTCGTGGTGCGGCGCTCCTACACGGGCGCGGGCGGCTGGTACCGGGAGGCGATGGCACTGCTCGCGCCCAACGGCGACGTCGTCTGGCGCAGCGCCGAGCAGGCGATCACCCTGCGCGGCTCGAACAAGATCGACACCTTCACCGACGAGGTGCACGGTGTGGCCGTCGACTCCGACCAGGACCACGAGCTGGCGCTGCTGGTCGGCGGCGACGAGGTCGGCCGGGTCCCGCTGGCGGTCCTCGACGAGGACCCGCCGTACCCGACCGGGTCGGACGCCGCCGTGCTGGACGAGGCGCTGAAGAAGAGCACGGTCGTCTGGATCGAGGTGCCCGGCGAGGGCGGGACGGGCGGACGGGCGGTGCCCGTCTGGTACGGCACCCTCGACGGGCACGTCTACGTCCTCACCGGCGGGTCGGAGCAGCACATCCCGGGGCTCGCCGAGGCCGACCGGGTGGTGCTGCTGGCCCGCTCCAAGGAGCTGCTGTCGCTGGTGGCCAAGGTTGAGGCCAGCGTCCGGGTGGTGCCGCCAGGCGAACCGCTGTACGCCCGCGTCGCCTCGGTGCTGCTGCCTCGGCGGCTGAACCTCCGCGACGGCGAGCAGGCACCGGAGCGCTGGCGCAAGGAGTGCACCCTGGTCGAGCTCACCCCGTCGGCGATCCCGGCCGAGGTGTGAGGGACGCCCGGACGGGTAGGCAGACGGTGAAGCGACGCAACCGAACGAGACCACCGGCCGGAGGAGGCCACATGTTCTTCCGCAAGGGCAGAGCGAGACGCGCGAGGGACGCAGTCGCCGACCAGGTCGCCGACCGGACCGACGACCTGGCGACCGCGCTGGAGGCGGCGAGGGAGGCCATCTCCAAGGCCTCCACGGCCGCCGGCCGCAAGGGCGCCGAGCTCGGCAAGGAGGCCGCCGTCAAGGGCAGGCAGGCGCGCCGGCGCGGGGGCAAGGTCGCCCGCGAGGTCGCCGAGGTGCTGCCAGAGCCGGAGCAGGTCGCCGAGCTGACCAAGCGGGCGGCCGACAAGCTGTTCCCCGAGCGGGCCAAGCAGCGCCGCCACGCCAGCCGCACGCGCCGCAAGCGGCTGCTGTTCGGCGGGGCCGGGCTGCTGGGCGCCGGGGTCGTCGCCGGCTGGCTGACCGCTCCCAAGCGGGGCGCCGACACCAGGCAGGCCCTGAAGGAGCAGGCCGCCAAGGCCAGCGAGAAGGGCTGGGAGCGGGTGGCGGAGCCGTCGGAGGCGGCCGGCACGGCCCCGCCGGCCGGCGACCAGGGCGCCGAGGTGACCCCACTCCACCACGGCGACGGCGTCGCCCCCAAGGCGAGCCGGACACCGCCGAGCTAGTCGTTCGCGGCCCGGTACAGGCCGGTGCCGACCTTGACCACGCGGCCCTCCTTGGCGAGGGCCGCGAGGGTCTTCACCACCACCCCGCGGACGTCCGGGGTGGTGAACGGGTCGACCAGGCGCCCGGTGAGCGCACGGTCCAGCACCACCGTCCAGTGGAGGGTCTCCGGCGCGGCGTCGGCGAGCACCTTCAGGCAGGCTTCCCGAGGGTCCATGGCGCGCCCAGCCTACCGGCGCTCAGCGCAGCACGGTGCCGTCGCCGTGGCGCAGCAGGTCGAGCTCCTCGCGGGTGGGGAGGCCCTCCCAGTCGCCGGAGACGGTGACCGCGAAGGCGCCGCAGGCCGCGCCGGTACGCACGCAGTCGGGGCCGGCGCAGCCGTCGAGGACGCCGGCGAGGTAGCCGGCGACGAAGGCGTCGCCGGCGCCGACCGGGTCGATGGCACGGACCGGCACGGCTGGCTGGCGGTGCAGCGCACCGTCGACGACGGCCAAGGCCCCCTTGGCGCCCAGCGTGAGGATCGCCTGGCGCGGGCCGAGCGCCGCCAGCGCCTCGACGGCGCGCTCGGGGCTGCCGCGGTCGCCGACGAGCAGCTCGGCCTCGTCCTCGCCGGCGAACACCAGCTCGCACCCGCGGGCCAGGTCCCGCAGCTCCGCGCCGGCCCGCTCGGGTGACCACAGCGCGGCACGGTAGTTCACGTCCAGCGACACCGGCACACCGGCGCCGCGAGCGGTCTCGGCGGCGGCGTGCACCGCGGCGCGGGCGGTCGCGCTCAGCGCCGGGGTGATGCCGGTCAGGTGCAGCACCCGCGCCGCGCGGATGCGCGCCTCGTCCAGGTCGCCGGGCTCCAGGCGGGAGCCGGCGCTGTCACGCCGGTAGTAGACGACCCGGGTGAGGTCGGCGGTGCGGTGCTCCTTGACCATCAGCCCGGTCGGCGCGTCCTGGTCGACCACCGCGGCGTCCACGTCGACCCGCTCGCCTCGCAGCCGGCCGAGGACCAGGTGGCCCAGCTCATCCGACCCGACCCGGCCGATCCAGGCGGCGGGGTGGCCCAGGCGACGGACCCCGATCGCCACGTTCGACTCGGCGCCGGCGATGCCGACCCGCATGGTGGCCGCGTACCGCAGGGGGCCGACCCGGTCGCTGGCGAACAGCGCCATGGTCTCGCCCAGGGTGACCAGCGCCGGCGTGGTGGTCGCCTCCATCGCGTCACCCTACCGCGGCCCGCCCGTCATCGGCGCCCTCGGCCGGCTGGTCGTGCCACGGGCGAGCGCTCCCAATGACCCCGGAGTCCGGATGCGGTACGGTCGGTGTTCCCGGCGTGGGCGGCAGCCCACCCGCCCTGCTTCGTCCAGGAGGCCCTTGCCATGCAGGTTCGCAACCTCATGAGGAGTCCGGTGGTCTCGGTCGACCCCGGCCAGACGTTGCAGCGCGCCGCCCAGGTCATGCAGGAGCACGGCGTCGGGTCGGTGGTGGTGGAGCAGGACGGCCAGGTCGTCGGCATCCTCACCGAGCGCGACGTGATGCATGCGGCCGCGCAACTCGGCGACGTCGGGCAGGCGCGGGTGGGCGACCACATGACCGCCCCTGTGGTGACCGCCTCACCCAACTGGGACGTGACCGTCGCCGCGGCCGAGATGCACGACCGGCGGATCCGTCACCTGGTGGTGGTGGAGCAGGGCGGAGCGCTCGGCGTGCTCTCGGTCCGCGACGTCATGTCGGTGTTCCTCCCCGAGCGGGTCCACCGCCAGGAGGCGTAGCCACGCCAGCCGGAAGGCGTGTGGCGGCCGGGGACTACTCCAGCGCGGCTCCGAAGAAATCGAAGGCCTCCGCGGTGCCGCCGAGCCCGCCGCTGCCCTGGAGGAACGATTGCCCAGGGGTGAGGACGCCGCCGCCGGAGGCGTAGAACACGCTGACCGCGCCGGCGGCCTGCTGGCTGCCGACACGTTCGATGGGCGCGCCGACGGCCAGGTCGAAGAAGCCGTTGTTGTCGAAGTCGTGCAGGAAGAACCCGCCG